>WNGE01001131.1_pt1 | contig 34102 bp, 32 predicted proteins | sample 5400651 | NCBI WGS metagenome assembly WNGE01 (sample SAMN13153370, study PRJNA577476) | soil metagenome | isolation source: 60 cm soil or saprolite under grassland replicate 2 | place: USA:California | collected 2016-06-15
TTTCGGAAACAGGGACCGGAGAGCCGTATGAATTGAAAGGTTCCAGTACGGTTCGGGAAGAGGGTAATGGAAAAGGTCCACTCTGCGGAACCTCGCCAGTACCCTACTTCATTCGGCGGGGGGCCGATGGAAAAGTGCCATATTCAATTGTTAAAGTGCAATGATCTATGAAAACTCGCCAGCGGCCTACCCGACCATGATGCGCTGGTCATCGATGAAAGTGGACAGCAAGTGGGATCGCTGCGTGTGTTGCATACGAAACAGGGGATTGACGAGTTGAAGCGCTTCCTGCTTGACATTGCCGGGAAGCCCGATCAGCTGGCGTGTCTGGTGGAAACGTCTCATGGTCTGCTGATCACAGCCCTGCTGGAAGCTGGCTTCACGGTCTATCCGGTCAATCCCAAGACCATTGATCGTCGCCGCAATGCGGCTGGCGTCAAGACGGATGCCATTGATGCCTATTTGTTGGCTAAGACCGGCCGCAGTGATCTGGCGGACTTGCGCAAGCTGCAACCCGATACACCGGTGGTAGCCGAGCTTAAACTGCTGACGCGCGATCAGGATGGGCTGATCCAGAGCCAGACACGCCTGGTCAATCAACTGACCGCCTGCCTCAAAACGTACTATCCCGTGGCGCTCACCTTGTTCTCCAAACTGCACCAGCGCTCGACGTTGGCTTTCTTGCAAACCTATCCCACTCCAGAGGCGGCCATGGCGGCTCAGGCCTCGCAGATCGAACTGCTCTTGCGCAAAGAGCATCATCCGCATCCCGAAGAGCGTGCGCAGCAGCTTGTCGAACTGCTGCATCAACCTCAGCTCGAAGCTGATGCCGTCACAACCCGTGCCAAGTCGCGTCTGATGCTGGCGTTGGTCAGCCAACTGGTGCCATTGGTCAAGCAAATCGCCCAGTATGACAAGGACATTGCTGCCCTTTTTTTGAGCCATGAAGACAACGAAGTCTTCAAGAGTCTTCCACGGGCTGGGAAGCGGCTTGCACCTCGACTGTTGGCCGAAATCGGAGAGGATCGCACACGCTATGCGGATGCAGCCAGCTTGCAAGCGTTGGCGGGAACGGCTCCCGTCGCCTTCCAAAGTGGCAACTACGCCAAGGCACACAAACGCTATGCGTGCCTGAAGCCACTGCGCAACGCGCTCTACCAGTTTGCCTGGCAGTCGACCTTGGAAGAGCCGTGGGCGTTGGACTACTACACGCGCAAGCGAGCCGAAGGCAAGAGCCATACGATGGCGGTGAGAGCGCTGGCGAATGTGTGGGTGCGCATCATCTACGCCATGTGGCTCACCCACACCTGCTATGAAAGAGCCACCTTTGAGGCAGCTCAACGCCATCATGCAAGGCTCGCGGCGTGAGGCCATACGAAGCACGCGAACGGCCTCCTCGCTCATGCGAGAAGCTATCTGGGTGCGCGGCTTTTCTTGACAGCACCCAGTGGCGTGAGGCACGACTTCCTGCTTATCGGCGCGATCTCGCTTGCTGTAACCTGGCACATCGTTCACGGGAACACCTCTCGGTCTGACCGAGGTGGGGAGGTGTTCCTGCTCTGCGGGCATCTGGAGTGAGCGAGTTGAGGCACGGGGGGCGCGGGGAGTCGTACGACCTGGACGCCTGTGATAGGCTTGGCAGACGAGACGAGCGCGCGCAGGTAGCTCTGCGGTATATCCCTCGTTCGCTCGTCTCGGCAAGAGCCGTTCATCACAGGGTGTCCAGGTGGAGACGACTCCCCGCGCGGTGGGGCGGGCTCTGCACCCGTCTATGGATGCATGCGGTTTAGCCATCAATCCGCTCCTGATGCTCCTTCAGCTCGTGCTGTTTCATTTCTCCCTCGCTCTTTCTTTCACCTGGCCTCCTGGGCACTTGACAATAGAGGGTCTTCCCAAACGATGCGGGCCCGTTTCCGAGCACATCGCTTTCCAGAGAAGCATGTCTAGACAATGGGAATAAGCGAGGACTTACGCACGGTGCGGCCTTACAACTCATTGTCAATCAGACATGTTTCTCCTGCCATCCTTTGCCCTGTGGACGAACTTCTCGTCCTCGCCTTTAGGGACGTGACCCCCACGACTCACTATGATGGCTCTGTCACCTTGCCGTTCGCACGGTTTAGGTGATCCCGCGGTACGTCGTTGTAGTACGTGCTAGCTCTCCCTTAGCGCCCCGACTCATCCCTTGAAAGACCTCGTTGATCCCCGTTCCCGTGGAAGCGAGTGTACCAGCCCACGGTTCATGCCGATACAAAACGTGTCATCGGTTCCAAGCGTTCTACCGATGGGTGTGCATTTTCACCCCGTCAGGATTCGGGTTCAGGCAATCCAGCTTTACGCATAGGATGCGGGTCGTACGAACGCCCTGCTCTACAACGCTTTCGAGCATGCGCCGCTTGCCTGGCATGCCTGGTCTCCTCTAGGTTTCCCCGTCAGATATGCCAGTAACCCAGGAACGTCTCCTCAGTTCCTCCTGCTTGCAGCAGGGATACCACAACGCGCCTCACGGCGCACACCGTGCTTGCACCTTTCAGCGCACACGGCTCTCCAGTTTCTCTCGGTCCGCCGTGTAGGTTTCTCGCATTTCGCTCCCATCACGGTTTTCTTTCGATACTCCCTGCCGCCCTTCGTCCTGTTCCAGGCGTTACCCTGGATAGTTGGTGACTCAGGCGGCTCCGTTACCATAGGACTCTAGTCCTTTAGGCAATCCCGTATTTGCATGCAGAGAACGTCGAAGTGTGCTCCAGGTCCCCATTTCGTTTCCTTTAGCCTTGTCACTCAAGGCCGCTCGTCATAGGGGTGTTCCACCAACAGACTGACAGTTGGCCTATTATGACGACATCGTCTCAGATAGGCTTCGATGGGCGCGCCACACACCGCTGGAAACTTGGGTTCAACCAATGCTGGCTTAACCATACACACAGGGCTTGCAGAACCTCACAATACCTATCTTCTTGCTTATCCGCTTTACCAACATGCTAAGTTCCCCTTCGAGTTTCCTCATGAGGTAAGTTGGTTGCCCTAGAAGGTCACGTACCCTCAACCTCCTGTTTCTAAGAAAACTATTCTCTACCTACCGAAACGGCGCACCAGTCTTTGGCGGGGTGTCCCTCCGCTTCTTCCCTCCACCCTGTAGCTGGAGAGAGCGTGAGGGCTGCCCTCACCCGCTCCGTTTGGGGCGTGGCTGCCAATGCATTTCACCGAAAAAGCTATGATGCACATTGACGCTGGCGTTCCAGTCAGCGTTGGTTTCATAGCGACACACCGGACAGCAGAACAGGTTGCCCCACTTCACCCGGATGCGCTTGCCATTCCGAAAGGAGAACCTCTCCCCTCGGGCTCCGCAGCGGGAACAATACTGACTGGTCCCATACGGGTTCACCTCTGCGGTGACGGTCCCGATCGTATAGGCTTTCTCACGCGCGTAGTGGGTGATCTTGCCGCGCAGCTGGTTGGCCTGCCTGCGGTTCATGCGTCGTGACTTGCTGGCCCCCTTTGGCTTGATTTTCCGCAAGCGTTCAAAGAGCAGCACGCAGCCCGGATACGCGGCACACACCCGGGCTATGCTGCGGGCCACCTTCTGTGCCGCATCTTCTTTCATGCGACGGACATGCCGCCAGAGCTGCCGGTTGCTGTGTTCGTCTCTCAGCGGTTGGCCCGAGTGCCACTGCTTCTTGGCAATGCGCGTGAGATGGCGGTAGCGCTGCTGATCGAGGCCACGGTCGGTGACAAACACGGTTTCGACGATCGCCGCCCGCTGCCTGACGGTGATCAGCGCCAGATTCTTGACGTTGAGGTCAACCGCCACCGTCACAAGGTCGGGCGAGAGCTTGCTCTGGGCGATCTTCTTGGCCCTGACCTCTTTGGTTTGCGAAACGTGCAGTTCAGCTGCGTGTTTGCGTACGACCAACTTCGGACTGTGCTCTTCCCACCCAGGCTCGGTGCGCCGCTGCTCCCGCGTAGCGGCTGTACCTGACGGGATAGTTGACCCATTTCCAGCTCTGCCCTGTGTATACGCTTCCGCCGCACAAAGGTCTTGCGCAGATCGAGGCCGTCCAGTTCGAGAGAGAAAGCCCCTTCGTAGAGGGTGGGATGGTTGCTTCCTCCAGGGAGTCCAGGTCTCCCCTTCTTTTTGCCACTTTTTTCCCAGTGCGCCCTATTGGACAGGTACGACCGCACGAGGCCCTTGGCATCCTTGATGACGCTGCGGCGGTACACACAGGGCAGAGCGGGGAACGCTTCGGTGAAGTTCCAGTCAGGCCAGGCATGAGGATGCTCTTGCGTTTCCACCGTGCGGGCTTCGGCAAAAGGCTCAGCAACTCGTTGGCACTGATCGCCCGCTCCCGCATTTCCATATTCTTTTCCGAATAATAGGCGACGCGCTCTGCCAGCTTGTCGGCATGGGCCAGAAAGAAGTCGATGTGAGATCTGTGCGCGCCTGGGTAAGCACCTGGACGGTGGCACCGAGCAGAGCGCGTTTTTCGCAATTGGCTCCTCCCTGGTCGCGCTTGTCCAGGGAAAGCGAGAACTTGGTGGTGTGTGTTGATTGTCCCATAGGGCGGTGCTCCTGATGAGAACAAAAGTTCCTGATGCCTCCAGTGTACTGCCCTTGTGCCTTCTTGTCAAGTTTTTTGATGCGTCGCCAGAGGTCGCGCCACCGCTACAGGTCCTTGGGTCGAAGTTCCTCAACCGAGAAAAGCTGCTGTTTGCTCGTGACCGCATCCATCACGCGCACGGACCCTCGAACCGCGACGCCAGGAATGACTCAACGTCGGCCTGTGGCATGCCACTCATGAATCCGTGCCACCGCCATCCGCAATGCTCCAGATCATGAGTCGTGCGGGTAATCCCTCGATGTCATAGTACTGAAAGATCCCTACCGCGAAGTTGTCGGTGATGGGACATGAATGCTCAAACGTACTCTCAAGTAGCCCCAGCGTGGCGATCTCGTCCCGCGTCTGTGGGAGCACGGCCAGATATCTTTCACGGACGTGCTGACCTGCATTTTGCTGGGATTAGCCAGGATCCCTTCGCCTTGTGCAAGAACCGATAAGCGTTTTGCAGCGGCGGGAAGACGTGTCGCTGTGGCCTGCAAACCTTTGTGAGGATCTGTTGCAACTGCTTTCAGGCGGGAGGCAATCTTTTTTTCCTGAACTCGGGCGCTCGAGTCGCTGACATGAGTGACACGATCTTGCAACCAGAGACCTGAAGGCTGCCGGGGAGATCGTCCATCATCCGTCAAAGATGCTCGAACGGCCAGACAATACCCCGGATCGCGTCGTTTTCTGGCGTGCTTCGCTCTTCCAAAGCACGCTCAATGGGTCGCACGCCTCGCATCTGCTTCTTCAAGATGGTTTTGGCTTGTCTATCGGCTTTATAGAAAGAGTCAATAGCATCTTTCAAGGATGGAACTGACAGAGTTGATTCAGTACCTCGGAAAACACCAAGGGGACGGAGCTGCGTATGGACTCTTCTCCATTCGAGAGCACTCCATGGACGGCGGCATGGAGCGGTTCCAGCTATCGTTTGACTTCCACGAGCAAAGCCGTCAAATCTCGTCTCTCGTACTACTGAGCAAAGGCGCGCCAGCAGGATCAGATTGCGAGAGGCAGGCACACCACGACATCCGCACCTCATGCCCCACATCGGGTTGCAAATCGTCGAGAGCCAGGATCAGGCGTTCTTGTTTTGGCAATCGTACCTTGATGCGCTCCTGATCAGTGATGCGGTATCTATCTTCAGCTCTTCGCACCGCTGCATGAAACGCGTGACTTATCGTTTAGAGATCGAAAGACCTCGGGCGAGCAAGCGTTGAAGCATCTCCTGAACGCTGCGATGCTCTGTTAACCGTCAGGCTCCAATGAGTGCTATCACATCTAAACGAAATTCGCCATGTGGCAGTGCCCACCATCTTTCTTCCTCGGGATGATATCTCATGTGGTACAGTGTGCAGGGAGAGGTGGGACATTGACACATGACTACTCTGAGTCGGCATGTGACCCTCCAAGGTCAGCATCTTCCGTCGGCGGCGATGCACTACCCACAATCGGTTACCGCTCTCTTCACAAGTCTCCCGAAGTGGCGTCAGGGAGGTTGTGAGCTTCGTTGCGGGTCAGGAGTTCATCTCGTCATCGTTTTTGTTCTAAGAACAAAAAGGGCGACTTTTCTACCTCAGCGTACACCTGGTGTCAAGTGAATTTTTCCATTCTCCTCTTTTTTGTGACTCAAATGTGAGACGCTTTCCCTTTTTGAGAGCAGGATGTGAGGTGCAGAGCCTATAATTCTCCTAGACCTTCTCTTTGGTCGCGCGTGTTGAGACGGAAGCGGGTGAGGTGAGTAGTACAGCATGGTGCTACTGGCTCTCTGCCTCTGACTTCATCGATGGCTTTTCAAGGTAACCCCGGGAAACTTGGGAAGAGTGAGGGGTGGAAGACCAGTGAAGGAGAGTGCGTGCAACACCTGATGCCACTTGAGGCTCGGGTGAAGTGCCAGGGTGAGAAAAGAAGAGGGCGCTCTCTGCGCCCTCTTTTCGAAGAAAGGAGTACATGCTACTTGATGACGATGGCACACCGGTTAGGCTGTGACGCGAGAGCCGAGGACAATGATAAACGGGATTGGCAGGTACATGGATAACTGCGGTTATCCCCCTACTGCACATAGTCTTGAAACACAGCGTCCTTGACTTCAGGAAGCGTCACAGCCTCTGTTCTTTTTGGCTGCACCAACGCGGAAAGCCCACCCTAAAAAGGCCTATTGACTGATAAACTTCACATCGAAGAGGCATTGTTCACCGATATCTAGCAGAGATGGCCTGATGTGAGGTGGTGGCTGTTGCTGAGTCCGACGTGGAATCAAGCCAAAAAGGAACAAATGCCTGTCATAGACGTTGATACCCTTGCTGCTGCCATCAGCGACCAGAAGTGGGTACGCAGTAGCCAGCGCCATTCGAGTCGAGCTATTGGAGCACCTGAGCTATCTTGCCAGTTCACCGACGGTGGGTCTGCTGTTACCCAAGCGAGGTTATTCTTTGCGGGTCAATGTGAAATAGCAAGAAGCGAAAGGTTTCCGTTACTCAGATGCGGCAGTTCGACATCTAATACCACAGCGTGTGGAGCTCGTGGAACTACACCATTTAACCATGTGTCCTGCCCTTTCCCTTCCTTGAGGATCCTCGGGAGATGGGAAAGTTCTTTGTGAACGACGCCTACGTATTGGTACTCAACGAAAGGAGAGCACAATGACAGAACGTGTGTATAGTGTGATTGAACTGGTGGGAACCAGCGACGAGTCGTGGGAGAAGGCGGCCGCGGCTGCCATCAATCAGGCTTCAAAGACCTTACGGGATCTTCGGGTCGCCCGCATTGTCGAGCAAGACGTCCACATCGAGCCCGGAAAACCTCTTTCCTATCGTGTGAAGATGGAGCTTTCGTTCAAGTACGAGGGCAATGCCTGAGCAGTCGCCAGAGGGACTTCTGGTCTGGCGACTGCCAACGAAAGAGTCCGGGTCAGTGCCAAAAATGTGTGCAATGAAACTGGATGATGCAACATTTTTGGCAACTGACCCCGCATAACCGAGGAGGAAAAGTCATGGATACCTAGTATCAAGAGTTTCAACGTCGCTCCTTTGAACAGCCAGAACCCTCTGGATGAAGTGAGCAGGCCGAGCTCATTTACAGGCACAAACCCCTTGCGAATGTGCTGGACTATTCCCGGCCGCCATTCACGAAATGGTTCGTCGGAGGAGAGACCAACCTTTGCCACAATGTGGTAGATCGGCATCTGGCCGAACGCGGGGACCAGAACGCGCTGGTCTATATTTCCACCGAAATGGACGAGGAGAAAGTCTATACGTTCAAGCAACTGCATACAGAGGTGAACCGGTTCGCCGCAATACTGCAAAGCCTGGGCGTTGGCAAGGGCGACCGGGTACTCATCTACATGCCCATGATCCCCGAGGCCATCTTTGCTATGCTCGCCACAGTGCGTATTGGGGCCATCCGTTCGGTCGTGTTCTGCGGGTTTGCCTCACCCAGCCTGGCCACTCGTATCGACGACGCCCAGCCGAAGGTGATGGTGACGGCCTACATCAGCATGCGTGGGGATAAACCGGTACCATATAAGCATCTGGTGGACGAGGCGCTGCGCCTGTCGGAGTATCGGCCCAAGCATGTCGTGATCGTGAACCGCGGCCTGGACAAGGGAACGCCCCTCATTGTCAACCGGGATCTGGACTATGCCTCACTGCGGCAGCTGCACTTGAAGGCGAGCAGAGATCGCTACCCGCTCTTGTGGTGTCGGTCGCAATCCACGAGGCTCGACAATGAGTGTTCCTGATGGTGCTTGATAGCCACGGAGCGTACCCTGATGCCACCAACGAAGCGCAGTACTATATCTGATTCCCTGCTGCGCGGGCATACTGACTTAACTTCATTGAGGAAGTAGAGCACATTTGCTATCATTTGACAATGTTTGCTACCATTTCTTGCCAACGGTTTCAACACCACTTCATACAACTCAACGTTCGTTCGTTCGGAGCATCATCCAGGCTCTGGCTGGGGGGTGCCACACAACATGGAACACGTATGTGATCACACCACGATCTCAGATCCCTTCACGGTCGCACCTTCCGCGAGGATGAAAAACGCTCTGCCCTCTTCGCGGTGCCGCTCATGTGAGTCCCAGGAACCGGTTCTGGTTCGAGCAATGGCACCAATGGCGAGGCAGCAGCGAGGGGCACGTTCTCCGGCCCAGACAGATCAGCATGAACCAGTTCTCCTATAGCGGCAGTCAACTGTCCCCATCCTTCTGGAGGATATCACACACAGGCCCCCTCCGTATCCGATCAGCCCATTTGCAGCTTTCAGGTCGCCAACCGTTCAGAAGGCTTGAGAGGGCAAGTACCGGTCGAAAGAACTGAGCGCTTTCATGTAATTCGCTCGTTCAAAGGCAGCCGGTTCAGCGACCGCCCGCTGGCTCATGCTGCCTTTCATGGTGGCGATGGAGTCATACTCGTGTTCGACCATCCACTCTTGCAGGTCAGCCAGGATCGCTGTCAGCCGCCCAATGCCATGCTCCAAGAGTTCCGAGGTCATCATCGCCACACTGGCTCCTGCCATCATGGCCTTCAGTACGTCCATGGCCGTATGGACCCCGCTGGTCAAGGCGAAATCGGCCGCTACCCGTCCAGAGAGAATAGCAATCCAGCGCAGCGGCAGGCGGAGCTCGGAGGAAGTACTCAGCTCCAGATTGGGCACGACCTCCAATGCGTCAAGGTCGAAATCAGCCTGATAGAAGCGGTTGAAGAGCACCAGGCCGTTGGCGCCGGCCTCCACGAACCGTTTGGCCATGTTGGGAATGGACGTGAAGAACGGGCTCAGCTTGAGCGCAATGGGGATCTTCACGGTGGCTCGCACATCCCTGACCAGCTGCACATATTCCTCTTCCAGTTCGGCACCGGTCAAGTTAGGGTCTGTAGGCAGATAGTAGATGTTGAGTTCGAGGGCATCAGCCCCGGCCTGTTCAATACGCTGGGCATACTCTATCCAGCCCCCCGTAGAGATGCCGTTCAGGCTGCCTATCACCGGAATACTCACCGCCTGCTTCACTTTATGCAGATGTTCCAGGTAGGGTTCCGTCCCCATGTTATAGTGATCCAGATCGGGGAAGTAGCTTAAGGCCTCGGAGAAGACCTCCGTGCCTCGATGCAGAAAGTAATCTAACTCCAGACTCTCATGCGTAATTTGCTCCTCAAACAAGGAGTACATGACGAGAGCAGATGCCCCGGCCTCTTCCAAGCGACGGGCCAGGTCGACCCGCTTGGAAAGGGGCGAAGCCGATGCCACCAGCGGATTTGTGAGTGGCAGACCAAGATAGTTGGTTGAGAGATCAATCGATGTCATAGTCCTACTTCTCGCTTTCGTGCCCAAACGAGGCAGCCAGGTGTTCGTACTGCTGCCAGCGCTCACTGACGTCTTGTTGCGCCTGCTTCAGTAAGGCGCTGGCACGCGTTTCACTGCTTTGCACAAGCATGCGGTAGCGCGTCTCATTGTAGATATACTGCTCCAAAGGTACGCTAGGGGCCTTAGAGTCCAGGATGAACGGGTTCTTCCCCTCGTCGAGCAAGTCTGGATGATAGCGATACAACGGCCAGTGCCCACTCTGCACGGCCAGCTTTTCTTGTTCCAGCCCCTTGCTCATCTCGAAACCGTGGGCGATACAGGTGCTGTAGGCGATGATGAGCGAAGGTCCGTCGTAGGCTTCCGCTTCCAGGAAGGCTCGTAAGGTCTGCAGATCGTTTGCTCCCAGGGCGACGTGGGCCACGTAGACGTTGCCGTAGGACATGGCCAGCAAGCCCAGGTCTTTCTTGCGCGTGGCTTTACCCCGGGCGGCAAATTTGGCCACGGCTGCGCGTGGTGTGGATTTGGATGCTTGCCCGCCAGTGTTGGAGTACACCTCGGTATCCAGCACCAGCAAGTTGACATTGCGCTCAGAAGCCAACACATGGTCAACACCCCCATAGCCAATATCGTAAGCCCAACCATCTCCCCCGATGATCCAGACACTTTTCCGCACCAGCGCATCGGCCAGGCTGAGCAGATTCTGTACGCGTCCATCTTGAGCGGCTGCTTCCTCTGTACTACTCATGTTCTGCAGGCGCCGCTTGAGCAGGTCTACGCGCTCGCGTTGTGCGTTGATCCCAGCCTGGCTGGATTGGTCCGTCTTCAAGATGGCGTTGACCAGTTCCTCTCCAAGGATGTCGATGCATTGTGAGAGTAATTCCGTGGCGTATTCCTGTTGCTTATCGAGTGTCACGCGCATGCCTAAACCGAACTCGGCGTTGTCTTCAAACAGCGAGTTCGCCCACGCCGGCCCATGGCCCTCATGATTGACCGACCAGGGAGTGGTGGGCAAGTTGCCCCCGTAGATCGACGAGCAACCGGTGGCGTTGGCGACCAGCATGCGGTCACCAAACAACTGGGTGGCCAGCTTGATGTAGGGTGTCTCCCCACAGCCGGCACATGCCCCTGAGAACTCGAAGAGCGGTGTGAGCAACTGGGAGTTTTTAATGGCGCCCAGATTGAGTTGAGCGCCATCCATGTTGGGCAGCGAGAGGAAGAAGCCCCAGTTGGCCTTCTCACGTTCCAGAATCGGCGGCTGGGTAGCCATGTTAATCGCTTTGCGTCCCACTTGCTGCTTGTCTTTGGCCGGACATGCCTCCACACACAGCCCGCAGCCGGTGCAGTCTTCTGGTGAGACCTGCAGCGTGTAGTTCATGCCGGGGAACTCACGGAAGTGCGCATCCGTTGACATGAAGGTCTCCGGTGCATCCTTCAGTTCAGCCGGGTCGTAGACCTTCATGCGGATGACAGAGTGCGGACACACCATGACACACTTCCCACATTGGATACACACATCGGGGTCCCAGACCGGGATCTCTAACGCGATGTTGCGCTTCTCCCACTGTGCAGTCGCAGAGGGGTAGGTGCCATCACAGGGGAGTGCGCTGACCGGTAATGTATCACCCTCGCCTGCGATCATCTTGCCCAGGACGTCACGAACAAAGTCGGGCGCTTCGTCGGCCACGGGTTGCCGCCGTTGCAAAAGCATCACGGGCACAGGTGAATGGTGCTGGGAAGCTGTGGTCCCAGCACCCGCCAGAGCAGGGGTGGCCGCCTCGACGGGTACCTGCACCTCGTGCAGATGAGCCAGCGTCTCATCGACAGCCTGGAAGTTCTTTCGCACCACCGCCTCTCCACGCTTGCCATAGGACTTCTCAATACTGTGCTTAATGTGCGCTATCGCTTCCTCTCGTGGCAGGATACCGCTGATCGCGAAGAAACAGGTCTGCATGACTGAGTTGATGCGCCCTTTCAAGCCGACGCTATTGGCGACATAGTGCGCATTGATCACAAACAGGCGCAAGTGTTTGTCGGTGGTTGCCTGCCGAATCTCCTGGGGTAGATGCTCCCAGACGGTTTCCGGGCCATAGATGCTGTCAAGCAGGAAGACGCTGCCCGGCTTTGCGTACTTGAGGACGTCGAAACGCTCCAGCAGAGGGAACTGGTGGCAGGCCACAAAATCGGCTTGATTTTCACCGATCAGATACGGTGCTGAGATGAGCTGCGGCCCGAAGCGCAGGTGCGAGATGGTGACCGAGCCTGATTTCTTCGAGTCGTAGACGAAGTAGCCTTGTGCATAGTTCTCCGTCTCCTCCCCGATGATCTTGATCGAGTTTTTGTTGGCTCCCACGGTGCCATCAGAACCCAATCCCCAGAAGACACATTGCACGAGGTCTTTGCTCTCGATCGAGAAGGTCGGATCGAATTCCAGACTGGTATGGGTCACATCGTCATTGATGCCTATCGTGAAGTGATTTTTCGGTTCGGCTTTGCTCATTTCATCGAAGATGGCCTTGACCATCCCAGGAGTAAACTCCTTCGAGCCAATGCCAAAGCGTCCGCCGATGATACGTGGAGCGAGAGTACTGCCAAAGGCATTTCGTTCGTTGACAGCCTCCACCACATCCAGGTAGAGCGGCTCACCGGTACTGCCCGGTTCCTTGGTACGATCCAGGACTGCGAGGACTTTGAGCGCCTTTGGCAACGCTTGCAGGAAATGCTCAACAGAGAATGGACGAAAGAGGCGTACCTTGAGCACGCCGACCTTCTCCTCCTGAGCGGTCAAGTACTTGACGGTTGACTCGACTGTCTCGGCACCTGAACCCATGATGACGATCACACGCTCTGCATCAGGTGCGCCCACATAGTCATACAGGTGATACTGCCGCCCGACCAGTGAGGCAAACGTATCCATGGCCTCCTGAACGATGGTGGGACAAGCCACATAAAAGCGATTGACCGTCTCCCGGGATTGGAAGTAGACGTCGGGGTTCTGGGAGGTACCGCGAATGTAGGGGTGGTCAGGTGAGAGCGCTCGTTGTCTATGCGCTTGCACGAGCGAGTCGTCGATCATGGCCCGGATATCTTCGCGGGTCAGCTGTTCGATTTTATCGACTTCGTGTGAGGTGCGAAATCCATCGAAGAAATGCATGAAAGGAACGCGCGACTTCAGGGTGGAAGCGTGTGCGATGAGCGCCAGGTCCTGTGCTTCCTGTACTGAATTGGAAGCGAGCATGGCATAGCCCGTGGCGCGGGTCGCCATGACATCCGAATGGTCGCCGAAGATAGAAAGCCCTTGGGTAGCGAGCGAACGCGCGGCCACATGAAAGACGATGGGTGTTAATTCGCCAGCAATTTTATACATGTTGGGGATCATCAGGAGCAGTCCCTGCGATGCCGTGAAGGTGGTGGCAAGCGCTCCCGTTTGTAATGCGCCGTGAATGGCTCCAGCGGCCCCCGCCTCCGATTGCATCTCGATCACCTGTGGTACTGTCCCCCACAGGTTCGTTCGTCCCTCCGCTGACCAGGCATCAGAGAGTTCGCCCATCGGTGTCGAGGGGGTGATGGGATAAATAGTGATAACTTCACTCAGTGAATGGGCAATGGTAGCTACTGCCTCATTGCCGTCGATAGTGACCCATGTTCGTTGCATATTTCCCTCCAGGATTTCCAGGGTAGGCTTGTATTCAATCGTTATCTAACACATGCTACTACTCGATACGAGTAGTGTAACACAGATGAAGGACGCGCAACAGAACGTGTTGAGAGCAGCGTGGCAGACGCACTAGGACGGCAGGCCGGCGGTTGTCGCAACGCTTGAGCACGGAAAATGTTATTGGAGCCAGCTGTGCCGAGGTATTGCCGTATCCTATCTTGCTCCACCTTTTTCTTTGCCCGCTTGATTGCACAGAAAATATCTCCCTCTAAAAAAGAGGGTTCGCCTCCCATGTTGAGTTGGGTCCAGCAGAGGTCGGCTCTCCTCAGATACGCTCCGCTGAGATCGGGGAGGCCATGAGCATCTTCTTCCCTCAATTGGTTCTGTGTCCATTCCCAAAGGCTCCCTCAATTGCGACTACAATTCGGTGTTGAACCAGATCGAGAAGTGCTTGGCTTGCTCACTGATTCCCTCCAAGCTCAAAAGCTACTACAAAGTTTTCCTCTATCGTCAGCTCTCTCCTGTCCCAGGAGAAGAGCCAGCACTGCTTGCCGCACGCAAGTGCTTTGAAAGGCCTGGTTCAATGTGGACAGCGTGTGTTTGACAGTTTGAACAGCCTCAATCACCAGTGGTATCCCTTAAGTAAGAAGAGCGAGACCCTTTGTACAAGTCCTTCTTCTATCCGTTGTTTTTGAAGAAGTCGGCATTGATCTTGATGTACTGCTGCCATTCAGGAGGGACTGCCGACTCCTCAAAAATCGCGGTGACAGGACAAGCTGGCTCGCAGGCTCCACAATCAATGCACTCATCCGGATTGATATAGAGTATCTCAGCCGTCTCGAACGCTTCTTCATTGTGTGTCGGATGGATGCAGTCAACCGGGCACACATCGACACAGGATGCATCCTTGGTGCCAATACATGGTTGAGTGATCACATAGGTCATCGTTGTGCGTAGCTCCTGTTTCCCGCTAGGAGAGGCGACAAGTTTCTCCTTGGCCATCACCTGGTGAACTCCGAAAATAGCGACCAGTATGCCATCAAGCCAGTATATCACCACTCCACCTGGGTCCGCCATAGCCCCGTGTGCGACGAAAGACACTGTCCCATTCACGCAGATGTCTTTGTGGGTCCTGTTCGCGCCTCGTGGGGGAGCGGTTCGCGCCCTGGAGGTTGGCGTGGTCGCGGTCCCTCCTTCACGGGTGGGATGGGCCGGGTGACCGCCCCATCCGAGGGTAGGAGTATCTCCTCGCCATGATGGGACACCCTCAGCGATGTACGGTCGAGAGTGCGGTACGTCGCTTCCGTCGCCGTCACCTCAACGCGAAGGCGGTGGCCTCGGAACAAAAGGTGGAAGGCGAGCCGTCCCAGCGCCTCTGGCAGCCGTGGTGAGAAGCGGAGCAAGCCATGCTGCAAGCGCATACCACCGAACCCCGCGACCAGCGCCGTTCAGGCACCCGCCAGCGATGCCATGTGGAGTCCATCCCGCGCGTTGTGTGCCAGGTCGTGCAGATCCATGAACGCGGCCTCGCCCAGGTAGTCGTAGGCGAGCTGGAGCTGGCCCATCTCGGCAGCGAGGACGGCCTGCGTGGATGCCGATAGCGTGGAGTCGCGTACAGTGAGCGGCTCGTAGTACGCGAAGTTGCGCGCCTTCTGCTCTGGCGTGAACGCGTCGCCACGCAGGTGCATAGCGAGGACGAGGTCGGCTTGCTTGACGACCTGCTTGCGATAGAGGTCAAAGTACGGGAAGTGCTGGAACAGGGGGTATTGGTCCGGTGTGGTATGGGCGAAATCCCACACCTCGTGTTCGGTAAAGGTTTCGTCCTGCGGGGTTACCCCGAGCCGCTCATCGTATGGGATGAGCATCTTCTCGACTGCCTCGAGCCAGCTGGCTGCCTCGTTAGCTTCTACGCCGAGTGCGCGGGCCCTCTCGGGAAAAAGCTTCACCCCCTCATGGCCCAGCGCAACCTGCGCTGGGCCATGAGGTTGGTGTAGACGTTGTTGTCGGCGATGGCGCTGTACTCGTTGGGTCCGGTGACGCCGTCGATGCGAAACTGGTCGGTGGCTCTGTTGTGGAACTCGAGTGAAAGCCACAGCCGCGCCGTCTCGATGAGCAACTCGAGGCCCACCTCTTCCTCGAACGCGCTGCCGCCGGAAGCCTCGATATAGGTGGCCACAGCATATGCGATGTCCGCATTGATGTGGAACGCTGCGGTGCTCGCTGGCCAGTATCCCGAAGACTCTGCACCACGAATGGTCCGCCACGGGAAAGCGGCGCCGCGTAGACCGAGCTGGAGCGCACGCTCTCTCGCCTGGGGGAGAAGCAATTGGTGCCAGTGCAGTACGTCAGCAGCGGCGCGAGGCAACGTCAGTGCGAGCACCGGTAGAACGAAGATCTCGGTGTCCCAGAATGCGTGGCCATCGTAGCCTGGGCCAGTCAGCCCTTTCGCCGGGATTGGCCTGCGCTCCGCACGAGCTCCCGCCTGCAGGACGTGGAAAAGTGCGAAGCGTACCGTCTGCTGGATCTCCGGGTCGCCCTCCAGCTCGACGTCTGCGCTTTTCCAGAAGTCGTCCAGGTAGGCACGCTGCTCGGCGAGCAGGCCCTCCCAACCGGTTAATCGCGCAGCGAACAGCGCTGCCATGACCTGATCGTGGATCGCGGGTCGCGAACGCAGGCTCGACCAGCTATAAGCTATAAGTTTGACGATGCGTAGCCTCTCACCCGGCTTCAGCTGCGTTGCGATGGTCACGCGGGCGACATCGGGAGAGCTTTCGGACTCGACGACCGTCTCGGGCGGCCCCTCGATACGGTGGTCCATCCCCGTCCCAATGCGCAGTCCGCTGACCTGAGTGTGATGGACCAGCAGCCCGACGGTGCCCTGAGCCAGGTGTTCCTCGCTCTCGAGTCCTCTCTCGAGTGCGGCTCACACCCTGGGGTCCTTACGCAGGGCTGGAAGCGCCTCGTTGGCAACCAGCTCCGACTGCACCACGACTCGCACCGTGGCATCCAGCGGCTCGACCTCGTAGCAAATAGCTGCGATGGACTTCTGAGTGAACGACACCATGCGCACGGACGAGATCTGAATCGTATGCCCGGCAGGGGAGATCCAGCGAACGCTGCGGCGCAACACTCCGTTGCGGAGGTCGAGCTCCCGCTCGTGGTCCTGGAGCTCGCCGTAGCGAACGTCAAAGGGATCGTCGTCAACGAGGAGGCGGATGAGTTTGCCGTTGGTGACATTGATAACCGTCTGCCCATATTCGGGGTAGGCGTATCCTTCCTCTGCATAGGGCAGAGAGCGCAACTAGTAGAAGGAGTTCAGGTAGGTACCGGGCAGACCATGCGGTTCCCCCTCATCGAGGTTTCCTCGCAGTCCGATGTGTCCGTTCGAGAGGGCGAAAATGGACTCGGTCTGAGCCAGAGTGTCCAGGTGGAGTCCCACCTCACGGATGCTCCACTCTTCGACCGGGAAGGCAGGATGTTCGATCATCGTCAAGCTCCCGATGCAGTTCTGTCGGAGACGACGAAGTCAGCGGTCCTACGACCGACCTCAATCAGGCCGAGGCGACTGAAGCCGATGTAGAAAAGTGTCGTGCTATTCGGCCATCGACAGGTACGCGGCGCAGGCATGAGATTCTGCTTGAAGAGCGTGTGGGACGAACTACTGACTCTATGACTATACCATATTATTGCATAGCGGAGCATCAGACAGCATGAAAAGAGTGTGTAGACTGAAGCGAGCATCACCAGCCGATATATATAGTCAACCCTGCAAAGCCAAGCGCGGCCAGAAGCTGTATGAAGGAAGCATTATCACGCGTCTCATCGCATTGACATACGTTGGTCGTCTTTATCCCAACAGGAACGAAAAGCCAACGATAGGAGCTGGTCGTTCCATTCCACTCCTCTCACAACGACACGCCACTGGCATCGTGCCTCTTCTTGTACTACCTGTCTTCTTACACGAGAGGCAACGAGAGCGTTAATGCTGATACGAATAGTGCCCTCTCCGATTTTGCCTCTTGCGGCACACCTCTCATGCGGGCACAAAAATTGTTTTGACGCGTCCATCGGCTTTGTTGTTGTGTGCATATGCCACCGCATGCCAGTGGACGCCTGTTTTTTCACCGGTTAGTGGAGTCATACCACAACTCAGGGTCATCGGTAAAAATACGACCATGTTGACCCATTGTGCCATACGTGACACAGGTTGTTATGTGAGCACGCGTCTCGCGTGTGTGTATGAAACGAGCGAATGCAGTGGTACGACACGGCTGCCTCATTCCAGAAGTCTCCGGCTCGGGAGCCGAGGGGAGTCGTCACTGGATTGAGCCCTCATAGATACCTATAATTGTTCCAAGGAAGAGCAGCGCGTCCGGCTTTTTGCGTTGGAATGAGTTGCGGCCAACGATAGAACCAAAGCCACCTCCGTCACGAATCGCACGCACCTCTTCAAAGAACTTTTCATCCTCAGTGGCAGCGCCACCGGAGAAAATCACGATGCGACGACCGTGGAAGGAGCTCTGGACGACATGCTGCACACGCTCAGCCAGTGTAGAGATCGGAATCTCGTACTTCTGGTAGACCTTCTGGTCCTCGGCCAGTTCCACCTTTGCGCTTGGCAATTTGACCTTGATAATATCCGCTCCTAGTTGTGCCGCAATCTGAGCAGCATATGCCACGACATCAACGGCAGTCTCCCCTTCTTTACTGATACTGCTGCCGCGAGGATACGACCACACAACAACGGCCAGTCCAGCATCCTTGGCTTCTTCAGTGAGTTCACGTAACTGCTGGTACATCTCGGTGCGCTCGGCTGATCCCGGGTAAATCGTGAAGCCTACAGCCACACAGCCCAGGCGCAACGCATCACTCACACCAGAAGTGACGGCAGAAATTGGGTCTCGCTCGTCATTTAACAGATCATGGTTGTTACACTTCAAAATAAGAGGGATATCACCACAATAGTCAGAAACACCTGCTTCCAAAAAGCCAAGCGGTGCGGCATACGCGTTGCATCCAGCTTCGATAGCCAATTGAAAGTGATAGCGCGGATCGTACCCAGCGGGATTAGGCGCGAAACTTCGTGCCGGACCGTGCTCAAAGCCCTGATCAACTGGTAAAATCACCATTTTGCCTGTACCACCCAGGCGGCCATGATTAAGCATACGCGCCAGATTGGTACGGACACCGGGGTTCTCGCTAGCATACCAGCTTAAAATCTCACGAATGCGATCATTCATTGGTTTGTTCCTTTTCTCACTTATCAACAAGCGTCAGGATTGATCATGTATAGTGTATCACCAGTAAAGACCATATGAATAAATTTGAGGACCATCAACCTCATGGGTGAAAAAGTACTACGAAGGCAACTCCATTTTTTCTTCACATTCCTGATTTCAGAAACATCTTCTGCCCATAATCCAGGCAATACTAAAATGACGGGAAAAAGAGTATCTAAAGTGCTACGTATGCAGTTGACAAACGTATCCATAGGTACAGGGTGTCAGAATGACTCTGCAGGGGAATTGTGTCTGGACGTCATGCCGCCATGGTCTGCGCAGTGCGATGACCGGACGCGCTCAGAAGCTGATGGACGACAAGACATTCGAAGGAACAGCCCTGGTGTACTCATTCCAAACACTTCCGGCGTTATTCCCATGTGGTAATATACCTCCTGGAAAGCCTCTCATTCTGTCCCACTTGATGAAATGGAGTGCGTCGTTCAGTTGGAACTCAACATACCTATGATGATCTGTGAACTTGTAATGTAGGCCAATGAGGAAATGCTCTCAAACTTTGCAGGAAGAAGAGCACATATTGGCTAGAAAGGGACATAGGATGCCAGGACAGCTACACAAACCAATTCGATCACTGGGCGTACTCACCGGCGGTGGTGATGTACCAGGCTTAAACGCTGCTATCAAAGCATTGGTCTATCGTGCGGAACCGATGGGTATCCGTGTGGTGGGTCTGCGAGCAGGATGGAAAGGGATCAGTTACCTCGATCGATCGCGCGGCATTCAATCGCTACTCTTCGACGAGAATGAACCCTCCACTTGGCAAGACAACTTTCTGGTACCTCTGAATAGACTGAATACCCGCACCATCGACAGGCAAGGTGGAACGATATTGCAATCATCCCGTACCAACCCCGCACGGGTGCGTGTAGGCGATCTGCCACCTCACCTGCAATCGTTTGGCGCTGGTCTTGCTCCTGGTGAGCATGTTGATCTCACCGATGAAGTGCTGGCGAACTTGAACTTTCTTGAGCTTGATGGCCTGGTAGTCATCGGTGGGGATGATACCTTGAGTTATGGTTCCATACTTACAGCAAAAGGTGTTCCTGTCTGGGGGATACCCAAGACGATGGATAATGATGTGCATGGGACTGACTACTGCATCGGTTTCCAAACCGCAATCAACCGGGCAGCGGAATTCATCAACCGCGTGCGCTCTACCGCCGGATCTCATAGCGAGACGGTCCTGTTCCGCTTGTTTGGTCGCGATGCCGGCTTCACGGCCCTCGAAACAGCCATCGTGACCTGGGCTGATCGCCTGCTCATCCCAGAAGTACCTGTCGACATTCATATCCTGGCCGAGCTCATCGCTCAGGACCGGCGCAATCCCCAAAACTATTCGACGGTGGTGCTCTCGGAAGGTGCGAACCTTGGGGTGCCGGTGCCGGAAGTTGGCTCAGCTGATGCGTATGGTCATCGCGCAAAGGCCAATGTGGCTGAGTTCCTGGCCGAGCAACTGACCCAACGTTTACCAGGGATCCGCTTTCTGCCGATTGACCTGACCTATTTCTTGCGCAGCGGGGAGCCAGACGTGTATGACAAACACATGGCCATCTTTTATGCCAACCTGGTGATGAGCGTGCTTGAATCGGGGACCCATGGTGTGATGGCGGCGCACCGCAACGGGGCTTTTATCTCTACCGATATCCCCGGGAAAGACCTGCCTGCGCGGCGGGTGGATCCTGCTGACTATCACACCACCCGCTATCGTGCTCGCTTCGAGCACATTAACGGCCCTTATGCTCCGCAGCAGTAGAGGACCAAACACGAAGAAACTCTTTGAGGCACAACTTTCCAGCACTCGCAAGAGATTCTGACAGGAACTCAGGCTGTGTTGCGAAAAGGGCAGGGAAAGGCCCGCACCTAGGGTAGATGAGAGGGAAGACTCATGATCCAGATGTACCCTTTGGTGAGCGGCAGCTATACCGCTCACCAAAGGGTAGCTCCTGGCTGTAATTCTAGCAGAGAGGAAGCTCTAGCAATGAAAGTTCTTGGCCGCATGACGGTCTTCCCGATCATGCCTTCTCGCATAAGCCGCTTGTATGAGCTTGCCTACAATGTGTGGTGGAGCTGGCGTCCCGAAGCTCGTGCGCTCTACCGTACACTTGAACCCGATGTATGGGATCGAGTGGGGCATAATCCCGTGCGGTTCCTGAGCGCAGTACCGCCAAAGCTTCTCGAAGAAGCTGCGCTGCGGGATGACTACCTGCAAGCATACGATAGCGTTCTGCGCGACTTCGATTCCTACATGCACCCGAGCCCTCAAGATACCTGGTTCGCACGCACCTACCCGGAACTGACCCACCAGGTCGTTGCGTATTTCTCAGCAGAATTTGGTGTGCATGAATCTCTCCCTATCTATTCCGGTGGTCTGGGTATTCTCTCTGGCGATCACTGCAAAGAAGCAAGTGATCTTGGGTTGCCGTTTGTCGGTGTGGGCTTTTTGTATCCACAAGGCTATTTCCGCCAGCATATCACTCGTGATGGTGTGCAAGAAGCATTTTATGACAAGCTGCACTTCTCCGAGGCGTCCGCTATTCCGGCCACTGACCCAGATGGGGCCGAGGTCACGATCGGCGTCGACCTGCCAGGAAGGCGCATCCATGCCAAGGTCTGGAAAGTACAGTCAGGACGCGTTCCATTGTACTTGATGGATACCGACATCGAGCCGAATGCTCCACCTGATCGCGAACTTTCAGCGCGTTTGTATGGCGGAGACCGCGAGATGCGGATTTCGCAAGAGATTGTGCTGGGTATCGGCGGCGTACGAGCGCTACGAGCCCTGGGTATCTCTCCTGCTGCCTGGCACTTAAACGAGGGTCATGCGGCATTCCTGAATCTTGAGCGATGCAGAGAGCTGGTCGCCACGGGCCTGAGCTTCAATGAAGCGCGCGAAGCCGTAGCAGCCAACTCACTCTTCACCACGCATACTCCTGTGCCAGCTGGCAATGATACGTTCAGTTTCGACATGATTGACGCGTACTTTGGCTCGTACTGGGGGCAACTGGGACTGACACGCGAACAGTTTATGGATATCGCCCATGAGGATCACGGCTGGGGCCCCACCTACGGCTTGACTGTGCTTGCTCTACGCTTAACGGGCAAGCATAACGGTGTCAGAGAGTGGGGAAAATATGTGGATGATCCAGGTTTCTGGCACCGCCTCGATCAGATTCCTGATGAAGAACTCTGGAAGACCCACCTGGTCCGAAAACAGGCACTGATCGACTATTCGCGCCGTCTCTTGAAGCGGCATCATCTGCGACTGGGTGAAGGCTTTGTCCAGATGGGCGAGTTTGAGAGCATGCTCGATATCAATGCCTTCATCATTGGCTTTGCCCGTCGCTTTGCCACCTATAAGCGTGCAACGCTGATCTTCCGCAATGCCGAACGATTACAGCGCCTGCTCACCGATCCGAAACGTCCAGTGCAGATTGTCTTTGCGGGCAAGGCTCATCCTGCCGACGAACCAGGCAAGGCACTGATCCAGCAAGTCTATCAATTGTCGCGCAGCGATGCGTACCGAGGCAAGGTGGTCTTTCTGGAAAACTACGACGTTGAAATGGCCCGCTACCTGGTCTCTGGTACTGATCTCTGGCTGAACACTCCTATCCGGCCATATGAGGCCAGCGGGACCAGTGGGCAAAAAGCAGCACTGAACGGACTCCCAAATTGTAGCATTCTCGATGGCTGGTGGGCTGAGGGGTACAATGGTAAAAATGGCTGGGCCATTGGTGAAGAGCGCGAGTATCACGATCCAGAGATGCAGGCCGAAGCCGATAGTCTCTCCCTATATCAATTACTCGAAGAAGAGATTATTCCCACCTACTATGATCGTGGACCCGACGGCATTCCGCACCGCTGGATTGCAATGATGAAGGAGGCAATCCGTACGTGCGCGCCTGCATTCAGTATGCGTCGTATGGTAAAGGAGTATACGACGCGCTTCTACGTGCCTGAAATTCGCGTGGGTATGCAAATTGAGCAAGATAGCTACGCACGCGCGCGCGTCCTGGCTACCTGGAAGGAGCACATCAGGCGGTGTTGGCCAGGGCTCCAGATCGTTGTAGAGGGGCGTCGGGAGGGACAACTGAGCCTTGGCGAGGGGGTAGACATCCATGCCTGGGTACGTGCAGATGGGCTGAAGGCCTCTCAGTAGAGTTGGTCTTTGGTCAAGCGCACGATGAGATGGTTGTCCCCCAGCATGCCCTGCCAATGCACTTCTCCAAGCGTGAATTGGATGGTTCATTCTGCTACAATGTCCACCTGCAACATATCCGAGACTGGCAGTATGGGCTATGGTGTGCGTGTCCTACCCTCGCACCCTGCACTCGTTGGCAAGCACGATATGGGGTTGGTCCGCTGGGCATAGCGGAGGGGCGTCTTTCAGAGACTATGCACCTCTCCTTCAATTGTGAGCAACTTGTGAAAGCAAGCGGTAAATCAGAAAGACTCTCCGATCGTGGCAGTCAGTATACAACTGCGGACTACCGGGAGCTGTTGGCCCGGTACGGCATAGTGGTGAGCATGGAGAACCTGGGGTTGCAAGGGGGACTGTGATGACAATGCACTCATGGAGCGGTTCTTTGGCACCTTGAAAACGGAGTGCATCGATCGGGAGTCCTATCAGATCCGTTCGCAGGCTCGCCAATCAATCTTTGAATACCTGGAGGCGTTTTACTATCGACAGCTACTGCATTCTTCGCTAAGATACGTCAGTCCTGTCACCTTTGAGCAACAGATCAAGTGAGTTTCCACATGCGCTGACTCTGCAAAATGGGTCAAGGTCAGGTATCAGACTGTGATATAGTTTGACTAGAAACGCTCCATTTCAGAGACGTTTTCGGCCTATAGCATATGAAGAGCTTGCCTACCAACCTCGTTTTCGTTGAAAATGCAAAGAGGCAAGAGCTGTTCGTTCTTCCAACTCCCGTTGATCGACATACGGGAGGGCCGCGCAAGCGTGATACAAGCAAACAACCACCAGAAATCCACACAGTTCATCAACAGAGGGAATACCATGAAGCACCCTGAGGATAGAATTGCCATCGTTAACCACGGCGTGGCAGCTCTACGTTTGATCCGTGCCGTGCGGGAACTGAATCGTGAACAGCCCCTGCGTCTGGCAACAGTGGCGTTATTCACCGAGCCGGACCGCCAGGCGATGTTTGTGCGCGAGGCCGACGATGCAATCTCTCTCGGACCGGTGACCTTCGTCGATCAGGGCGATGGGCAATCTAAAAGCAGCTACCAAAATCGTGAACGTATTGAAGAGGCGCTGCTAGCCTCACAGGCCTCCGCTGTCTGGGCCGGTTGGGGTATCCAGGCCAGCGAATCCTGGCTTGCTGATCTTTGTGAGCGGTTCGGCATCACCTTCATTGGACCGGATTCCGGTGTACTGCGCCTGCTCAGTGACGGAATCAGCACCAGGCAGCTTGCACAGCAGGCCAACATCCCGGTTCTATCGGAGAACGAGAGAGGAATCGAAGGAGCGTATCAACTCGAGGTACAGGTCATTTCCGACCTGTACGGGACGACCTGGGCGATCGACGTGCACACGTATACACGTACGCCTCACGGCCAGAGGGTACTCGAAGAATCTTGTTCTCCTCTGTTGCCGCAGGAGAAGGAGCGCGAGCTACGCGCATTGGCCATTCAGCTGTGCCAGCTTGCGGGCCACCGGAATACTGGGAGTGTGGAGTTCCTGTACGACCCCAGCCAGCACACTTTCTGGTTCATGGGGTTCAACCCATGCCTGAGTGCTGCGCATCCGGTCACGGAGGTCACTACAGGTCTGGACCTGGTGAAATTACAGGTACAGGTAGCGCGTGGCGCCCGCCTTGAAGGCGAGCCTTCTCCTCCCAGTGGCTACGCGGTCGCTGCCCACCTGAGTGCAGAAATACCAGATCATGGCCTGGCACCCGCTGTGGGCAAACTCGAACTGTTTCGTCTCGCATCCGGGCCGGGATTGCGTCTGGATACGGGCTATGAGGAGGGGGATCTTGTTCAGGCCGAGTTCGACCCGCTGCTTGCCACGCTGACAGCGTGGGGACGTAGCCGCCAGGAAGCGCTTGCCCGCTTGAGCCGAGCCCTGGCTGAGAGCGCGGTCATCATCCACAAGGGAACGAGCAATAAGGCGTTCCTGCTCAACCTCTTCGATCGCCCAGGGTTTGAATCCCATCACGTTGCTACTCCCAGGCATGCACGTCTGATTGCCGAGGAGGAACATCCATCTAAGCAATACGCTCTTGTAGCGCTGGTGCAGGCTGCAGTCGAAGCCTACGACGCCGAATTGCGCCAGGCCTCAGCCGAGTTCTACGCGAGCGCAGCCCGTGGACGACCCAGAGTGCGCCAGAGCGCAGATTTTCCCACTCACTTCCAATATCGCGGGCTGGTCTATCAACTCAAGGTCTCCCGCCTCGGTCGGGAGCAGTATCGCGTGAGAATGAGCGGGCAAAGCTTTGATGTAGGGGTAGAGCGACTGGGGAGAGTCGAACGGCGGCTTACCTGTTTCGAACGACGCTATCGTGTCCTTTCGCTGGTAGATGGGCCAAACTGCTATGTGGAGGTCGAGGGCAACCCTCATCGCATAACACACGAGGAAGGAGGCCTTGTGCGCAGTCCTGCTCCTGCTGTGGTGGTTTCCGTGACCGTCACTCACGGTGATCACGTCAGTGCAGGTGATCAACTCGCCATCGTCGAGAGCATGAAGATGGAGATGGCGATTACTGCTCCCTTCTCAGGCTCTGTGGTACACGTGTTGGTGAGAAGCAATGTTCAAGTTGATCTGGGAGCACCCCTCATATATATTGAGCCTTCAGAATGGGTCGATACGTTAGCTGATACCGAACTCATCCAATTCAAAGATTCTGCACATACAGCAGAAACACTGGCACCTATCCGTCTTCCCAACGCCGCTGGCGCGTCTAGCTTCGCTCAGGCAGGACGGGAGGTGAACGCAGACACTCCCCAGGTGCGTTGTCGTAGGATATTCGAAGCGTTGCGCTGCCAGATGCTCGGCTATGATAGTGACCCCGGCGATTCCAGACGACTCCTGGGTGAACAGAGCGCGGTGTACCAACTCATTGAGGCTCCTGACCAGGCGTTGCTGCAAGACGAGTACGAACTGCTCTCGATCTTTGCTGACATCTGCTTGCTCTTCCGTCGCGAGCTAGATCCGATTGAGGACGTTGAGCGGGGAGAACAGGTTCACAGCGCGGAGCACGACCTGCTCGCCTACCTTCGCTCTCGCGATACCCGTGTTGAGCGGCTGCCGAAGGTATTTGTTGCGAACCTGCAACGAGCACTCGCGCACTACGGCGTCAGAGGCCTGGAGCCTTCGCCTGCACTCGACGAAAGCCTCCTTCTCATGTACAAGTCGCACCAGCACGTCGATCAGCACCTGGCCGCGATCATCGCCATTCTAGAGAGGTACCTGGAGCGTGTTGGCAAGCTCGCGCACCTCTCCACAGGAGAGTTTCGTCTCGTCCTCCAACGTCTGCTACAGGCGAGTCGGAAGCGCTACCCGGCTGTGTACGACCTCGCGCGCGCGGTCCGCTTTCGTTCCTTCTACGAGCCGTTGTTCGAGCGGGCCAGGGAAAGGGCCTACGAGGAGGTGGAGTCACATCTCGCATACGTTGCTGCCCACCCCGATGCTCCCAATCACGACGAGCTGATGAACGCTCTCGTCGCCTGCCCGCAGCCCTTACAGAACCTGCTGACGCGCCGCTTCCCCGAATCAGGAGCCGAGATGCGCCTCTTCATGCTCGAGGCGCTCACCCGCCGCTACTATCGAATTCGTCCCCTGGAGGACTTCGAATCCACGACGAGAGACGGGTGCCCACTCGTCAAAGCCGCTTACGATGACGAGGGTAGGCGTGTAGTCATTGTGACCACTTTCGCTCTGTATGCCGATTTCGCCGCTGCGGCAGCAACTCTGTCGCGTTTTATGAGCCGCTTCTCTGCTGCGCACGATATCGTTGCCGATTGCTACACCTGTGGGTCGGAGCCCTTGCGCGAAGATGAGGCGACAGCGCAGGAGATTCGCGGAGTGCTCGATCAAACCGGCTTCCCCCCGGGTCTCCAGCGCATCGTCGTGGCGGTAAACGCTCCAGGGAAGGACCTCGGTATGGCGAGCACGCAGCATTTCACGTACCGGCCCGGCGAGCACGGATACCAGGAGGACCACCTCTATCGTGGGTTGCATCCCATGATGGGGGAGCGACACCACATCTGGCGGCTCGCGAACTTCCAGATTGAGCGGCTTCCTTCAGTGGAGGACGTCTACCTGTTCCACGGGATTGCGCGTGACAATCCGAATGACGAACGGCTCTTCGCGCTTGCCGAGGTGCGTGATATGACACCTTTGCTTGACGAATCGGGCCAGATCGTGCAGATCCCCCACCTCGAACGCATGCTGATGGAGGCCCTGGAAGGCATCCGCCTGTACCAGTCCCACCTGCCCGCGCATAAGCGCTTGCCCTGGAACCGCGTCTTGCTCTACGTCTGGCCCCCGCTGGAGCAGCAACCGGAGGAATTCCTGGAACTCATGCGGAAACTCTGGCCAGCTACTGAGGGGCTTGGCCTGGAGAGGATGGTGGTTCACGCCAGGATCGCAGATCCGGGGACCGGAGAGTTGCGCAGCCGCATGCTGCACATCTCGAATCCTGGTGGCCGAGAACTGGTGCTCAGGGAGAGCGGGCCGATTGAAACGCCTATCGCACCACTCAGCGAGTACCGGCAGAAGGTCGTCCAGTTGCGCCAGCGGGGACTGGTCTATCCGTACGAGATCATAGAACTGCTGACACCGGAGCCAACAGGCACGCGCACCGAGATACCCTTTGGGACCTTCACCGAATATGATCTGGATGAGCTCAACCGGCTGGTACCCGTTGATAGGCCCTATGGCGAGAACGGAGCCGGGATCGTCGTCGGAACTATCCGCAATTATCCACCCAACTATCCAGAAGGGATGCTGCGTGTGATTGTGCTCGGGGACCCGAGCCAGAGCCTTGGATCGGTTGCCGAGCCGGAGTGCCGCCGTATCATTGAGGCGCTCAATCTTGCTGAGCGGTTCCAGGTGCCGCTTGAATGGTTTCCCCTTTCAGCCGGGGCCAAGATCGCGATGCAGAGCGGTACCGAGAATATGGACTGGGTCGCCAGAACGCTGCGGCGCATCATTGAGTTCACCCAGGAGGGTTTCGAGATCAATGTGATTGTCAACGGCATCAATGTTGGCGCCCAGCCCTATTGGAATGCCGAAGCCACGATGCTCATGCACACCCGCGGCATCCTCATCATGACGCCGGATGGCGCGATGGTGCTGACCGGCAAGCAGTCCCTGGACTACTCCGGGGGTGTCTCGGCTGAGGATAACTACGGGATCGGCGGCTACGAACCCATTATGGGCCCCAACGGCCAGGCGCAGTACTTCGCCCTCGACCTCGTCGCTGCCTGCCAGATCCTGATGCGACACTACCAGCACACCTATGTGCTGCCAGGTGAGCGTTTCCCACGACGCGCGCACACCGAAGACCCGGCAACACGCGATGTGCGTGACTTTCCGTATTTCAGTACGCGACCCGAGGACAGCGATCTCACCTGCCTGGGTGACCTGTTCTCTGAGGAGAAGAATGCCGGCCGCAAACGGGCATTCGACATCCGCACGGTCATGATGGGTTTGATCGATGCCGATCAGCAGCCGCTCGAACGCTGGCATGAGATGCGCGATGCGGACACCGTCGTTGTGTGGGACGTGCATATTGGCGGCTATCCAGTCGCCATGCTCGGCATCGAGTCCCGGCCTCTTCCCCGGCGTGGCTTCATCCCTGGCGATGGACCGGAGCAGTGGACGGCAGGCACGCTGTTCCCCCTGTCAGCCAAGAAGGCGGCGCGCGCCATCAACTCGGCAAGTGGCAACCGACCGCTCGTCGTGATCGCCAACTTATCGGGGTTCGATGGCGCACCGGAGTCACTGCGTAATCTACAGCTTGAGTACGGGGCCGAGATTGGCCGTGCGATCACTAATTTCAAGGGGCCCATTGTCTTCTGCGTAGTCTCGCGTTACCACGGCGGCTCTTTCGTCGTCTTCTCCAAGGCGTTGAATGAGAATCTCGAGGTAGCTGCCGTGGCAGGATCATATGCCTCGGTTATCGGTGGAGTTCCGGCCGCTGCGGTCGTCTTCGCTCGCGAGGTCGATGCCCGGACAAAATCCGATCCACGCGTGAAGGTGGTGCGAGAGCAGCTCACGCAGGCAGATGAGACCAGGAAGGTCGCTCTTCAAGGCAAGCTGAACGAGATCAGGGCACTGGTGCGGTCCGAAAAAGTAGGCGAAGTAGCCAGCGAGTTCGATCACATCCACACTGTGCAGCGCGCGCAGCGGGTCGGTTCCATTGACCACGTGATCCCGCCAGAAGCCATCCGTCCCTACCTCATTGAAGCACTGGAGCGTGGAATCGAGCGGGAACTGCAGCGAACTATGACCCAGAGTAGAGTTCATAGGGAGCTTGAGGGTCGTTAAAGGGTATACTCAACTTAAATTGATGTTGATGAGTCCCAACGCAGGGTATTTGGGGCAGGTCGGCTACATCATAGACCATATCCTCCTGGTTCATGGGGCGTATCGTGCTCTGTTACATGAACAAGTGCTTCACCCGACAACACTTCGTGTGGCCCCGTAAGAAGCGATCGTAAGTCCTGCTCTCGTGCCCATACAACAAATGACTTGTTAGCCTCATCCGATGCTGCCTGGGTGTCAAAGATAGTGACACCTATCACGACATTCTCTTGCAAGCTGAAGATGTCGTAGGATACAAAGCCTGGCATTCTCATGAGGGCAGGTATCAGACCTTCCTTTGCCCGCCGTACTATCTCGTCAGCCCTGCCAAAATGCTTGCTGCGTCGTACAGTGACATACATAGGTGGCTCCTTTCTGTGTCATAGGTCCGGCGTGAATTAAACCTTGCTTATACAAAGCAGTTTCCTATGAAGATGTGGGAAACGCTACGTAGATTAGAGAGTGTTGGGTCTGTGTTGTCCATTTACTGCATTCGAATGACAAATACACGCCGCGTCGAAGCAGCTCTAGACACTTCAAGTATACAGCAAGATGCTATAAGTGACGATCACAAATCGGTCACGATAACTCTAGACCATTGCAATACATATCGCTTAGATGAGCTATTTTGTTTCTCAGAGACGAGATCAGGCTGGTCGAGCCGGACGTGATGACCGCTACGGGTGGCAATGATGTAGGGCTGTTGCATAGTTGCGCGTACCACAATTTAACTTGGCAGGTGGGCCAGATATGTGACGTCTACGGTAATCGTGGTATTAACGTGAATTCATTTCTTAGTGTGGAAAAAGCACGCAAGGACGTTTGGAAACGTCTACACCCAGCGTGGAATAAGCAGATTAGTATCACCCTCTACCTCACTGTCTCCTATGCGTTATGGGTTAAAGTGTAGTTTCAAAATCAGTGGGAGTTCGAAAGTTTCTGCGATCGCTGCTTTACGACGCCATCCAGGATAATCCTGACTCTGGGGTAACGAAGCAGCGCGGTATGTGTCAGTTGGACTAATTCAGCGATAGCACTTGCGGTGACTGGCCCATTGAGGGACTCCAGCTGCCCTATCGCGTGTAAAACGTCCAGGACGAATTCCTACCAATCCCCCAGTAGTTCGACATTTGGCTCGAGCTGGATACCACTTTGTGCAAGAACTTGCTGATGAGCTTCTATCATAAGAGCAGCAATATCAGATGCACTGGCTCCACCCAGATTCACAATATAGTTCGCATTGCGGGTAGCTATCTGAGCGCTGCCATGTGTCTTTCCTGGCAAGCCCGTTTGCTCAATGAGGGCACGGGCAGTTGATCCCGCCGGATCTTTGAATATCGAGCCAGCATGTCGTTGCGCTGGATCATCCTCTTTGCGCTCCTGAGTATGCTGCTGTGAGAGTGCAAGAAGTGTTGCCGGGTCTTGCCGGTGGACACGCAAACCAAGTGTTACTACCAGTTCGGCAGGATCAATAAGATGGCGTTCAGGCTGCACTAATTGACCGTGCGTATCAATATACGTGAGTCGATGGTTACGGAACCGACTATGGCGATAGCTCAGGTCTAAATCATCATGCTGGTACCGGCGAAACGTAATGACTGGGAATATCACCGGTTCATTCGTTTCGCTGTTACAATTTCGTGCGTCCAGTACCTCGATCCACTCTATTGCCTGCCCTACATTCTGGTTACGCGTGCCTACATTACTAATTATACCTGCACCAAGCGTGCCAGGAATATTCACCCCAAATTCCAGTCCACTCCATCCAAGAGGAAGAAGGTCCTTGAGCAAAGACTCCCAGCGCACACCCGCCTCGGCAACGACGATGGCGCTCTTCTCAGACTGATCTTCGAGATGATAGTTTTGCATAGCCATACTTGCTACGATTCCTCGCACTCCAGCATCAGCATACAGGATGTTGGAACCAGCTCCTACTACAAGTAGAGGCCAGCTCTGTTGCGCACACAAACTAACCAGGTCGTGTAGTTCTTGTCGCCGTTCAACTGACAGCCAAATATCTGCGGAACCTCCAACACCAAAGGAACTATGGTTTGCAAGCGGTTCGTGAAGATGCACACGTTGCTTAAAGTAGGGATGTAAGATGTTAGAGGCAAGTGTACTCTCAAATGCCATTAAAGTCCTTCCTTTCACATCCACAGATGACAGTCGCCCTTCTCTCTGGGAATAGTACTCCTCTGCATCATAGCACAATTCTAGAGCAGCTACGAGATATGCTCTGACTGATCACGTTTGCAACCTAAGTGCTATCCAGTAGAGTCATTCCACGATTACAACTGGCGTTTTCGCTTTTTTACGCTCATTCTAGTCCACGATGGCAAGAGATCGCACAAGAGCCTTGTCAAAGTGGTAATCAAAGCGCCTCCACCAACTCTGACCCCGGTATAGGCAGTGGCCAGAGGGGGATTCAGCGAGAGCTTCAGCTTTCTACATACCTGCATGCATTGCAGTAACCGATAGTGTCAGGAAGACCTGATGCGAACTTCGCCGTGGCCCATCATGCTCAGTATGCTTGATGACTGAATGGATACCCGCGCGTTGCCAGCACAAGGGAGATAATCAACGAGTCATCGATTCGGTTTTGAAGCCATCATACTGCAAACTTCAACCCACTTCCGACACAACCTGTGCCAACACCTGCTACCAGTGCCTGATGATCAGGTGCCCTTGTGCGACGGCGTGGACAATGTCAGCGCGACAAATAATTCCCAATAACTGACCTTCCCGCATGACCGGGACACGTTTGATGTTGCGTTCAACGAGCAGCATGGCAATCTCGCCAACCCGCGTCTCTTCATCGACAAAAATGATTTCAGGACTCATAATATCAGCAACGCACAGACCTGCTCGATGAACTTTCCCAATGATGTCGGATTCGGTGACGATACCAATGATCTTACCTTCTTTGTCGATAACTGGCACACCACTCATACTTTTCTGACTCAGGAGTTGTGCAACGTCCTGCACAGTTGCCTCCGGGGAGATAGTATGTACCGTGCGGGTCATGATATCTCTTGCGATCATAGCGACCTCCTCGTACCAGGAAAGGACAGCACTACCACGTGTCATATGCCTACTCCCTTGCTCATCACAACATGGCACTACACCATTTCAACATACGACTGTTTTTTTGACCTGTAGGTAAATACAGCATGAAATATGGTGTGCGAAATGACCGTTACAGCGTACTGTAACCGGATCTATATATTGTTCCATGAGACCATCAACTCTCTTACCGTTTGTGAGTACTCACCTCACTCTGTTCAAAAAATGATTGCCCATTGGCCTCACAATACTGTAACAATTGTACGACTTCACTGCGGCTACGGAAAGCGCCATGCTTGCGGAATAACCTGATCCGCCGACGATAGAGAAACGTTGTATTGTGAACAAGAAAAAGACAACAAGTCGAGTTAAGGCTCCACTGAAGTGGTGCAACACCAGCTAAGGAACGACTGGTTTTCTGATAGAGAGGACGGCTTGACAGGATCTTGCAGGTATACAGAACCTGTGCCTCCGTTTGTACTCAGTCCTGAGGCATCTCGACGTAGTCCTCTGTTGTCCAGTCAAGAGGTGCCCTTTCCGTCTGCTGGAGTGTTTGATAGAGTTCCTCGATCTCCTCTGGGGAGAGGATTGACGCAGTCCAAGGACAGGCTATGAAACGACGAAGCTCTTGTGCGGATTTTGTCTTGAGTTCTGTAACGAAAGGTGCTTCTGTCCTATCGCGTTGCAGTCTTTCCTGAACGATTGTCATCTCATGTGCCTTTATCACTGAAAAGTGATGCGTGTATGAATTGCTTTTTCTGTTACTTAGCGTAACTCCCTTCTGTCACAAACTTCTCTCGAAAGTGGCTGAGGATATCACATGAAGGTCACACTCTCAGTAGGGATGTGCCAGCGTTTAGGACTGAAACTGTCAACGTCGACGTTTAATTTGGCACATATACTCATTTGGGAGTAAGTGCGCAGAGGTGCGAACCCGCAATGTGAAATACTGATGCAAGCGGCGGGATGCGCAACGAGATACGAGCAAGAAGGCGGAAAAACGAGAGAGATGTTTCTTTGACCTGTCGTGGGGACGAGAGGGAGAGAGGGAGAAAGAAGGGAGAAGACGTGCGCCGTCGAGGCATAATCTCGCTTTTTGCAGGAGTGCAACCCACTGATGTCGAAGTGGTTAAAGCAGTGCCTTACCTTCTACCGAAAGGAGAGAGGGAACAAGAGCATGGCATGAGTAAGGCCGAACGAGATAAGTACCTAAGCCGTGTCGGTCAGCCAGGTCGTCTATGGTGAGGACTGGATTGTCCGAACCCCAGTTGTGCGTTGTTGTCCTTCTTCCAGGTCGATGCATGGTACCATAGGACCTGCGGAGTGGTCTACCCGTTAGTGTGTTCGGCGGATAGAAGACATCACACTCCGGCTACCCGCATTGATCGGGGAACCCAACGAAAAGGGCTACCTAAGGACGAACCAGCGAGATTTTGAGACGACGGGATCACCTAAAAGGGGAAATCCCTCATGGTGACGGAGTTCCCATAGTACTCATACCAACTTGCGTTCTAAGAGATACTTCTAAAATGAGGGAAATAGGTCATCGAACGGAGGCGTTCTGGATCGGCTTCCAACTGATTGAGCCCGTCACAGACCTTGTCAATCACCTCATCGAGAGAGGTAAGAGCCA
>WNGE01006435.1_pt1 | contig 34096 bp, 30 predicted proteins | sample 5400651 | NCBI WGS metagenome assembly WNGE01 (sample SAMN13153370, study PRJNA577476) | soil metagenome | isolation source: 60 cm soil or saprolite under grassland replicate 2 | place: USA:California | collected 2016-06-15
GCGGCCACCTGCGTCATCGAGGTCCAGGTCCCCGGACCCATGTCGCTCGCCGCACTCATCACCTCGGCCGTGCCGTCTGGCAGGAGGCGTGCCATCGCGGAGGAAGGTGCGAAGTTCATCGGATAGGTGGCGCTCGCCACCCCCCAGCCGATGAGCCAGCGCCCGTCACGCATCGACCGCGGCTCGCCGTTACGCCTGCTCCAGCCGAAGCGCTCGGCGGCAATGCGGTAGCATTCTCGCGTCGAGCGGCTCGAAAAGGGCAGCCTCTTGAATTCGTCCTGCTCAGGCTCATTGCGCAGTCGGAGCTCGACCGGATCGACGTTGAGCGCTACCGAGAGTTCGTCCATCGCGGATTCGAGCGCGAAGACGCCGCTTGCCTCGCCAGGGGCGCGCATGTAGGTGGGCGTGTGCACGTTCATGCGCACGATGCGATGCCGCGTGTACACGTTCGGGCAGGAATGTAGGAAGCGGGTCGCGTTGACGAGCGACTCCGAATACTCCTCGTAAGTCGATGTCTCCTGGTAAGCGTCGTGCACAATGGCCGCGAGGCGGCCGTTTCGGGATGCACCGACGCCGACGCGCTGGACCGTATGCGGGCGGTAGCCGGTGCCATAGTACATTTCGCGCCGCGACAGCATCAGCTTGACCGGGCGCCTGGCGACGCGGGCACCGAGCGCCGCTAGCGTGACATGCGGCCAGGCCCGCAGCCCTGAGCCGAACGCGCCGCCGACGAATGGCGAGATGACGCGGATGTTCTCTGCCGAAATCCCGAACACAGCGGCAATCTCGTCAGCCACGTTGTAGACCCACTGCGTCTTGTCCCAGAGCGTCAGGCGATTGCCATCCCAGGCCGCGATCGTGGCGTGCATCTCAATTGGATTGTGGTTCTCGCGCGGGATCACATAGGTCTGGTCAATCCGAACCTCGGCGGCGCCGAGCGCCGCTTCGGGATCGCCGCGTTGTGTTTCGGATGGCTTGGTCTCGCCCTGATCGCTCTTCTGCTGAGTCAGCGGAACCGGCCCAACGCGGGTGACGTCGGTGGTCCCGACTTCGCTCGCGTAGGTGACGCGGACCAGCGTCGCCGCATGGGTCGCCTGTTCTAGGGTCTCGGCGATCACGAGAGCAATCGGCTGGCCTTGATGGCTGACGCGGTCGTCTTGGAGCACATGCAGTCGCTCACCGACATCAGGATCGACGGCGCCTTTGTGAGGTCGATACGCGAGCCGCGGCGCGTTGACATGCGTGAGCACGACTAGGACGCCGGGCGCTCGTTCAGCCGCCGCGGTGTCAATGGAAGAGATGCGTCCGTTCGCAACCGCGCTCCGCACGACGGCGCCATGCGCCTGGCCAGGCTGGTTGAACTCGGCGGTGTAGGTGGCTCCGCCGGTGACCTTCTGGCGGCCATCGACTCGACTGACGGGTTGTCCAATGAATGTGGTGGTCATGTGCGGACTCCCGCGATTTCGACGGCACGCACGATTACGCGCTGCATCAGCTCAATCTTGAAGTCGTTTGCGCCGCGCCCTTGCGCACCCTCGGCCGCGAGCGCTGCCGTGCGTCGAAGCGCCGCCGGTTCAAGATTCGTACCCGCCAGGGCCGCTTCGACCCGCGGGACGCGCCATGGCTTGGTTCCAACGCCGCCGAGAGCGACATGCGCCCGCCGAATGCGGGCGCCGTCCAGATCGACCGCGACTGCGGCTGACACGACGGCGAACTCGAACGAGGCGCGGTCGCGCACCTTGAGGTAATGCGAGCGTCGCGCCGCCGGACTGGCCGGCACGGTGATCGCGGCGATCACTTCGCCCGGCTCCAGAACTGTCTCAATATGCGGAGTGTCGCCGGGCAGCCTGTGAAACTCGGCCAACGGGATCGTGCGCTGCCCCCGAGGCCCGCTCGCCTCGACGGCTGCGTCGAGGGCAACGAGCGCAACAGCGAGGTCGGACGCGTGGGCCGCAATGCAGCTGTCAGTCGTGCCGAGCACGGCATGCCAGCGGTTCTCACCGCCGATCGCGGCGCAGCCGGAACCCGGCGCACGCTTGTTGCAGGCGGCGTAACCCACATCGCGGAAATAGGGACAGCGGGTGCGTTGCAGGAGGTTGCCGCCCATGGTTGCCTGGTTGCGCACCTGCGGGCTCGCCGAGTTCAAGAGCGCCTCGGAGATGACGGGAAACTGCTCGACGATGGCAGGGTGCGCAGCCACATCCGCCATCGTCGCGGCAGCACCGAGCCTCAGGCCGCCTGGCCCGACCTCGATACGATTGTCCAAAAGCCCCGCGAGACTCACCAGCCGCTCGGGTCGGCGGACGTGCTCTTGGAGGAGCTGCACCATGTCGGTGCCGCCGGCGATGTACTCGGCAGTTGCGTCGTTGCGGCCGGCCTGGGCGCGGAAAGCGATGGCGGTGGAAAGTTCGCGCGGGCGTTCGAGTGTGAACGGGTGCATGGCTCAACCTCGCCGCGCCGGACCGGTCACGCCCGCCGCGTCCTGGATGGCCGCGACGATGTTGTCATAGGCGCCGCAGCGACAAATATTCCCGCTCATCCATTCGCGGATTTCCTGCGGCGAACTTGCATGGCCCTCGGCGATACAGGCGACGCCCGCCATGATCTGCCCAGAGGTGCAATAACCGCACTGGAACGCATCGCGCTCGATGAAGGCGGCTTGCAAGGGGTGAAGCTGGTCGCCTTGCGCCAAGCCTTCGATCGTCGTGATCTCCCGCCCCTCCACAAGGGCCGCAAGCGAAAGGCACGATTTCACGCGCTTGCCGTCCATCAGCACGGTGCAGGCGCCGCATTGGCCAAGGCCGCAGCCCTTCTTTGAGCCATTCAGATGCAGGTGCTCGCGCAACGCATCGAGCAGCGTGGTCCGCGGATCGAGCGGGAGACTGTGCTCAGCGCCGTTGACCCGCAGGGTTACATTAGCCGAGCTCGACTCCGCGGCAGTCGTCTGAGCATTGGCGGGCGGTGCAGCTCCAGGCATGAAATCAGCTCCTACGAGAGCGCCGCCCGTCACGGCGGCGGCGGCCAAGAGGTCACGTCGCGTGAAATCGGAACCAGCGATCGTTGGTCCTTCCGCACGTTCCATTGCGTCGCCTCCTGAAATGAGGGCGAAAATGCGATTCCAATTCGCTCTCGATGAAGGAATTCGCCCATCGCGTCATTCATTTAACGCGTGCAGGCCCGTAGTATTAGGTGGTAAAATGCGCATGCACTTATGAGTGGAGTCGATTAATGCAGCGTGGACACCTAGACGATATGCTGGCGTTCATGGCTGTGGGACAGGAACGCAGCTTCACCAAGGCGGCGGCAAAACTGGGCGTCTCACAATCGGCGCTCAGCCACACCATTAGACAACTCGAAAGTCGTTTGGGAGTCCGGTTGTTGACGCGAACGACCCGAAGCGTCTCTCCGACGGAAGCGGGCGAGCGTCTGCTGCACAACATTGCCCCGCACCTGAAAGAGATCGAAGCCGAGATTCAGGCTGTTACCGAACTGCGCGAGAAGCCGGCTGGTACGATCCGGATCTCAGCAACCGAATACGCCGCCGACGCGATCCTACTGCCGAAACTCGCGAAGCTGATGCGGGAATATCCGGACATCAAGGTCGAGATCGTGATCGACTACGGCCTGACTGATATCGTGGCCCAACGGTTTGACGCTGGCGTGCGAAGCGGTGAGCAAGTGGCGAAAGACATGATCGCCGTACGGATCGGGCCAGACATGCGCATGGCGGTCGTGGGGGCACCGTCGTATTTCAAGGGTCGGCTAGGACCGAAGAAACCGCATGACCTCATCAACCACAACTGCATTACTCTGCGTCTACCCAGTGGCGGATTGTATGCCTGGGAGTTTGAAAAAGGCGGCCGAGAACTGAGAGTGCGCGTCGAGGGCCAGCTGACCTGCAATACAACCGCCCAAATGCTGAATGCCGCGTTGGCCGGAATAGGCTTGGCCTATGTGCCCGAAGACTGGGTGCAGCCCTATCTCGCCAAGGCTCGTCTCAAACGCGTGCTCAAGGACTGGTGCCTTCCATATTCAGGGTACCACCTGTTCTACCCTAGCCGCAGACAAGCATCGGCGGCATTCGCTCTGCTGGTTGATGCGCTGCGCTATCGAGCCTGAGTAAAAGCGGTTATTGAACCGCGAGTAGATTCAGAATCCGTCAATTCGGACGTTTTTCGAAGACGTCCTTTGCCACCGGAAGCGCCGAAAAGGCGTTCGGCCAGCCGACGTAGAAGGTCAAATGGGTAATTGCCCCGGAAATCTCGGCCGCGGTCAGGCCGTTATTCATTCCGATAGTCAAGTGCGCGGCCAGTTGCGCGCCTTGTCCGTTCGCAATGAGCGCGCTGACAGTTACGGGGCTTCGGTCGTGCGGCGCAAGATCCGGGCGAAGCCACAAGTCACGAAACAGAACATCCGCGGTGTATTGAACGATTCCGGGAAATGCGGCACCGAACTGTCCCCCGACGCGATTTGCTGCCCTCAAAGTGGCTACGCAGCTGCTTTCTAAGTGTTATCGTGGCGGCACCGAGGTCTGTTGTTGGCACTTCTCGGAAGAAACGGCTGGGATCGATGACTTCCGCTTTCGGTGCCAATGCGGAAGTTGGCTGGGCGGCATCAATTCCGTTTGTCAGGGACATCTCGGCGCCATTGGCGATTGAAAAATGAATTGCCGGATTGCAGTCGTGGAGAAGCGCTTGAACGCCGAAATTCGGTCAACTTACACAGTTTCTTACACATACACAGCCAACGTTGAAAATAAACAAATAGAATCAAATAGATGTACCAAATTACAGCTCACTCAAAATGCCTTTGGCAGTCCCGCCTGTTTCAAGACCGCATTTGCCGTATGTCGGGATTTGATATGGCGTCCACCGCGAAGCGGCGGCCGGAAATCGGGCTCTCCCAGATTTCATGGTCTGCGCGGCCGCGTCGGACAACACGACCCTCCGCCTTTAGCGGAATTTGCTTGAGGGCGGGCGTGTAGCCGCCGCTCATGCCCCGGCGCGCGAGCGCACCTGCACGCGCGTGAAACTCTCGGCGATGATTTGAACGGGAAGCTCAATCGTAGGCCCGCCGTCTTCCTCGCTCTCGAGAAGATCTTGAATCAGGTTCGGCAGCTTGGCTTCGAGAGCCTGGATGCTCTCAGCTTCTGTAACCAGACCCGGAACATCCTCGCTCTCCGCGACCCAAACCTGAGCCTCAGGGTCCCATGTCGCGCGGACGACGATCAGGCGTGGCATGTTTCGGCTTTCCCTTTGGACTGCATCGATTTGCATCATCGCAGTACCGATGGGGGCATGGCAACTCGGGAAACGCGTAAAACCCGCTCAAGGTGCCCGATGTCGGACCCCACCTTGACTTGGCGCTCCGCTGCGCGCCAAAGACCCGCCCGCAACCCGCGAGATGCTCATGCCGCTCCTGGCACTGCCGTTTCCCGCGCCCAACCCGGTGATCGTCGAACTCGGTCCGTTCGCGATCCGCTGGTACGCGCTCGCCTATATCGCCGGCATCCTGCTCGGCTGGCTCTATGCCCGCGCCATCATCAAGTCGCGCTCCGCCTGGGGCGGGCCGGCGCCGCTGACCGCCGCGGATTTCGACGATTTCGTTCTGTGGGTGACGCTCGGCATCATTCTCGGCGGCCGCACTGGTTACGTGTTGTTCTACAATCTGCCGCATTTCATCGCGCATCCGATCGAGATCCCGCAATTGTGGAAGGGCGGAATGTCGTTCCACGGCGGGTTCATCGGCTGCATGCTCGCGGTCATCCTGTTCGCGCGGGGCCGCGGCATCCCGATCTTGTCGCTCGGCGATCTCACCTGCGCGGTCGGGCCGATCGGGCTGTTTCTTGGCCGCATCGCCAATTTCATCAACGGCGAATTGTGGGGCCGGCCGAGCGAGGTGCCATGGGCGATGGTGTTTCCCGGCGGCGGTCCGCTGCCGCGCCACCCGAGCCAGCTCTACGAGGCGGGCCTCGAGGGCCTCGTGCTGTTCGCCGTGCTGGCGATCCTAATCCGCGCCGGCGCGCTGCGCCGGCCGGGGCTGATCATCGGCGCGTTCGCGCTCGGCTACGGCATCGCGCGGTGCATCGCGGAACTCTTCCGCGAGCCCGATCCGCAGCTCGGCTTCCTGTGGGGCGGATTGACCATGGGCATGCTGCTGTCGGTCCCGATGATCCTGGCCGGGCTCGGCTTCCTGTTCGTCGCGCTGCGCCGGCGCCCCGCTGCGGCGTGAGGCTGATGCCCGGGACATGCAGCAGCCTCCGTTCACCTCCCCCTGGAGGGGGGAGGCATAGGCGGCCCTTCAGCCGCCGTTTGAACAACGCCGATGCGGAGCATCGGCTATGGAGCGTCATCAGACGCGAGCCGGGTGGGGGTGAAGCTGATTCACCCCACCCCGGCAGCTCGCAACATGCTCGCTGCCGACCCTCCCCCTCCAGGGGAGGGTGAAGAGCGCGGCGACTTTCGCATGACCCCGCTCGAGGCCGAGATCCGCCGCATCATCGCGGTCGATGGGCCGATCCCGGTCGCGCAATTCATGGCGCTCGCGCTCGGCCATCCGGTGCACGGCTATTACGCGGCGCGCGACCCGTTCGGCGCGCGCGGCGATTTCATCACCGCGCCGGAGATTTCCCAGATGTTCGGCGAGCTGATCGGACTGTGGGCGGCGGCGGCGTGGAACGAGATGGGCGGCCCCGGCCGCGTTCGCCTGGTCGAGCTCGGACCCGGGCGCGGAACGCTCATCGCCGACGCCTTGCGGGCGGTGAAGGTCGCGCCGGATTTTCGCGAAGCGCTCGCCGTCGACCTGGTGGAGACGAGCTCCGCGCTCCGGCAGCGACAGCAAACAACGCTGGCGCATTGCGGGGTCCCGGTGTGCTGGCATGCGAGCCTCGCGGAAGTGCCCGAGAAAGATCCGCTGATCGTCATCGCCAACGAGTTCTTCGACGCGCTTCCGATGCACCAGGCGGTGCGTGCGGAAAGCGGCTGGCACGAGCGCATGGTCGGCATCGGCGATGACGAAAAGCTCGTGCTTGCGCTCCACCCCGATCCGATCCTGAATTTCCCGGCCATGCTGCCGGCAAATCTCGGCACGGCGCCGATCGGCGCCATTTTCGAATGGCGCTCCGACGCGCTCGTCACGGACATCGCCGGCCGCCTGGTGGAGCACGGCGGGGCGGCGTTGATCGTCGATTACGGCCATGCGGGAAGCGCGCTCGGCGAGACGCTGCAAGCGGTGGGATCTCACTCTTTCGCGGATGTCCTGGAGCGGCCGGGCGAGGTCGATCTCTCGGCGCACGTCGATTTCGCAGCACTCGGGAATGCCGCCATGCGGGCGGGCGCGCGCGTGCTGGGCCCGGTCACGCAACGCCAATTCCTGCGCGAGCTGGGCATCGAGACCCGCGCCGCCATGCTCGAGACCGCGGCGGGAGCCCGCGCTGCCGAGATCGACGCGGCGCTCGCGCGGCTCACCGAGGCGGGCCCGCGCGGCATGGGCGAATTGTTCAAGGTCCTCGCACTCGCCGATCCAAAACTTGGCGCGCTGCCGGGATTTGGGTAGCGTCCGCCGGATCAGAAGAACGCCCCGTCCAGCGGGAGACCAGGTGGCCACTTCGTTTGCATTCGCGGACCAGGTCCGTCCGGCCCGCCGGCTGGTCTCGTTCCGCGTGGCCGGCTGGCTGTGGTCCGGCCTGCTGCTCGCGCTGCTGGCGTTCCTCGTGCTCTATCCGACCTTCATGCTGCTCTACGGGGCACTGTCGGGCACCAATCCGGTGGTCGACGGATTTGACCCCTCCGCCATCTCGCTCGACAATTTCATCGAGGTACTGGCCAACCCCAACGTGCATTTCGCGCTCGTCAACACGCTTCTGGTGTGCGGCGGGGGCACCGCGATCGCGGTCGTCGTCGGGCTCGGCTTCGCCTGGATCGTGGTGCGCACCAACACGCCCTGCAAGGCGCTGATCGCGACCGCGGGGCTCGTCCCGCTGTTCGTGCCGCCGCTCGTCGCCGGCGTCGCCTGGACCATCCTCGGCTCGCCGCGCACCGGGCTCATCAACACCATGCTGGCGTGGCTCGGCGTCGATTGGCGGCTCAATTTCTATTCCATGCCGGGGCTGATCGCCGTGTTCGGCATGTACTACGCGCCCTACGTCTACATGTTCACCTCGGCGGCGCTGCGCAACATGGATCCTTCGCTCGAGGAGGCAGCCGAGATTTCCGGCGCGAGCGCGCTCGGCACCTTGCGCACCATCACCTTTCCGCTGATCGCGCCGGCGATCATCGCCGCGATGCTGCTGTCGTTCATCGTCATGCTGGGCATCTACGGCATTCCGGCCGTGCTCGGCGCGCCCGCCAACATTTCCGTGCTGACCACCTACATCTTCAACCTGACCGCCTGGTCGCCGCCGCTGTACAGCACCGCGGCCGCAGTCGCGATCATCCTGATGATGGCCACGGGGCTTCTGGTGGTGGTGCAGCAGATGGTGCTGTCGGGCAAGAGCTTCACCACGGTCGCCGGCAAGGCGTTTCGGCCGCGCGCGCTCGACCTCGGCCGCTGGCGCTTTTTCACGCTCGGGCTCGCCATCCTCTATCTGCTGGTGGTCGCGGTGCTGCCGACGCTGGCGCTCGTCATCGCCGCATTCCGCAAGTACCTGTTCTTCCGCGGCGCCGCGAGCCTGTTCGACCTCAAGCAATACGGCCTGCAGCATTTCGAGAGCCTGTTCGGCAATCCGCTGACCATGCTGTCGATCATCAACACCGTGGAGGTGGCGCTGATCACCGCGGTCGGCGGCGGCGTGCTCGCCTTTGCGATCGGCTACACCGTCAATCGCACCAACGCGCCGGGCCGCAGGGGAGTCGATCTCATCGCCACGCTGCCGGTGGCCATCCCCGGGCTCGTCATCGGCGTCGCGTACCTGTGGGCCTGGATCGGGCTGCCCGGCGGGCTCTACGGCACGATCTGGATCCTGGCGCTCGCCTTCATCGCCCGCTTCATGCCGGACACCGTCAAGGTGCTGTCGACCTCGCTGATGCAGATCCACCGCGAGCTCGAGGAAGCCGCATGGCTGTGCGGCCGGGGCACGCTCGGCACCATCCGGTCGATCGTGCTGCCGCTGGCGCGTCCGGGCGTGATCGCCGCCATGACCCTGCTGTTCATCCTCTCGGTGCGGGAGCTCGGCTCCTCGCTGTTCCTCTACAGCAGCCGCACCATGGTCATGGCGGTGCTGCTGCTCGACTACTACAATCAGAACATCAATATCACTGCGGCCTTCAGCGTGGTGCAGACGGCGCTGCTCGCGGTGCTGATCGGATTTGCGCACTGGCTGTCGCGGGGCGCCGCCGATACCGGCATCGCCCGCGTGCGGTAGTGCCAGTAATCGGGGACGACAGCCTGGGAGGAGACAATGATTGATAAACTCACGTCGCGACGCGCAATGATGAAAGGCGCGCTCGGCCTCGCGGCCGCGGCCGTCGCGGGGCGCGCCGGGGCGCAGGGGCCCGCCAAGAATCCATTCGGGCCGCCGGAGCTGATCGAGGCGGCGAAGCAGGAAGGCACGCTGGTGTACTACACCGCCAATTTCGCCGAGGTGGAGCGGCAGGTCGTCGCCGCCTTCAACAAGCGCTTCCCGTTCGTGAAAGTCGAGATGGTGCGCGCGCCCGGCGGTCAGCTCATCACCCGGGTGAAGACCGAGGCCGCTGCCGGCAAGCTCGCCGCCGACGTCGTCGATCATTCCGATCGCGGGCTGATGCTGGAGATCGAAAATCAGTTCGCGGATTATGCGCCACCCAATGCCGGCGACTACATCGCCGACGTGCTGGTGTCGCCGAAATTCTGGCCGCGCGCGACGCTCGGCTGGTCGATCGCCTACAACGTCGAGCTGGTGAAGAACCCGCCGAAGTCGTGGATGGATCTCACCAAGCCGGAATACGGCAACGGCCAGATCGGCCAGGTGATCGGCCCCTCCGGCGGCACCACCTGGACCCGGATCATGTTCGAGCGGCAGGTGCTGGGCGAGGATTATTGGCCCAAGCAGGCGGCGACCAAGCCGGTGCTGTTCCCGTCGGGCGCGCCGCTGTCGGATTCGCTCATCCGCGGCGAGGTCTCGATCGCGCCGCTGCTCTACAACATCATCTGGACCAAGAAGCGCGACGGGGCGCCGGTCGAGATCTTCTTTCCGCCCGAGGGCGTGCCGATCAACCCATACGCGAGCGGCATTCCGAAAACCGCGGCGCATCCCAACGCGGCGAAGCTGTTCCTCAACTGGAATCTGTCGGAGGAGGGCCAGACCTTCATGATCAAGGAGCTCGGCCATCTCACCTCGCTCAAGCAAGCGCCGGCCTATCCGGAGGGCTACGATCCAAAGGTGGTCAAGGTGTGGGTGCCGAATTTCGAGCAGTACAAGAAGCTGCATGCCGCCTGGATGGAGGACTGGAACAAGATCTACGGCTACCGCCAGTGAGCTGAGATCGAGCGGCATACTCCTCCCCCCGCTTGCGGGGAAGGTGATCGAGCGGGACGAAATTCAAAGGCTCACCATGTCGGCGGAACTGCGGGTCGAAAGCTTGCGCAAAGTCTTCGCCACGGGCGCGCCCGCGGTCGACGACGTGAGCTTTTCCGTGGGCGCCGGCGAGATCGTCGCGCTGCTCGGCCCCTCCGGCTGCGGCAAGACCACGACCCTGCGCTGCGTCGCCGGCCTCGAGCATCCGAGCGCGGGGAAGATCCGCATCGCCGGCGCGACCGTGTCGGCGCCCGACGAGGGCGTGCTGGTGGCGCCGCGGGCGCGCAACATCGGCATGGTGTTCCAGTCTTACGCGGTGTGGCCGCACATGACGGTCGAGCAGAACGTCGCCTATCCGCTGCGCCAGCGCCGTGCCGCGCGCGCGGAGATCGAGCGCAGGACCGCGGAGATTCTCAAGCTCGTCGGGCTCTCCGACTTCGCGCGGCGCCCCGTGGTCTCGCTCTCCGGCGGACAGATGCAGCGCGTCGCGCTCGCGCGCAGCCTCGTCTACGAGCCGGCGCTGCTGCTGCTCGACGAGCCGCTGAGCAATCTGGACGCCAATCTGCGGCTGCGGCTGCGCGACGATCTGCGCCGCATCATCAAGCGGACCGGCGTCACCGCGCTCTACGTCACCCACGATCAGGCCGAGGCCGCCGTGCTCGGCGACCGCGTCGGCGTGATGCGCGACGGCAAGCTGCTGCAGATCGGGCCGCCGGCCGAGATCTACAACCGCCCCGCCGATCTGTTCGTCGCGCAATTCACCGGCGCCTCCAATCTGCTCGCCGGCCGCGTGCTCGACCGCGACGGCGAGTTCGGCACGATCGAGGCGCCCTCCGGCCATCGCTTCCTCGCCTGGCTGCCGCCGCGCGTCGTCGCCGGCGCCGCGGTGAAGATCGCGGTACGCCCGGAGAACGTGCGATTCGGCGATGGCGGCGGCGAACCGGGGTCGAACCGCTTCACCGCGCGCGTCCTGGTGCAGCGCTACGAGGGCGCGCAGACGGTCTACAGCCTCGCCGTGCTCGGCGGGAAGCTCGCGGCGCTCGAGCTCGGCAGCAGCGCGCGCTATGCGGTCGACAGCGAGGTCGACATCGTGCTGCCGCCGGCGCTGTGCTGGGCCTATCCGGACGAGGAGGACGCGGAGTCCAACAAATAGCCCGTAGCCCGGATGCAGCGCCCGGAGTGGCGCGTAATCCGGGATCGCGGCTCCCGCATTCCGCTTCGCTCCATGCGGGCTACGGGATCAAATCGAGGGACCACGATCCGCCATGAATGAAACGCCAAAACAGAAACCCAACATCTACTCCAATGAATCCGCTGCGGCGATCCGCGGTTCGACCGTGGGCCCCGAATTTCAGACGCTGCACGAGATCGTCAAGAAGGCGCGCCAGAATCTCGACCAGAACGACTGGGATTACATCGTCGGCGGCACCGAGAGCGAGACCACGCTGCGGCGCAACCGCATGGCGCTGGATTCGCTCGCGTTCCGGCCGCGCGTGCTGCGCGACGTGAGCCGGATCGACGCGGCGGTCGAGCGGTTCGGGCGCAGGCTGCGGCTGCCGCTGCTGCTGGCGCCGGTCGGCGCGCTCGAAGTCTTTCATCAGGGCGGCGGCGCCACCGTGGCACGGGCCGCGCAGGAGTTCGGCGTCGCCCATATGCTCAGCTCGGTGTGCGAGCCCGGGCTCGAAGCCGTCGCCGAGGCCGCGCCCGACGCGCTGCGCATCTATCAGCTCTACGTCCGCGGCGACGAGGGTTTCGTCGACGACCACGTCCGCCGCGCGATCGCCAACGGCTATTCGGCGTTCTGCCTCACCGTCGATACCGCGGTCTACAGCCGGCGCGAGCGCGATCTCGCCAAACGTTTCGTCACGGCGGGACGTCGCCGTGTTTCCGGCCGCGAGTTCCAGGCGGCGCTCGCTTGGCGCACGGTCGAGCGCATCAAGCGGAACTTCCAAATTCCGCTGGCGCTCAAGGGCATCGCCACGCGCGAAGACGCCGCAAGGGCGGTCGAGCACGGCGTCGACTGGATCTACGTGTCGAACCACGGCGGCCGGCAGCTCGATCACGGCCTCGGCTCGATGGAGGTGCTGCCCGAGATCGTCGAGGCGGTTGCCGGCCGCGCGAAAATCATGATCGACGGCGCGTTCTGCCGCGGCACCGATATCGTCAAGGCGATGATCCTGGGCGCGGATCTCGTCGGGCTCGGCCGCATGCAATGTTACGGTCTCGCGGCGGCCGGGCAGGCCGGCATCGTGCGCATGCTCGAGCTCATCGAGGACGAGGTGCAGCGCTCTCTCGGCCTGCTCGGCGTGACGAGTTTCGCCGAGCTCGATCGTTCCTACCTGCGCGCGGCGGCGCCCGCCAATCCGCCGCACGTGCTCAGCGCGTTCCCGCTGCTGCAGATCGAGGACTATCGGTATTGAATCTGTAGCCCGGATGGAGCGCAGCGCAATCCGGGAGCTCCGTTCCCGCATTTCGCCGCGCTCCATGCGCCGGCAGCGCTCCCATCGCCCGCAGCATGTTCTAGGCTTCGCCGCGGGCGTATGGTATAACATCGCAACGCTGCGACCAGCCGAGGAGATCGCCATGCGCGGTGCGACCGAAGGGGATTTCGGCGCCCCCTACGGTGTATCGCGCCTTGAACCGCTTGATGCGCGAGGGTCTCGCGCACCGGGTGGAATCGAGGAACGCCTACGTGGCGTGTTCCGATCCCGATCATCGGCACGCCACCGCCGTCTTCGCCATATGCCGCGACTGCGGTCACATCGATGAGATGCACGAAGGCGAGCTGGTGCAATCTCTCACCAAAAAGCTGTCCAGGCGCGGGTTCGTGGCGGACCGAGCCACGATCGAAATCCAGGGACTCTGTGCGTCGTGCGCCCCGACCTAGCGAGCCCGATGATGATGTTTGCCGTGCGGCGGCTCGCGTCCGGCTCGGCTTCGGGTCGAGATGCCCGTCGCGGGTGGACGCCATGACGGCCATTGCGCGCCTTGGGTCGTTGCTTGCGCTGCTGTTGGCCGTGACGACGGGCGCGGCCGGCCAGGAGCAGAAGCTGGGCGTGGTCGCGGCGGAAAATTTCTACGGCGACGTCGCCCAGCAGATCGGCGGCGAGGGGGTCGAGGTCGCCAGCGTCCTGAGCAATCCCAATCAGGATCCGCATCTGTTCGAGACGACGCCGACGATCGTGCGCCAGATTGCCGCGGCGCGGATCGTGGTCTTCAACGGCGCCGAGTACGACGCCTGGATGGACAAGCTGCTCAACGCCGCGCCGCGTCCGGAGCGGACCGTGCTGGCGGTGGCCGCGCTCGTCAACAGGAAGGCGGGCGACAATCCCCACGTTTGGTACGATCCGGCCACCATGCCGGCGTTGGCGCGCGCGCTCGCCGCCGCCTTCGGCAAGGCTGATCCCGCGCATGCGGCGGATTACGCCGCACGACTTGCGAGCTTCCTCGCCTCGCTCGAGCCCATCGACAGCAAGATCGCGGAAATCCGCGGCAAGTACGCGGGCGTTGCGATCACCGCCACCGAGCCGGTGTTCGGCTACATGGCCTCCGCGCTCGGACTGAAGATGCGCAACGAGCGATTCCAGATGGCCGTCATGAACGATACCGAACCGAGCGCCCGCGACATCGCGGCCTTCGAGCACGACCTCAGGGAACGCAAGGTGAGGGTGCTGCTCTACAACAAGCAGACGGGCACGAAACTGACGCAGCGCATGCTCGACATCGCCCGCCGCTCCAAGGTTCCGGTGGTGGGCGTGACGGAGACCGAGCCCATCGGCATGGCGTATCAGGACTGGATCCTCACGCAGCTCGCGGAGCTGCAGAAGGCGCTGGCGCAGCCCTCGACATGAACGTCATCGATCTCGACAGCGCGACCATTCGGGTCGGAGCGCGGACCGTTCTGTCGGAAATCAGCCTGTCGATCGGCGCGGGCGAGTTCGTCGGCGTGCTCGGCCCGAACGGTGCCGGCAAGACCACATTGATCCGGGCCCTTCTCGGATTGATCCAGCCGAGCGACGGCGGCATTCGCGTGTTCGGCCGGTCGCCGCAGCGCGGCAATCCGGCAATCGGCTACATGCCGCAGGTCCGCACGGTGCTCCCCGACCTGCGCGTGCACGGGTTCGATGTGATCGCGAGCTCGGTCAACGGCGAGCGCTGGGGGTTGCCGACGCTCGCCGCCGCGGACCGCCGCATGATCGAAACCACGCTCGCGGCCGTCGGCGCCGGGGATCTCGCCGAGCGCCCGCTCGCCGAGATGTCGGGCGGCGAGCGGCAACGCCTGCTGTTGGCCCAGGCGCTGATCGGTGCGCCGCGGCTGCTGCTGCTCGACGAGCCGCTCATCAGCCTCGACGCATCCAATCAGGAGCTCGTCATCGCGTTCGTTCGCAGCTTCAGCCGCGAACGCGGCATCACGGTGCTGTTCAGCGCCCACGAGCTCAACCAGCTGTTGGGCTTCCTCGACCGGGTGCTCTATCTCGGCCGCGGACAGGCCGCGTTCGGCACCGTCGAGGAGGTCGTGACCGCACCGGTGCTGTCACGGCTTTACGGCACGGAAATCGACGTGGTCCACGCCGATGGGCACATCTTCGTCATGTCACGGGGGCGCAACGTCGAACGTGCGGTCCATCTGCACGAGGACGATCATCCGCACTCGCATCAGCAGCACGACCACGGCCATGTTTCAATATGAGTTCATGATCAACGCGTTCGCGGCGGCCGGCATCGTCGCGGTCGTGTCGGGATTGGTCGGCTTTTTCCTGGTGATGCGCGGCCAGACTTTCGCCGGCCATGCGCTCTCGCACATCGGCTTCGCGGGCGCGACCGGTGCCGGCCTGATCGGCCTCGCGCCGATCTGGGGGCTGCTCGGCTTCACGCTCGCCGCCGGCATCGGCATGGGCATGCTGGGCGAGCGCATCACCAACCGCGACGTCGCCATCGGCGTCGTGCTGGCGCTCGCGCTCGGGTTCGGGCTGCTGTTCCTGCACTACTACACTTCCTTCGCCACGCAGGCGACGGCGATCCTGTTCGGCAACGTGCTCGCGGTGGATCGTTTCACGATCGCGGTGCTGGCCGGGCTGGCCGTCGTCACGCTCGCCGCGCTCGCCGCCATCATGCGCCCGCTGGTGTTCGCGTCGCTGCAGCCGGAATTGGCCGAGGCCAAGGGCGTGCCGCTGCGCTTCGTCTCGACGGCGTTCCTGGCGCTCGTCGCGCTCGCGGTCTCGGAATGCGCGCAGATCGTCGGCGTGCTGCTGGTCTTCACGCTGATGGTGGGACCGCCCGCAACCGCGCAGAACCTGTCGGGCCGATTGTGGAGCGGGCTCGCCCTCTCGGCGGGTCTCGCGCTTGCCGAGGCCTGGTTGGGAATCGCGCTCGCCTATTACACGGATTGGCCGGTGAGCTTCTGCATCGCGATCCTGAGCGCGCTTGCCTATTTCGGCTCGATCGCCGCGCCGCAATGGCGTGCGGGATCGAAGCTCGAGTCCGTCCCGGAACTGCCGGCGTAGACCGGCGGACGCGCCGGTTCTATTGACACGCGGCGCGTACATTGCAACGTTATACTATAGCAGCGCGGGCGCCGCAGCGCGGAGAGGGGCCGCTTGTCCGCGCTCCGCATTGCCCTAGACTGCGAGCGGGCGCCGAGGGGCCGTCACACGATGCACTGGTTCCGCGCGAAACGATCGCTGAGCAGCTGTCTGGCGCTCTTTGCGCTTGCGCTGCAGCTCGCGCTTTCGTTCGGCCACATCCATCTCGACGACCTGGCGCTTGGCGGTACGACCCTGGCCGCGCAGAAAGCGTCGCAGCCGGCAACGCCGTCCGGCACCGTGCCGGATCGGGACGAAGTCTGTGCGATCTGTGCAATCATCAGCCTGTCCGGCGCGCTGCTGATTCCGGACGCGCCGGCGCTCGTCTTCGCCGGCGCCCAGCACGAGGCATTTTTGCCGGACCTGGTCGCGGCCCTCGTTTCCGACCAGACGCGGGCGCAATTTCAAGCCCGCGCGCCGCCTGCCTGACGAAACAGCCTGAGCCTCTGGCCGCAATACGCTCCCCAAGCCGGGTGCGGCGGCGCGCAATCGGTCCGTTCACATCGGCAGACGCCCGCGATCGGGAACGCTTCCAATGTCTTTCATCCGAACATCTATTCAGCTCGCATGGAATCTGTTCTTCGCCGCCTTCGCGCTGGCGGCCCTGGCGTTCAGCACCGACACGGCCCCGGCGCAGACCGCGCTGCCTGAGGTCGTGGTCCGGGCGCCAAGCCCGATCGTGCACCGCGTCCCGGCGCGGCGGCCGAGCGCGCCGTCCACTGCGCCGGCGGCTCCCGCCGCGCCCGCCGAGCCGGCCCCCGCCCCGGCGCCTGCAGCCGAGGCAAATCTGCCCGGCACGCTGCCGATCGTCACCGACCAGTTCGCGACCGTCACCGTCGTGCCCAACGAGGAGATCCGGCGCAGCGTCGGCGGCACGCTCGGCGACATGCTGTTCGGAAAACCCGGCATCACCGGCTCGAGTTTCGCGCCCGGCGCGTCGAGCCGGCCGATCATCCGCGGGCTCGACGTCAACCGCGTCGGCATCGTGGAGAACGGGGTGGGGGGCGGCGGCGTCTCGGATCTCGGCGAAGATCATTTCGTGCCGATCGATCCCTTGTCGACCAACCAGGTCGAGGTGATCCGCGGGCCGGCCACCCTGCGCTACGGCTCGCAGTCGATCGGCGGCGTCGTGGCCGCCACCAACAACCGCATCCCCGAGGCGCTCCCCGCCTGCGGTCCGACCAGCCCGCCGCTGACCGAGCCGCTCGGCGTATACAAGGCCCCGTCGTCGGCCCCGATTCCGCAGGGCTGCGCGACCATCGAGACGCGGACCGCCGTGCAGAGCGTCGACAACGGCCTCGAAGGCGCCGCGCTGCTCGATGCGGGCGGCGGCAATTTCGCCATCCACGCCGATGCGTTCGGCCGCCGGGCCGACGATTACCGCATCCCGCGCTATCCCTATCTCGTGCCCCCCGACCCGGCCGAAGCCCCGGGCGCCACCCAGCCCGGCGCGTTCAACGGCAGGCAACCGAACTCCGCGCTCCGCAACAGCGGGGAATCGTTGGGCGGCTCCTACGTGTTCCGGGACGGCTTTGTCGGCCTCGCGGTCACCCAGAACGACGCGCTCTATCACATCCCGGGCATCGACGGAGAGGATCACAAGACGCGCATCGACGCGCATCAGACCAAGCTGACCAGCAAGGGCGAATGGCGCGGACCGACGGATTTCATCGACGCCGTCCGGTTCTGGGCCGGCGCGACCGACTACAAGCACAACGAGGTCGGGCTTGCCGACGACACCAATCCGGCAAGCGACGGCGTGAGACAAATTTTCACCAACAAGGAGCAGGAGGCGCGGGTCGAGGTCCAGCTCGTGCCCGTGGACCTGCGGTTCGCCAGCCTGACCACCGCGCTCGGCGCCCAGGCCGGGCATCAGGAGCTCACCGCGCCGAGCCCCGACAACGCCGGCCTGTGGGACCCGAACAGCAATCACAGGGTCGCCGGTTTCCTGTTCAACGAGTTCAAGTTCAGCGACACGACCAAGGGCCAGATCGCCGGCCGCATCGAAAGCGTCGACCTGTCGGGCTTCGGTCGGTCGTTTCCCCTTAGCGGCGGTGTCGTATCCACGCCGGTTGCGCTCGAATTCGCGCCGAAGAGCGCCAGCGTCGGGCTGATCCAGAATTTCGTCTGGGACCTCGTCGGCAGCATCACCGCCCAATATGTGGAGCGCTCGCCGAAGCCTGCGGAACTGTTCTCCGGCGGCCCCCACGATGCGACCGCCACCTTAGACAAGGGCAACCCTGGTCTGAAGATCGAGGTCGCCGAATCGGTCGAAGTCGGACTGCGGCGGGCGGTCGCGCCGTTCCGGTTCGAAATCACCGCGTATTACACGCGGTTCAACGGCTTCATCTTCCGGCGGCTGACGGGCAATTTCTGCGACGGCGATACCGCGGTGTGCGGACCCGCCCCCGGCGAGCTGAAAGAAGCCATCTATTCCCAGCGCGACGCGATCTTCCGCGGCGGCGAGTTCCAGAGCCAGTGGGATATCGCAAGGCTGTGGAACGGCTGGTGGGGCATCGAAGACCAGTTCGACGTGGTGCGGGCGACCTTCACCGACGGCACCAACGTGCCCCGCATCCCGCCGGTGCGCGTCGGCGGCGGCGTGTTCTACCGCGACGCCAACTGGCTGATGCGCGTCAACCTGCTGCACGCCTTCGCCCAGCACGACATCGCCGTCATCGGCGAGACGCCGACCGCGGGCTACAACCTGCTCAAGGCCGAGATCAGCTATACCAAGAAGCTGAACCCGGCGGAGTTCGGCTTCCGCGAGGCCACCGTCGGGCTGGTCGGCAACAATCTGCTCAACGAGGCGATCCGCAACCACGTCTCCTACACCAAGGACGAAGTGCTGATGCCGGGCCGCGGCGTGCGGGCGTTCGCAAACCTGAAGTTCTGAAGCAAGGGATCGCGGGTGAGGGGTGGTGATGCCGAGAAACAGAAGGCGAGCCGGTGAATGAAGAAAATGCTGACCATAATCACTGCGCAATCGATCCGCCTGGGCGCGGCGTTGCTTGTTGCCGCCGTTGTTTGCTGCCCGGCATCGGCGCAAACGCAGTCGCCGCCGCCTCCGGCGCCGCCCGCTGCCGCGGGCCCGCAGCAAACCGAACCGCAAGCGCGCGCCGCCGCGCCCGCCAACGAGCCGGCCGCCGCGCCCGCGCCCGATGTCGGCAGTTCCGCCGCCGCGCTGCTGCCGCGCGATCTGTCGCCCTGGGGCATGTTCCTTTCCGCCGACATCATCGTGAAATTGGTGATGATCGGCTTGGCGCTCGCGTCGTTCGTCACCTGGACAGTCGCGCTCGCCAAGAGTTTGGAAATTTTCTCCGCCAAGCGCCGGCTGCGCCGCGAGCTCGCCGCGCTGGCGCGGACACCCTCGCTCGCGGAGGCGGCGCGGAAATTCGGCACCCGGCAGGGCCTCGGGCCGCTCGTCCATGCGGCGTTGGTCGAGCTGCAGCTCTCCGCCGACGCGCCCGACAAGGAGGGCATCAAGGAGCGGGTCGCCTCGCGGCTCGAACGGATCGAGGCCTTGACCGGCCGGCGCATGACGCGCGGCACCGGCATGCTCGCCAGCATCGGCGCGACCGCGCCCTTCGTCGGGCTGTTCGGCACGGTGTGGGGCATCATGAACAGCTTCATCGGCATTTCGAAATCGCATACGACCAATCTCGCCGTGGTGGCGCCCGGCATCGCCGAGGCGCTGCTCGCGACCGCGCTCGGGCTCGCCGCCGCGATCCCGGCGGTGGTGATCTACAATCTGTTCTCGCGCTCGATCGCGGGCTATCGCGCGCTGTTCGCGGACGCTGCCGCGGAAGTGCTGCGCCTCGTCAGCCGCGACCTCGACCGCGAGGTGCGCCGTCCCGGAGCCAAGGCCTGGGACCCCAAGGCCTCGGCCGCGGAGTAAAGCTCATGAGCGTGCGGCTCGACCACGGCGAGCTCGATCTCGCCGAAGTGCACGAGATCAACGTCACGCCGTTCATCGACGTGATCCTGGTGCTGCTGATCATCTTCATGATCGCGGCGCCGCTCGCCACCGTCGACATCGCGGTCGACCTGCCGGCCTCGAACGCCGAGCGCCAGCCGCGACCGGACAAGCCGCTGTTCCTTACGCTCAAATCCGATCTGTCGCTGGCGCTCGGGGATGATGCCGTCGCGCGCGACAACCTCGGGCCCGCGCTCGACCAGGCGACCGCCGGCGACAAGGAGCAGCGCGTGTTTCTGCGCGCCGACAAGGCGGTGGCGTACGGCGAGCTGATGGGCGTGATGAACGCGCTGCGCGCGGCGGGCTATCTCAAGGTGGGGCTGGTCGGCCTGGAAGCGGACCGGCCGCGCTGATGGCCTACGTCGAAACCTATGCGGTGCTCGACCGGCGGGAGCTGCTGCGCTGGGGATGTTGCGCCGCCGCGATGTTCCTGGCGCACGCGCTGGTGCTGCTGGCGCTGTGGGCGCGCCCGGATTACGCCGAGACCGACGCCGGCGCGCCGGTCGTTCTGATCGAGCTCGCGCCGATCGCGGTCGCGCCGGCCGCGCCGGAGAGCGACGTGGCGCCGGGCCCGCAGCAATTGCAGCCGGAGACCGCGCAGCCGCGCGAGGAGAAGCCGGAGGAGAAACCGACGGAGGTCGAGCGCGTGCCCGACGTGGCGCCGGCCGAACATCCCGCCGTGACGCTGCCGGCACCGGAACCGCCGAAAGAGCGGCCGCGCGAGGCGGCAAAGCCGCCGGACGAGGCGGCGCCGGTGCCGACCGCGCCGCCCGTGACGGTCGCGCCCGCGCGGCGTCCCGCTTCGCCGGCGCCCGGCCGCGTGTCGCGACCCTCGCCCGCCGCGATCGCGAGCTGGCAGCGCGCGCTGGTCGCGCAGCTCGAGCGCAACAAGCGCTATCCGCCCGGAGCCGGCGGCGTGCAGGGCACCGCCAAGCTGGCGTTCCGCATCGACCGGCGCGGCCGTCTGCTCACGAGCCGCATCGCGCAGAGCTCGGGCTCCGCCGCGCTCGACGAGGAGACGCTGGCGCTCGCCCGGCGCGCACAGCCGTTCCCGCCGCCGCCCGCCGATCTCGGCGAGGATCAGCTCTCGTTCGTGGTGCCGATCCGCTACGCGGCGGGGAAGCGGTGAGGTTTACGGGAGGGGAGATGATGAGAGACAGCGCAGCCGTGAGCGCTTCTTCCCTCTCCCCTTGCGGGAGAGGGTGGCTCGTTGCGAGCCAAGCGAGCAACGAGCCGGGTGAGGGGTCGAATCATCCGGCTGATACCGTCCGGACCCAGCGCGGCTATTCGGCCGCCTCAAGCCGCCGACCGCGTTTCGTATGGCTGGATGAGCACCTCGGCCGGAATCTGCAGCAGCGCGCTCAACTCCCGCACCATCGGGAGCGTCAATGGACGCTTGCGGCTGAGAATCTCGGATACCCGACCACGACTACCGATCGCCGGCTCGAGCTCGCGCCGGCTCAATCCTTTCTGCTCCATCATGAACTCGATCGCCGCGATCGGGTCGGGCGCGGGAATCGGCTGGTGCTTCGCCTCATAGGCCTCGATGAGCGTCACCAGCACGTCCACGCGGTCCCCCTGCGCAGTGCCAGGCTCGGCATGCCATAGGCGCTCTGCTTCCTTCAGAGCCGCCCGATAATCCGCTTTGGTCCTGATTGGGCGAATTTTCATGGCGTCTCGCTCGCGGCCAAGGTCCGAATTGAAGCCGCGCCGCATGCGTTTCTCCCCTCTCCCCTTGCGGGAGAGGGTGGCCCGTCGTGAGCCAAGCGTCGCTCGATGCGATCAGGCAGTTCCCCCTAAGCCCGCATCCCCTGCCGCCGGTATTCCGCCATCACCAGGTGCTCGTCCGAGCCCGGGTGCGGGTCGAAGCTCTTGGCTGTGGCCAGCGGCCAGTAATATTCGTAGACCGCATGCGCCTTGGGATTGGTCAACAGCTCGCCGGGCTTGAGGAACTTGTAGAGATTGGCGACGAGGCGGATCTCGTGGCCGGAGATGCGGCGTACGATGTGGCGCGGCTCGAGCTCGCCCGGGTGCGAGAGCCCGGCGGCGCCGGTGAGCTCGGCGAGCGCGAACAGCGTGTTGCGGTGGAAATTGTAGACGCGCGTCGCCTTGTCCTCGGGGACGAGCGCGCGCTGGCGCACCTTGTCCTGCGTCGTCACTCCGGTCGGGCAATGGCCGGTGTGGCACGAGAGCGACTGGATGCAGCCGAGCGCGAACATGAAGCCGCGCGCCGCGTTGCCCCAGTCGGCGCCGAGCGCCAGCGTGCGCGCCAGATCGAACGCGGAGATGATCTTGCCGCTGGCGCCGAGCCGAATGCGGTCGCGCAGGTTGAGCCCGACCAGGGTGTTGTGCACCAGCAGCAGCGCTTCCTGCAGCGGCGTGCCGATGTGGTCGGTGAACTCGATCGGCGCCGCGCCGGTGCCGCCCTCGCCGCCGTCGACCACGATGAAGTCCGGGACGATGCCGGTCTCCAGCATCGCCTTGCAGATGCCGAAGAACTCCCACGGATGGCCGAGCGAGAACTTGAAGCCGATCGGCTTGCCGCCGGACAGCTCGCGCAGCTGCAGGATGAAGCTCAAGAGCTCGAGCGGGGTCGAGAACGCCGAGTGCCCCGGCGGCGACAGGCAGTCGACGCCGACCATGACCCCGCGCGCCTCGGCGATCTCCGGCGTCACCTTGGCGCCCGGCAGCACGCCGCCGTGGCCGGGCTTGGCGCCCTGCGAGATCTTGAGCTCGATCATCTTCACCTGCGGCTCACGCGCCTGCATGGCGAATTTTTCCGGATCGAACCTGCCGTCCGGCGTGCGGCAGCCGAAATAGCCGCTGCCGATCTCCCAGATCAGGTCGCCGCCGAACTCGCGGTGATAGCGGCTGATCGAGCCCTCGCCGGTGTCGTGGGCGAAGCCGCCGAGCTTGGCGCCCTTGTTGAGCGCGCGCACCGCATTCGCCGAGAGCGCGCCGAAGCTCATCGCCGAAATGTTGAACACGGAGCAGGAATAGGGTTGCTTGCAGTCCTTGCCGCCGACCATCACGCGGAAATCGGCGTTCTCGATGTGCACCGGGCGCAGCGAATGATTGATCCATTCGTAGCCGGCCAGATACACGTCCTTGCCGGTGCCGAACGGCTGGCGGTCCTCGACGTTCTTGGCGCGCTGATAGACCAGCGAACGCTGCGCGCGCGAGAACGGCACCGCCTCGTTGTCGCCCTCGAGCAGATATTGGCGGATCTCCGGCCGGATCGTCTCGAAGAAGAAGCGGATGTGGGCGAGGATCGGATAGTTGCGCAAGACCGCGTGGCGCGTCTGCAGCACGTCGTGAACGCCGACCGCGCTGACGAGACCGGCGGCGCCGGCGAGCAAGAGCCAGCGCCAATCGATCAGCGCCGCGGCGAGCCCGACCAGGGTGACGAAGATCGCCCCGACGAGGGCGTAGTACCGCGACGGCACGAGATCCAGGACAGACATTGGCGTTTCCCTAAATATTCTTTTGCGTTCCTCGGACGCGGTGCGGCGCGTAAGCGATGCACCGCCGATCCGGGGTCCGTCTGCATTGCTCGACCTGGCACCTCGCCATTCACTATTGGGTCCCGGCTCAGCAGCGCACCACTTCGTGACGCGCTATGCCCGGGACACGAGGTCGGTGTCACGCTTATGGTGCTCGCCATCTTCTTACCAGCATATTTTGACAAGTTCTTCCGGAACCTTACGGTGCGATGCAGCAAGGTCCGGCATCCCAGTACCGCCGCCCTACAGCGGCCGCCTCAGCTCTTCTTGGCATGCGGGCAGCCGCCCTCCTCCAGGGGACGGAACGCCGCCTCGGCCGGAATCCTGGCCAGCGTCTTGAAATAATCGAACGGATAGCGGGATTCCGCCGGCGATTTCACTTGCTGCAGAACCATGTCGCGCATGATGCGGCCGTCCTCGCGGATCCAGCCGTTCCGGGTCATGAAATCGTCGATCTTCATCTTGCGCATCTGCGATCCGACGCGATCGGCGTCATCGGCCCCGACCCGCGACCGTTGACCTGGATCAACGAAGGGGCCGATCGCCGCAAGCTTTCCGGCCCGACTTTGACCCCGATCAATGCCGCGGGCGCACGTTCGGCACACAAGCGGGAGCATGTTGAACGCGCTGGCGCTGGCCGAGCACAAGGTTCCCCGCTACACGTCCTACCCGACCGCGCCGCATTTTTCCGCCGCGATCGGCCCCGAGACCTATGCGGATTGGCTGGCCGCGCTTCCCGCGGCGGCGACGTTGTCGCTCTACATCCATGTGCCCTATTGCGCCCAGCTCTGCCTCTATTGCGGCTGTCACACCAAGATGGTGCGGCGGCCGGAGCCGCTGCGAGCCTATGCCGAAAAACTCGCCGGCGAGATCGCGCTGCTGGCGCGGCATCGATCCTCGGCCCCGCCGCCCTGATCGATCTTACGGCGAGGCTTCGCGAGCGCTTCGATTTCTCGCAGGTCCGCGAGCACGCCATCGAGCTCGATCCGCGGCGCGTCGACCGTGCCCTGGCGCAGGCGCTCGCGCAGATCGGGTTCAACCGCGTCAGCCTCGGCGTGCAGGATTTCACGCCGCAGGTCCAGGAGGCGATCGGCCGGGTGCAGCCGTTCGAGACGGTGAGCCGCGCCGTGGGGATGCTGCGCGAGGTCGGCATTCCCAGCATGAATTTCGACCTGATGTACGGCCTGCCCAGACAAAGCGCGCACGACGTCCGCGAGAGCGCCCGGGCTGCCGCCACGCTGCAGCCGCGGCGCATCGCGCTGTTCGGCTATGCGCACGTCCCCTGGCTCAAGCCGCACCAGCGCCTGATCGACGCCGCGGCGCTGCCCGGCGCCGGCGAGCGATTGGACCAGGCCGAGGCCGCGCGCGCGATGCTGCTGGCGCTCGGCTACCAGGCGATCGGCCTCGATCATTTCGCGCTGCCCGACGACGATCTGGCGGTCGCGGCCCGCGCGGGCCGGCTGCGCCGCAATTTCCAGGGGTACACGACGGACGGCGCCGACGCGCTGATCGGCCTCGGCGCCTCGGCGATCGGCCGGCTGCCGCAGGGTTTTGTGCAGAACACCCCCGCGATCCGCGCCTATTCGGCGGCGATCAACGCCGGCCGGCCCGCGACCGCAAGGGGCATCGCGCTGTCCGAGGAAGATCGCATCCACGGCCGCATCATCGAGCGCATCCTGTGCGACTTCGAGGTCGATCTCGATGCGATCGCCGGCGAGGTAAAAGGGTCGAGCCGCGGCCGGTTCGAGCCGGAGCTAGAGGCGCTCGCGTTGCTTCAGCGCCAGGGGTTGGTCGAGCGCGAGGCGCAGCGGATCCGGGTGACCGGGCAGGGCCAGCCGTTCGTGCGGGTCGTGGCGGCGGCCTTCGACGTCTACCTGCGCGAGGGAAAGGCGCGGCACTCGCTCGCCGTGTGAGCGCCCAAAAAAATCCCCAACCAAGTCGTTCCGCGTGACTTGGCCGGGGGTGGGGCCGATCGATCAGGCAGCAGGCCTAAACGATCGGCGAGTAGGCATTGAAGGCGTGATCCGGATCCAGACAGAATCGACGCCGGATGCTGCCGCTCAGGCGTTCAGGCGGCCGAGCGCCGCACGGTTGCGCAGCACGATGCGGCGGGAGGTCGGCAGCCTGATCGCGGCGTCGTTCTCGAGCTGCGTCATGGTGCGCGACACGGTCTCGATCGTGAGCCCGAGGTAATCGGCGATGTCCTGGCGCGACATCGGCAGCTCGAGCTCGTCGCCGCCGGAAACGCGCTTGGCCAATTGCAGCAGGAAATTCGCGACGCGCTCCCTGGCGTTCATGCAGCCGAGCACCAGCATGTGGTCCTGCACGCGCTGCAGCGCATCGGCGGTGAGCGTCCAAAGCTGCCGCGCGATTTCACCGTCGCGGTCCGCCAGCGCCAGCACGGCGCTGCGCTTGATCACCAGAATGCTGGATTCGGTGATCGCCTCCGCGGAAAACCGGTGCTCCTTGCCGAGCTCGAGGCCAAAGATCTCGCCCGGCAGATGGAACGCGGTGACTTGCCGGCGCCCGTCGTCGAGCAGCTTGCTGATGCGGACCGCGCCGCTGATCACCTTGTAGAGATATTCGGCCGGCTCGCCTTCGCCGTAAACCTCCACGTTGCGCGCATACGACATCCGCGCACCCATGAGGTCGAGCGAGCCGGCGATGGTGTTGCCGGTTCCGTTCCAGATCGGGAATTGCCGGGCCGGCTGCCGGGCTACTTGATTTGCGGTGCGCATCAGCATGGCTTGTCCCGGAGCCGCCCGGCTCCAAGACCAAAACAAGACCAAAACCTCAGGCGATCCAGGAACTTGCCTTCGTGCCGCGGATGGCGAGAATACTTGGCGATGGACGACACCAGTCTCGCTTCCCGTGAAATACCCCGCCGCAATTTCGTCGAGCCCGATTTCCCGGTCTGGAAAGGTCCGTTCGCCTACAGCCTCGCGCTGACCTGCGTGGCGCTGGCATTTGCGATTCGCCTGCTGCTCGCCTCGACCCTGCCGCAGCAGGCGCCGTATCTGTTCTTCGCGCCGGCGGTGCTGATCGCGGCGGCGCTGGGCGGTTTCGGGCCGGGGATCGCCGCAACGATCCTCAGTCTCGGGCTCGGGCTCACGTTCTTCGCGAGCCTGCCGGACCTCTCGCAGGCCGACATCGTCAGCGCCGCGGCGTTCACGTTGATCGGCGTCGGCGCCGCCCTGCTGGGGCAGCGGCTGCAGCGGACGCGCACGCATGCCGCCGCCGGCACGCGCGACCTCGTGGCCCGCGAGGCGCACCTGCAATCGATCCTCGACACCGTCCCCGACGCCATGATCGTGATCGACGAGCAGGGCGTCATGCAATATTTCAGCACCGCGGCGGAGCGGCTGTTCGGCTACACCTCCCGGGAAGCGATCGGACAGAACGTGATGAGGATGATGCCGTCGCCCTACCGCGAGGCCCACGACGGCTATCTCGAGCGCTACTTGCGAACCGGCGAGCGGCGGATCATCGGGATCGGCAGGGTCGTGGTGGGCGAGCGCAAGGACGGCTCGACGTTCCCGATGGAGCTTGCCGTTGGCGAGATGCGGTCGGGCGACCAGCGGTTCTTCACCGGCTTCATCCGGGACCTGACGGAGCGGCAGAAGACCGAGGCGCGGCTCCAGGAGCTGCAGTCCGAGCTCGTGCACATCTCGCGCCTCACCGCGATGGGCGAGATGGCTTCCACGCTCGCGCATGAGCTCAACCAGCCGCTGTCCGCGATCGCCAATTACCTGAAGGGCTCGCAGCGCCTGCTCGAGGGCAAGCCGGACGAACTCTCGAACACCTTGCGGGGCGCGCTCGACAAGGCGGCCGAGCAGGCGATGCGGGCCGGACAGATCATCCGGCGGCTGCGCGATTTCGTTTCGCGCGGGGAAACCGAGCGGCGCGTGGAAAGCATCACCAAGCTGGTCGAGGAGGCGAGCGCGCTGGCGCTCGTCGGCGCCAAGGAACGCGGCGTCAGGGTCACGTTCCGGCTCGACCCGCGCGCGGACCTGGTGCTGGCCGACAAGGTGCAGGTCCAGCAGGTGCTGATCAACCTGATGCGCAACGCCATCGATGCGATGGAAGAATCCCAGCGCCGCGAGCTTGTCATCGCCACCAGCGCGCAGCAGGACGAGACGGTCGCGATCAGCGTTGCCGACACCGGGACCGGGGTCGCCCCCGAAGTCGCCGAGCAGCTGTTCCAGCCGTTCGTCACCACCAAGCGCCAGGGCATGGGCGTCGGTCTGTCGATCTCGCGGACGATCGTCGAGGCCCACGGCGGGGAGATCTGGCTCGATCCCAACCCGGAGGGCGGCACAATTTTCAGCTTCACGCTTCGCGCCGTCAGCAAAGAGGAAGTCGGCGATGCCGAATAGCTCCGTGGTTCACGTCATCGACGATGACGAGGCGCTGCGGGAGTCGCTCGCGTTCCTGCTGGGGACCGCGCACCTCGCGGTCCGCACCTACGAATCCGCAACCATGTTCCTCGACGCGCTGTCCCGGGCGGAGCCCGGCTGCGTCATCACCGACGTACGGATGCCCGGGATCAGCGGGGTCGAGCTGCTGCGCCGCCTGAAAAGCCTCGAAGCGGGCTTTCCGGTGATCGTCATTACCGGCCATGGCGACGTGCCGCTGGCGGTCGAGGCGATGAAATTGGGGGCGGTCGATTTTCTGGAAAAGCCGTTCGAGGACGACGCGCTCATTGCCGCCGTGCAATCGGCGCTCGGCCGTCACCAGCACGACGCCCGGCGCGCGGCGGAGCGGACCGAGACACTCGAGCGGATCGCCAGCCTTTCCGCCCGCGAACGCCAGGTGCTCGAGGGTCTGGTGGCGGGAAACCCCAACAAGACCATCGCGTTCGATCTCGGCATCAGCCCGCGCACCGTCGAGATCTATCGCGCCAACGTCATGACCAAGATGAAGGCGACGAGCCTCTCCGACCTGGTCCGGATGGCGCTCCTGGGCGGGCTGTTGAGCCCTTCGCCCGACGCCGAGGGCTGAGGGGTTGCGCTACATCAATGCGAGCCTTGGCCCTGCTGCGATCATGCCCCATCGGCTGCCAGCTCCGGCGCCGGCGCCGAGAGGAGCATCATGTTGGCGCAGGCCGCGATCCCGGTTGCAAATCGGCTGGTTCTCGTCGTCGATGACGATCTCGCCGTGCGGAATTCCTTGAAATTCTCGCTGGAAGTCGAGGGCTTCACCGTGCGCGACTATTCGAGCGCGAACGAGCTGCTGCGCGAAACGCAAATCGCGGACGCCGGCTGCCTCGTCATCGACTACCATCTGCCGGAAATGAACGGGCTCGAAGTCCTCGTCCGGCTGCGCGAGCGGCGCGTGGCGGCTCCCGCCATCCTGATCACGAGCCATCCCAGCGCCTTCGTGCGCCAGCGCGCGGCCGAAGCCGGCGTTGCCATCGTCGAGAAGCCGCTGTTGGGAAACGCGCTGGTGGAAGGCATCCGCAACGCGTTTGCGTGCTGATGTGAATTTGGGTTGGCTGGTGGCGATTGGGTCGATCGTCCGGTGAGGGTGATCGCATTGACTCCAAGCGGGCCGCAACCGACTCCCTCCCCTTGAAAAGGGGAGGGATGGGGTGGGGATCGCGACCCCCTCCCGACCGCTGCGCGGTCGACCTCCCCCTTTCAGGGGGAGGCGTTCCGAGCCAGCCGCTATGCCCGCGCGAAGTTCATCAGCTCAGGATCGCCGCTGCGGCGGATCGGTGGGCGCCGAAAACGGCTCCTCGTCATCCATGATGGCGCGCCAGCCGGCGCCGTCGAGGTCGTCGTATTGGCCGCTCTTGAGCGTCCACAGGAACGCGCCGAGCCCGAGCAGGCCCAGCCCCAAGGCCAGCGGAACGAGGTAGATCAAAACTTCCATCGCGCGCTCTCCCGCGGTTTGGCGCGCAACGCGTTCGCCGTGACGAGCATGGAAGAGCCCGACATCGCGATCGCGGCGATGAGCGGCGTCGCCAGACCCGCGATCGCAATCGGGACCGCAATCGCGTTGTAGATCGCCGCGAGCAGCAGATTCTGCCGCATCACGCGCCTCGCCCGGCGAGCGATGGCGAGTGCCTCGGCAACGGGGCTGAGTTTTTCGCCGAGGAACACCGCGTCGGCCGTGGCCTGCGAGAGATGGGTGGCGCTGACCGGCGACATCGACACATCGGCGGCGGCGAGCGCAGGGGCGTCGTTGAGCCCGTCGCCGACCATCAGCACGTTGCGGCCCTGCGCCTTGAGCGCCGCAATGCGCGCGATCTTTTCGGCGGGCTTGAGATCGGCGCGCCACGCGGTCACCCCGAGCTGGCGCGCGACGTGCTCGACCGCGGGCGCGCGGTCGCCGGAAAGCACTTCGATCGCGATGCCCCGCCGGCGCAGGCCGGCAACGACGGCAGCGGCATCGGCGCGCAATTTTTGCCGCACGGCGAACACGTGGCGCTCCGATCCATAGGCGAAGGCGATCACCGAGGCCTCCGGGTCGGCCGCCGCCAACACTTGCGCCTCGCGCTCGGCCGAACAGAACGCCGGGCTTCCGAGCTTGAGCTCGACGCCGTCGATCTCGCCGATAACTCCCTGGCCCGGAAACTCGGTGCAACGCGCGAGCGGCGTCTTCGCCTTCGCGGCGCGCGCAACCGCCGCGGCGAGCGGATGCGAGCTTGCGAGCGCCAGCCGGCCGGCGAGCTCCATGCGCTGCGCGGGCACGTCGCCGGCGTTGACCACTTCGGGATCCGGCAATGTCAGCGTGCCGGTCTTGTCGAACAGCACGGTGTCGACTTGCGCCAAACGCTCGATCGCGTCGCCGGCATTGAGCAGCACGCCGGAGCGGAACAGCGCGCCGGAGGCGACGACCTGCACCGCCGGGATCGCGAGCCCCAGCGCGCACGGGCAGGTGATGATCAGCACGGCGATCGCGGTCACGAGCGCGTCGTGCCAGCTCGCGCCGATCAGCACCCACCCGAGCAGGGTGGCGAGCGCGGTCACGTGCACGACCGGCGCGTAGAGCCGGGCCGCGCGGTCGGCGAGCCGCACGTAGCGCGAACGCGCCTCGACCGCGCGGTCGAGCAGGCGCATCACTTCGTCGAGCAGCGTGCCGTTTGCGGCGCCGACCTCGACGCGCAGCGTGCCGTAGCCGTTGAGCGTCCCGGCGTAGAGTTTCGTGCCCGTGCCGGCCGGCACGTGCATCGTCTCGCCGGTGACGAGGCTCTGGTCGATCTCGGAGCGGCCTTCGGTCACCACGCCGTCGACGGCGACGCGCTCGCCGGGCCGCACCAGCATCAGGTCGCCCGGGCGCAGCGATGCCACCGGGACTTCGCTGATCTCGCCGCAGCAATTCAATTTGGCCGCCGTCTCCGCCTTGAGCGCGGCCAAATTGCCGGCGACGGCCCGCGTGCGCCGCCGCAGGTTCTGGTCGAGCCAGCGCCCGACCAGCAGGAACGTGAGCAGCATCATCGCGGAATCGAAATAAGCGTGCGTCGCGTGATCGAGCGTCTCGACCACCGACATGCCGAGCGCGAGCACGACGCCGAGCGTGATCGGCACGTCCATGTTGAGATTCCTGGCGAGCAGGGCGCGGACCGCGGAGCGGAAGAACGGCTGTCCCGCATAGGCCGCGGCCGGGAGCGCGATCAGCGCCGAGAGCCAGTGGAAGAAATCGCGCTGCTCCACGGTGATGTCGGAAATATTGCCGGACCACACCGAGACCGACAGCAGCATGATGTTCATCGTCGCGAACGCGGCGACGGCGAGGCAGCGCAACAGGAATTGCGCCTCGCGCCGTTCCTGATCCTCGGCGCGGCTGGTCTCGAACGGATAGGCGCGGTAGCCGAGATCGGACAGCCGCTCGATGATGCGGGCCGGATCCAGGCTTCCGTTCCATTCGACCGCGAGCCGGCGGTTGGTCAGATTGACGCGCGCGCGCGTGACCTGGGGCAGCGCGGCGATGCCGCGCTCGATCGCCGCCATGCAGCCGGCGCAGGTGATGCCGTCGACGGCGAGATCGATGCGCGCCGCGCCGCCGTCGATGGGGCGGACGAAATGGGACAAGTCGCGGGTGTCGAGCATCTATTTGAGCTCGACGCGGTTCTTGGACAGGAACAGGCGCTCGGAGCCCCGCTCGGCCTCGAGCACCAGATCCCATTGCCCGGGCGCGAGGTTCTCGGCCTCGCCGCGATAGATCCCAACACCCTGCTCGCGCAGCGCAACGCTGCGGTCGGCGCGCTTGTCGATCGGGCGTTCGAGATGGGCGGAGAAGGCGAGCCCGCTCAGCGGCGCTCCGCCGCGGTCTTGCGCCTGGACCTCCAGGAACGCGCGGCCGTCGGCGCCGCGTCGGAGATGCCCCGCGACCTGCCATTCCCGGGCCGACTGGCCGCGTGCAGCGGCGATCTCGGCGTTGTAGGCGTTGCCGGCGCGATACGAGCTGTCGACCTCGAGCCCTGGCATGGTGTCGATCGCAAGCTTCATCATCACCAGATTGACGCCGACGATCACGCCGAAGAAGGCGAGAACGTAGAGCAGAACCGCGCGCCCGGTCAGCCGCCTGTCGGTAGAACCATTCGGATCCGGCTGCGGGGCGATCGCATTTGGCCCCGTGCGAGCCGCCATCGGCTCCCTCCCCTTGAAAAGGGGAGGGATGGGGTGGGGATCGCGACCCCCTCCCGACCGCTGCGCGGTCGACCTCCCCCTTTCAGGGGGAGATGTCAGGAGCGAGCTGCCAGTCATATGCGTTCCCTCATCGTACGACGAAATGATCGGTTGCGATCGCCGTCTCGCCGTCGACGACGTCGGTGATCCGGAACGTCAAGGGCGTCGAGCGATCGAGCTTGGTGCCGGGCGGCACGGTGAGGAGCACCCGCACCTCGCGGGTCTGATCGGGTCCCACGGAGATCAGCGGAATGCCCAGCGTCCCGTCCTGCACCCCGACGGCCTGCACGCGCGCCGCGGCAATGCCGTCGACTTCGAGTCTGACGGTGCGCGGTTCGTTGCGGTGGTTGAGCACGTGCACGGTATGGGCATTGCGGACCGAGCCGTCGGTCAGGCTCACGAACAGCGGGTTGCGGTCGTGCAAGGCGCTGACGTGCAGCGAGGCCCGGGTCAGCAATGTGTATAACATCATCGTGCCGGCGATGGCGATGACGGCGGCATAGACCAGCGTGCGTGGCCGAACGATGCGGTAGATCGGGGGCTCGCCCTCGAGGCGGCGCGCGAGGTTGATCTCGGTATCGTAGCCGATCAGCCGGGGCGGCCGGCCGACCCGGCGCATGACGGCATCGCAAGCATCGATGCACAGCCCGCATTGGATGCAGCCGAGTTGCGAGCCGGCGCGGATATCGACCCCGGTGGGGCATACGGCGACGCACTGGTAGCAATCGATGCAGTCGCCGGCGGCCAATCCCTTGGTGCGGAGCTGCTCGGCTTTCCGCATCGAGGTGCGCGGCTCGCCCCGATCGTGCCGGTAGGCGACATTGAGCGCCCATTCGTCGGTCAATGCCGCCTGGATGCGCGGCCACGGGCACATGTAGACGCAAACCTGCTCGCGCATGAAGCCGGCGAGCGCATAGGTCGTCAACGTGAGAATGCCGATCCAGACATAGGCGAGGAACGGCGCCTCGCCGGTCGCAAGCTCGCCGACCAGCGTGGGCGCGTCGGCGAAATACAGCACCCAGGCGCCGCCGGTCCACCACGCGATGCAGAGCCAGATGCCGTGCTTGGCCGCAAGCTCGAACGCGCGCCGCAAGGTGAGCGCATGGCTGTCCTTGTGCATGCGGGTGCGGCGGTCGCCCTCGATCCAGCGCTCGACCGCGTAGAACAGATCGGTCCATACCGTCTGCGGGCACAGATAGCCGCACCAGATCCGGCCGCCGATGGCGTTCATCAGGAACAGCGCCATCGCGGCGATGATCAGCAGGCCGGTGAAATAATACACCTCCTGCGGCCACAACTCGATGAAGAAGAAATAGAAGCGCTTGTTGGGAAAATCGACCAGCACCGCCTGGTGCGGCGCACTGGGCCCGCGGTCCCAGCGCACGAACGGCAGCAGATAATACAGGCCGAGGCAGAACGCCATCAGCGCCCATTTGATGTTGCGGAAGGTGCCCGAGACGCTCTGCGGATAGATCTTCTTGCGCGCGGCATAGAGCGGGCCCACGTCGAGATCGGCGGGATCGATGGCCTGGTTCATCGGCTAGGACCGAAGCGCATGGGGGCTCTCATCTCAGCAGGTGAGGCGAGCTTTGAGGCTCGCGCCGGTCCGCGCCTTGATTTAACGCAAGTCCGGCCGCGCTTTCGGGCAAGCCGAGCCGCTTGCTCCGGGGAGGGGTGAATTTCGAAGCTGGAACCCCTCACCCGGCCGATCCTCGTTGCACTCAGCTCGGCCACCCTCTCCCGCAAGGGGAGAGGGCTGGAGTTTGCCTAATGCGGCGTTCAAATCTTCGCGGCGGATGGGAGGGTATTCACTTCCCGCCGCCGAGCGAGTGCACGTAAACGGCGAGCGTCTTGATGGTGACCGGGTCGAGCCGGTCGACCCACGCCGGCATGACGGAAGCCCGGCCGTT
>WNGE01001644.1_pt1 | contig 34057 bp, 29 predicted proteins | sample 5400651 | NCBI WGS metagenome assembly WNGE01 (sample SAMN13153370, study PRJNA577476) | soil metagenome | isolation source: 60 cm soil or saprolite under grassland replicate 2 | place: USA:California | collected 2016-06-15
TTGTGCACGACTGAACACTGACCGTTGCCGGTATGATCACTCTCCGTGCTCGCATGGGGATCCGCGTGGACGGTGCACTACACGACCCGGGACCTTGCCGATCCGGAAGAGGTGGCCGCCTGGCTTCGGGGTGCGCCGGACGGCATACGGGCGTTCCTGGATGAAACGGGAGTACCGGACGGGCTGCCGTTCCTGCTGTCGCCGCGGTTCGAGTACGACACCGAGCTGAACTCGTACTTTCACCGGCCGGTGCTGCTCGACGCGCCGTGGAACACCAACGCGAACCGGGCACGGGCACTGGCGGGATTCCTGACCTTCCTGGAGCGGTCGCGGGGCGGCAGGTCATGGCGGGATGCCGTCGAGGAAGATCACCTGGCCTATCACCAGTGGCGCCGGCGGGACGAGGCGGGACCGCGGGTGGCCGGGGCGACGTGGAGCCAGGAGGTCTCGCACGTCAACCAGTTCTATGCGTGGGCGGTGACGCGGAAGCTGGCGGGGTCGGTGCCGATCCCGCAGCGGGCCCGGCGCCCTGCCCCGCCCGGGACAATCTGCGCTCCCCTTTACGGCGGCGAGATGGTGCCGGCGACGTATGCCCATGACGAGGGCGGCGAGCGGATCGAGTGGCTGCCGCCGGCGTCCTACCGGCGGTGGCGGGACACGGGCCTGCGCGGCTACGGGGCCGACGGGCTGCCGTCCCGGGGTTTCCGGGGCCGGTGGGCGGCACGGAACTCGACGTTCACCGATCTCATGGTCCGCACCGGCATGCGGCTGAGCGAGCAGGCGAGCCTGACCATGCTGGAAGTCCCGGTCAGCGCGGGACAGGGCGGTTACCAGAAGTTCTGGCTCCCCGGCGCGATCGCGAAGAACGCATCGGCACGCTGGGTCTACGTTCCGGACAGCGTGACGCGGGAGCTGGCAGCCTATGCCGAGCTTGACCGGGCCGAGGTCGTGGCGGACGCGCGGGACGCCGGACGCTATCAAAAGATGCGCCGCCCTCTGGTGATCGACGACCCGAAACGGCCGGACCTTGTCTGGGTTCCGGGCAGGTCCAAGTACAGGATGAACGTCAAGATGCTCGGCCCCGCCGAGCGCCGACGGCTGCTGGCGGAAACGGAGGAAGGGCTGGAGCCGGCGATGTTCTGGCTGGGCGAGGACGGCTGGCCGCTGGCGGTCTCGACCTGGAAGAGCATGTTCGCGACGGCCAACAGCCGGTGCGCGCAGCAGGGCCTCGGCTTGTCGTGTCATGCCCATCTCCTGCGCCACACCTTCGCGGTCGTGACGCTTGAGCAGTTGCAGCGCGGGCATATCGCGGCGCTGGCGGAGATGGACCCTGACCAGCGCGGCCATTACACGCGCATCTTCGGGGACCCGCTGGACTGGGTGCGCCGCAGGTTGGGTCACCGCTCTGTTCTCACGACGGTCATTTACCTGCATGCCCTGCAGGAACTGGAGATGGAGACGCGGATGGCGCTGGTCCCGGACCTGTGGGAGGACCCCAGGGACACGCCGCTGGAACTGGCCGGCGACGACGCCGAGCCGCCGCCGGCGGCCGGGAGCAGCCTGTGAGCAGGCAGGGCCGGGGCAGCACCGGGCCGGGCAGGGTATCGGCCCTGCCCGCAGGCGGCTATGAACGGGCGGATCCTGTCGCCACGGCCGGCGGCCGGACGACGGTGGCCTTCTGCGGAGACGACGGTCGGCGCCGGACGTTCGACTTGTCGGGGCTGCCGCTGCCAGGCTGGCATGAGGCCCTGGCCGGGGCGTTCGCCGAGCGGACCGGCCCCGGCGGCGGCCTGCGCACGCTTGAGGCCGCGAAAGCGGGCTGGGGAGCGCTGGGGCGGCTGACGAGGTTCCTCGGCTCTCTTCCCGATCCGCCGCAGTTCCCGCAGCAGCTGACCTGCGGGCACCTGGAAGCGTTCCGGGACCAGCGGACGGCGAGCGCACCGGTCACGGCACTGCGCGACCTCGCCGAGACCCGGCTGCTGTTCACTCGCGCGGCCATGAGCGGCCAGATCGCCGACGATGTCCTGGACCATGTCCAGCGGCGGCTGCCGGCCCGCCTGGCGCTTGTCGGCCCGCCGGCGGAATCTGGCCGGGACGACCCGAAGAGGCTGACAGCCGGTTTCTCCGACGGCGAGCTGGCACGCCTGCTGGCCGCGCTGCGATCCGACTCGGTCCGGATCCGCGACCGGATCCGGTCCGGCGAGGACCTGCTCCGCCGTTACCAGGCCGGCGACGAGTCGCTCGCGCCGGACGACAGGGACACGGGACAGATGCTGGCGGGCATGGCGGCCACCGGGCAGGTTCCCGTGCCGCCCGGCGGACGGCCAAACCCGTTCTCTCCCGAACGCCAGGAACTGGCGGGACGGCAGTTCGTGACATTGGCGGACCTGCCGCCCTTGATGATGCTCGCCGCGGCGCTGTCGGAACGCAACGGGGAGACGATCAAGGAGCTTCCGGTCCGGCACCGGATCCTGGAGGGCAAGGCCGTCGAGCTCGTCATCGTCAAACGGCGCCGCGGCGCACGCCGCTGGTTCGAGACGGTGACCTGGGAGATCGGGCCGCCCGGCCGCGAACTGCACTATCCGGGCGGCTTCTACCTGCTGATGCTGGAACTCACGGCGCGGAGCCGGCAGTGGTGCGGGTCGCCACTGCTGTGGTGCGCCTGGCGCAACGGATACGGCGCCAGGCTCGGAGTCCCCGATGACCACAAGGCCGTGTTCGAGGAGTCGCTCAGGGGCACGCCGATCCTGCCGACCCGGTGGGCGGCCGACAGGCCCCGGCCGCTGCTGGCCGACCCACCGCCCGCCGCCTGCGACAGCGGACCCGCCCCGGCAGTGCCATTGCAAGTCAGCTTCAACCGAATCAAGACCAGCATGGAAGTACGTCGCACCAAGCGGCTGGGCGGGCACCTGCCCTCGGCCGCCAAGTCCAACACGATGCCCGTCCTGTTCCGGAACTACCTCAGCGGCGACCCGGTCATCGTGTCCTGGGCCGAGGAAGTCCTCGGCGAGGCGCTCACCGACGCCGAGCAGGCAGCCCGCCTGGCTCACGAACGCGCCGCCCGGGCCGCCGGAGGCGGCCCGGTGGTCCTGGGAGAATCCGGGACCGCCCGGCAGGACGCGGGAGAACCGGACACTGGCTGGACAGGCTGCGCAGACCACAGCCATCACCCCGCCACGGGAAAGCCCTGCGAAGTCACCTTCCTCGACTGCTTCCACTGCGGGAACTGCCTGGTCACCCGCGACCACCTTCCCGGCCTCCTCGGGCTGCTCGACGCTTTGGGCCAGCGGCGGCGCGAGCTCGCCGGGGAAGCATGGTGGGACCGCTACGGCCCCGCCTGGGTCGCCATCCGCGAGGACATCCTCGTCAAGTTCACCCCGGCCGAGCTGGAGCATGCCCAGGCACGCAAGCCGGGCGACGCTCTCCTTGACCTGATCGAGAACCCCTGGGAGCTGCCGTGACCGTCACCGCCGTGCTTGCCGCGCCTGCCGCACGTTCCCGCGCAGGGTCCCCGGCAGGCAGTGACCCGTTCATCTTCGCTGGCAGGCCGCTTCGCGCGGGCCGGGTCCTGGAGTTCACCTCCCGGTTCAGCGATGACGTCTGGGACCTGAGCCCGGCGATGCTAAAGAAGCACGAGCGGCGCTTCATCCTCGACTTCCGCCTGATCCCCGCTTCCCACCGGGAGATCGGCAAGGAACTGTGCTACGCCATGCTCGGCGGACCCGTCCCGCCCGGCGAAGACCGGCCCGCGGTCGCCACCGTCCGGACGTCGTTCACCGACTACGCCCGGTTCCTGAGGTGGGCAGCCGGCCGGAACGTCCGCCTGGGAGCCATGACCGGCGCTGATCTTGAGGACTACCAGCGGTTCCTGAGCACTTCGCTGCCGAACCCGGGCACCCGGCACAGAGCACGATCGGGAGTGCGCAAGTTCTGGCTCTGGCGCAGCAGCCTGCCGTCCGGCGGACTGCGCTTCGACCCGCTGCACGTCGACGGATGGAGCATGCCGAACGCCCGCGGCAGCGAGAACGCAACAGCCCGGATCCCCGAAGAAGTCCTCGGCCCCCTGTTCGTCTGGGCGATGCGGTTCATCGACGACTTCTCCGCCGACATCCTCGCCGCCGATCGTCACTGGCGGACACCGCTCCCGCCTGGCGGATCTCACCCCTACGGAGAACTGCCCGTCCAGCTGCGAGCCTGGCTCGGGGAACGCGTCGCGGCGGGCAGGCCGCTGCCCGCCTGGCGAGGCAAGGCCAGCACCACCGCGGTCGCCCTCGAACTGGACCGCGACAGGATTTCCGTGGGTCGATACCGGCATCTCATCGACGAGGCCGCCGCTATCGCCGGGACCGCACCGCAGACGGTCAGCGGCCAGCCGGTCCTCGGCCGCCTAGACGGACAGCCCTGGATCGAGGCGATACTCGCCGACCACACCGAGCCTGACAGTCTCGCCAGCCTGGCCAGGCTCCTTCAGGATTCCTGCTACATTGCCCTGGCCTTTCTTTCAGGCGCCAGGGACAGCGAGCTCAAGCACCTGCAGCGGAACTGCCTGACGATCGAGCGGGACGCCGCGGGCGCGCCCTACCGGTGGAAGATACGCGGACTCGCCTTCAAAGGCGAGAACGACCCCGCCGGCGTCCCCTCCACCTGGAGCATCGGCGAGCCCGCGGCCCGTGCCGTCACCGTCCTGGAACAGCTCCAGCCTCCCGGAACCCGGGACCTGTTCGCCCGCCTTGAGCACAGCCCGGGCACCAAGCCCGGTGCTGTCAGCCGGGTCCTGACCAGCGGCGCCACCAACGCCCGCCTCAACGGTTTCGTCGCCTGGGTCGACGACTACTGCCGGCGCCACGACCGCGCCGATAGCATCACCCCGGACGGCGACCGGGCCTGGCGGCTGGCAAACAGCCAGTTCAGGCGAACGTTGGCGTGGTTCATCGCACGCCGTCCAGGCGGCGTCATCGCCGGGGCGCTCGCCTACCGGCATCATTGCGTCCAGGTTTTCGAAGGATATGCCGGAACCAGCGAATCAGGGTTCCGGGCCGAGGTGGAAAGCGAACAGGCACTCGCCCGCGGCCAGCACCTCATGGCCTCCATCGACGCCCACCAGCACACGCAGCTCACCGGCCCCGCCGCCGACGAAGCAACCCGCAGGCTGGAAGAATTCGGCGAACGGGCCGGCTTCCGCGGCAAGGTAGTCCTCGACGACAGCAGGCTCCGCAGGCTCATGACACGGCACGACCCCGCCGTCTATCCCGGCGAGTACGTCACCTGCGTCCACGACCATTCCAAGGCCCTCTGCGAGAAAGCCCGCAGCCGTCGCAGCGAAGGCCTCCCCGACCACGGCGGCTGCAAGCCCCTGGCCTGCCGCAACGTGGCCCTCACGCCGGGCAATGTCGCCTCCTGGCACGGAGAGATCGACAAGATCACCGAAAGGCTCGCTGCCCGGCCGCCCCTGCCCCCGCTTCTCCGCCGCCGCCTGGAGGACCGCCGCACGGAGATCACCGCGTTCCTCGACCGGGCATCCGCCGCCGGGACTTCCCCGTGAGCCGGGCCGCTGACGTTCCCGCCGAGCACACCGTCGACCGTGCTCTTGAGCGCTATCTCGCCGAGTGCCGCGACAACGGCAGGTGTCCCAGCGTCCTGGGGCTCGCAGCGAAGTTCGGGATGAGCAACACCACCTTCCGCCGCCACTTCCCCGATCAGGTCAGGAAGATCTCAGGAGTCCGTCGCGAGCCAGAACCGGATTCCCGCACCGCGGCCGGCACGGGCCCCTCTCCCCACGAGCGACTCACCGCCCGCAACGCCAAGCTTCGCCGCGCTAACCGGATCCTCACCCAGAATCTGCACCTCGCTGCCGCCCAGGTCCAGCGACTGTCCCTGGACAACGCCCGCCTCCGCGGAGAACTCCAGAACACGGCCAGCGTCACTTCCATAGACCAGGCCCGCAGAGGCCCCAGCCACTGAACTGAACGTTCTTTACCCAGGTAGTCACGGGCTGATCGAGTTGGTCACTGGTCAGCCCTGAACTACGCCCACAACGGGCGCAGGACCTGTTCACCCGGTGCATCACCGGGCTGCGGGTCACCCCGGTGTCGACCAAGGCCGTGGACGTGGCCGGTGTCCTGTATCAGACGGTGGCCGCCCGGCCCGCGCCGGAGGAATGGCCGGCCGAGGCGTGCTGGCCGTATCACGGGGTGCCGCAGCACCTGGTGTTCACCGAGGCCGGGCGGCTTGCGGGGATCCCGGTCTGCCCGCCGGAGACGCTGGTGATCGATCACGGCAAGGCGTTCTTGTCGGCGCACGTGATCAGCGTGTGCACCCGGCTGGGCATCTCGATCCAGCCCGCGCAGCCGAAAAAGCCGACGGATAAGCCCACTTTGGAGAGGTTTTTCAAGACCCTGCGCGAAGGGCTGATCCAGTACCTTCCGGCCTATAAGGGCCCGGACATCTACAGCCGCGGCGAGGGCCTGGAAGACGCCGCGTTCTTGTTCACCGGCGAGCTGGAAGACGTGATCCGCGAGTGGACCGCGGTGGTGTATCACCGCGGCAAGCAAGACGGGCTCGCGGTGCCGGAATGGCCGCACCTGCAGCTGTCCCCCAATGAGATGTATGAGATCGGGATCGCCAGGGCCGGGCTGCTGCGCATCCCGGCTTCCCCGGAGCTGGCTTACGACTTCCTGCCGGCCGAGTGGCGGACCATCCAGCATTACGGCGTCGAGGTCGGCGGGCTGCGCTACAACGGCGCCGCGCTGGATGGCTACCGCAACGCCGAAAGCCCCTACGGCGGGCTGCACCCGGGCAAGTGGCCGGTCCGGGTGAACCCCGACGACGTGCGGTACATCTACTTCCGCGACCCGGACGGCGGTTCCTGGCACCGGCTGGAGTGGGAACACGCGCCCGGGCTGGGAACGCCGTTCAGCGCCGAAGCGGCCCGGTACGCGCGCCGGCTGGCCGCCCGGCAGGACCGGTGGCCAGACCCGCAGGCGGCACTGGCCGGGCTGCTGGCCCGCTGGGACCAGGGCATGGTCACCGGCCGCCGCGAGCGCCGGATGGCGATCCGGCTCGCTGCCGAGCACGCCGCGCTGGCGGTCCCGGACGCAGCCGGGGCCGAAGATCCCGGGCCGCAGCTGCGGGCGGCAGCCGGCGCCGAGGGCGATGACGATGACGCGGAGGAGATCTTCGACGCGCCCGGCGACTTCTATGCCGATGCGTTCGAGGTCCTTGAGTAAGCGCGATGCTCTATAGCTTGTCCCGCAAGGAAGGCTGGCGCCGTTATGTGGACGCGCCGGCCCGCCGGCGGCCCGAGCCGCTAACCGCCGGGCAGCTGAAACAGCTGGGCGGCGCGGCCCGGGAGGAGTACGACGAGGCGCGGCACGACTGGCACGCCAACTTCGGGATCTTGCGCACCCCTCAGCTGGCCGCCGTGCACGACGAGCTGGAGGTCATCGTGACGGCCGGGCGGTGCGACCCGGACCGGGTGCGCGGCGCGGCGGTGATCGACGCGCTGCCCGGGCTGGGCAAGACCACCGCCGCCAACAGCTTCGCCCGCGGGTTCGACCGGGCCCAGATCCGCCGGCACGGGCCGCTGACCGGCGAAGGCCACGAGCGGATCCCGGTGTTCCGGGCCGGGCTGACCTCGAACACCACGCTGCGCACGCTGAACCAGATGATCTGCGGGTTCTACGGCCACCCCGGCGCCGGCCGGGCCAGCGCCGCCCAGCTGGCCAGCCAGGCGGTGGACTGCGTGCTGTCGTGCCAGACCCGGGTCGGGATCATCGATGACCTGCACTTCATCGACCCGCGCCGCAAGGACGGCCTGGACGTGTCCAACCACCTGAAGTGGCTGGCCAGCGAGCTGCCGGTGACGTTCATCTATGCCGGGGTCGGGCTGGCCGCCCGCGGCCTGTTCGCCGAGGGCCTGACCGGCCCGAGCGCGGCGCTGGCCCAGACCGGCCGGCGGTGGACCCGGCTGGAGCTGCCGCCGTTCGAGATCGTCTGCGATGCGGGCCGGCGGGACTGGCAGGGCCTGCTGAAGGCCACCGAGCGGCAGCTCGTACTGGCCCGCGCCCGGCCGGGGATGCTGACCGGGCTGGCAGGCTACCTGTTCGAGCGGACCAGCGGGCACATCGGCTCGTTCATCACGCTGATCACCCGCGGCTGCGTGACGGCGATCCGGTCCGGCCAGGAGGACCTGACCGCCGCGCTGCTGGACCGGGTCCGCATCGATGAAGCCTCCGAGCAGGCCCGCCGCCAGCTGGCCGCCGCGTTCGCCGCCGGGCATCTGCCGGCCGCCCCGGCCGCCGGGCACGGCAGGCCGCGGGCCGCCGCCTCATGACCGCCCCGCCCCGGACGCTGCCGCTGCGGGTCCCGATCGTCGCGGGCGAGGCCCTGGACAGCTGGCTGGAGGCCCTGGCCCGCCGCCACCAGGTCACCGTCGGCACGCTGGTGGCGGCGCTGGGCTGGCACATGCCGGCCAGCCCGGGCGGCCTGGTGGCCGGCATCCCGGCCCCGGTGCTGCGCCGCCTCGAGGACCAGGCCGGGCTTCCCGCCGGGCGCCTTGACGTCGCGGTCCTGGACCGCTACCTGCCGGCGGGGGCGGGGCGGCGGCGCGGGTCCCGGTACTGCCCGTCGTGCCTGGCCGAGCGGGACGGCCGGTGGCTGCTGGCCTGGCGGCTGGGCTGGACCTTCGCCTGCACCGCCCACGGTGTCCTGCTGTGTGACACCTGCCCGGCCTGCGGGCAGCCGCCCCGCCTCCGGACCGGCCGCGCCTCAGGGCTCAACCCGCCCGGCACCTGCGCCAGCACCATCAACCGGCGCGAGCACTGCGGCGCGGACCTGCGCGAGGTTACTCCGCAGCGGCTCGGCACAGGCCATCCGGCGCTGGCCGCCCAGCGCTGGACCGGGACCCTGCTCACCCTCGATGACACCAGGCCCGCGGGTAACGGCGACGCCCTCAGCGACCTGGGCATCGTCGCATCCTGGGTGCTGCGCCAGGCACCGGCGGACTGGTTCGCCGGCTCTGGCCCGGCGGTCCTGGCTGCCTGGCGCGAGCCAGGCCGGTTCCCGCCCGCCAGCGCCGCGACGGCCGCCGCCCTGGCCGCCACCACCATGACCGTGCTCACCGGTGGCGACGAGCAGGCCATCGGGCAGATCCGGGCCCTGCTGCCGCCCCGGGCGGGCCCGCGGCGGCCCCAGCCCGCCGGGCTGCCCGCCGCCCGCTGGCGGCAGCTATCCGCGGCGGCCCGCGGCCGGTTCCTGCGCGCCCTGGACCCGCACCTGAGCCCCGCCGACCGGATCCGCTACCGCACCGGCACGCCCCAGGCCTGCATCCCGGCCGACCCTGCTGCAGTGCTGGCCGCCCGCGCCCGGGCGATCCCGCAGCTGCTCTGGCCCGAGTGGGCGATCCGGCTGATGCCCGCCCGCGGGTTCGCCCCCGGCCCGTTCCGCAGCGCCATCGCCGCGTGCCTGCTGCTGCCCGGCCATCCCGGCCGTCCTGCCAGCACGGCCATCACCGCGCTGCACGCCCACCGCAGCGCCCTGGCAGTCGGCGCGGCGCTGCGGGCGCTGGCCGGCGGCGGCCACGACGCCGTGCTCACCGCGATCAGCCGCCTGGCCGGCTACCTGGACTGCTACGGCAGCCCCATCGACTACCAGCGCCGCCGCGACCTCATCCCCGCCGCCACCATCACCGCCGGCCAGTGGCGCGACCTGTGCTATGGCGCCGCCGCGCACCCTGGCGAAGCCCGCCGGCACCTCCACGCCCAGCGCTACCTGTTCCAGCTGCTCACCGGCGCCGACCTGCACGACCCCCGGCACGCCCACGCGTTCACCAGCACCAGCGACTACAGCCACTACCAAGCCTTCGCCGGCACCCTGCCCACCGGGCTGCGCGACGCGCTGCACGGCCACGCCGCCGCTGTGCTGCACGAGCTGGGCATCGGCGAGCCGCTGACCTGGTCACCGCCGCCCGGCTGCTGCGCCGGCCTGGACCTGCCCGGACCCGAGCCGGACGACATCGACCTGGACGCCGCCGGGCGCCTGGTCATCACCAGCGGCCTCCCCGTCGCCGAGGCCGCCGCCCAGCTGGGCACCGCCGGCGGCCACCTCCGGCTCGCCCTCGACCGCGTCCCCCGGCCCGCACGGCAGTGGGGCCGATCCGCCGCGCCCCCGACATGGCAGCGGCGCCAGCATGCCCGCGCCCTCTTGACCCGCGAGTTCTTCGACCGCGAGTACATCATCGCGGGCAAGAACCTCCGGCAGCTCGAAGCCCAGACCGGCATCCCCCGCCGGTTCCTCGGCCAGGTCGCCCGCGAGCACGGCATCACCATGACCGGCCAACTCGGCCACGCCCCGGCCGGCCCGCGCCAGCCCGGGCAAGACCCCGCCGAGCCCGGCGCCCAGATTCCCGGCGACATCCGCCGCGCAGCCCAGGACAGCCCGCCCGGCTGGCTCCGGCTGCGCCGGTTCCAGACCGCCATGGCCTCCCCCACCATCGCCGCCGCAGCCGCCCAACTGCGCATCTGCCCATCCGCGCTGAGCCACCAGTTCCGCCGGCTCGAACGCGACATCGGCGCCAGGCTCTACCAGCCCGCCACCTCCCGCCGACCGTGGCGGCCGACCGGCCGCGGCGCCGTGCTGCTGACCGCCCTGGCCCGGCCCGAGATCCAGGCCCTCGCCGCCGCGCACGCCCCGCAGATCTCCGGCCGCGCCAGCAGCCGTTACCGTGACCGCATGCCGATCAGCCTGGGTCCCGACGCCGCGGCCGCCCGGCAGGCCGCCAGCTTGTTCCGTATCCTGGCCAACCCCACCCGGCTGGCCATCCTGCTCACCCTGCAAACCGGGGAACAGCGCATCACCGACCTGACCGCCCGGCTCGGCGGCTCCCAGGCCAACATCTCCGCCCACCTGACCAGGCTCAGGCAAGCCGGCCTGATCACCAGCCGGGCGCAAGGCCGCGCCGTCTACTACCGCCTCACCCAACCCGAGCTCAGCGCCCTGCTGCAAGCCGCCGGGCAGCTACTCCCACCGCCCGGGCAGCAGGCCGCCGAAGAAAATGACACAACCGTGAGAAAGACACAGCCGACAAATTAGTGAGAACCTCAGCAGGACCGCAGCTCAACGCGGCTTCAGGCGACATCAGCCGTGAGAACCTACAATCAAGATCAGAAACCAGGAACGTACTAATCGGACATAACGGGCATCTGCTGTTCAGGTGAAACTTCGTTTCGCTGGTCGGCCTGAGGACGTGCCGGGCCGTCCCTATTGTCGGCTGTCGCTCGTTGGAGTCGGCCAGACTCGCGGGTTGTCTCTCCGGGCCTGGTCCGCTGTGGCGGCCGTGGTTCCTGTCTGTCCGGTGTCGCCGAAGGCTGCGAATGTCAGACTTAGGTTGCGACTGATTTTGCGAAGGTCAGAATTACCTTGCGAGTCGCTGCCAAGGAGTGGGGCAGGCATGCATACGCGATCCGAGCCGACCCCGGCGCTGGTGGACCGCCAGCGGGAGCGCCAGGCGCTCGACGGCCTGATGGGGGATCTGCGCTCAGGGCGCGGGCGGGCGCTGGTGGTGCGGGGCGAGGCGGGGGTGGGCAAGTCGGCGCTGCTGGAGTACGCGGCCGGGGCGGCGGCGGATATGCGGGTGGCCCGGGCCGCGGGGGTGGAATCGGAGATGGAGCTGGCGTTCGCCGGCGTTCACCAGCTGTGCGCGCCGCTGCTGGATCGCCTGGAGCGGCTCCCAGGTCCGCAACGCGACGCGCTGGGAATCGCGTTCGGGCTGCGCGGCGGCGGTGCGCCGGACCGGTTCCTGGTCGGGCTGGCGGTGCTGACCCTGCTGTCGGAGGCGGCGGAAGACCGGCCGCTGCTGTGCCTGGTCGATGACGCGCAGTGGCTAGACCGGACCTCCGCGCAGGTGCTGGCGTTCGTGGCGCGGCGGCTGCTGGCGGACCCCGTGGGGCTGCTGTTCGCCGCGCGCGACCCGGGCGAGCAGCTTGGCGGGCTGCCGGACCTGGAGGTCCGGGGCCTGCGGGACGAGGATGCGCGGGGGCTGTTGCGCTCGGTGGTCCGGGTCCGGCTGGATGAGCAGGTGCGGGACCGGATCGTGGCCGAGACGCAGGGCAACCCGCTGGCGTTGCTGGAGTTGCCGCGCGGGCTGAGCCCGGCGCAGCTGGCGGGCGGGTTCGGGCTGGCGGGGGCGCAGGCGGTGCCGGGGCGGATCGAGGAGAGCTTCCGGCGCCGGCTGGGGGCGCTGCCCGCCGACACGCGCTTGCTGCTGCTGGTCGCCGCGGCCGAACCGGTCGGCGATGCCGTGCTGGTCTGGCGCGCGGCCGGGCGGCTCGGGATCGCGGCCTCGGCGGCGGCTGCGGCCGAGGCGGACGGGCTGGTGGAGATCGGGACGCGGGTGCGGTTCCGACATCCGCTGGTGCGTTCGGCTGTATACCGGTCCGCCGCGCTGCCGGACTGCCGGGCGGCGCACCTGGCCCTGGCCGAAGTGACCGACCGCGACCTGGATCCCGACCGGCGGGCGTGGCATCTGGCCGCGGCCGCGGCCGGACCCGATGAGCAGGTCGCCGCCGAGCTCGAGCGGTCGGCGGGCCGGGCACAAGCCCGCGGCGGCCTGGCCGCGGCAGCGGCGTTCTTGCAGCGCGCGGTCGCGCTGACGGCCGAGCCCGGGCCGCGGGCCGGGCGCGCGCTGGCGGCCGCGCACGCGAACCTGCAGGCAGGCGCGTTCGACGCGGCTCTGGAGCTGGTGGCCACGGCGCAGGCCGACCCGCTCGATGACCTCCAACGCGCCCAGGTGAGCCTGCTCCGCGGGCAGGTCGCGTTCGCCGCTGGCGCGGTCGGCGAAGCCCCGGCGCTGCTGCTGAGAGCGGCCCGGCAGCTCGAGCCGCTAGATGGCGCGCTCGCCCGCCAGACCTACCTGGACGCGTGGACCGCCGCAGCGTTCGCTGGCCGGTTCGCGCAAGACGGCAACCTGCATGAAGTGTCCCGGGCCGCCAGGTCCGCCCCTCCGCCCCCGACCCCTCCGGCTCCCCACGATCTGCTGCTGGACGCCCTCGCCGTCCTGGTCACCGACGGACGCGCCGCGGCAGCACCGATGTTGCGGCGGGCGGTACGCATCTTCGCCGAGGACGAGATCGCGACCGAGGAGGGACTGCACTGGGGCTGGGTGGCCGCGACAGGCACGAGCGTGCTGTGGGACGTGGAGAACTCGCAGTCGATTCTCCTCCGGCAGCTCCAGTCCGCCCGTGAGGCGGGCTTGCTCGTCCACCTTTTGAGGTATGTGAACATGCTGGGGATATATGCAACTTGGTGCGGCCAGTTTGCGGAAGCTGCTTCGCTGATCGCGGAGGGGGATGCGATCGCGGAGGCGACAGGGACCCGGTTCGCGCCGCACGCGGCCGTAATTCTCGCCGGTTTCCGGGGGTCGGAGGCTGATGCCACCCGGCTGATCGAGGTCGTGACGAAGGACGCGCGAGCTGCCGGGCAAGGCGTGGGGATCAAGTGGTGCCAACTGGTATCGGGAATCCTGTACAACGGTCTCGGCGGCTACGAGAAGGCCCTGGAAGAGGCCCGGCAGGCCAGCGAGCAGCAGCCTGAGCTGTATGTCTCGGCGTGGGCGCTCCCCGAGCTGATTGAGGCGGCCAGCAGAACCGGGCAGACCCAGGTCGCCGCCGACGCGCTCGACCGGCTGGCCGAGGCCACCAGCATCAGCCAGACCGATTGGGGGCCGGGGATCCACGCGCGGTCGCGGGCGCTGCTCAGCGACGGCGAGGACGCCGATGCCTCTTATCGCGAGGCGATCGAACGACTGGGCCGCACACCCCTTCGTCCCGAGCTGGCCCGGGCGCACCTGCTCTACGGGGAGTGGCTGCGCCGCGAGAGCCGGCGGGCCGACGCGCGCGCACAGCTGCACACCGCCCACGACATGTTCGCCGCGATCGGCATGGAGGCATTCGCCGAGCGGGCCAGGCGCGAGCTGCGGGCCACCGGTGAGACCGCCCGCAAGCGGACCGCCGTGGCCATGAACGAGGAGCTGACCGCGCAGGAGGCCCAGATCGCGCGGCTGGCCCGCGACGGGCTGTCGAACCCGGAGATCGGCGCCCGGCTGTTCATCAGCGCGCGCACCGTCCAGTACCACCTGGGCAAGGTATTCGCCAAACTCGAGATCAGCTCCCGCCAGCAACTCCAGCGGGCACTGCCCGACGGCGCCAGCGCCGTGCCGCTGGCCTGACCGGCCGCCGGGAGTCAACCCGGCGGACGTGCGCGGCTCAGTCCCTTTGATGCCGTGCCTCAACCACCATGAATGAGGCATGGCCATGGGTTGCACATGTCCATCTGGGATCATCGGCCAGGGTCTTCCAGAGTCCGTCCTTCCGGCCTGCTACCGGCCGCCGAATTCGCAAGGTAAGTCTGGACAGGACCCTGTCCGGGTGCCCGGAATTATATTGCGAAGCCCACGTCAGCTGCCCCTTCCCTCGCACGGTGCTGGTGGCGGCGCCGCCAGGTGGACCAGTGCAGCCGGTGGGGCTGGTCTCGCCGGGGCGGGGGATAACGGTGTCACGCAGAAGCCGCAGCAGATCCGGCACGGTGATCGGGATCAGCCCGGCGTCCAGGTCGGAGCCGGCCTCGTGCTGACGTTGCACGGGCCTTGTGTGCGCCGGTGCGCAGCGCCTCGACGGCGACGGCCAGCGCGGCAGTGACGACCAGCCCGCCGATCCAGGTGACGTCGTGGACGCCGTAGGCGGCCACGATCTGCCCGCAGACCGCGGAACCGGCCGCGACGCCGACGTTGATGGAGCTCGCGGCCAGAGCGCCGGCCATCTCGGGGATATCCGGAGCGCTGTGATAGAGGAAGTTCTGGAAGATCGGCGCGAGGCCGGACGCGGCCGCCCCCCACACCAGCAGGGTGATCACCGCGCCGGAGCGGGTCTGGCCGGTGACGGTCATCGCCGACAGCGTGGCGGCGAGCAGGGCCAGTCCCCCCAGCAGGGCAGGGCCGAGCCAGCGGTCGGCGATGGGTCCGGCGATGAAGTTGCCCACCGCGGCGGCTGCGCCGAACCCGAGGAGCAGCAGGCTGATGGTGCTGGGGCTGAAGCCGCTGACGTCCTCCAGGAACGGAGTGACGTAGGTGTACCGAAGCCGAGCAGGGCAACCACAAGTGCCAGCACAAGCTGCTTGTCAGCCAGGCGGGCGACCTGACGGCGCAACGGCACGCCGGGGCTGCCCGGGCCGTTGGGCAGGAACAGCAGGTCGCCGACTAGGGCGAGGGCGCTGATGACAGCGACCGCGAGGAATGCCGCGCGCCAGTCCAGGTGCTGGCCGATGCAGGTGCACAGCGGCACGCCGACGACCAGGGAGGCCGTCAGGCCGCCGAAGACGGCGGAGATGGCGCGAGCCTGCTTGGATTCGTCGACCAGGCTGATCGCCAGCGCGGCTCCCACGCTGGCGATGACCGCATGGGCGACGGCCGTGATCAGCCGGGTGGCGATCAGCAACTGGACGTCCTGGGCGGCCGCGCTCACCAGGTTCCCGGCAATAAACACCGCCATGAGCGCGACCAGCAGGTGCTTGCGGTTCATCCGTGCCGATAGCGCGGTCACGATGAGCCCTCCTGCCGCGATGCCTATCGCATAGGCGGTGACCAGCAGTCCGATGATCGACAGGCTGACGTGCAAGCTCCCGGCCAGTGCCGGCAGGAGTCCGACGACCACGAACTCGGTCGTGCCGATGGCGAACAGGCTCAAAGAAAGAGCGAAGAGGGCCAGAGGCACGGAAGCTCGCTTGCGGACGGGCCGGGGATGGGCGGGCGAGAGCAGCCTTGGCCTTTCTTGGCCGAACAGGCGTAAGCGGCCAGCGCAAAGTCACCCGAAGCCACGCGTCCTGGCCGGTCCGTAGCGCTGCGGCGGGTCTCAATAGGATGATGGTTCCGCACGGCATGCCTTCGATCGCCAGGCTGCTGCCTGGGGCCACCTGAAGGCTCACGCGGTGAGCCGCTCCAGCTCGGCGTCGAGGTCCAGCTGGCCTGGCTCCTCGCCTTGCGGCACCAGCTGAAGCGTGGCTATGGCGAAGTCGGCGACGTTCTCCAGATCCAGTTCCAGGAAGGCCACGAAGCTGGTCATCATGGCGATCATCAGCGAGGGCCCGTCGTGGTGCTGGCACGTCCAGAGCCGGATCCGGTTCATGCCAGCCGGGCGGGACGCCTGGGCGATCAGGCCGCGCAGCAGCAGATCGCGGCCGATGGTCCAGATCTGCACCACCCCGGCCCGGTCAGTGATCGTCACGATAAGGGCGTGAGGATCCCGTGGCTTGTAGGTCAGCCTTACTGCCACGTCCGCCGGGCCGTCGGCAGTAGTCATGGATCCCGCCATGACCTCCGACAGCCTATGAACGCTGCTGTTCATCGAAGCACCCCTGCATGGAGTTGCGTTTTCCGTCGTGTTGCAACCTTGTCGCTCGGTCGCCGTGTCGCACCCTTCAAATTGACGGTTCGAAGAAAAGGGGATGCGCCCCGGCGCTCCGCGCACGTTTACCGGGCCATGCACCGCGCTGGCCGTACGGCTAACTGCCAGGGCTTCCAGCGTGGCGTGGCCGTGAACCACGGCTCGTTCGGCAAAAGGTCCTTCCTCGTGGTACGGAGAGCCAGCTAGGACGCGGGGCCAGCCGATCCGGGGTACCGCGCAGTCCGAGGGCTTGTAACCGGTACCTGATCTGACGGTGCGCGGCGCGGGCAGGGCGGCCAGGCTGGCTCGTACGCAAGCAGCAGGCTTGCTTGCCCCTACGCACCCAATGGAAAGGAGCGCTTGCATGAGCGCGAACTGGCTCCATGGCCTGCACCACGACGCGGACCAGCCCGACCAGCAGGCCATGCCCGTGTTCGAGGGCCAGAAACTGGTGGTGGTCGGCGGCAGCAGCGGGATGGGCCGCGACACCGCCGCCGACGTGGTGGCCGCCGGCGGGTCCGCCGTGATCATCGGCCAGGAACAGGACCGGGTCGAGGACACGGTCAAGGAACTGGCCAAGGACGGCAAGGCCTACGGCATCACCGCCGAGCTGACCGACCGGGACCAGGTAGAGCGGGTTCGCCAGCAGCTGGCCGGCGAGCACGCCGACGCCACCTTGCTGGTCAACGCGGCCGGGTTCTTCATCCCCAAGCCGTTCCTGGATTACGACGGCCCGTTCTACGACTCCTACCTGGAACTGGACCGGGCCATCTTCTTCCTCACCCAGACCGTGGTCCGCGGCATGGTTGACGCCGGCCGCGGTGGGTCGATCGTCAACATCGGCAGCATGTGGGCCCACCAGGCGATCGCCGCCACCCCCTCCTCGGCGTACTCGGTGGCTAAGGCCGGGCTGCACGCGCTGACCCACAACCTGGCCATCGAGCTGGCCCCCCACGGCATCCGGGTCAACGCGGTCGCCCCCGCGGTCGTGGCCACCCCGCTGTACGAGCGGTTCGTCCCCAAGGACAAGCTGGACGACACGCTGCACAGCTTCGACGGCTTCCACCCGCTCGGCCGGGTCGGCACCGCCCGCGACCTGGCCAACACCATCACGTTCTTGCTGTCCCCGGCCACCAGCTGGGTCACCGGCGCGATCTGGAACGTCGATGGCGGCGTCATGGCCGGACGCAACTAACACCCCAGCCCGCCGCGGGGGCCCGGCCGACCGGCAGGGCCCCCGCCGGCCCCAGCCAGCCCACCACCCGCCCGTCCGTCCGCCCCACCCCCCGCACGGGCCACACCCACCCTGCCGTGGCGGAGGCCAGGAAACGCGGGCCATAGCAATCCTCGGAGGATCCGATGACAGACTCGCTCGCCAGGCTGCGCGCAGCCGGGGTGTCGGTGTGGCTGGATGACCTGCGCCGGGAGCGGCTGACCAGCGGGAGCCTTGCCGCACTGGTTCGGGACAAGCATGTCTCCGGGGTCACGACCAACCCGACGATCTTCGCCCGGTCCGTCGCCGGCAGCGACGCCTACTCGGACCAAATCCGCGATCTGCAGGTGCGCCAGGCCGACCCTGGCCAGGCACTGCGCGAACTGACGACGTTCGACGTACGGTGGGCCTGCGATGTGCTGCGCCCAGTGTACGACGCGACCGGCGGCGCGGACGGCAGGGTGTCGATCGAGGTCGACCCGCGGATCTCCCGCGACCCGGCCCAGACGGTCGCCGAGGCGCGCGCCCTGTGGTGGCAGGTGGACCGGCCCAACCTGTTCGTGAAAATCCCCGCCGTCCAGCAGGGCCTGCCGGCGATCAGCGCCTGCCTGGCCGAAGGGATCAGCATCAACGTCACGCTGATCTTCTCGCTGGCCCGCTACGCCGAGGTGATCGAGGCGTTCCTGGCCGGACTGGAAGCCGCCCGCGCCGCCGGGCGCGACCTGTCCGGTATCGCCTCGGTGGCCTCATTCTTCGTGTCCCGGGTGGACACCGAAGTGGACCGGCGCCTGGACAAGATCGGCACCGACCGGGCGGCCGCGGTGCGCGGCAAGGCCGCGATCGCCAATGCCCGGCTGGCCTACCATCGCTACAAGCACGCCACGTCCACGCAGCGGTGGAAATCGCTGGAGCGGGCCGGGGCCCGGCCGCAGCGTCCGCTGTGGGCCTCCACCAGCGTCAAGGACCCCGCATACGAGGACACCCGGTACGTGACTGGCCTGGTCGCACCCGACGTGGTCAGCACCATGCCCGAGGCCACCCTCGACGCGGTCGCCGACCACGGGCAGATCCCCGATGACAGCATTCACGGCACCTACGACCAATCGCAGGGCGTGCTCCGCGAACTCGCCGCGCTCGGCATCGACTACCACAACGTGGTGCAAGTGCTGGAAGACCGGGGAGTAAGCGCGTTCGAGGCCAGCTGGGACCAGCTCGGCCAGCGGCTGGCCACCGCGCTGCACCCCGGGCCAGACGCGGCACGCAGCGACATCGCCGCCCGGAGGACAGGAGTGGAGGCCCGGCGCCATGGACGGATCTAGGGTGATCTTCATCGTCATGCCCATCGTCATCCCGCTAGTCCTGTTCGCCGGCATAGCCCTGCCGTATATCGCCGACCGCCGCTCCGGAGGCAAGAGCTCAGGCCAGCGTGCGGCATGCGGGGCAGGGCATGGCCCCGGGCTAGCGCGTGCGTTCGCGGGTCGTGATCGTCGGCGCAGGCTTCGCCGGGCTGAACGCAGCTCACTCGCTGCGCCGCGCCGACGCGGACGTCACAATCGTGGACGGCGACGACTATCACACATTCCAGCCGCTGCTCTACCAGGTCAGCACCGGCTACCTCGCGCCGGAAGAAGTCGGCGCCGCGCTGCGGGCGGTCTTCTGCCGGCAGGCCAACGGGCGCGTGCGGATCGGGAAAGCGTCCGGGCTGGACTACCCGGCTCATGCGCTCGTGCTCCAGGACGGCTCCCGGCTCGACTTCGACTACCTGATCGTGGCCGCGGGAGCCGAGGCGAACTTCTTCGGCATCCCAGGCATGCGCGAACACGCGTGGCCGCTGTACACGCTGCCCAACGCGATCAGGTTGCGCAGGCACCTGCTGAGCACGCTCGAGCAGGCGGCGGCCCGCCACGATGCCGGGCCGATCAACGTCGTAGTGGCCGGGGGCGGCTCGACCGGCGTCGAGACAGCCGGTGCGCTGATCTCGATGGCCCGTGAACTAGGCGAGCCAGCCGCCAGGCTTCAGGTCATCCTCGTGGAGGCCACCCGGCGGCTCCTCAACGGTTTCAGCACGCGCTCCTCCCGGGCTGCGCTCGCCGACCTGCGGCGCCGCGGTGTCGACGTCCGCCTCGGCCAGACCGCCCAGACCGCTAATGCCCGGCACGTGACCCTCGGTGGCGGCGAGCAGATCCAGACCGGCACGGTGATCTGGGCGGCCGGGGTCAGGGCGAACGGCCTGGGCCGCGGGCTCGGGCTCGACGTCAGCGATCACGGCCGGATCGTGGTCAACTCCCGGTTGCAAGCCGCCGATCATCCCGATGTGTTCGCCGCCGGCGACGTGGCTGCGGTCACTCAGCCGCCGTCCGGACAGCCGATGCCGATGCTCGCCCCGGTGGCCATCCAGTCCGGGCGGCACGCGGGTCGGCGCACGCGTCGCCGCTGCTGTACTCGATGTTCAAGGCGGCCGGCGTCGTCTCCGACGAGGAGCTGATGACCGGGTACCGGCGGTTCGGCTCGCGGCTGGAGGGCCACCCCACCCCGGTGCTGCCGTGGGTCGACGTGGCCACCGGCTCGCTCGGCCAGGGGCTGCCGGGCGGGGTCGGGGTGGCCCTGGCCGGCCGGTACCTCGACGAGCTGCGCAACCTCACCACGATCGTCGACGTGAACCGCCTCGGCCAGCGCGGCCCGACCGAACTGGGCTGGGACCTGGACGCGTACGCCAAGCGGGTGGAGGCGTTCGGCTGCCATCCCATCGCCATCGACGGGCACGACCTGGGCGAGATCGACAGGGCGTTCGCCCGCGCGGCCGGCAGTGACCGGCCCACCGTGATCCTGGCCCGCACCCGCAAGGGCCGCGGGTTCTCCGAGATCGAGGACCGGGAAGGATGGCACGGCCGGCCGCTGCCCGCGGAGATGGCCGAACGGGCCATCGTCGAGCTCGGCGGCCAACGCCACGTGGTGGTCACCGGCCGCCGGCCCGAGGGCGGATCGCCCCGGGCCTGGCCCGACGGCGAGGTGAGCCTGCCCCGCTACGAGCTGGGCGCCAAGGTCGCCACCCGGCTGGCCTTCGGCCAGGCGCTGGCCGCGGTCGGCGCCCGCGGCCTGGTCGCCGCCCTGGACGGGGAGGTGAACAACTCCACGCACCTGGAGGAGTTCGCCAAGGCGCATCCCGAGCGGTACTTCGAGATGTTCATCGCCGAGCAGCAGCTCGTGGCCGCCGCGGTCGGCCTGGCCGTCCGCGGGTACATCCCGTTCGCCGCCACGTTCGCCGCGTTCCTCAGCCGGGCCTACGACTTCATCCGGATGTCGGCCATCTCCCAGGCAAACATCCGGCTGTGCGGCTCCCACTCGGGCGTCGAGATCGGCGCGGACGGCCCGTCGCAGATGGCCCTGGAGGACCTGGCCATGATGCGGGCCGTGCACGGCACCACGGTCCTGTACCCCAGCGACGCGACCAGCGCGGCCTATCTGACCGAGCAGATGGCCGAACGGACCGGCATCGTCTACATGCGCACCACCCGCGGCGCGTACCCGGTGCTGTACGGGCCGGACGAGACGTTCCCGATCGGCGGGGCGAAGGTTGTCAGGTCCAGCCCGGAGGACCAGGTGACACTGATCGGCGCGGGCGTGACCCTGCACAACTGCCTGGCCGCGGCCGACCATCTCGCAGAGGACGGCATCCGCGCCCGTATCGTGGACCTGTACTCGGTCAAGCCGATCGACACCCAGACCCTGCTCCAGGCCGCGGCCGCGACCGGGGACCGGATCGTGGTCGCCGAGGACCACTACCCCGCGGGCGGCATCGGCAGCGCGGTCCTGGACGCGTTCAACGACGCGGGCCACCCGGTCCGGATCAGCCACCTGGCCGTCCGGGACCTGCCCGGCTCCGGGACGCCCGCCGAACTCATGGCGGCGGCCGGGATCTCCGCCGACCAGATCGCCCAGGCCGCCCGCGACCTGCTCAGCGGCTGACGCCGTCGAGACGCGCGCTCGCGGAGCACGGCCTCTGTCGCCAGGCATGCGCCGATGTCCGTCCTCTCATCTCGCACTCTGCCGACGTCAGCGGTGCGGGGTGTAGTCGGCGATGGTCGGCGAACCGTTTCACCCATGCCCGGCCGGACGGTCTTTGCCATCCGCGCGGGCACCCGCATGGAGCAGGGAAGCGTCCGTCCGAGCGTCTGGCCGGCCGCGGCGGCGAGTCCGAGATTCTTCAGTCCCAGGTTCATCGTGAAACCCGGCTCGAAGTCGCCGTTGACGACCTTGGCGCTGTAGAGACGATACGCCCGGCACCCGAACAGGGTCTCCAGGATCAGGCCGCGGAAGGCCTCGGGCTTGCCCGAGTCACGGGTTTGGCCTCCGACTATGGCAGTCACCGGACAGACACGCAATCATGTCCGCCTCCCCCACCAGGTTCCGGTGGAGCCGACGGCCTTGGGCCATACCTGACCTGACGGTGTGCGATGCGGGCGCAGTGGCCAAGCTGGGGCCCTACGCAACCAGCAGAATTGATCTCCCGCGGCTCGGGAGGGCGAGCTCACAAGGCGGCGGCAGCCGGCCAGCAGGCCACGAACGGAACGTCCACAGCGAGGTAACAATGGCAGAAGGAAGAGTCCAGGTACGCCGGGTGTATGAGGAGCCCGAGCCGGAAGATGGCACCAGAGTCCTGGTCGACCGGATCTGGCCGCGAGGACTGACCAGAGCCAAAGCAGCCCTCAATGAGTGGTGCAAGGACGTCGCGCCCTCAGACGAGCTGCGCAAGTGGTACGGCCATGACCCGGGCCGCTTCGAGGAATTCGGTCGCCGCTACCGGGTGGAGCTGCAAGGTCCCAGACAGGCCGAAGCACTGTCACACCTGCGCGGACTTGCAAAGGACAGGCGGCTGACACTGCTCACCGGGACCCGCCAACCCGAGATCAGCGAAGCGGCCGTGCTCGCCGCACTGCTGCAGGCTGACCACAACGGCTAACTTGCGGTCGCGCAGCCAAACGACGGGAGGCAGGAGATGAACCAGACATGTGATCGGTGCGGACCCGCGGTCCGAGCGGCATACCGCGTGGACCGGACGGGGGAGCTTTACCTGTGCGGGCACTGCGCAACCCGCCACTGGCCGGCGCTGTCTGCACAAGGCTGGACCATCTGGCCTGCTGGCGAGCATTCGCTCGCGCCGCAGGCCAACCCCTAGAGCGCCCTGATACTGAGGTGCCGTTCCGGAACGGCAGCTCATCAAAGCCGTGCGGCCCGCCCCGCGCATGCGTTCCCGCCACGACCCCGGCTGTCGCAAGGTTTCGATCACCTCCATGTCCTCGCACGGAAGTCATGGACGCCGGCATTGGGCTGCATTCGGTGACGCGGGACCGAGCATCCGCTATTGCTCAGCCCGTGGCCGGAGAGCTTGCTGACCTTCGAGCCGATGTGGGCACGGCCCGCTGAGCGCGCCCATATGTGTGGTGATGGTCGCACGCGACATGCTAGGCGAGCCTGCACGGCGGGGGCGGGCGTGTCGGCTGGCCTCATCTGACCGACAAACACGACTCAGACACTCAGGGCAGGAACCATCAGCAAGATATCCACCAACAAGTCTGTCGTGCACCCTGCCAGTGGAGACCCAGCCTGGAATATCGGTCACGGGTGGTTCAATGGATGGTTCAATTCTCCAGGGGATGCCCACGGACCCCCCAGCCGACGCGCACCCACAGGGAGTCCGCCGGGCCAAGTAAGTGTCCGATGATGCTCCCGGGCGCGATCCGGCGGCCGAGGTCTAACCCGCCGAGTCGCCAAACACCCAGGTAAGACCTGGATCAGTTCATGGACCGGCTGTAGGGGGCACGGTGCGCTGGCTGCACCGGCCGCGCGCCGGCCTTCACATTGGGGATATCGTGCTCGCTTGGCCTCTTCCCGAGCTCGAACTCCTTGCCGTGGTGGACCACGGCCACGGGCTCCCCGGCGAGCAGCTCGTACCGGGCTCACTCGGGGGTGATCGTGACGCGCAGCTTGCGACCCCGGTAGCGCATGCGGAACCGCAGCTGCGGGATGCCAGCGGGAAGCCGGGGGCTGAACATCAGCTGACCGACTCCCGCGCGCATTCCGCCGAACCCCGCCACAACCGCCATCCACGCCCCGGCCAGCGAGGCCATGTGCACGCCGTCCGCGGTGTTGTGCTCCACGTCCCGCAGGTCCATCAGCGCGGCCTCGGCCAGGTAGTCGTCGGCCAGATCCAGCTGGCCGACCTCGGCGGCGACCACGGCCTGGATGCAGGCCGACAGCGAAGAGTCGCGCACCGTGAGCGGCTCGTAGTAGGCGAAGTTGGCCGCCTTCTGGGGTAATGGCCCACGATAGGGGCCGGACGGGAACGAGAACGGCTACTCGACCGGGATTTCCTTGTTGATCAGGCCGAGGTCGATGCCCTGGCGGTTACGGATGATGCGGGCGCCGCCGTAGATGACGATGGCCAGCACGTACATCGCGCCCATGTAGACCAGCGAACCCTTGTGGTTGACGCCGTAGGTGCCGTTGGACAGCCACTCGTACAGGTTGTACACCAGCAGCGCGATCGTGATGACGCCGGCCACCGGCACGACCGGCACGCCGAGCACCTTGATCTTGCTGGCCGCCGAGGCGTGCCACAGGTCCGGCTTGCGCAGCGGCAGGATGACCACCGCTATGGCGCTGAACAGGTACGTCACCGCGGTGACCAGCACGCCGTCTAGCGTGTACTGCGCGAACGTCGTGTTGTACGCGTATAGTGCACCCAGGCCGACCGCCGGCAGCAGCATGAGCACCAGCGATGGGAACGGCACCCGGCGCTTCTCCGACACCTGCGCGGCCGCGTTCGGGAGCACCCGGTCGAAGGCGGCGGCGAAGATGACCCGGGTCGAGGACAGGAACAGCGTCCCCACCCAGCCGAAGAACCACAGGCTCATGATCAGGATGAGGATGAACTGGAACACGGCGTTGTGCACCACCCAGCTGGCCAGCATCATCGGGTAGGGGAAGATCGGCAGCGCGGCCTTGCCCGCGCCGGACCACTGCTGGTTGATGTTCAGGTAGAACGACCAGCCGAAGGTCTTGGCGAACAGCAGCAGGAACACGACGGACAGCAGCACGGTGGTCCACAAGCCGACGAACATGCCGCCGAACACCCGGCCGAAGTCGCTGGCCCCGCGGACCTCGCCGTACAGCGCGGTGCCCCAGTTCGGCCACAGCAGGTAGAACATCATCAGCGGCACCAGCAGCATGCTCGCCCCGAACGTGCCGCCGCCGAACATCGGCGCGATGTAGCCGGACTTGACCGCCGCCGCGTTCGTGGCCGCGTAAGCGTTGTTCAGGCCGAAGAGCTGGCTCGCCCGCATATTGAACGACGAGATGAAGCTGGCCTTGCTGGTGATCAGGAGGATTATCACGATGATCGCGAAGCCGACTAGGCCGCCGTAGAAGCACCACTTCTGCACCCTGGCGTAGCCCGCCATACCGATCGAGACCAGGACCCCGGCCAGCACGATCGTGATCAGCGTCACCACGAAGATGCCGTTGTGGGTGGCGAACCAGGCCGCCGCGCCGGCGTGGCCGGTGGTGGCCCACAGCGGCTGGAAGAACTCCTCGCTCAGCACCGTCCCGTAGATCGGCGCCCAGAGCCACATGATGAACCACCACCCGGTGGCGGCCATCACGAAGCCGAGCCCGCTGCCCAGGATGCGGCTCTGCCAGACGTAGTCACCGCCGGCCCGGGGGATAGTTACGACGAGACCGGTGTAGGCGATGACGAGGAACGAGACCCACACGCCCGAGATGAGGATCGAGTACAGCAGGTTGCCCTGCGGGAACGAAGACTGGTAAGCCCACTCGACCATGCCCAGCGTCACCACGTTGGTGGACAGGCAGGCGTAGATCATTGAGTCCCTGACGGACCAGCCCCGGACCAGGCCCGTCGCGTTGCGGAGGAAGAGAGTCGGTCTCTCATCTCCCAGCGCCCCTGCCGTCATATGTATCCTCCAGTAATCCAGGCCGGGCTCAGCAGGCGGGCGGCCGCGCGGATGTCGTCGAGCGCGAGCAAGAGGAACAGCTCCCGCGTGTCACGCTCCCCGCCCGCGACCAGCTCGCGCAGCTGGCCGTCGTAGCGGTCGGAGTCGGTGATCGCCTTGGCGAAGATGGTGGGATTGGACGTCGCGCCGGTGACGCCGTAGTTGGCGATCGGGTCGGCGAACTCGCCGGTCTGGAGCGGCTCGCGGGACAGCGTGTCCGGCCAGATGGATACGCCAGCCTGCTGGAGCCGCCGCAGATTGGGATTGGGTGCCATGGTCATTCCTTCGCTCAGCTTTCAGCCGCAGGCTCGCCGGCCAGCACGCCAAGCGGGGTGGCCGGGACCGGCCAGAGCAGCCACCTCGACGGCCCGGCCCGGGTGGGCCACCGCCTGGACGTGCTCGTTTCACCGTAAGCCCTGCCCGTCTCGCCGCCTGCATGGGAGGCAGCCCGCCGCCGGCGGACAGCCCTCCTCCTCTGGTTGCCAGCGTTCAAGGAACCCGCCCGGCTGCGATCATGTCTGTCGCTTTGCCCAGCATCGCGGCGGACCGCGGACAGTCGCATCGGCCAGTGGCTAGCCATCCATGGCCAGTGGTGTCTTGTCGTCGCGAAGGAACATGTTAAGAACGCGTTTCGAAGTGATTCCGCTTTGACCGGGAGGAGGTATAGCGTCGGTACCGTGCGTGTGCCCGCTGATTTTCCGGGGCTGGGACGGTGCCGGGCCTGACCGACCGCCGCGCGGAATGCGACGTGCTCGGCCGGCTGGTGGCGGCTGTGCGTGCGGGTGAAAGCCGCGCTCTCGTGGTGCACGGCGAGCCGGGGGTGGGCAAGACCGCGCTGCTGGAGTACCTGGCCGGGCAGGCGTCGGGCTGCCGGGTAGTACACGCGGGGGGCGTCCAGTCGGAGATGGAGCTGGCGTTCGCCGTCCTGCACCAGTTGTGCGCGCCGATGCTGGACCGCCTGGAGCGTCTGCCGGCGCCGCAGCGTGACGCATTGCGGACCGCATTCGGCCTCAGCGCGGGCCCGGCGCCGGACCGGTTCCTGATCGGCCTGGCCGCCCTGGGCCTGCTGTCCGAGATGGCCGGAGAACGGCCGCTGGTGTGCATCGTCGATGACGAGCAGTGGCTCGACAGCGCCTCGGCGCAGGTCCTGGCGTTCGTCGCGCGCCGGCTGGGGGCGGAGTCGGTCGGCTTGGTGTTCGGGGCCCGTGTCCCGACCGGTGACCTGGCGGGGTTGCCGGAGCTGGTGATCGGGGGGCTGCGGGAAGATGATGCGCGGGCGCTGCTGGACTCGGCGCTGACCGGGCCGTTGGATGCGCTGGTCCGCGACCAGATCGTGGCCGAGGCGCACGGCAACCCGCTGGCCCTGCTGGAACTGCCGCGAGGTTGGACGGCGGCGGAGCTGGCGGGCGGGTTCGGGCTGCCCGGTGCGGTCCCGCTCGCCGGCCGGATCGAGGAGAGCTTCCGGCGCCAGCTTGGCACACTGCCGGCCCAGCCGCGGCGCCTGCTGCAGTTGGCGGCGGCAGAGCCGACCGGCGACCCGGTCCTGGTGTGGCGGGCGGCCGGGCGGCTCGGCATCTGTGCCGAAGCGGCGGGGCCCGCAGTCGAGGCCGGCCTGGCCGAGTTCGGAGTCCGGGTGCGGTTCCGTCATCCCCTGGTGCGCTCGGCGGCCTACTGGTCGGCGCCGGCGGATGACTTGCACGAGATCCACGCGGCGCTGGCCGAAGTCACCGATCCCGCGTCCGACCCCGATCGTCTGACCTGGCACCGCGCCGCGGCGACCGCGGCGCCGGACGAGGGTGTCGCCACCGAACTTGAGCGTTCTGCCGGTCGCGCCCAGGCCCGCGGAGGGCTGTCGGCCGCAGCGGCTTTCCTGGAACGCGCGATGCTGCTGACCCCGGATCCCGGCCGTCGCGCCGACCGCGCCATTGCAGCGGCGGAGGCCAAGCACCAGGCCGGGGCGCCCGATGTGGCCGCAGAACTGCTGGTCCTGGCGGAAGCGGGTCCACTGGAGGAGCTAGCCCGCGCGCGGATAAGCCTGCTACGCGGGCAAATGGCGTTCAGCGCGGGCAACAGCAGCGACACCCCGCGGCTGCTGATTGACGCGGCCAGGCGCTTCGAGGCGCTCGATACGCGGCTGGCCCGGGAGACCTATCTAGAGGCCCTGTCCGCGGCCTTGCTGGGCCATCGCACCAGCCAGATAGGGACGTTGGAGATCGCGCGGGCGGCCCGCGGCGCGACGGCGGCGCCGCCAGGCGATAGCCGCGCGCCGGACCTGCTCCTCGACGGGATGGCGACGCTGATCACGAACGGGTACGAGACCGGGGTGCCTGCCGTGCAGCGGGCCCTGAGCGTATTCCGTGACGGCGACCTGCCCATCGGCGAACAGCTCCGGTGGCTATTCGTCGCCACCCGCTGTGCCATCGACATCTGGGACGACGAGAGCTGGCGAGACTTGGCCATCCGGCAGGTTGAGCTCGCCCGCGCGGTCGGCGCGCTGTCCCTGCTGCCGTTCGCGATCACCCAGCGAGTCGGGATGCATCTGCACGCCGGCGAGTTCGCTACGGTCGCGCAGCTCGTCGAGGAGTTCTCCGTACTCAAGGAGGCGACGGCAACCGGCCTGCCCGACTTCGGGACGATGGTACTGGCGGCGTGGCAGGGCCGCAGCCGGGAAGCCTTCCGCCTGATCGATGAGTTCCTCACCGACATGAGGGAGCGCGGCCAGGGGTACGGAGTCAGCCTCCCCCACTACACCGCAAGCGTGCTGTATAACGGGCTGGGCCGGTACGCGGACGCCATGGCATCAGCGGAGCTTGCCAGCGAACAGCGCGACGACCTGGCCTTCGCGAACCTCGCGCTGGCCGAGCTGATCGAGGCAGCCGTCCGCGGCGGCCAGCCCGAGCGGGCCGCTGCCGCCATGGGACGGCTTACTGAGCTCACACTGCCGTCCGGCACCGCCTGGGGCCTGGGAGTCGCGGCACGCTCCCGCGCGCTGCTCAGCGAGGGCGACGAGGCCGAGCGGCTGTACCGTGAGGCGATCGGTCATCTGAGCTCGGCCCCCGCACGCACCGAACTCGCCCGTGCTCACCTCCTCTACGGTGAATGGCTTCGCCGGGAGCGCCGCCGCCGCGACGCGCGCGAGCAACTACGTACCGCCCGCGACATGCTCGAGGCCATGGGGATGGACGCGTTCGCCGAGCGGGCCGGGCGCGAGCTGCGGGCCACCGGCGAGACTGCCCGCAAGCGCACCGCCGCCGCGGCCAGGGATGAGGAGCTGACCGTCCAGGAGGCCCACATCGCCCGGCTGGCCCGCGAGGGGCTGTCCAACCCGGAGATCGGCACCCGGCTGTTCATCAGCGCCCGCACGGTCCAGTACCACCTAGGCAATATCTTCGCAAAGCTCGGCATCGCCTCGCGCAGCCAGCTCAGCCAGGTCCTGCCCTAGCGGCCGGCCATCCGACCCGCCTGCCTGGTGAGTGGCCAGGATGCCCAGCGGCACGCGGACCGGTCGCGGACTGGCCTATTGCACTGTGCACTGGCGGATACGACCGCGGTCCGCCCGGCCTGACAATCGCAGGAAAAGAGTCACCAACAGCGAGTCCCGGGCGCAGGCAGGTCGAGCCAGGCTAGCAGATCGCACGGCTGCCCGGCTGATCAGGGACGCCAAGTTGGTCACCGTTGGGGCGGCCTGCACAACATCGGCTGGCCCCGACGAGGTCAACACCGCCCCGCCGGAGTTCCTCATCAGCCAGCCAGGCGGAACTTGTCGGCAGTCGGTGATCAGTCCTGATATCTGCCTGCGGCACTACCCGGGCCCAATGCTGCCGCTTCCAGCACTGATCCAGACCCAGCTAAAGGAGGAGCGATGGAACCGCCTGCTACCGGCTACGATGCCATCGACCATACCCAGTCATCCGTGCACGACTGGCGCGTATCCCAACTCACTCGTCTCGGCATTCCCGGGCCGCTGGCCGAGGTCTACGCCGACCGCATCGACTGGCATCAGATTGCCCGGCTGGTGTGCCATGGCTGCCCGCCGCGGCTTGCCCTCCGCATCGTCTGCTGACGCCGGCCGCGAGGAGTCGGCGCGATGACGGTACATATCAGCTGGCGTGACGATGCCGCTTGCCGCGACGCCGATTGGGACCTGTTCTTCCCGGTCGGCACGACCGGGCCCGCGCTGCGCCACATTGACGAGGCGAAACGGTTCTGCCGGGCCTGCCCGGCGCAGACTCAGTGCCTGGCCTGGGCGCTGGACCACGGAGTCACCGATGGTGTGTGGGGAGGTACCACAGCGGACGAGCGGCGCGCCATCCGGCGCCTCGCCTCAAGGGCGACAATCAGCCAGGAATGACGATGGCGACAGTTAACTCCGAGCAGAGCGCGGAAAACATGGAATACGTCCGCAGGCTGCTCAAGCAAAGCAACCCGGGTTTTCCGCGGCACTGGAATCGACTGTGGACCTAGTGGGACGGGAGCTGGAGTCACCGACATGCTGCGCGACATCAGCGCTACCAAGCCTCGATCCGCCGACTAATTCGTGGACCGGCGGTAATGATGTTTCCAAGTCCCGATTAAGATCAGCCCGTGGCTGTCTTGCCGCTCACCTGTCTTGCTGTCAACCGACACTTGCGGCTGTCCGAATTCTGAGGTGGCCGAGGGCCTTCGGGTGCGGTGACCAAGGTCTTGACTGGTCAGGCCGGGGCCGGAGCGGCCCGGGCTGGACCTGGCCGTGCCGTCAGTGGCCTCGATGTTTATCTCCCGCTGGGACTCAGCCGCCGACCCCCTGCTGCCGTCGGCGCTTCATGGCCTGCTGGGGCTGGCGATGGCACAGAAGACCTACTCCTCCCATCTGCAGCTGCTGTCAGACAAGCGCTGGCAGGCACTCGCCGAAGCCGGCACGTGTCCGCAACGGCCGCTGTGGGCATCCACCTCGACCAAGAACTCAGATCTTCCCGACAACTACTATCTGGGCCGCCTAGCTGCCCCCAGCACCATCGACACCGTCCCGGAAAAGACGCTGCTTGCCTTCGCCGACCATGGGACCCTGGATGACCGCCTCGACCCCGATTACGCGGCGGCGGAGCAGAGCATCTCCGCGGTAGCTGACGCCGGGGTCGATGCCGACGCCCTCGGCGAACGCCTGCAGCGCATTGGAGCGGGCGCGTTCAGCGCGGACTGGATCGCGCTGCTCACCGCGATCGAAGAGAAGGCGCAAAAGCTCAGGCCCGAAGCCAGCGAGTAAACCAGGATCTTGATGGAAGGATAATCTCGAATCGCGCTTCACGCGGGACTTCCTGCTTGCCGTGGTCGCCCTGCACTGGGCGACCGCTACCTTCACGCGCCTCGATGTGCGCCGTTTAGCTCCGCGCGGCTGCTGCAACGTCCAGCACATGGCTATGGCTCGCGGAACGAGTACGAAGCCGATGATGACATCGGCGGCGGCAAGGCTGGGGCACCGCAGCCGCGACTCTGCGCGACGAGGGTTTCGGCGGGTCGGCCATGATCATCAGCGGGAACCAGTCATCTCGACTGGCCGTCCCCTGCCTGCGGGACACACTGACGCCTCGCGGTGACGGCGGCGTGATGCCGCCGTGCAGGAAGCTCGTCTGGCCGACGGCACCTCGCGCTGCACAGACTCGATCGTCAGCGTCGCCTTCGCTGGCGATGCCCGGGTAGCGCGCTGACTGGCGGTCGCTGGTCGTTGTGAGCGGCTCGGCCGGGGGTGATGTCTCTGGACGGCTGCCCGGACGCCTGGCACCAGTGGCGCCACTGATACCACGTCGCCCATCCGAGGGCGAGCGCTCCGGCTGCGGCGCCGAGGGCAATGGCCAGGTACAGCATGCGGCTAACCCCGAAGACGATCACGCCGGCGTCTCCGCCGAGGACAACGCTGGTGATCACCGCGACGCTGCCCGCGACGCTGAGCATCTTCTGGAACGGCTGCCACCTGGGGCTGAGCATCGCGGCCGTGCCCTCGTCCGCGACCGCTTGTGACATCAGCGGGGCAAGCTCGGGGATGAGCTGGTCATAGGTGCGCCGCAGGCGGGTGATACGGGTGATGAACTCCCAGTCATCGATGGCGATCTCCAGGCACCGCATGAACGCGACCAGCCCGAGGAAGACCAGCGGCGTGAGGACCAGCACCTGGAAGATCATGTGCCCGATGGGCGGTGCGCCGCGCGTGCTCTCGAACCCGAGGGCGATGAGCCCGGCGGAGACCGCGCCGAGGAACACGCTGGCGCGCCCGTTCGACTCGCTGATCGTCGCCACGCGCTGCATCTGCAGGTTGTAGTGCTCGGTGGTGAGCAGGGTGATCCATGCAGGCTTGGCGTCGCCGGCGTCGTCGAGCCGCAGGCTGTGCGGGATTCCCGGCAGCGGGCGACGCAAAGCGTGCGCGGCGGGCAGGTGCTCGGACGGAACACCCTGCAAAGATGCCTTGTGAAACATGACGCCACCTTCTTCGGGATAGATCTCCCGCCTGCGGCTGGATCTGCCGGAGATCATGCGGGAGGTCATCTAGCGGGTCCTGGGGATACTGGGCGAGGGAGTCATCGGAGTTCTTCGACGCGGACCGGCTCCAGGCTCCGAGTCTCTCGGGGGCGATCTCTAGGGAAGCTCTGGATGAGCCCTCAGGGAACGGTCCTCGGGTGGTCGCTAGGATCCGCGATTGTCAGGTCAGCTGGGACGATGGCCGCGACGCGACGTCACTACGCCGCGGGAGCACCCAGGCCGGCCGCGGGAAGTGGCAGGTGTAGCCGTGGGGCGGCGCAGCAGGTAGTCCTGGTGTTCGGGCTCAGCCTCCCAGAACGGCCCAGCTGGCGTGATCCCGGTGACGACCTTGCCCGGCCATAGCCCGCATGTGTCGACATCGGCGATCGTGTCCTCGGCGACCCGGCGCTGTTCTTCGTCGAGGTAGAAGATGGCCGACCGGTAGGACGTCCCCACGTCATTGCCCTGCCGGTTCGAGGTGCTGGGTCGTGGATCTGGAAGAAGAACTCCAACAGCTCGCGGTAGGTGGTGGCGGATGGGTCGTAGGTGATCTCGATGGCCTCGGCGTGTGAGCCGTGGCTGCGGTAGGTGGCGTTGGGCGTGTCACCCCCGGTGTAGCCCACACGCGTGAACAAAACACCAGGGCAAGAGCAGATGAGATCCTGCATCTCCAGAAACACCCTCCAGCGAGAACTGCACACCGATCACGAACGCTCATTTCCCTCCAAATCATGCGCGACCTGGATGATCGTCTTGCCGGGACTGCGCCGGTGGCGGGCGAACGCGGCGGCCGTCTCGGTGAGCCCGGAGATCGGTAGCGCTGCCGCCACGGTGTGGTCGATGTCGGCGGCGAGGGGGGCGAGGTTGCGAGCCTCCACGGCGGTGTACTCGGCCAGGGAGCCGTCGCGGGGCGCGCAGGTCCAAAATCTCGACCACATGAAGCACAGTGGTATTACCCAGCCGACGGTCCGTTCACGTGAGGCTCGAGCGTGGAACCTAATCTTCCGTGATACGGGCAGTTTCATCACGTGGCGGTGATCGTCGACGCCACGTTGAAGAGTGGGTCCATCGCCGAGAGCTGCCGTCGCGCACACGTGTCAGGCGGCCTGTCGCACCGCTGTCCCAAGAGCATTGTCGATTACGTATCGCCAGAGTCCATCCGCGCCGCGGTGCGCGATATCGCTTGCCGAGCCTTCGAGGTGCACGTGCTCGCCGTCGGGACCTGTGCCATCAATTGACCAGTCCACCACGATCTGGGCGATATCGCCGGCAACGAACACATGGCGCGCCTTGGCCTCCAGCGGCAGGCCGAGACTGAGATCGCGCTCGAGTTCGGCAGCGATCTCGGTGCGATCAGTGACGGTTCGCCCGTCTCTCGCGATGAACACGGCCCCCGGCTCATACAAGGTCATCATCGCGCTGACCTTGCCGGAGTTAAACCGCTCAAGCAGCGACGCGACGACGCCTTCGGGTTCAGTGGCGAGTGAATAGGACTCGGACATCGTGGTCTCCTGTTCGTGTTGGTTGAACTGCGATGCGGGACTCAGCACTCCGTGAGGGCTGAGTCCCCGCCCGTCTGGAGGCTCCTGTCAGTGAGTGTCGCGCGGGCCGGGTTGCGCTCGTATCCGCTAGTGCACAGTGCAAGTAGACAGTGCGCGGGCTCCTCGCCAGTCAGCTCCCATCCACGCGCCATCCTCGGACGTGGATCGGGCCTCGTCCGGACCGTGGCAGTGCAGCATCAGCTTTCCTAGTTGCGCTTCCGCAACCGCTGGTGCTTAGTGGGTGACCCCGTAAGTTCGTGATGGGTGTCAGGCGGCCTCTGCGAGGTCGGTTTGCCGCCTGGCGTCTTGTTCTTCGTGTTCTTTGATGCGGCGGAGCAGGTCCTTGAGGTCGTCAGCGGTGTATTTCCAGCT
>WNGE01001136.1_pt1 | contig 34012 bp, 25 predicted proteins | sample 5400651 | NCBI WGS metagenome assembly WNGE01 (sample SAMN13153370, study PRJNA577476) | soil metagenome | isolation source: 60 cm soil or saprolite under grassland replicate 2 | place: USA:California | collected 2016-06-15
GCTGAAGCTAGACCTCAGTCGGTAATTCTGCTTTGGAGATCGAGAATTTGCAAAACGAAGCCAACAAGTCATTTGTTATCAGCGTCTCGCTGGGAACGGTTTTGAGTTTTAACGCGTTGGTGAATTCCGCGCCATGACAAAGGCCGCGCCATTCGATTCGCAAAAAAGATCTGCCCGTGTCGAAAAACCGTCCACTCAAGCTGAGAAGCCGCTTTCTGTTTTTCAATACGGTGGCGTATCTGCTCTCATTTAGAACCAGATCCAGTGTCATCCGGCCCGACTAAGGGTCAAGCTGGTTGTGCTAGTCTGAAATTTCCATGAGGGCCGCGAAAATACTTATTGCTTGTTGTTTCGCCGTCACGGTGGTTGACGCGCAGCCACCACAGAAGAAGCCATCCGCTCCGGATATCTATTTGGTTACGATCGACACGCTTCGTGCCGATCATGTCCATTGCTACGGTTACGAGCGCGTTCAAACTCCGGCTTTGGACGCGCTGGCGAAAGATGGCATTCGTTTCGCGCAGGCGTTCACACCCAGCCCGATCACGAACACTTCCCATACTACGATCCTCACCGGTCTACTTCCGAGTTCGCATGGCGTCACCGATTTCGCAGTGCCGCTCGCGGCTGTGCATCCGACTTGGGCGGAGTTACTGAAGCAGAAGGGCTACCACACTGCCGCGTTCATCGGCGCAGTAATTCTCGACAGCAAGTCTCTGGCGCCAGGCCTGGACCGCGGATTTGATTTTTATGATAATTTTCCGGAGCATCCGCTGACAAAATCACGCTTTGGACGGGTCGAGCGGCGAGGCATGGACGTCGTTCAGCACGCAGAAAAATGGATGAACGCGCATCCTGCGGGCCCCCATTTTGTCTGGGTTCACCTGTACGATCCGCACGATCCCTATGAGCCTCCGCCGCCCTACTCGCAAACCTATAAAGATCGTCTTTACGATGGCGAAATCGCGTATGCGGATTCGGCGCTGGGAAATTTCGTGGCCTATCTAAAGAAGCTGGGGCGTTACGAAAATTCCGTGATCGTAGTGGTTGGCGACCATGGCGAGGGCCTCGGCGAACATCACGAAGATACACATGGAATCTTTCTCTATGATTCCACAACGCATGTACCGCTAATCGTGAAGCTGCCCAGCCGGAGCAATGCTGCCAAAGTGGTGGACGCGCAAGTGCGGACCATAGACATCCTTCCCACCGTGCTCGATCTGCTGCATGCGTCTGTGCCCGTAAAGCTGGACGGGGAATCTCTGAAGCCTTACTTCGGTGGCGCAGAGTTTGCCAGCCGCACGGCTTTTGGCGAAACGGATTACCCTCTGCGGTTCGGCTGGGCACCGCTGCGCTCGGTGCGGGAGGACAGGTTCAAGTTCATCGAGGCGCCCAAACCGGAACTTTACGATCTTCAGAAGGATCCGGGCGAGCTGAAGAATGAATACAGCCGAACGAATGAAATGGTGCAGAAGGGTCGCAAGCTGTTGACGGATTTGCGGGCGAAGAACCCTGCTGCGGCGGCGGGTTCGGCAGCCACGGCCAGTCCGGGATCAGCAAACCAGTTGCAAGCGCTCGGCTATGTGGGACAGACAGAAACCAGCTCGACGAATGCGCCTTCAGGGTTGCCCGACCCGAAAGACAAAATCGAAGAACAGAATCTGCTACACACAGCGATGATTGCTTCGGAGGACGAACGCCCGGCAGAAGCCCGATCAGCCCTGGAAAAAGTGCTGCAACTCGATTCAAAATCGCCGACCGCGCTCAAGCAGATCGGCGAACTGGAGTTGAAAGCGGGGGAGTATGCAAAAGCTGCGGCGCATTTGAAAACCGCGCGCGAAATTCGCCCTGATGATGCCACCGCGGCTTTCGAAGCCGGGCAAGCACTTGAGAAAACCGACGATCTTGGTGGTGCACGAGATGCGCTGGAAGCCAGCCTTAAACTACAGCCCAGCCAGTTGCCTGCTCGCTTGCTGCTCGGCCAGGTTTATTTACGGTTGAACGAACCCAAAGCTGCGGACGATCAATTTGAGGCGGCGCTTTTGATAGAGCCCAAAAGCGTCGAGGCACAGATTGGAGCGGCCAAGACACAGATCGCACAGGGGAATTTTGCCGATGCGGTGCAGCAGCTCGAAGGCGTCTCCAAATCGCACCCCGACAATGTAGAAGTGTTCGAAACCCTGGCGGAGGCCTACACAGGGGCTGGGAAGAGGGAAGACGCACAGCAGGCGGAAAGCCGTGCGAAGCAGCTGCAGAAAAATAAGCATCGCTAGCGAGAAAAAACAGACCGTTCACTGTCATTGAAATCAAGCCGGCCATCACCACAATTGCGGAATGCATCCAATTCTTGGTGTTGTTTGAATCAGCGGTTATCGAGGAAAGTTATGTTTCTTCTGCTGAGAGCTCGACCGCGACAAACGGCGGCGTTGAGGGTTTCAGAATAGGGAGGTTTCCGTGGATAAAATTCGGGCCAGAATCTTGCCGGTTGTGCTGCTGGCGGTAGGGACGACATTGCTCGCTGGATGCCCTCCACGGGAGAGCATCGAGAAAATTAACCGCGATCCGGGCAGGTATGCCGGCAAAGAGATTACCATCGCGGGCCGGGTTACGAATTCGTTCGGGCTATTGGGTACCGGCGTCTACGAAGTAAATGATGGGACTGGCTCGATGTGGGTACTCAGTCATGGCTATGGTGTTCCCGGCAATGGAGCGAAAGTGGCGGTCACGGGAACGCTGGAGCAGGGCGTGAGCTTGGGAGGGCGGACCTTCGCCACCGCCATGCGCGAAACTCGGCGCCGCCATTAGTTCACTTCCGAAAGTCGGCGATCAACGGGCACTCTATGCCGGAATGGCTTGCTCGATTCGAACTTCCCGCAGGAATTGCGCCGCTTCTTCTGGCAGAACTGGATTGAGGAACATCTTTCCCTCCTTCTCAAGGCCAGGAATTGGCAGGTTTGGAACGATGTTCAAACACCAGTGATAAAAGTTAACGCCCGCGCTGACGACCGGTGCGTTGCGTATGCTGTAACTGAAATCGGGATTCTCCAGCCCAAAGTAGAATCTTCCTAGGATATCGCGCAGAATTCGCGCGAAATCAGGCAACTCCTCTCCATTGATTTCCCCAAAATTCGCCATGTGCCTGCGAGGATAGATTTGCGTGCAGAACGGGCTGGGGGAAGCAAATGGCTCAATGGCGATGAAGTGCGCTGAAGTGGCGACGATTCTGCTGTGGGTATCAAGCTCTTCCTGGAGCGCCGCACAAAAGACGCAGTTCCCTGTTTTGCCATAATGATGACGCGCCTGTTGCAATCGGCTTGCGACCGCGGGCGGAATAACCTGGCTGGCAATCAAGTGAGACTGGGAGTGTCCGGGGCCGCTTCCCTCTACAGCGTGCTTCTTATAAATCGTGGCATATGCGATTCGAGGATCAAGGCAGATTTCGTCGTATCGTGATTTGGCGCTGCGGAACAGACTTAGCAACTGCGTCTCCGGCAACAAAGCAGTCGTGAGCGAATGATCTGGCGTTTCGACGATGAGTTCATGGATGCCGAATCCTTCGATTGCGTTTGGAGAATTAGCCTCGGGCAGCTCGCTAGTCATGCCAGTAAACTTGCGGGGAATGACTCTGAGTGTCCAGCCGCCCTTCAGTGACGGCACCCGCAGAATTTCCGGCGCCGTGTGGTTTTCACGACCCGGGCAGAACGGGCAGTTGGGATCAAATGATGGCATCGGCTTTCGGGCGCGTTGCACAATTAGTTCGTGTGGATGCTTGATATCTTCGCTGGCGACAAACACCCATTCTTTGGTGAATCGATCCTGGCGTAATTCTGGCATGACTCTTACTCCAACGCTTTCTCCGTGCTGATGCATTTGCAAGACCAACGCGCATGTGTTCTGGATTCAGCAGAGGTCGAAGCGCATAGGGGCGCGAAGTTCCCATTCTGGAAAACGTCCGTGGGTTAACTATCCGATTTGGAATTTGTTGACGGGAGCGTCAGCCGCCAGCGTGTGCTTGCTTTTGCGAAGTGAATTGCGTAATTAGCGCGGCAATGACTCCGGCAAACTAGCCAGCGCATATCCCATAACTGCCATGGCGGCGGCGTTTTCCCGGAGCTCCTGGGGCGCGATCTTGTCCAGCGTGTCGGCGGCGGTATGGTGGTAGTTAAAGTAGGTGCGGCTATCCTGCATGATGCCCAATGCGGGTACCCCGGCGTTTGCCATGGGCGCAATATCGGAACCGGGACTATGGTTCGTCTGTTTGATAATGTTTGCTCCGAAGCTTACCAGGATATTCTGTACCGGTTTTAGCCAGCCCAACGCGGTTGCGGTGATTTTAGCATTGAAGCCGAGCGGGTGCGCCGCCCCGAGATCGCTCTCCATGACGGCCGCATAGTTCGCAAACTCGCTTTGATGTGCCTTTGCGTAAGCGTCGTGCCCACGCCCGCCATTCTCTTCATCCATCCAGGCAATCACGCGAAGTGTGCGGGTTAGGCGCAAGTGCAGACGCTGGATCAATTCCGCAGTCTCCATCGCGACCGCGACCCCCGCCGCGTCATCAACTGCCCCGGTCCCCAAATCCCAAGAGTCCAGGTGCCCTGACACAATCACTACTTGCTCGGGATGGTCCGACCCCTTTAGGTCTGCGACCACGTTGTAGCTCAAAACCTCTGGCCCATTCTCGGAAGTCAGCGTCAGGTGCATCCGCACTTGGCCCTGAGCCGCGAGGTGAGCAATTAAATCGGCGTCTTCGCTGGTCACCGCCCCCGCGGGAATGCCGGCAGGGCCGCTCCAGCCGGTGTGCGGCAGGCGATAATCTGCGCCACCAACAGATCGCACTAGAGCCGCAATCGCTCCCAGCTCGGCTGCCCGCTTCGGCCCTTCTGCACGATAGGCAACGGCTTCTCCGTAAGCTTCCAGAGCAAGACCGGCGGCTGCCTTCTGTTTATCGAACAACTCATTGAAAAGCACTATCTTTCCTGCAACCTTTTGCCTCCCCGACGCTGCGAGTTGATCGAAGTTATCGACAACAACCATCTCTGCCGTGATCCCATCAGGAGGGGTGGGCGTGGTACCGCCGAGTGCGGTCAGCACAATCTTTTGGCTAGCGCCGGCAGCTTGCGCGGGATAATCAATGAGTTCGGCAGCTTCTATTCCCCGTATCCAGTGCGGAACTCGGACTTCTTCCAAGCGAACTTCGAGGCCAACTTTTCGTAACTCCACAGCTACGTAATCCACGGCAGCCTTTGCCTGCGGCGACCCCACGGCACGAGGCCCGATGTTATCTGTCAGATGGGCAACTTGACGATAAGCATAGTCGTCGCTGAGAGCGGCATCGCGCAGAGTAACTAATTCTTTCGTCAGCTGCGGGGAATACAGCTTCTCTGCCGGATTGGGAACTTGCTCCTGCGAATGCAGGAGAGTTGCACTGGCAAATAGCAACAGAACACCGATGGCATGATGGTGCATTCGAACCTCGTGGTGCCAGAAATGTCGTGAAGCGACGAAAAGAGTTCGAATTCTAATTGGTGATGACCGCGAGCGGCTTAGATACAAAGTCCGAGCTGCGAGTCTAGCAAAAAAGCGGCCCCATTTCTGGGGCCACAATTCAAAGAGGCAAATAGATGGGTAAATTCAGGAAAGGCGATGCAAGGCGCCGCTCTGCAAGCCGGAGCGAGCAAAAGAGAGATGTCGGGAACTAGAGAAGAGAGTGAAGGTCATGTTGTCAGCGGCCTCTTTAATAAACCTCTAAGTTGCACTTGCGGAACCAAAAACTTGCATGGCGTTGGCCAGCCGATGGCTATAGCTACAACCTACTGAAACGACAAGGGTTAGTTCGGGTTCCGCGACGTCGCTGCCCGTAAATTGCTTAGAAACGAGCGCATGAGTCGAATGCAGAATCCTGCACATTCGTTGCATGGGAATACTGCGGAGTTCGGACTTCGGACTTCAGACTTTTTCTGCCTTCGGCTCCGCCCGGGGGCTACCGGTTAAAACAGCGGCGCTCGGCAGGGCAATTTCGTATTCAAATCCCTTCTGCTATCGTGGTCCCCATGCTTCGCTGCTTCGCTTCTCTCTTATTGCTGACTGTCATAGGGTCCGCTGCCTTCGCCAAGGAGAAATTCCAGCATCCTGGCCCCATCCACCTTGATCATGGAGGTGAAAAATGGGCGGAGAAGACCCTGCGCAAGCTGTCGCTCGAAGAAAAGATCGGGCAGCTTTTCATGATCTGGGTGCGGGCGGAATTTCTCAACATGAACAGCCCCGAGTACCTCCAGCTTCGCGACCAGATGCAGAAATATCACGTCGGGTCGTTCGCCATGACGGTGCGCTTTGAGCCGCCATTTTTGTACCGGAATCAACCGTACGAAGCTGCTGAGCTGCTGAACCGTTTGCAGAGAGATTCCAAGCTGCCGCTGCTGGTTGCGGCTGATTTCGAGCGCGGTGTCACCATGCGTCTGCAGGGGGCTACGACGTTTCCCCACGCCATGGCGTTCGGAGCGACAGGCAAGCTGGATTACGCGGAAGCCTTCGGGCGGATCACGGCGCAGGAGGCCCGTGCGATCGGTGTGCATTGGAACTTTTTTCCGGATGCTGATGTCAATTCAAATCCCGCTAATCCCATCATCAACACGCGCTCTTTCGGCGAAGATCCGCAGCAGGTAGGCGATCTGGTGGCCGCCTACATTCGTGGCGCACGCGCCAATGGCATGATGGTCACCATCAAGCATTTTCCCGGTCATGGGGATACGGCGACGGATTCCCATCTCAGCGTTGCTCAGGTGACTGGAGACAAAAACCGCTTGCAGTCGGTGGAGTTACCTCCGTTCCGCAAGGGGATCGAGGCTGGAGTGGATGCGGTGATGGTGGCGCACGTGACCGTTCCTGCCCTTGAGCCTGATCCTAATCGTGTAGCCACCACGTCGCCAGCAATCGTGACCGGTCTGCTGAAGAATCAGCTTGGATTCAAGGGCATCGTCGTTACGGACGCGTTGGATATGGCTGGCCTTACCCGCTTGTACGCTGCGAATATCGGCCGAGCCGCCGTCGATGCCTTTAAGGCCGGCAACGACCTGCTGATCATCCCTGCCGATCTTGACGCTTCCTACAAAGCCATGCTGGACGCAGCACGCAGCGGCGAAATTCCGCAGGCGCAGATTGACGGCGCAGTTCTAAAGTTACTTAAGACAAAGGCTGCGCTTGGTTTGCATAAAGCTCGGTCGGTTGATGTAGAGAAGCTTGCAGCCGAAGTTGGCAAGCCAGAAAACGTTACGCTTGGGCAGCAGATGTCTGATTACGCGGTGACCGTGGTCCGCGACAATGGCCGGCTGCTGCCGCTGAAACAAACGGGAACTGTTGCGGGAGGGCTTCCGTATCAGAGAGCAGAAGAGGTGCGCAACAACCTGGTTGTGATTGTGCTTTCGGAGGATGTGCGCACCGAGGCCGGACGCGTTCTTGAGCACCAGGTCAAAGCACGAGTGCCGAACGCGAATGTAATCTATGTGGATCCTCGGATCGCAGGCGCCATGTCAGATGAGGTTTTGAAAGCGGTGGACCAAGCCGGCGCAGTCGTAGCCGCCGTGTATGTTGTACCGACTGCAGGACGGATTGCCAAGGCGGATGCAGGCGGATTGAAAAATTCAGTCGGACTCGCGGACGCAAGTGGGGCCTTATTGCAGAATATTTTGGACCATGCTGGGCGGAAAACTGCCGTGCTCGCCATGGGAAACCCGTACTTGGCGCAGGATTTTCCAACGGTTGAGAATTACATTTGCACGTTTTCCAATGCGACTGTCTCTGAGATCAGCGCGGCAAAAGCGTTGTTTGGGGAGATTCCGATTCGAGGCCATTTGCCGGTGAGCATTCCCAACATCGCCCAGCGCGGGGCCGGGATCGAACGGTCGTCGCAAGTTGCGCGGGAAGGATCTGGAAAATGAGAACTCCGAACGAGACAAACCTATACGCACTAACTGTGCTCGCGGCCTGTTTGCTGACGCTGCTCACGGGTGTGGGTTGCAGTGTAAATGTTAAGAAGGGCGAGAATGGCGAGGACAAGAAAGTCGACATCGAAACTCCCATCGGCGGAATTCACGTCGATAACAATGCGAACGCGAGAGATACCGGATTACCGGTTTATCCCGGAGCGCGTCTCAAGGAAAAAGAGGAGAACGGAGAAGAGAAGAGCGCCAACGTGAATATTTCCAGCGGCCGGTTCGGGCTGAAGGTCGTTGCGGTTGAATACATCTCAAAGGATCCTCCGGCAAAGCTCATCGCCTATTATCACGATCAACTGAAAAAGTATGGCAACGTGCTCGAGTGCCACACCACCCACGATGGTAGTGATGTTGATGTGCATCCCGGTGGCGACGATTCGAAGGAACTCAAGTGCGAGGGCGATAACAATGGCAAAGTCGTCGAGCTAAAGGTTGGGACCAAGCAGAATCAACACATTGTTTCGATTCAACCCGCAGACAACGGCAAAGGCTCCGATTTCGCGCTGGTCTATGTGCAAACGCGCGGTCGCAAGGACACGATCTGACCGAATGCAGAAATAAGAAGTCGGAATGCAGAAGTAGAAATCAGAATAAGAAGCCAGAATGGGAAGAAGAAGGCGCCGGAGTTGTCTTTGGAGCGGAGCAAGGAAGCCCTGTCTTGGTCTTACTTCTTCATTCTGACTTCTCACTTCTGCATTCCGGTCTCTCTCGTTCCTTGCCTCGCCTGCTTTCTGTGCGGTAACTTGAAATCGAGTGGAATATCCATGTCATCGGTGTGGCGCGTCGGTTGAGGAAGGCACGGCATTTTGCCCGCATTGCAATGCTCCCCAGATTCGCGTAGCGACGACCGAGATCCTCCAGCCCAGCACTGACGCACCCGTCTCACAGGAAATTCCGCACACCGCAACTGAAGCCACCTCTTCGATTGACTGGTCCCGGGCCCTGGTGCCGGCAACCTGGGGCGCTCTGGTGGCGATTTCTCTGATCGTGACTCGGCTGGCGGCGTTCGGGATTGCGATGCTGGCAGCGGGGGCGCTTGCGGTGGTCTTCTACCATCGCCGCAACCGGGGTGCGAGTCTCAGCGCTGGCGCAGGAGCACGTCTGGGAGCCGTCAGTGGCGCGCTGGGCTTCGGCATTCTGACCATTGTGTTCGCGTTTGGAACTGCGGTCCTCCACACTGGCGCCGAGCTGCGCCAGAAAATGCTGGATGCCGTGCAGCAGGCGGCATCGCGAAGCTCCGATCCGCAGGCGGCGCAAGCGGTGGAGTTTCTCAAGACTCCGCAAGGCCTGGTCGTAGCGATGATCCTGGGCTTAATCTTGACGTTTGTAGCCTTTGTATTTTTTTCCGGCTTGGGCGGGGTAGTGGGCGCCGCATTGCTGCGGCGCAAGGACCCTCGCTGATCAATCGCCGATCCCTCCAGCTTACTGATTCGGGAGCACTTAAGTCTGCCGTGGTGGCATACCTTCTTGCTCGCCATTGCTCTCCCCGCGTATGATGCAGCGTTCATGACCCCTAGAACCTCGTCCCGGCAGTCCAGCCTGCGCGAAAAAGCGCAGCTCATGTCCGCTTCGGAAATCGAGCGCACTCTGGTGCGACTGGCCCACGAAATTATCGAGAAAAATGACGGAGCTGCGGACCTTGGTTTGGTTGGAATCCGGCGGCGGGGAGTTTTCCTAGCCCAGCGGCTGGGAGCGATGATTCAGCGCATTGAGAAGACTCCTGTACCGGTTGGCTCGCTCGATATCACTCTATACCGTGACGACCTTTCCACTCTTGGCCCGAAGCCAGTGGTGCAAAAGAGCGAAATTGGGATCCCGATCACGGGAAAGAACATCATCCTGGTTGATGATGTTCTTTACACCGGGCGGACGACCCGTGCTGCCATGGATGCTCTGTTCAGCCATGGACGCCCCAAGCGGGTGCAGCTCTGTGTGCTGATCGATCGCGGGCACCGCGAGTTGCCGGTGGAAGCTCAATTCGTCGGCCGGCGCGTGCAGACAACAAGCGAGGAGATCATTGAGGTGCAATTGCGGGAGTTGGATGAAGCGGAAAGAGTTCTATTGGCGGAGAGGCGAAGCTGAAGCGCCTTGACTTTGCGTGCGCGTCGAATCCTCTGACCCTTGACGGAGCTCCTAGCCGCAGAATGCGCTAAGAGCTGTCGCAGAGCCAATCATCGATTAATGCAGCGCGATGGGAGCACATGACCAAAGCAGCGCGCGGTTCTCTGCTGGGAATTGAGTACCTCCGGGCGGAAGAAATCGTCGGGTTGCTGAAGCTGGCCCGGCGAATGAATCCCCAGAAGCCGCGCCCTTTGCTGCGCGGCAAACGCGTGCTGCTTCTTTTCTACGAGCCTTCCACCCGAACGCGCAGTTCGTTTGAAATTGCTGCCAAGTCGCTGGGAGCTGTCACGACTCTCATCCAGTCCAGCGGGTCAAGCATCGAAAAAGGCGAGTCACTGCTCGACACTGGTTACACGCTGCGCGCGGTGGGCGCGGATGTAATCATCATTCGGCATCCCAATGCCGGCGCACCTCTGTTGATGGCACAGCATCTGGATATTCCCGTCATCAACGCGGGAGATGGCATGCACGAGCATCCGTCGCAGGCGCTGCTCGACGCCTACACAATCCTCCGACACAAGAAATCACTGAAAGGCTTGCACGTTGCCATCATCGGCGACATCTATCACAGCCGCGTTGCCCGCTCTGCGATTCATTTGCTCAGTAAGTTTGGTGCGATGGTCACCCTGTGTGGCCCGCCGGAGTTCCTGCCGGAAGTAGCCGCCACGCTTGCTCCCGGCCTGCACATTACGCGTACTGTTGAAGATGCGATTCGCGGTGTAGATGTCATCATGCTGCTGCGAGTGCAAAAAGAACGACTGGCGGGGATGAAGATCAGCCTGCAGGATTACATCGCGCGCTACCAGGTCACTATGGCGCGGCTGAAGCTGGCAAAGAAAGACGCGCTGCTGATGCATCCCGGGCCGATCATTCGCGGGCTGGAGCTGACCGGAGAGGTCGCCGATTGCCCACAGTCGGTCATCGTTGAGGAAGTGCGCAATGGCGTGCCGGTTCGCATGGCGATTCTGGCGAGGGCGTTGGGGAGAGCAAGGTGAAATGAAACCTTGCCACGGATTCACGCGGATTAAAACGGATTAAGCAAGTGAATCGTAAAGAAAATCACAGCTTGTTGATCAAAGGTGGCCACGTGATTGATCCTGCTGCGAGGATCAACGCTCCCAGGGACGTGTTGTTACGCGATGGGCAAGTTGCGGAGGTCGCGCCGCCGGGTAAAACGCGCGGCACCGCGTATGAAAAATTCGATGCGCGCGGGCTCATCGTTGCGCCCGGATTCATCGATCTGCATGTGCATCTACGCGAGCCGGGGCAAAGTTATAAAGAATCGATCGCAACCGGCACAGCAGCAGCAGCGGCGGGCGGTTTTACATCCGTCTGCTGCATGCCCAACACGCATCCCGTGGTGGACTCACCGGACTGGGTGGCGTGGTTGCAAGCACCAGAGCGCGGCGCTGTGGTCAACGTGTTTCCCATCGCTGCAGCGACAAAAGCCAGCAAAGGGGCAACCCTTACCGACTTTCGTGCGCTACAGCACGCCGGCGCAGTTGCGGTGACCGATGATGGCAGGCCAATTCTCGGCGACGGAGTCATGCGGGAGGCGCTGCGGTTAGCGGCTGAACTGAATTTTCCCGTGATCCAACACGCTGAAGATACGCGCATGACCGAACACTGCTCCATGAACGATGGCCCAATCGCTTTCCGGCTGGGGTTGCGCGGCATGAAAGCCACGGCAGAGGCCTCGATCGTGGAGCGCGATGTGCAACTGGCGCAGCAGTTTGCGGGAGCGCGTCTGCATGTGGCGCATGTTTCTACTGCTGACACGCTCAAGGCGGTGCGGCGGGGCAAGCGCACGAAGGCGCGGGTCACGTGCGAAGTGACTCCGCATCACTTTACGCTGCTTGACTCCGACATTCGCGACTACGATTCCAATTTCAAGATGAACCCGCCACTGCGCTCGGCATCAGATCGCGAGGCGCTTCTGGTTGCGTTGGCTGATGGCACCGTGGATGCCATCGCCACCGATCACGCACCGCACGCTAGCCACGAGAAGGTGGTCGAATTCGAACGGGCGGCATTTGGTATCATCGGCCTTGAAACTGCGTTCGGACTAGCAATCGCTCGTTTGCATCGGGAACACAGAATTCCACTCACGCGCATTGTCGAGTTATTTACGGCCGGACCGGCGCGTGTCCTCGATCTTCGCGGACGCGGCACGCTCGTCCGCGGCAGCCACGCCGATGTGACCATCTTCGATCCGAAAAAGCGCTGGACATTTGAAGCGGAGAAGTCGCGATCTAAATCGCGCAACACGCCCTTTGGTGGATGGCAGCTCACGGGGAAGGTGGTGGCGACAATTGTGGGTGGGAGGGTCGTGTATCGGGCGGAGTAATAATTTGGTAATCACGTAGGGACAGCCGCCTCGGCTGTTCCAGTCGAGCGAAGCTCGACGGCGCCATTCAGGTCGCGAAGCGACGGTATTTAACTCGCCCAGCCCGTAGGTGCTGGGTCACTGTAAGCCTCGATCGAGTCCCGCAAGAGACGGAACTCAGGTTGCGAAGAGACGATCAGCGTCATGGGCCACGCCGGACTTCCGAATGAACTCCTCTTTGCCGCGAGGGATCTGCTTTTGAGAGTTTTCCCGCAGCCTGTTTAGACCTGCCGCGCAAGTATATTTTGAGGTCCGTTTTCGGGCGCTGAAGGAAAGCGATTTGAATTTCCTCCGGGTCCGCGAGAAAAATTCTAATCTCTTTTTAATTGCAGATTGATTAGCCATGCTCGACCGGCGAGGATTTCGGTAGCCGCTGATTGACAGGTCGGCTGGCCAATCCTGTCGTATCATCGTCTGCATGGCTGCCCAGCCGGAACCGTCACTGATTCTCAGCTTTGAAGAAGCGCGCCATGTGGTCGAAGCGCATGCTGCCCGTCTTCGTCCGCGCGGAAAAGAGCTGGCCGACTTGCTTGACGCAGCCGGGCAGGTTCTGGCCGAGCCGATAGTAGCTGACCGCAATTTTCCGCCATTCCCACGGGCTGCGCGGGATGGCTACGCTCTGCAAGCGGCCGATCTCGCCAATCTTCCGGTCAAGCTGGAAGTGGTTGGAGAGATCAAAGCCGGAGCGGCACCGGAAAGCTCGTTTGAATTGCATTCAGGCGAGGCCGCAGCAATCATGACCGGCGCGCCGGCTCCATCCGGCGCTGATGCCGTAGTCATCGTCGAGTACACGACGCGGCACGGCAACCAGGCCGAAATCTCGCGGGGCGTTTCGGCGGGCGACAACATCGTTCCCGCTGGTTCGGAGGCCAAGCGCGGGGAGCGCCTGCTCTCCCCGGGGACGCGCCTGGATCATGCGGCAGTCGCAGTAGCAGCATCGGTCGGACGAACTCACATCCTCGTCTACAGCAAGCCGCAAATCGCGCTGCTCTCCACGGGCGATGAGGTTGTAGATATCGATGTTCCTCCCGGCCCCAATCAGATTCGCAATTCCAACAGCTACTCCCTGGCCGCGCAGATCAAAGCGGCCGGTGGAGAACCCGTGCTGCTGCCCATCGCACCAGACGAGCCTACCCGCCTACGCGAGTTGATGGTCGACGGATTCGAATCCGACTTGCTCTTACTCGCCGGTGGGGTTTCGATGGGCAAGTATGACCTTGTCGAGCAGGTGCTCGCCGATTTCCAGGCTCAATTCTTCTTCACCGGCGCGCAGATCCAGCCAGGCCGCCCAATCGTGTTCGGCCGAGTTCCACGTGGCGCGGGCGCCCCCGCCCGCGAAAAGCATTCGCAATCTGACAACTACAAATATTTCTTCGGCCTCCCCGGCAATCCTGTTTCGACGATGGTCACTTTCGACCTGTTCGTCCGTCCACTGATTGACGCGCTGAGTGGCCTGAGTCCCCAGAAACTGATTTTTCTGTCTGCAAAGCTAAAGTCAGAAATCAAAACGAAAACCGGACTCAAACGATTCCTGCCGGCAATTCTCTCCGGCGAATTCGAGGATGCGGAGGTAGAACTCGCCCGCTGGCAAGGCTCCGGGGACATCGCCGCCACCGCCCGCGCGAATTGCTATATCGTGATTCCTCCAGATCGCGAGAGAATCGCAGCAGGAGAATGGGTTCCGGTGCTGATGCGGTGATGACTTCAACCATCTGTTCGGAATGCAGAAAAATGCACAAAAACGTCCTCGCCGCTCTTACGGTTGATGAAGCCGTAGCCTTTGCATCATTGAACCACTTTACTGTTTCCATGTGTTCGTACTGTTTTACCTTTCGACTCGTCATTTGTCTGGATATCGGGTCATATCGATCGTTTTAGAGCATCGTGCAAGCCGAGATTGCGGATCAGGCGGTGCAGGTAACTTCGTTGTAAGCCGAGGTATTTTGCAGCTTGCGTGTAATTGCCTTGAGTACGAGCCACGGCAGTGCAGATGATCTGCTTTTTTGTCTCTCTTACGGCCGCATGGAACTGGCTCGCTGGAGTACCTGCCGAAGGCATAGCCTCGAGCACCGATTCGGGCAGATCCTCGGCCAACACCGTGTCGGTCGAGCCCAGCACAATAGCGTGCTCGACCGCATTCTCGAGTTCCCGCACATTTCCGGGCCAGTCGTAGTTCAATAAGCAGACCTCGGCTTGCTGCGAAATACCCGAAACGCGCCTGCCGGCTTTAGCCGCACATTTCCGGATGAAATAATTTGCCAGCAGAGGGATGTCCTGCCGTCGCTCCCGCAGAGGAGGCATGCACTTGGAAACGACATTGAGCCGGTAGTATAAGTCCCGCCGAAAAACACCTTGGCGCACAGCATCCTCCAGGTTGCGATTGGTGGCGGCAATCAAACGAAGATTGAGTTTGATGGCGCGTGTTCCGCCGACTCGCGTGAACTCATGCTCCTGCAGGACACGCAGCAGCTTGGCCTGAAGAGGGGAAGCTAATTCACCGATCTCGTCCAGAAACACGCTGCCCCCCTCCGCCACCTCCAGTTTGCCTCGAGTCTGTTGAGTGGCGCCGGTAAATGCACCCTTCTCATAGCCGAAGAGTTCGCTCTCCAGCAGAGTCTCGGTGATGGCTGCGCAATTGATCGCTACGAAGGGCTGGCGGTTGCGCGGGCTGCTCTGATGAATGGCGCGCGCAACTAACTCCTTACCGGTTCCACTCTCGCCCAGCAAGAGAATCGTGGAGTCACTGGCTGCAACTTTGGCAACAAATTGGTAGATCTCATGCATGCGCGGACTTTCACCTACCATCGCATGCTGCAGATTCACTTCGTCCCGCAGCCACTGGTTTTCCTTTTCGAGCCTTTGCAGGTGACGCGAATTTTCCAGCACGGTGGCGGCGATCGCCGCTATGATCACCAGCATGTGCAGGTGACCCGCGTCGAAGCGAATGTCTGACTTCGTGGTCTCCAGGTAGACAAACCCGAGCGCGCGGTCGAAGACGATCAAAGGGGCTGCCATTACCGAGCGAGGAGCCGCGTCATTTTGGCTCGCAACCGCATTGCTGGACAGCGCCAATCCCTCGCAGAGCACCCGATCAGTCATTTGCTTGCATATGCGCAGTGACTGTGATCCCTGATCTTTGTTCCAGGCCAGCAGGCGTGGGAGTGATTCCGTGCCTTCGGTTAGCACCAGCGCGCCGCGGTCGGCGGGGATAACATCTAGAATCAGCTCGAATAGCGGGCGCTCCAGCCAAATCAGTCCCTGGATCGCATTGACGGCGCTGACGAGTTTCAATAAGCCATGCACATCGCGCGCCATGCGCCCCGGCGACTCAAGTACCGACGCCAGTTTGGCTGGCCCCACGGAAAGCGCCTCCTCTCGTGACAGCTGAATGAGATTCCCTAGTGCCATCTCCGCATCAAACACAATCCGATCGGAGGTGGATGTATCGGTTTTCAAGAAACCTCCAAGCCTGCTGAACTAGCTGCTGGGAAATGACGAAAAGAATTTCGGCGGTAATGCTATAAAGTCCTGCCTGATCTTATTGATTTGAGAGAAAAATTCAACAAGTATGCTGCACGTCAGCCGTTGTATCCGATCAGATAGCTAGATCTGTTGCAGGCGTGACAGCAGGCGCCACCGCTGAAAAGGCCGACGCTGACGTAATTCCCCTCATTTCCAAGGGATTACAGGCAAAACTCGAAAAAATGAGGCGGGGAAGCCCTGCGTGGGCATGCAACGTGCTCTAAGACGGAAGAAGCCCGACGGCGCCGCCGAAGGGTTTTGCGCAGAGTAGCACTGGAGATTCGCCAATGGCTTCGCCACGCTTGGCTCCACAGATCGACGGCTTCGAATGGCGCACCCTCCTCGGTCCCACGCACCATTGGCCAACTCCAACCACCAACTTCACCAACACTGACCAACAACCAATTTCAACCGAACGCTGCGAGTTGTGTGGCGAGCCAGTAGGCGATGGCCGACCGTTCATGACCGATTCTGCAGGACAAACACCGGTCCACATCGCATGTTCAAGTGGTAATGAATCGCTCGCCCTAGAGCGGCAGCAAGTAGGGATCTGGTTCCGTCTCCTGCTGCGCTTCCGCCATTAATCGCCATTCCTTACCCAAGATCAGCAATGCGCGCCACATGCCTCCCCGGGATCACACGAATCAGTTTTCGAACTCCAGACTCGTTTCCAGGCTGCACCCTTCCCACTTTGGAGCCGCGCCAGCCATGTATCTGGACGGATACCTTATATCTGATTTGATACGCTGCCGGGAGACGTCTGCTCTTTACGGACACTGTGCGGGTATTCCAACAAGAGTTCGTTAGCCAAAGTTTTCTTCGGCTTACAAATCCGTTCCTGACTATTCAACAAGTTTTGAGTAAAGGCACCATGAGTGCTCATTGCCGATATGTGCTCGGAGTCAGAGGGCATTCGGCGAGGTGGATCATGGAAACGCACCGTTCCGTTTGCGCTGTGGGGCGAACGCTGATTGGCGAAAGTCTTTGCCTCGTGTTCGTATTGTTTGCCGCTTCGGGCATGATTTGCCCGGTAGCAAAGGCGCAGGACTGTTCTCAATGCGCTGCGAGCGACCCTCCCGAACCTCCGTTGCCGACGGGTCTATGGTTGATGACGACCCATGTCAACGAAGTCAACGTGCTCTTCATCGCCGCGCACAAGGGCGCGTCGTTAAGCGACCTTTCCCGGGACGACATATTGGTTCGAGACGACAACAAGCCGCCCGCCGCCGTGTTGGGCTTTCGAACTGAGCATGAGCTGGCGCTGAGGGTCGGGGTGGCGATCGATACCAGCAGTTCCGTCACGTCACGCTTCCGCTTTGAGCAGGCCGCGGCCAGCGCATTTTTTCATCAGGTCTTGAATCGGCAGAGTGACCTGGGCTTCGTCATAGGCTTCGAAAATTATCCGACGGTAACGCAGGATTTCGTCGGCGATCCGAACCTGCTATCTCAGGGTGTGCAGCGGTTGAAGGTCGGAGGAGGAACTGCACTCTACGATGCGGTCCGCACCGCTTGCCAAAAAATGGTGCATCGGGAAGAACATGACAGTGTGGCGCGGGTATTGGTAGTTCTTTCCGACGGCCAAAGCAATGCCGGTGAGGTCACCTTAGAGCGCGCAATCGACGCTGCCCAGGAAGCTGATGTCATCATCTACACCATCAGCACCAACTACGGCTCCGCGAGACCAGATGATCCGACTTGGGACAACGTCCATGCGGGTGACAACAATCTCCGTAAACTGGCGGAGCAGTCCGGCGGCCGTATGCTTAGGCCTCAAAGTCCTAGCGAAGTGGCCAAGGCCTTTGCCAAAATTGGCGAGGAATTGCGCAGCCGCTACTCAGTTTCCTACAAGCCTGCAGATTTCACTCCGGATGGCCACTATCGCAGAATCAAGATTGAAGCGCACAAATTGGGAGAGAAGTTCGAAATTCGCGCGCGCAAAGGATATTTCGCGCGGTCCGTATCCTCGCTCAGTGCCGACTCCTCGACCGTGGCCGGCGGCGCAATTCTGGCCTCGCGATAGCGCGGGCCAGAAGTTTTGGGACCCCACCTGCTAGCATATCTCGTTTAGACCAACACTCTCGTGCCTCCCAAGGTCTCCCACTACGACCGTGTGTGGCGGCGTAGGGTCTTACAACTTTGTCTTACGCGGCCGCGACGGAAATAGTTCTCGTTGCGCCTGTCGAGTCTGGCACCTCGGTTTGCTTGACCACCCTGGCTGGAGACCCTGCAACGACGCAGCGTGGGGGAACATCGCGAGTCACCACACTGTTGGCCCCAACAATACCACCTTCTCCAATCGTAACTCCCTTCAAAATCAACGCGCCGAATCCGATCCAGGCTCCTCTGCAGATCCGGACCGGTTGCATATCCTCAAGATCTGGAGCACAGCCTGCGACCCTTTTCTCCATCAGGGTTGGGTGGCCGTCATAATCAGAGATCTTGCAGTTACCCGCTATTAGGACATCATCTTCGATAACCACCTGCCGGTTGCAGGTGATGATCACATTGTGTCCGATGAAGGCTCTGTTTCCAATGCGCAGTGTCGGACGATCCCAGAACCTACCTGAGGAGATGGTGACGTTGCCACCAAACCGGACATCGTCACCAATATAAAGCAGCGTATGCCCACTGACGTTCGGCATGGCGACCAATTGTAGACGTCTCTCCACCGATTCACATCGGCAGGAAAATATAGGTTGGATATAAATCAAGCATTCCAATCGTTTCCAAACCACGGGGACGCAAGAGCGCCCTTCATAAAGCAGGCGGCCCACAGGTTTGAAGAATTGGGGGACTGGAAGACTTGCGCTTGAAGAGAAATCGTATACTTTTCGTGCCACTCGAAAGAAAGGTGTCTCGGCACGTTTGAGCCGGAGAACAACCGGTTCTAAGCTGAATGTCATTGGCGTTCCTCCGACCGGCCTGCTCGGAGCAACAGGTCCCGCGCGGAGGGAACAGTACCACTTTTCTCTGATTCTGCAAACGATTTTCCCTCTTCTAGTTTTCCCGGCTGACGACCGCACTCTTTGCTAGCTGGAAGGACTCGCGACCTGATCCATTCTCACACCTGCTATCATAACCTCTATAAGATCGCACCCGTGTCTCCCAAGCTCTCCCACTACGACCGCTCTGGACGCGCGCGGATGGTGGATGTTTCCAACAAAAATCCCACCAAACGCGAAGCGGAAGCCAGCGCCTTCATGGCGTTGAAACCAGTAGTGCTCAAGGCGCTGCCAAATAATCCAAAGGGCGATCCCCTCGAAGTGGCGCGGTTGGCTGGCATTATGGCTGCCAAGCGGACGTCGGAATTGATCCCCATGTGCCATCCTTTGCCGCTTTCGCACGTTGATGTGGCTTTGCGGCTGTGCGAGAATGGCGTCGCTATTACCTCAAAAGTGACGACCACGGCGGCGACTGGAGTCGAAATGGAGGCGCTGGTCGCAGCCAGCGTTGCCGCCCTCACCGTGTACGATATGTGTAAGGCGCTCGATAAGGGAATCGAAATCCGGGAGATCGCGCTCGAGCGCAAGTCGGGCGGCAAAAGCGGTGACTATCGCCGCACGCGGAAAAAGACGTAGCTCGCATGCCCAACACCACCGTCAAATTGCTGCTGGTAGATGATAATCCCATGGTGCTGGGGATGCTGCGAGGCGCGCTTACGCCGTTGGCCAACGTCACCACTTCAAACGATTCCGCCGACGCGTTGCTGAAGGCTGTCGATGATCCCCCTGATCTGCTGGTCAGCGATTACCGCATGCCCGGCATGGACGGCCATCAGTTGGTCGAAAAGCTTAAGAGCCGCCCCAAAACTGCGGGAATTTCGGTAATCTTACTCGCCAGCAAAGCCGACATCACCGAGAAGCTCTCCAATCATGAGCCGGTGGATGATTTCGTCGAGAAGCCGTTTTTCCTGAAGGAAGCCACGCAGCGCATTAAGCGCGTGATTGACAAAATTGCGCTGGAGAAGATGGCCAAGACTGCGCCATCAGATGGAGTGTTGCGCGGCAGCCTTTCGCAAATGAACGTCATCGATTTGGTCCAGTCGCTAGAGATGGGTCGCAAGAGCTGCGCGCTGACCCTTACCAATCAAAAAGACAAGTGCGAGATGTACTTCGTCGAGGGTCAGGTGACGCACGCGGCTTATGGCTCGCTCATGGGCGACGTGGCGGTGTTCAAAGTTTTAAGCTGGACCGCGGGAAATTTTCAGATCAACTTCGAAAGCAAAACTTCGCAACAGACCACCACATTGAATACTCAGGGCCTGCTCATGGAAGGCCTGCGCATGCTCGACGAATCCAAGCGTGACGAGGGCGGCAGCGCTGCGGAGGAAGAAGATGTCCTCCTCGATACCTGAGGCGCTCACGGCAGCAGTTCTGACCGTTAGCGATTCCTGCGCCCAGGGCAAGCGTTCTGACGTTTCCGGGCCCGCGGTTGCCGAAGCACTAAAAAAAAGAACATTTTCCATCATCGCGACGGAAGTCGTTGCCGACGATCAATCCGCCATCAAGAAATCCCTACTGCGCCTCGCGACGAATGCGCGGCTTGTTGTGACCACCGGCGGAACGGGAATCGCTGAACGCGATGTTACGCCTGAAGCAACCAAAGCAATCTGTGATCGCCTGCTCGAAGGTGTTGCCGAGCGTATGCGAGCTGAAGGCGCGAAGAAGACTCCTTTCGCCGCGCTCAGCCGCGCAGTCTGCGGCATACGTGGGAAGTCACTGATCCTGAATCTCCCGGGAAGTCCTCGCGGCGCCGTGGAATCGCTCGAGGCCGTGATTGATATGCTCCCTCACGCGCTACAGTTGCTGAGCGGGAATACTGAGCATTCCTAAACCTTCTTCCTGAATCAAGTAAGTATTGCAAGTAGCACTTCCTGCAGCGTTCTGAGGAAAGTACGCTAGGTACGAATTCCCCCAACAAACAGGAGGAATCGTGATCCGTCGCATCGCGTGTATGCTGGCGCTTGTATGTCTCGAGTTTGCCCGCTGATGAGGCAGTGCAACCGTCGCTCACCATCTATAACCAGAACTCGCTGTCGTTCGCCAGGAACTGCCGCTGTCCTTGAAGGCGGGGCCGAACAAAATTCAGGTGACAGATATCACCATGCAACTGGAGCCGGATTCGGTCATTCTGCGTGATCCGAGCGGCAAACATCCGATTCAGGTGCTCGAGCAGAATTATCGCGCTTTCCGAGTCTTTGCTGCTTTCGCTCAAAGGCAAGACGGTCGATTTCCTGGTGCAGCGCGAGAACAAGCAGGAAGTCGTGACGGGCAAGATCATTCGCAGCGGATATACACCCATAACTACATGGCTATAAATCTGAGCCATTCTTCCCCGCTGGACTCAGTGTGGCGCGGGCGCCCCGCCCGCGAAAGGCCGGAGCCTTATCATCCTTTGACGAGAGACGGAACTCCGAGCGCAGCTAAGTCAGCCAAGCGTGACGGCTGAAGAACCTCAAAACCTTTCTGCTGGATCTTCGCATATTTCCATTGAGCCTTAGTCAACGCAGTGGCATTTTCACACCAATTTGTTGCTGCAATGTCCTTGTGCCCGACATCCGTGGTTTCCATTCCCTTGGTTTCAATCAACCAGTGAATTTCCTGCTTATCCGTGGCTACAAAGTCCGGATAATAAGACCGAAGATTCATTCCCGCGTCTGTGTAATCAATGGAGAAACCAAAAGGTTGCGGCAGCTTAGCGAAAGCGCGGACATCGTCCGCATTCTCCAGGAAGCGAGCGAACTCCTTCTCAAAATCGTTGTCGCACGGCACCATGTTAAACACGCACTTATTAGCCTCCAGCACCTTGCGCGACCAGGGAAACGGCTGGCAACTGGACAACATCCGCGCGGCCTCGAGCAGTTGCGGCTCCTGCTCCGCGATGCTCATCTGCTTCAGCACCAGGGCAAACTCCTGGATGCAAACGTATGACGCGACCTGCGTACCCATCGCGCGCACCGTCACCATATCGTTCAGATCAACCCAACGCCCGAAGGCCTTGTTTTCGAAAAAGTCCCGGATCTTTGGGGCGAGTGCCGCAAACTGCGATGGCAGCTTTACCGCCTCGGCGATACGCCGGGCATAGTAGCCGATCAATTCCTGGGCGGTCTGTGGCTCTGGCACCTTGTAGTCACGCTCGACAATCTTTTGCAGGGTGATGATGTCATGCCCTTCATAGCGGAAGGTCTTGTTGTTGGGATCATCGGCGGTGAGCGGGAGCAACATGGTCTGAAAGGTCATCACCTCGAGGGAAGCAATTTCGTCGGCCAGACTCTTTTTTCTAACCAGCGTAGGTGAAAGCACGGGCAAGCCGATATCGAACTCCTTCCGTTCCGCGAGGGGCATGATCGTTAAAATGCGGACTGGATCTTTTCCGAGTTCGAACGTGTCCAACTTGAGATCTTCAAGCTTTTCGAGATCGTCCACGAAGTCGAGGAATTTCTGGTTCCCGATAATATCCACGCGCTCGGTGTAATCGGCGGTAAGATCGCGGAACATCAGCCGAAGGCCGCGTCCAATAGCCTGTTCGGGTAGGATATTGGCCTTCGCGGTATAGGGACGCAAGCCGACAACGACTGTGACGTTCTGCACGTCCCAGCCTTCGCGCAGCATGAGTACGCTGACGATCGCGTTGATCGGATTGTCGGCGCGGTCTACGTTCTTAACCGTTTCTCTAGCCTTGTCCAGTTCCTTGTCGCTGATTTCACCTGATTTTTTCGTGTGAATGGTCTGCATCTTCCCACCGCCGAACTCTGCGGGATAAGCCTTCGCCAGCCAATCCGCCACGTCGTCTGCATCCTTGGTGTCGTTCAGCATGATGAACAGCACTGGCTTGCGTCGCAAGGGAGTGAGTTGGTCGCGGTATTCCTTCCAGCGCTCAACGGCGGCAGACAGGTACCCTCTGTATTTCACGCTGGCGTACTCTGACCTTCCCGGTTCGATGCGAGCGATGCCTTTCATCGGGCGTTTGACTACCCCTTCAATGATGGCCTGCTTCAGTGGGTAGTCCGAGATGGTCCAAGGGAAAATAGTGCCGGATCTGCTGAACCGCGGCGTAGCCGAGAAGTCTAGCTGTGCCGTCAAAGCTGTCTTCTCATGCAGCCTTTGGATGACGGCGTTCCATTCGCTACCTTCATCATGCGTGTGGTGGGCCTCGTCGTTGATGACCAGCAGGTGGCCGGAGCGGCGGGCGATTCGTTCGGCAAAATCCATCTGCTCCTGCTGCTGCGCGGGCGGCTTCGGGCCGAGCACGGCAGTTATCGCGTCCGGTTCATCGTCCTCCGAGCGGTCAGCTCGTTCGTAAAATTGATGAATGTTGGTGAGGAAGAGAACTCCTTCAGAATGCGCTCGCTCCCCTTCGCCCCGCATGACGCAATCGAAGTCCCAGAAAATGTCGAACTCTTTCGGGCGGATGGGGTCTTCGCGGAAAATTTTCCCGGCTGCGAAATCAGCCTTGAGGCGTTCCAGTACGATCACGTTGGGCGCGATAAGCAGAAACGTCTTGGCATAATCCTTGGCGATCTCGTCCTGCTCCCGCACGGCATTGAAATACTGCCAGGCTATGGCCAGCGCCATGACTTTGGTCTTGCCGCTGCCGGTGGCCATTTTTGTGCAATAGCGCGCGAAACCGTCTTCCGGGGGCAGATGCAGATCTTGGGCGTTCTGTGCGTAGCGTTCGAGCAGGTCCTTCCGGCTGCGGACTTTCTCAACTTCCCAGACGTAAATGAGCGTCTCGATCGCCTCCCTTTGAAATTCGTAATACTTGAAGGCCAAGCCGGTTCGGGTCTTGTGACTGGCTTCGAACCAGTAATTGAGCAGGACGCGTGTCGTATCGGTGGTGCCGTTACGCCCGCCGGCCTTCCATGACTTGACTGCCTCGCGCAGTGCCGGGACACAGGGGCCAGACCGCAGCTTGGCGGTGATGTCCAGCAGGCTGGGCGTTTCATCAGCCGGCTTTTTACGTCGTGACATGGTGACTTCAAGCGCTTTTGGGTGGCGCAGCGCTTGCAGCGCTGCGGTTACCGCTCCCAAGCGACCGGCTTTAGCCGCTGGGGTACCTCAGGGGCTAAAGACCTCATCATTCCAGTACTTATCGCAGCGCTGCAAGCGCTGCGCCACCCAATCCCTACAGCCCGGTCGGCTTACTCTACATCTACATTTAGTGTCTTCGTTGTGTCGTTTCCCAGTATGTCGATCACTTTGATCACGACGGTATATTTCCCGGGGTCGAGATACTCGTGCTTCGTCGAAAGTTCCAGCTTCGGGTTCTTCCGCGTGCGGTAGGACTGCCACTGGTTGTGGAACGTATCGTCCTTGAAGTCCCAGTCCACGGCCCAGTAGTCCACCATCTGACTCCAGTGCTTGATGGCGGGGCGTACTTCTTGCGGAACATCGTCAGTCGGAATTACGAAATCACTGATTGCCAATGTCAGCTCGCGTTTCTTGATCTTGGCATCCACTGAAAGCGCGCCCAGTTCGAAGAAGTGAACGTCACCTTGTTCGACGGCTTTCTTTTCCAGCACTTCGCGGGGAATTTTCTTGAACGCTGCGTCCACTCGGGCCTGAGCGGCGATCTCTTTCGCGGTTTCGTTGATTTCGAGGGCGAATTCCCAACCCAGCACATCGACGGCGGGTCTTTGCGGGGAGTCGGGGCCTTTACCGGCGGCTTTCCATACTTCGGCGGCGATGGCGTTCACGTCGGCTCGGGTCACCGGCGCATCCACCGCGCCCACGTGCACCATGCGCCCGCCCTTCACGCCGTGCAGCCAGATGTGGCCGCTGACCGGCGTAGCATGGTGAAGCTCAAGGATGAACTTGCGATAAGCGGCTTCGCGTTCGCGTTGTTCTCTCAACGCATCCTTTTTCACCCTGTCATCCTGAGCGGAGGAAACCGATTCGCTCGCGAATCGGTTTCTGGAGTCGAAGGACCCCTTGTCCGCTGGCAGCGCAACCTGGCCTTGAGAGGGATTTTCACCACGAACAGTTGCTGCGGAGCTTCGCTCCGCCGGGCGGACGTGGGCGTCCGCCTCTACGCGGGACGTGGCGAACTCCGCCACCTGCCACGCCTGGCGTTCGTACTTGCCGAGGTTCTGAACGACGAAGGGCTTCACGCCGGGAATGCCGAGCAGGCGCTTGCGCGTGGTGTGGATGGCGAAGCGTCCGAGGTCGCAGGCAACGTTTGCTCTGGATCAGGCCGGGATGCCCAAGGACAAGCACAAGAACATCTGCACCGTGATCGTGTGTACGTGGATGGCGACATCTACACGAACAGCGTGGAATCCGCCTTCTCGCTTCTCAAGCGCGGAATCATGGGAACATGGCATCGGATCAGTGCAAAGCATCTGCAAGCCTACCTAGACGAAATGACGTGGCGTTTTGACAATCGAAAGAATCCGTTTCTGTTCCGCCATACCATGTTGAAGCTCATCGCATCCGACAATCTGGAATACAAGGAACTCACGGCTGCTTAATACATACCCTTCACGGCCTGAATCGGCTTTTCGATTGCATAGCGTCTGTTCCGCGAGTCATTCATAATCAAACGGAGAACGGTTCCAGATCGTGCGAAGATGTGAACATCGCCGCCTACAAAGAAAAACGCCAACCTTCCCTGCACTGAACCGCCTTGTAGTATTGGTGCTACTGTTTTATCTGAAAGTGAGTCCGTAGAGAATTTTACTGGCTTACCGCTCAGGCTTTGTGCTTTCAGTTTCTCTGGCGTGATTGGACGGGGTTCTCCCTTCTCAATTCTGCCATCGGTAAGTTTCACGAAAAGCTGGTAATCGCCTACCGATGTAGGCTCACCATAATTGTGAATGGTGGCTATAAGCAGCACTGCCACCCCATCTGCTTTCCGCCCGTCCGGGGTTGCTTTGGTGCCTTGACCAAGTCCAATATCATTAAATTCGGGGACCAGACCGGTGCGCGCTTGCACCCGTGCCAATGCGTCTGCGGGGGAGTCCGGCTCAGGTGAGGCTTCTTGCTTTGAGGCCGTTTTGTTGGGTGCTTGGAGCGAGTTCCTACTAGGATGCGTCAGAATCACTCCTACGAGAGCACCCATTCCAGCAAACAGAATCGTACATACGGCAATAACCGCAATCCTATTTTCTTGTGCCGTCCGTGTTTGCGCTATTAGCCAAGTTCTATGTATGAAACACAGAAATGCAACGCATGCTATGAGCACCCCGATTGCGGTCTTGTTGCTTAGATAGCGGTCAGCCAAAATAGTGAGCATTGTTACCGCCAGAAACTCCACCGTGACTTTAAGGATGTCCATTTGTGCGCACACCTCCACGTCTCGTATGATCTCCGAATCTTCCAAATACATTCGGATGACCATGCGTCCGACGCGGAAATGCTACTCGCTTTACCTGCGTCAAATGCACAATCACGAATATATCTATCTCGCGCTCATCAACTTAGCCCAAATCGGGTAATTCCGCCCTATTGACAAGAAAATTCCCAATTTCAGGATCCGCACCATCAAAAAACCAAAAGTCTGTCAATGACCGACACCTTCTGGACTGTGGGTCTAGCAGACAAATCTTAATAAATTGTCATTCCGAAGCGCGCCCTGGACTGTGCGTGTATAGGACAAATCTTAAGAAATTGTCATTCCGAAGCGCGCCTTTTGCGCGAGGAATCTGCTGTTAACTCGTCAGGAGAAAAGCAGATTCCTCGCCGATAAGACTGGCTCGGAATGACAAGTAACAAACGATAGTGGCGAACGGCTGGGAGCTGACAGCGCTCTACTGAATCAGCGCTCCATTCGCAGGCGCCTCTTCGGGCAGGATCACCACGGCTGCCGCTACGCGATCTCCCGCCTCGAGATGCAACAACCGCACCCCTTGCGCGGCGCGGCCGGATTCGCGGATGGTGCTTGAATCCATGCGGATGATCTTGCCGTACTGGCTGATCAGCATGACCTCGGAGTCTTCGGTCACCTGTGCGATGCCAACCACTTTGCCATTGCGCTCCGTGGTCTTGACGTTGATGACGCCGGACCCACCGCGTCCTTGCAGGCGGTACTCGTCCGCAGGAGTGCGCTTGCCGTAGCCGTTTTCGGTGACAGAAAGAATGAGCGAGCCTTTCACCGGGATGGTCGCGTCGGTCGCTGTGGCCTCGGGTACGCCGGCTTCAGCCTTGGCCTTTTCAACTTCGGCTTCGGCTTTCTTGATGTCTTTGGGTGTGGTCGCCATGCCGACGATGTAGTCTTTTTCGTCCAGATTCATGCCACGCACACCGTAGGCGGGGCGTCCCATGGAGCGCACGTCGGATTCGTCAAAGCGGATAGCCTGGCCGTCGTGCGAGGCCAAGAAGACGATCTGGTTGCCATCGGTGAGCGTGACGCCGACCAATTCATCGCCTTTCTCGATGCCGATGGCGATGATGCCGCGCGACATCACGTTCGAGAAATCTTTCAGGTCGGTTTTCTTCACCGTGCCGTTGCGCGTGGCGAAGAACACGTATCTGCCTTCTTCCTCCAGATTACGCACTGCGAGCATAGTGCGGACGGTTTCGCCGGGCTGTAGTGACACCAGATTGCCGATGTGCTTGCCCTTGCCGGCGGCGCTGACGTCGGGAATTTCATAAACTTTCAGCCAGTACACACGTCCAGTGTTGGTGAAGATGAGAATGTAAGCGTGCGTCGACGCAATGAAAAGATGCTCGACGAAATCCTCGTCGCGCGTCTTCATCCCGGTGCGGCCAGTTCCGCCCCGCCGCTGCATCCTATATGTCGAAATTGGTGTTCTCTTGAGATAGCCGCCGTGGCTGACCGTGACCGCGACCTGCTCGTCGGCGATCAGGTCTTCGAGATGGATTTCGGCAGCTTCGTCTTCAATGCGCGTGCGGCGCTCGTCGCCATAGAGTTTCTTAACTTCTTCCAGCTCTTTCACGATCACGCCACGCAGCTTCTTCTCTGAAGCCAGAATCGATTCAAACTCGGCGATGTTCTCTCGCACCTGCTTCAATTCGTTTGCAATTTCGTCAATCGAGAGCTTGGTTAAGCGGTGCAATTGCAGTTCGAGAATGGCGTCAGCTTGCGTTGCCGTAAAGGGCTTTTCAGGGTCAAGCTTGGGCGCGCGTCCGGTCGTGTTGATGTCAATTTTCTTGCCACCAAAGTAAAGAACCAGGTTCTCTCTCGCGTCGCCACGATTAGCGCTTCCGCGAATGATGACAATGACATTATCAAGGTGATCGAGCGCGATCCTATAGCCTTCCAAAATGTGCTCGCGTTCCTTCGCTTTCATCAACAGGAACGCAGTGCGCCGCCGGACCATGTCCACGCGGTGGTCAATGAAATATTTGATCGCCTGCACCAGCCCCATCTCTTTCGGCTGGCCATGAGCCACCGCCAGGAAAATCATGCTGAAATTTTCCTGCATCTGGGTGTGCTTAAAGAGCTGGTTGAGAACAATCTGCGGCTCGCATCCGCGTTTCAGCTCGACTACGATCCGCATTCCATCGCGATCGGATTCGTCGCGAATGTCGGAGATGTCTTCGATGGTCTTGTTGTTGACCAGCTCGGCGATGCGCTCGATCAGGTACCGCTTATTCACCTGGTAAGGAATTTCCGTAACGATGATGGCCTGGCGGTCTTTGGTAATGTTCTCAATCGCCGCTTTGGCGCGCATTACGAAGCGGCCACGGCCGTGCTTGTAGGCCTCGAGAATGCCAGCTTTGCCGTGGATGATGCCGTAAGTTGGGAAGTCCGGCCCTTGCACGACCTTCAAGAGTTCCGGCAACGTGGTCTGCGGATTGTTGACGAGCATGATCGTCGCATCGACGATTTCGGTCAGATTGTGCGGCGGTATGTTGGTCGCCATGCCAACGGCGATTCCGTTCGAGCCATTGATCAGCAGGTTGGGAACGCGCGTGGGCAATACTACCGGCTCAAAAGTTGATTCATCAAAATTGGGAACAAAATCGACCGTCTCTTTATCAATGTCGCTCAGCATCTCTTCCGAGATGCGAGTCATGCGGCATTCTGTGTACCGATAAGCTGCTGGCGGGTCGCCATCGACTGAGCCGAAGTTTCCCTGGCCGTCAACTAATGGATAACGCAGCGAGAACGGCTGCGCCATACGGACCAGCGCGTCATACAGCGCCGAATCACCGTGCGGATGATATTTACCCAAACACTCGCCGACCACCTTGGCGCACTTCACATATTTGCGATTGTGCAGAATCCCCATATCATGCATGGCGTAGAGAATGCGCCGATGCACAGGCTTCAATCCGTCGCGGACATCAGGTAGTGCGCGGCCGATAATCACCGACATCGCATAGTCGAGATACGATCGCCGCATCTCCTCTTCGATATTGACGGGTTGAATATTCGCGGCGCCGGGAATGCCGCTGCTGTCTCCGCCTCCGGGCGGAGGAGTCAGGGGAAGCTGTGGGTTCTGATCGTCAGCCATTTTCAGTTCTCAGTCCCTATTTTGATGGGACACGAAACGGGGTTTGTGCTATTTCCGTAAGTCATTGGAACTTAAGGCTCTTAATCACTGTTTGCTGATGATTGATTATACCATGGCGAGATGGATTTTTCAGGGTGCGGCGGTTACTCTTTTGCCTCTCCATTGCCTCTCCATCAGGAGTCGAACGTAGACGAAAAGGATCGTGATAGCAGCCGCGAGCCACGAAGTCTCATTATAAGACAATACGGGAAGGCAAGGCGCAATCGGCAACACAAGACTTGCTTTTCCCACTGATTCCGACATAATTGGCTGCGTTCTCCTTCCCCCCGAGGGAGGTTGTATGTCTGCTTCGCGCTGCATTCGTCTGCTCGTACTGGTGTGTTTGTCCGCGCTTTCTCTTTCCGTCAAGGCCATTGAACCTGCTACTCCAATGGTTCCCAACTCCGATCCTACGTATCAGCAACTACGTAATCTGAGTCTGGGGAGCGAGGCGGTGAGCGTTGCCAACGTAAATCTCCGTCGTGACGCCGCTACATTTCACTTGCGCTCGGGCACGGTTTGTTTTGTTGCTCCGGTGCAAGGGAAGGTAACGGGGCAGTGTTTGTTGGCGATGGCAACATGATCCTGGATCCGCGGCAGGCTTCTGAGCGTGCAAGCCTCAAGCTTCTGACCAAGGAAGACGAATTCAGCGAGAATTTCAATCACCTCGTTTTGCGCTTCACTGACGGCACTTACGAGGAGTTAAAGAAGTCTGGCGGCGCTGCGTCTGGAGGATGCGATGGTGGCTTGCTGCACGACAGCCAGAATGCCATGCGTCACGACCGCATGCTGAAGTACAACCTAGATGGACGCATTCTCGAAGATGTGCTCGGCTCAGATCCCGGTGGCCTCTTCGTCGCCTTCATACACGGCAAACGATATAACGGCAAAGAACTCTTCTTCATCGATCCGCATGGCGCGCCAAATGTTGCTCCGGAAGAAGTTGAACTGATGACGTATGACGAAAACAAACTGGGATTGTGGACTTCTTTTCATTTTGCAGATGAAGAAGAGAAGGGAGCTGCGCGGCATCAAGGCGTCGCCCGTATCGAGCACCAGCAACTCGATACCACAATTGAGAAGAATGCAAATTTGCAGGGCAAAGCCTCAACTACTTTGGTAATCCTGCAAGACGGCATCAGAGTGATTCCATTCAGCTTGTTTCCCAGTCTTCGAGTGCAAAGCGTTACTGCCGAAGGAGGCCAGCCGCTGGCTTTCATTCAGGAGGACAAAAAAGACGACGCAGATTTTCGCGTGATCCTTCCAAAGGCTCTGTCCAAAGGCGACGAACTCACCATCATCACGGTTTACGGCGGCAAAGAGGCAGTGGTTAACACCGGAGGCGGAAACTATTTTCCCATCGCGCGTGAGGACTGGTACCCGAACAGCGCAAATTTTTCTTTAGGCGAGTACGCCAGCTACGACATGACGTTTCGCATCCCGAAGAATATGAAGATTGCCGCAACCGGAGACCTGGTGAGTGAGCAGAACGAAGGCGGCGAGAGTGTAAGTATATGGAAGAGCGGACGGCAGCCAGTTGCAGGGTTCAACTTCGGCAAGTTCAAAATGCAGGAGATAAAATTGGACAAGCCCGAATACCTGGTGCAGTCGTACGCGAATGAAGAGCCTCCAGACGTAATCAAGAGCTTGCTGCATGTGGCGAATGAAGACCTGCCCACCCAGGGACCGCACATGATGGAAGGGGTTGCTCTGGGAAACATGAGCACTGTGCCGCTCATCAAGAAAGCGCTGGCTGAAGGGCAGCTCTCGGTCCAGCTCTATACCGACTATTTCGGGCCCTCAGCTTACAAGCGCCTTGCAATTACTCAGCAGACATCCTGCAACTACGGACAATCCTGGCCGGAGTTAGTCTGGATTCCCATGTGCTATTTCTACGACAGCACGATTCGGCATCAATTGGGAATGGATTGGGGCGATCGCGGCTATTGGAAAAGCGTCACTTCTCACGAGGTAGCGCACCAATGGTGGGGGCACACGGTAGGTTTTAATTCATATCGTGACCAGTGGATGAGCGAAGGCTTTGCTGAAATGTCAGCGTCGCTGTACTTACAGCTGATCGAGAAAAATCCCCAAAAATTCATCGGCTTCTGGAACGATCAACGTGAACTATTGCTGGAACGCGACAAGGAAGGCTGGCGCGCCATTGACGCGGGCCCCGTCACCATGGGATACCGCATGAGCAACTCCCGCACGGGCGAGGGCGTGACTCGCCGCCTTATTTATCCCAAGGGCGCTTATATCCTTCACATGATCCGCATGATGATGTGGGATCGCCGCACCGGGGACGAAAATTTCAAAACCACGATGCACGACTTCGTTCAGACGTATACAAACCGGGCCGCCAGCACCGAAGATTTCAAGGCCATGGTTGAAAAACACATGACTCAAGAAATGGATTTGGAAGGTAATCGCAAGATGGATTGGTTTTTCAACGAGTATGTCTATGGTACGTCATTGCCCAGTTACAAATTCAATTATTCATTCGACAGAGATCCCGCTGGAGACGTGCTGTTCAATTTGAAGGTTACCCAATCGAATGTGGACGACAAATTCCGCATGCTGGTGCCTATCTATTTGGAGCTTGCCGATGGCAGGATGGTGAATCTGGGACGCGCCCACGTTACCGGAAACACCTCGATTGAGCAAAAGGTTCCGCTAAAGGGGCTTAAAGACGCTCCCAAGCGCGCGTTGCTGAGCTACTACGATGATGTGCTGGCCGCTCCGAACTAGGAGCTATCTCATAAACGGGCTGTTTCGGTGTGGTTGGTGTAATCGCTTGGTTACATCAACTATCCCAAATTGTTGTGTTACGTTATTGCTGATTTCAAAGTAGTTCATCCATGATATGAATGCTGCGCCACACGATAAGCTCACCAACACACCAAAAAGCGCGGCTGACGGCACCGAAAGCCCGCCATCTCGGTCCGAGGTCATGGTTATCGTCCTGAATTGGCTGCGCCACTACTGGGATGCTCCACACAAAAAATCCAAGTCGACAGATTGGGCAATAGCCGCACTGACGCTCATGATTGCAGGGGCTGCCTTTTGGAGCGCCTTCATTTTTAACAGCCAACTTAGGGCAATGAGAAAGCAATTTGAGGCTACCGATAGGCCGTGGATAAAGGCTGAACCGAAGGTCGAGTCTGCGATTACGTTTCATGATAATGGAGACCTCTCGATGAGTGTCACATTTATCCTCAACAACGTTGGTCATTCCATCGCTACCGATGTGACGGTATATGGTGGTGCACTAATACCTAAACCGGAGGGAGGTGAGCATTTTCGGCAACCGCTTGAACGACAGGCGCAGTTGTGCGGAAAGGTCCAACCTTATGCGACGACGATTACATTGTTCCCGAATGAGACTAAGGAGTTCAATGTTGGGTTTCGAGTCAGCCACGAAGAAATAGAGGCAAATCTTGTGCCACCGCCACCAGGTATGCCTGATGTGGCCCCCGCAAAGCGCACTAACCCAATTATCTTTGGCTGCGTCGACTACAAATTCTCCTCGCTCCGGCAACACCATCAGACCGGTTTCATTTACAACGTCGTCGGAACTAACCCCAAAAATCCCAATGTTCCTTATTTGATTGTGGTCGGCGAAACTCTGCCGGCAGCCAACATCGCACTTGAGAGGTGGGGCGCCGGGGGAGATTACGCATACTAACGCTAAATATATTGGACGGCCGACGGGAACAGCTTGCAGCCATCGTCCGCGAAATCTTCGGGCAATGAGCGCTCTGGGTCGTAGCTGTCGCAAAATCGCCATCTCACCAATAACCCGGTTTTCGGCGAATTCCAGCGTCGATGGCGGACTGGAATTCGCCGAGATTACTGCTTTGGTTCCTTTTTCAACACCCACGCCTGTTTGCGACACCTATCTGCATCCAAGTGCTCGGATGGCCCCGTTTTGTTCATTTGGAATTGCTTCCTTACGGCCCGATCCAGACGCAATCGCCAAGCCGACAAGTCGGACCGCATCCCCGCTCAACTAACTGCGCGTCACTGGCACCACGCAGATTCTAATGCCTAATTGCACTGGCAAGCACTCCGTTCAATGAATCCTGCCACGCATGGGCGATCATTCCAGGGCGAACGCTTCCGCGCCAATAGGCCAGAATCCCGAACATTGCTCCGTACAGGCCTATCAGAATCACCATCCGGAAGCCCTGGTACGTGTGAGCCGCGCCGAATGTTGCGGCAGAAAGGAGAATGCCAGCGGGAGCGCTCTTAGTCAGGGCCATGAACTGCCGTTGCAGGTAACCTCGAAAGATCGTCTCCTCGCAAATACCGGCGGTAACTGAGAGCGCTATCCAAAATGTCAGTTCGATACCGCGATGCGGGAGCATGAACTGCGTATTGTGACCCAGCGCGGCGATGCGCAGGAGCCATCCAAATATCCAAAGGAGCACCCACGCAACGATTCAGAAGCCGGCGGCAATTCCAATGTCCCGGAGCACCTGACGGGCGGAATGCCAATGATCTCCGAGAACGATCAAGACAGACGCGCCA
>WNGE01002313.1_pt1 | contig 33991 bp, 37 predicted proteins | sample 5400651 | NCBI WGS metagenome assembly WNGE01 (sample SAMN13153370, study PRJNA577476) | soil metagenome | isolation source: 60 cm soil or saprolite under grassland replicate 2 | place: USA:California | collected 2016-06-15
TGGCGGAGCGGCTGCTGGAGCTGCTCGGGCGGCGGCAGGGGGGATGGGAGGGGGTCGGGGGTCGCGCTCGCGACGCGGACCGCCAGCGCCAGCGCCAGCGCGATGCCGAGCCGCACCCCCACCCTCACGCGCCGAGCCGGCGCGCCTTCTCGGCCACCAGCGCCTCGAGCATCGCCCGCGCCTGCTCGGGCGACCTCCCGAGGGCCGCGGCGGCCTCGACGAGGCGTTTCCGCTCCTCCTCCTCGCGCGCCCGGAGCGCCTCCACCATCGCGCCGATGTCGTCGGCGAGCCCCACGAGCAGGTCGCCGCGCCTGAGCGGCCGGGACGACGCGAGCATTCCGTCGGCGACCGCGCGGCAGCTCCGCGCCATGACGAGCGCGGGCCCCGCGATGCGGTGCGTGACGACGATCGCGAGGCCGAGCAGGCAGAGCACCACGCCGGCGAGGATGCCGGCCATCCACACCATGCGCGCGCGATCCTCGACGTGCAGCATGGCCGCCACCACCTCGTCCGCGCGCGGGTCCCCGAGCGCGACGAGCTTGCTGGCCTCGGCGTACGCGCGCCACACCTGCCACCCGAGCGCGACGGAGAGCGCGGCCGCGACCGCGGCGAGATACCCGCCCAGCCGGAGCTGCAGGCCTGGGTCGAGGATGTAGTTCTTCACCAGGCGGCGCGGGGCCGCCCGCGTCTCGGCGGGCGGCGCCGCTGCGGCTGTGGTCGGTTCGGTCATCGCTACCCCCGTCTCGTCATGGCGCGTCGAGGAGCCGGCGCGCCAGGTCCTCTGAGATGCTGCGGGCCGCGGCGTCCACCGCCTGGCTCGCGAGCTGCGCGGCGGCCGCCCCCGGCGTCGCCGTCCTGGCGCGGGCGCCGCCCTCGACCATCGCGGCGATGCGGCCCTGGCCGTCGATCGCGATGACGGACGCCTTCACCTCGACCCGGAGCCCGGCCCCGCTGTGCGTCACGTCGAGGAGGAGCATGGACGGCTTCAGCCGGTAGCCCGTGCCCTCGCCGCCCTCCACGATCGCGAACCCGTGCCGCTTGAGGTGCAGCGCCAGCGCGTCGTGGAGCGAGGCGCGCGTGCGCGCGTCGGCGGTGCGACCCTGCACCTCCTCGACCGAGACCGAGCGGGCGCCGCGCAGCAGGTCCTCGAGGGCCCTCGTCGCGGCGGACCTCACCGCGTCGTCGGGGTCGCGCGCGCCCGCCTCCCGGAGCGCTGGGACGCCACCCTGCGCGCCGATGCGGCCGAGCGCGGTCGCCGCCGCGACGCGGACCGCGGCCGCGTCGTCCTCCGAGAGCGCCTTGCAGAGCGCGGGCACCGCCTCCTGCGCGCCGCGCTGCGCGAGCACGAACGCGGCCTGGGCCCTCACCTTCATCGAGCCGTCGTCCCGGAGCGCGCGCAGCGCGCGGTCGATCTGCTGATCGGCGGCGCGGGCCTCGATCGGGGCGGCGGGCGCGAGGACGAGCAGGGCGAGGAGCACGGGTCGGGGTGCGCGCATGCAGCGCTAGAGTACCTCGCCCGCCGCGCGGTCAGCGCGCGCGCGGAAGAGCGCGTGGAGGCGGGTGGTCAGCGCGCCCACCCCACCCGACCCCACCTCGCTCCCGTCGAGCCGCGTCACCGGGAGGATCTCGCGCGCGGTGGAGGTGATGAAGAGCTCGTTCGCCGACGCCAGGTCACCGGGGCGCAGCCGCGCCTCGCGCGCCTCGATGCCCGCGTCGCGCGCGAGCGCGAGGACGATGCCGCGCGTCACGCCCTCCAGGATGCCGATCGCGAGCGGTGGCGTCTCGAGGCGGCCGGCGCGGACGGCGAACACGTTCGACGACGCGCCCTCCGTGACGAAGCCGTCGCGATCGAGGAGGAGCGCCTCGTGCGCGCCTCCTTGCCTCGCCTCGGCGACGGCGAGCACGTTGGCGAGGTGGGCGCCCGTCTTGGCGGTCGCGTCCGGCGCCTCCGGCGCGTCGTGCCGGACGCCCACGATGCGGCAGGCGACGCCCTCGCCGTACGCGGCGGCCGGCGGGGCGCGCAGCGGCGCGGCGATGACGATGGCGCGCGGATCGACCGCCAGCGCGGGGTCGAGGCCGACCTCACCCGCCCCGCGCGTCATGATGACGCGCAGGGAGCGCTCGCCGGCGTTCCACGGCGCCGCGGCGGGATCGGGCACGTCTCCGCCGCGTGACGCCGCGAGCGTGCGGACGATCTCCGCGCGCGTGCGCTCCTCGTCCCAGGGCAGCACGAGCGCCAGGCGCTCGGCGGAGCGCCGCAGCCGCGCGAGGTGGAGATCGAGCTCGAACGGGCGCTGCCGGTACGTGCGCACGACCTCGTACACGCTGTCGCCGTACAGGAAGCCGCGATCGAACACCGACACCATCGCCTGCGAGGGTGGGACGAGGTTGCCGTCCATGTTCACGAGGGTGGTCATGAGTGCCGTCTTATTGGGGATCTAGCGCCGATTATTTGACCTGGATCGCCTCGCGGGCGATATCTGTCGATGTCATGCCCCACGACGTCGAGTGCACGCACTGCCACGTGCTCATGACGAGCTGGTCGGTGCCCGGAAGCCCGGTGCGGTACTGGCAATGCCCGTTCTGCAGCCGGACCCACTCCTCACTCTACAGCGAGGTCTTCGAGCGCGGCGCGGGAGCGCGGCGCGTCGAGCCGGTGGTCGCCGCGACGCGCCCGGACGGCGCTCCGCAGGCCACGCCCGAGGACATCCGGTGGGCGCGGCTCAAGTCGCGCGCGGCGCGCTGGTTCGCGCGCCTCGAGCAGGAACAGATCGTGGCGCCCGCGCGCGCGACCGCCCCCGCGCCGGGCCGCGCCGTCGCGCCGCGAGCGCCCTCGGCCGGCCGGCGCTCGCGCTGACCACCTCGCTCAGACTCGTCTTTCGCTCTCCGCGCGATTGCGGCTGGGGGGTCTGGCTGAGGTCGAGCTACGCGAAAGCGCAGCTCGACCGGAAATCGCTCTGACTCGCCGAGAACTGCGTTTGCGAGCACGAGAAACGGCGAAAGGCGAGTCAGAGCGGGACGCTCTCCGGCGCGCCCGCGGCCGGCGGCTCGGGGCTGGGCGGCAGCTCGGGCTGCTCGCCCTGGATCCGCGCCGCCAGCTCGTTGCGGAAGGCCTCGAGCGCGTCCTCCGGCCCGTCGAAGAGGCCGCTGCGGATGCCGGGCACCACCCGCTCGGCGGCGTTGCGCGCCGCGTCTGCCTCGAGCACGAGGGTCCGGAGCCCCTGCTCGCTCGTGAGCGCGTCCTCGAGCACGATCCTCCAGGCGCCATCGACCCGCCGGAGCGTTGCGAGGGTGTGATCGCCCGCCGTGACGAGCGCGCGGTCGCCCTTCACGATGCTCTCGGCGACGCGGAGCGCGTCCACCTCGGCCGCGACCCGGTCCGCGTAGCCGACCGCGTGCGCCGCCCCCGGTCCGAAGCGGTCGCGCAGCGCGCCCTCCAGGGCCTCGTACGCCTTCGCGAGCTTCACGAACGACGCCGTCGCCGTCGCCGCGTTCGGCGACTCGACGAGGCGGGCGGCGCGCTCGGCGTCGCCGTCGTGCAGCGCCCCGTAGAAGGCGCGCGTCACCTCGATCGGCGACCCCGCCGCGGCCGCCGCGCCCTCGCCCCCCGCCGGCGCGACGCGCCCCCCCGCCGCGCAGCCGATCGCGAGCGCGACGAGCAGCGCCGCGGCCCCCCATCGTCCCGAGCTGGCGGTGAGGCGCATTCCGTTCCCGGCCCGCTCACGAGCGTAGCACCCGGCGCGCGCGTCAGCCGCTGCCGCGCGGCGGCGCACCCCATGCGAGCGCACGCCGGCGGCGACCCGCGCGTGGCGCGCCTTGTTCAGGCCGCGGCGCGTGGGCAGCTTACGAAGGCCGCAGCGCGGCTGTCCGTGCCAGAGACCACGTCACTCCTCGGCCGCGCCGGCCCGCTCATCGCGGCGCGGCTCGTCTCCGCCTGCGTCACGCTGTGCATCCCGCTCGTGCTCGCGCGGATGATGCCGCAGGCCGAGTACGGCACCTACAAGCTGCTCTTCCTCGTCTCGCTCACGGCGGCGTCCGTCCTGCCGCTCGGGGTGACGCAGAGCCTCTACTTCTTCGTGCCCCGCGCGAAGGAGCCGCGCGTCTACTTCGGCCAGACGCTCGCCTTCATGCTCGCCTCCGGCGTCACGGGCGCCATCGCGCTGTGGGCGCTCGGGCCGGCGCTCGCGGCCGCGCTCTCCACGCCCGGGCTCCTCGAGCACCGGCTCGCGCTCGCCGCCTACACCGGTCTCGTGGTGGCAGCCTTCCCGCTCGAGACGTCGATCACCTCGCTCGGGCGGACGCGCCTCGCCGCCGTCGCCTACCTCGCCTCGGACGGCCTGCGCGCCGCGGCGCTCGTCGTGCCGGCGCTCGCCGGGTGGGGCCTCGCCGGCATGATGGCGGGGATGACGGCGTGGGCGGCGCTGCGCCTCGTCGCCGCGTGGGGGCTCGTCGCGCGCGGCCCGCGCACGCGCCTCTGGGACCGCGCGCTCTTCAAGGAACAGCTCGCATACGCGCTCCCGTTCGGCGTCGCCATCCTCTTCGCCATACCGCAGCAGTACGCGCACCAGTTCATCGTCGCCCACGCGGTCGGCCCGGCGCTCTTCGCGATCTACGCGGTCGCCTGCTTCGAGCTCCCGTTCGTGGATCTCTTCTACACGCCGACCGGCGAGGTCCTGATGGTGCAGCTCGGCGAGCACGAGCGCGCCGGGCGCCGGAGCGAGGGCGCCGCCGCCTTCCGCGACGCGGTGGACCGGCTCGCCGTCCTCATCCTGCCGCCCATCGCCTTCTTCTTCGCGGTCGCGCCCGCCTTCATCACCACCATGTTCGGCGCGCGCTTCGCGGCCGCCGCGCCCGTCTTCCGCGTCTGCCTGCTCGTGATGCCGCTCGGGATCTGGCCCCTCGACGCCACGCTGCGCGCGCGCGGCGAGACGCGCCACATCCTCGCGACCTACGTGGCGAAGGCGGCCGTGAGCATCCCGCTCGCGTGGCTGGCGGTGCAGCGCTTCGGGCTCATGGGGGCGGCCGGCTCGTACGTCGCGGCGGAGGTGCTGGGGCGCGTGCTCCTCGCCTGGCGCGTGCCCGCCTCGCTCTCCACGCCCGCGCGCCGCGTCCGCCTGCGCGACCTCGTGCCCACCGCGCGGCTCGCGCGGACGCTCTTCGTGTCGGTGGCGCTCGGCGCCGTCGGCGCCGGCACCTGCCAGGTCGCGGCGAGCTTCGAGGTGGCGCCCCCCGGCGCGGTCCTCCACCGGCTCTTCCCGCTCGCCGCCGCGGCCACGGCCTTCGGGGCGGGCTACCTCGTCCAGCTCTCGTCCTCGGCGACCGCCATCCCGGGCGCGCTGGGCGCGCTCCTCGCGCGACGCCGCGCGAAGCGCCCCGCGGCCGCGTGAGCCACGGCAGGGCTCACTGGGACGCGCTTCGCTGAGGAGGCGACCACCGCGACGCCGCCCTGGCCCGCTCGGCGCGCGCAAGCCGCCGGTAGAGCCGGTCGTGCTCGTCGATCATGCGCTGGAGCTCGAGCTCCTGCTCGACGAACCGGCGCGCCGCGGCGCCCATCCGGCGGCTCCGCGCGGGGTCGGCGAGGACGCGGAGCATCGCCTGAGCGAGCGCCTGCGGCTGCTCGGGCGGGACGACATAGCCGCGCTCGCCGTCCCGCACCAGCTCGGCGTTGCCGCCCGCGTCGGTGACGATCATCGGGAGCCCCGCCGCCATGCCCTCGATGATCGCGTTCGAGAGCCCCTCCTGGCGCGAGCAGAGGACGCCGAAGGTGCCGCGCGCGAGGACGGCCGGCACGTCGGGGCGCCCGCCGAGGAAGAACACGGCGTCGCGCAGCCCCAGGTCGCGCGCGAGCTGCTCCAGGCTCGGCCGCCGCGCGCCCTCTCCGACCAGGAACGCCATCGCGTCCGGCACGCCGCGCCGCACCTGCGCCAGCGCGACGAGGAAGTCCTCTTGCCGCTTCACCTCGTGGCGCATGTTCGCCACCAGCACCGCCACCGGCGCGCCGCCGGTGGGCGGCAGCGGCGACGCGAGCGGGCCCCCCCGCAGCGCGTCGAAGCGCGAGAGGTCGAGGCCGTTGTGGATGACGACCACGCGCTCCGGCGGGACGCGCTCGCGGTGCACGACGAGGTCACGCACCGCCTCGCAGTTCGCGATCACCACGTCGGCGGCGTGGGACGCGGCGGCGAGCGCCACGTGGCGCGCCTTCCCGTGCCAGTGCACGAGGTCGAGCCGGCTCACCGCGACCGGGACGCCGGCCAGCCTCGCGGCCGGGACGCCGAGCAGCGTCGAGTAGAAGTCCTGCGCGTGGACGAGGTCGATGCGCTCGCGCCGCAGCCAGCGCGCGAGCCGCACCGCCTCGGCGAAGTTCCCGGGGCGCATGAACGAGCCCCCCAGCGGATGGACGAGCGGCTCGTACCCGAGCGCCCGCGTCTCGTCGAGGAGCGGACCGCTCGCGTCGAGCGCGTGCACCGACACCTCGAAGTCGGCCGGGAGCCGGCGCAGCAGCTCCAGGACCTGGACCTCGCCGCCCCCCACGTGGAAGCAGTTCGTGAACTCGACGACGCGGATGCGCCTTGGGCCCATCGCATCGAATGTGGTCACGGGCGGACCGTGCCGCCCCCGCGACGACCCGAGCGGAGTATCGGGCTCGTGTCTCGCTCGTCCTTCGAGTTTCGAGGTGGGGGTCTGGGGGGAGCGGCAGTCGCTCCCCCCAGATTGAGGGCTTGCGAAGCGAAGCGTAGCGAGCCCGGAAATCCCCTGATTCGCCTATGAACCGCTCGACGAGCACCAGAAACGGTGAAAGGCGAGTCAGCCGGGCGAGCAACAAGTGGGCCTCTCCGTGGCCTCGCGTGCCTGGAAGGCCAACCTTGTCCTTGCAGTGGGGGGCGCATGGAACACGCGACGGCGGGCATCCGCGACGAAGCGGCGCGGGCGGAGGCGCAGGGTTCGGCGGACGGCGGGCGCCCGCTGCGCGTCGCGATGCTGGCGAGCATGTTCCCGCCCTCGATCGGCGGGATCCAGAGCCACACGCTTCGCCTCAGCCAGAAGCTCGTCGAGCGCGGCCTCGACGTCCACGTCGTCACGCGCATCCAGCCGGGCCTCGCCCCGTTCGAGCGTATGTGCGGCGTGCGCGTGCACCGGGTGGGGCTCCCCGCGGCGCGCGGCGCGGCCGGGAGCCTCGCCTTCGTCGCGGAGGGCGTGCGCGCGCTCCTGCGCCTCGCGGAGCACGTGGACGTGCTGCACGCGCATCAGCTCCTCTCGCCGTCGACGATCGGGCTCCTCGCATCGCCTCTCACGGGGCTCCCCCTCGTGGTGAACCCGCACGCGTGCGGCGCCATCGGCGACGTCGCCGTCCTGTCGGGCTCCCGCGCCGGGCGGCTGCGGCTTCGCGCGATCGTCGCGCGCGCCGACGCGTTCGTCGCGGTGAGCCGGACCATCCGCGACGAGCTCGCCGGCGTCGGTGCGCCGCCGCAGGCCATCTGGAGCATCTCGAACGGCGTCGACACCGATCGCTTCTGCCCCGCGCCGCCCCGGGAGCGCCTCATGATCCGACGCGCGCTCGACCTGCCCGACGCGCCGCTCGTCGTCTACACGGGACGGCTCGCTCCGGAGAAGGGGGTGGACCTCCTGCTCGACGCGTGGGCGCGCCTCGCGGCGCGCCTGCCGGCCGCACGGCTCTGCGTGGTGGGGACCGGGGGCGAGGAGGCGGCGCTGCGCGAGCGCGCGCGCGCCCTCGGCATCGCGGCCGCCGTCGTGTTCACGGGCGGCGCCGCCGACGTCGCTCCCTACCTGAGAGCGGCCGATGCTGCGGTGCTCCCGTCCCGCACCGAGGGCATGCCGGTCGCGCTGCTGGAGGCGATGAGCTGCGCGCTGCCGGTGGTGGCGACGCGCGTGGGCGGCTCCGCGGAGGTGCTGGAGGACGGCGTCACGGGACGACTCGTCCCGCCGGAGGATCCGCAGGCGCTGGCCGCCGGGATCGAGGAGGCGCTCCGCGACGACCTCGCCGGGACGCGGCGCGGCGAGGCCGCCCGCGCGCACGTCCTCGGGCGGTACGCGATGGAGCAGGTGGCGGAGCGGTTCACCGCGCTCTACCGGGCGGTCACGGCGCGCCACGCCGCGCGCGCGCTCCCCGTCGCGCCGGGCGCGCCCTCCAGGTGAGCGCGGACGTGAGCGTCGCCGCCGCCCCGATCCCGCCGCGTGCCCGCGTCGGATATCTCATGTCGTGGTACCCGGCCGTCACCGAGACCTTCATCCTGCACGAGATGCTCGAGCTGCGGCGGCTCGGGGTGGACCTCGAGATCTTCCCCCTGTTCGGCGCGGCCCAGGACGTTCGGCACCCGGGCGCCGAGGCGCTCGCGGACCGTGTGCGGTACCACCGCGGCCTCTCCCTCGAGCTCGCAGCCGCGCAGCTGCACTGGCTCGCGCGCCGTCCGCGGGCCTACCTGCGATCGTGGTCGCGGGCGCTGCGCGGGAACGCGCGCTCGCCGGAGCTCCTCCTGAAGGCGCTCGTGGTCGTGCCGCGCGCCGCGCTCCTCGCGCGCCGGATGGAGGAGCGCGGGATCCGCCACGTCCACGCCCACTGGGCGACGCACCCGGCCCTCGCCGCCTTCGTCGTCCGCGAGCTCACCGGCATCGGCTACAGCTTCACGGCGCACGCCCACGACCTGTACCTCGACCGCGCCATGCTCGGCGAGAAGATCGCGGCGGCGCGCTTCGTCGTCACCATCTCGCGCTTCAACCGCGCCCTCGTGGAGCGCGCCTGCGGGGCCGCGGCGGCGGCGAAGACGCTCGTCGTCCCGTGCGGCGTGGACCCCCGCCTCTTCGGCCGCCGGCGGCCGCGCCCACCGGACGGCGTCCTCCGGATCGCCTGCGTGGCCGGGCTCCGCGACTACAAGGGCCACCGCTGGCTCGTGGACGCGTGCGCGCTCCTCGGCGAGCGCGGCGTGCCGTTCCACTGCGTGCTCGCCGGCGACGGCCCGGAGCGCGGCCGCCTCGAGGCGCGCATCGCGTTCCTCGGCCTCGGCGGGCGCGTGCAGCTCCTCGGGAACCAGTCGCAGGATCGCATCCGCGCGGAGCTCGATCGCTGCGACGTGATGGTGCTGCCGAGCGTCGTGACCAGGCGCGGCATGATGGACGGGATCCCCGTCGCGCTCATGGAGGCGATGGCGACGGGGCTGCCCGTCGTCTCGACGCGCGTCTCCGGCATCCCGGAGCTGGTCGAGGACGGGCGGACCGGGCTCCTCGCGCCCGAGAAGGACGCAGCCGCGCTCGCCGATGCGCTGGAGCGCCTCTTCCGCGACCCCGCGCTCGCGCGCCGCCTCGCCGTCCAGGGTCGGGCCCACGTCCTCAGGAACTTCAACCTCGTCCGGAACGCCGCACGCCTCCGCCGGCTCCTCGACGCGGCGATGGAGGGGCGGCCGCCGGTGGAGGAGGAGGCGACGCGCGATCAACCCTCGCGCCTTCGCCCGATGACGACGAAGAGCCCGCCTTCTCGCGCCAGCGTCCAGGACCAGCGCAGCTGATGCAGCACGTTCTCGAAAGCCCAGTCGTCGGCGGCCGGCACGAAGAGGCCGCCATCCTCGACGGCAGCCTCCGACGTGACCGTGCTCGGGTACGCCCTGAGGTAGTCGGCGCCGCTCGCCGAGAGCCAGCCCTGCACCTCCGCGAGCGTGTGGCGGTGCTCCTCGGGGTGCCGGTACTGATCCCGCACCCACGCCAGGCGGCGGGCCGGCTGCGACGCGCGATCGCGCAGCACCGGATCGAGAGGGATCCACCGCAGGCCGGTGAGCCTCGCCACCGTCCTCCGGAGCCGGTGAGGGATTCGAGCGTACGCGTTGTAGACGCCGACCACGATGACGCCGCCCGGTCGCGCCAGCCGCGCGATCGAGAGGAACGACGCGCGCGGGTCCGGCGTGTGGTGAAGGACCCCGGAGCAGTAGACGACGTCGAACGCGCCCGCCCGCAGGCCCGGGTTGCGCAGGTCCGTCTCGACGAAGAGCGCGCGCTCGATCCCGAAGCGGCGGCCGGCGGTCGCCGCGAGCTCGAGCGACGCGCGCGTGAGGTCCGCTCCGACGACGAGGCGGTCGCCCGTGGCCAGGAAGAGGCTCATCTGGCCGGTCCCGCATCCGACCTCGAGCACGGTCGCGTCGGGCGCGATCGCGCGATCGAGCAGCCGCGCGAATTCGCTCCGCGCCGCGCGCTCCCGGAGCGCAGGGTAGCTGTCCCGCGGCGGATATCCCGGGAACGGCGCGGCCGAGTAGAAGTCGCGGATCCTCTCCGCTCGGCCGTCGAGCTCGCGCCGCAGATCCGGGATGCCGTTCGCCACGCGGGAGGAGCGTCCACAGGTGCCGCAGCCAAGGCCCGCTCCGCGCGCGACCAGGTCGCCGCGGCAGCCCGGACACGCGAGGAGCCCGAGCAGTTCGGGCGGGACGCCGCAACGGGATCGGCGAAGCACGAGTCAGAAGATGGAGTAGATGAACGGCGCCAGCGCCTCGACGCTCGCGGCGAGGAGCAGCAGGACCGCGGTGAGGCAGAGGAAGACGACGAGCGGCACCAGCCATCGCTTGTGGGCGGGGTCGCGCCACAGCCCGCGTACGAGGTCGCCCGCCGAAGGCGCCATGCTCGCGATCACGACGAGACCGTTCCGGAGCTTGCCGTGCCTCGCGATCATGCGAACACCTCCTCGAGCTCGAGCCCGCTCGCCCGCGCCTTCGTGACGACGCACCGGCCCGCCACGAGGAGGTCGATCCCCGAGCGCCGGAACGTCGAGTACCCTTCGACCGCGCGGTTCACGATGGGCTCGCCGGCGAGGTTGAAGGACGTGTTGAGGAGGACCGGGATGCCGGTCCGCTCGCCGAACGCGAGCAGGAGCGCGTGGAAGCGGGGTGAGACCTCGGCGTCGACCGCCTGCACGCGCGCGGTGCCGTCCACGTGCGTGACGGCGGCGAGCCGCTCGCGCCACTCGGGCCGGACCGGGAAGACGCCCGACATGAAGCGGCACAGGCGCGCGCCGCCGGCGGGGAGGTCGAAGTAGCGGCTCGCCACCTCCGCCGGGACGGCGGGCGCGAAGGGGCGGAACTCCTCGCGATACTTGACGCGGCGGTTGAGCCGGTCGCGCATCTCGGCCCGGTCGGGCGCGGCGAGGATGCTGCGGTTCCCGAGCGCGCGCGGGCCGAGCTCGCAGCGGCCGTCCATCCACCCGACGATGCGGCCCTGCGCGAGCTCGCTCGCGATCCGGTCGAGCAGCGCGCGATCGGAGGCGGCTCGCTCGAATGACAGCCCGTCCTCGCCCGCGATGCGCTCGAGCTCCAGCGGGTCGACGGCGCAGCCCCAGAACGCGTGGTCCGGCACCGCTCGATCGGGGCCGCCGAAGTGGACGCGGTCGGCGTAGAGCGCCGCCCCGAGCGCGCAGCCCGCGTCTCCGGGCGCCGGCGGCACGAAGACACGCTCGAAGCCGGCCTCGCGGAGGATGCGGGCGTTCGCGCAGCCGTTCAGCGCCACGCCGCCGCCGAGGCAGAGATCCGGGAGCGCCGTCTCGCGCCGGAGCGCGCTCGTCATGTCGACGAGCACGTCCTCGAGGACGCGCTGGACGCTCGCCGCGATGTCGGCCCAGCGCGCGCCGTCCGGCGTCGCGAGGTCGACGGGCTCGTACGGAGCGCGCGGTCTCCCGAAGACCTCCACGAGCCGCGACGAGTAGGCGCGCTCGACCGACGCCTCGAACTCGAAGTAGGAGAGGTCGAGCGCGAAGGCCCCGTCGCCCGTCCGGCGGACGATGGCGCGCACCTCGTCCTCGAACCGCGGCTTCCCGTACGAGGCGAGGCCCATCACCTTGGACTCGCCCTCGTTGACCTCGAAGCCGAGGAAGGCGGTGAACGCGGAGTAGAGCATCCCGAGCGAGTGCGGGAAGCGCACCTCGCGCAGGATCTCGATGGCGCACCCCTCGCCGGCGCGCTTCGTCCCTCGCCCGATCGAGAGGGTCGCCCACTCGCCGACGCCGTCCGCGGTGAGGATGGCGGCCTCCCGTGTGGGCGCCGTCAGGAACGCCGCCGCCGCGTGGGACTGGTGGTGCTCGGTGAACAGGACCTTGCGCGCGGGTACGCCGAGCCGCGAGGCGATGATGCCCTTCACCCACGCCTTCTCCCCGAGCGTGTTCTTCATGGCTCGCGGGAAGCTGCGCCAGGATCGCGGGAAGGCGCGCAGCGCGGTCACCACGATGCGCTCGAGCTTCAACATCGGCTTCTCGTAGAAGACGACCGCGTCGAGATCGTCCGGCCGGAGCCCGGCCTCCGCGAGGCACCACTCGATCGCCGCGAGCGGGAAGGAGGCGTCGTTCTTGCGGCGCGAGAGCCGCTCCTCCTGGATCGCGCAGACGGGGACGCCGTCGACGACCAGCGCCGCCGCCGAGTCGTGATAGTGCGCCGAGATGCCGAGGATCCTCATGGGTCAATACTGGCGCTGCAGCGCGGTGCGCCCGTCGCGCCGCATCGGCTCGCTGAAGCCCGGACGCTCGCGGCGGGCGGCGCGCTTCGCGAGGAGCGCGAAGACCGGCAGGACGAGGAAGTACTGGGCGAGGAGGACGAGCGCGCCGAGCGCGCCCGCCAGGGCGGTCGCGACGCGCAGGTAGCCCTTCCACAGGCGCGACGCGCGCGCGAGCCACAGCTGCCGGCGGTGACGCTCGGGCGCGATGCGCTCGAGCTGCGATCGCGTGTAGCCCATGTGGAAGACCTCGTCGTGGAGGATGCGGCGGAACATCTCGCGGGTCTCGCCGTCGGGGACGACCTCCCGGTAGACCGCGAAGCGCCCCGCAGCGGCCTTCTCGGAGAGATGGAGGAACGCCAGCAACGAGGCGTCGTGCTCCTCGTGGACGCGCAGGTCGTCGAGGCCGCGCTCGCCGGGCGAGATCCAGCTCGCCTCGAACGAGGCGGCACGACCCGTGCCGAGCCCAACCATGATGGCGCGCCCGCGCGCTCGCAAGAGGTCGGCGTGCCGCTGCTCGTCGGCGGCGTGGCGCAGGAAGAGCCTGCGGAGCAGCGGATCCGCGGTGAGCTCCGCCGCGCGGGAGAGATCGCGCCCTCCGTCGGTCTCGGTGACGGCGAACGTGAGCAGCTTGCGAGCGCAGCGCCGCGCGTCCCGCCAGACCCAGCGATGGATCGGCCGGAGGGCTCGCTCGGCGCGGGTGCCACGGTGCTCTGGCACGATGATTAGGATTGCGCCGCTGATGGCGTGCGGGAACGCTCCCGTGGGGCCACTCGCAGGACGGGAAGAATTGCGGCGTTCGACCAGCTGGGCGACGCGAGTCGCGACCACCGCGGCCGGTGCGGCGCTCGTCGCGTGGGCCGTCCTCGCCGATCCCCGGTGGGCGGAGCGGCACGTCCTTCCCTCGTACTGCGCCACGCACCCCGCGGAGTGGGTCGTGGCACGCGCGGGACGCTGGCTCGTCGGAGCGCTCGGGGTGGTCGTGGCCGTGAAGCTCGCGCCCGCGCTGGAGCGCCGGGCGGGTCGGTCCAGCCTCCGCCCGCAGGCGGGCTCGCTCGTGGGCATCGCCCTCGCGGTCGTCGCGTCCCTCGGCGTCGCCGAGGTGTCCATGCGACGCCTGCACCAGCGGCTGCCCGCTGGTGAGGGGGCGCCCCTTCACGGCCGAGGCGCGCCGATGGCCCGCGCCGACGCCCGGCTCGGCTGGTCCTGGTTCCCGGGACGCACCACCTGGATCCGGATGGGCGACGGGCTGGTCGCGTACGCCATCGACGCGGAAGGCGACCGCGCCGCCTCGGAGCACGACCTCCCGGACCACGCCCTGCCGACCGTCCTCTTCACGGGCGAGTCGATCGCCTTCGGCTACGGCCTTGCCTACGAGGAGACGATCCCGTTCCTCGTCGGGCGCGATCTCGGCGTGCAGACCGTGAACGTGGCCGTGATCGGCTACGGGAGCGACCAGGCCCACCTGCGCGCGCTCGACGCGCTCGCGCGGTACCGCCATCCGCTCGCGGTCGTGACGCTCTTCATCACGGACCAGATCGATCGGAACGTCGACGCTTGGCGCCCGAGGCTCGCGCTCGGGCCCGGCGGCACGCTCCAGCTGGCGGCGCCCTCGACCGGCCTCCGGATCGCGAAGCTCCTGCAGGAGCTGCCGTATCGCGGAGACGAGCGCTTGCGCGTGACCGCCGCCGTCCTGCGCGCGACCGCGGAGGCGGCGCGCGCCCGAGGCGCGCTCCCGCTGTTCGTCGTGACGAACCATGGCGCGGCATGCCTGCCCGAGGGTCGCGAGGAGGCCTGGGTGGTGGACGAGCTCTTCGTGCGACAGCGGCTGCCGTTCTTGCGGGTCGAGCTCGGCCCGGAGGATCGCCTCCCCTTGCTCTTCGAGAGGCACCCGAGCGCGCGCGGCGCGCACAAGATCGCCGCCGCCGTGGAGCGCGCCCTCTCGGAGCAGCTCGGAGGACGCCCGAGTCGGTGATACCGTCGTGGTATCAAAGCCCCGCGGGGCGCTAGCTCAATGGTAGAGCAGCGGCCTTTTAAGCCGTTGGCTGAGGGTTCGAGTCCCTCGCGCCCCACTTCCCTCCACGTCGCGCGCCGCTCATCGCGCGGACGCACGGTTGACCCGCTCCAGATCGCCTCCGCAACGCGCGCCGCGTGGTTCTGCGCGCTCGGCCGGACGTATCCCGGGCGCGCGACGGCGCGCTCTCGGGGCGACCGGGCGAGGGCGACACGCCTCGCCCGCTCCCCAACCGACCCTTACGCCGGAGCCACACCGTGGCCACCTTGGCCCGCATGGCGGTTGAACAGACCCTCGCCGAGACACTCTCGTGCCGCCGCGTCCTCCTCGTCGAGGACGACCGGGCTCTCAACGAGCTGCTCACGGAGTTCCTCGAGCTGCAGGGCCTGGAGGTGACCGCCGTCGAGTCGGGCGACGACGCCCTGCGCGAGCTCGAGGGGGACGCGCCGCCCGACATCGTCCTGCTCGATCTGCGCGTGCCTGGCATCTCGGGAGGCGAGGTGCTGCGCCGGATGAAGCAGAACCCACGCTGGTCGCACATCCCGGTGGCGGCCATGACCGGGATGCGTCCAGGCGAGTTCCACCTCGTCGCCGATCCCGACGAGTTCCTCGCGAAACCCTTCGACATCGACGCGCTCAGCGCCGCGCTCGTGCGGATGTGCGAGGAGCGCCACTCCTGAACGAGGCTTCGCGATTCGCGTTCGCGAATCGCGCTCTCGTTCGGCCATTTCGCCACGGGGCTGCGCGGCCCCGATCGCTCGCGTTGCGAGTCGCGTCGGTGATCCCGCCTCGGGATTCCGCCCGGCGGCGGGTCACCCCCACAGCTTGTCGGGATGCGCGCTCACGACGCGCCCGCAGTGGGCGCACACCTTGGTGCGACCGCCGATGACGGCGCTGCGGCCGTTCGCGTCCGTGTGCTCGCACCCGTCGAGCAGCCGTACGATCTGCTCGTTGAGATCGCGGAGCTGCCGCTCGAGCTTCGCGGCGTCACTCCGGAGGAACTCTTTCCGGGCGATGCGCTCGGCCTGCGTGAAAGGGCGTGTCGCCTGGGCAGGGACCGGCTTCGCCATGGGCCACCTCTCGCGGGACAGCGAGGATCCTACCGCGTCCGCCTGGGTCGTGTCTCCCCCAGCGCCCCGATGCGTCACGGCGCCGCGGGGAGCCAGAGGTCCACGGTGAGCGGCCGGTGGTCAGACGCCTCGGTGACGTCGAGGCCCGAGGCGACGGCGACGCGCGTCACGAGGGTGGCATCGGCGCGCGGCAGGAGCGCGTAGTCGATCCGCTCGCGCGCGCCCCCGCCGGACCACGTCCACCCGTTGGCGCCGGCGAGCCGGGCGCCCAGGTCGGCGAGCGCCCCGTCGCCGAGGAGCGGCGCGAGGGCCGGAGATCCCGGGACATCGTTCAAGTCTCCGGTCACGAGGACGATCGGACGCTCCGCTCCGTCCCGCAGCGCGTCCGCCACCTCGCGGACGCGAGCGGCCTGCTCGAGCCTGCGCGCGTCGTCCGCCGGATCGAGGCGCGACACGAGGTGATTCGCGAGCACGACCACCGGACGCGCGCCCTCCCCCAGGTCGAGGTGGATCTCGACGAGATCGCGCGACCAGAGCCGGCGACCGTCGCGGGCGCGATCCTCCAGGTGACTCTTCCAGGAGGCGACCGGGACACGCGCCAGGATCCCGATGTCGATGCCGCGGGGGTCGAACCCGTCGCAGAGGAACGCCTGGTAGCCGCCGCCGGCGAGCGGCCCCGCCGCGAGCCGCTCGAGGAGGGGCAGGTTCTCGATCTCCTGGAGCACCAGGACGTCCGCGTCGAGCCGCGCGAGGACGCGGCCGACCCGGGCGAGCTTCGCCTCGACCTCGTCCGGCGTCGGGACCGTGTCCATGTCGCCCGGGGCCACCGTTCGATCGATCTCGTCGAAGAGGTCGTGGACGTTCCAGGTGAGGACGCGAAGCGAGCTCGGGGCCGCCGGCGTCGCCCGCTCGCCAGGGGGCGCGCAGGCGACGAGCGCGAGCGCGAGGAGGGTGAAGCGCATGCGCGCCGCGAATGCAACGAGGGCGCCAACGCAGCGTCCCCCGCACGCCGGCCGCATTCCCCGGCGAGGGGACCTCGACCCGCGTCCAGCGCGCGGACCTACGTCCGCTGCGCGGCCCGGCGCCATCCGGCGATGGCCGCGAGCGCGGCCGCGCCCGCGCCCGTCCACGGATGCGTCCTGAGCCACACCTCGGCGCTCCACGAGCGCGCGCGGCCGTCGAACTGGCCGTGCGCGCCGCGATCGCCCGGGAGCGGCTCGTCCACGTTGTCGGAGCGTCGAGGCGCCACCGGCTGCGTGGTCTGCTGCGCCTCGAACCCGTGTCTCGCGAGGTAGCGGTCGGCGAGCCCCGGCGCGAGCCGCTGCCCGACGATCGCCTTGATGGTGGACGGCGCGATCCACAGCTCGCGAACCGGGTGCTCCGCGACGCGGAGGCAGGCCCGCGCGATCACCTCGGGCTGGTAGATGGGCGGCACGGGTTGCGGCTGGTTCGGCAGTCGCGAGCGCACCACGTCGAACTGCGGCGTGTTCACGGCCGGCAGCTCGAGCATCGAGAGGTGCACCGGAATGCCGTCGTGGAGCAGCTCCGAGCGCAGGCTGTCCGTGAATCCGCGGATCGCCGCCTTGCTCGCGCAGTAGGCGCTCTGGAGCGGGATGGAGCGGTACGCCAGCGCCGAGCCGATCTGGATGACGCCGCCGCCGCCGGGCTGGTCCTTCATGCGGCGGAGCGCTGCCAGCGTGCCGTGGACGTAGCCGAGGTAGTTCACCTCCGTGACGCGCCGGAACTCCTCCGGCGTCGTGTCGAGCGCGCGGGAGAAGACGCTCACCATCGCGTCGTTCACCCACGTGTCGATGCGCCCGTAGTGGGCCACCACCGCGTCTGCGGCCGCATCGACGGAGCCCGCGTCCGAGACGTCGAGCGGCAGGACGAGCGCCTCCCCGCCCGCCTGGCGGATCTCGCGGGCACAGTTCTCGAGCGCTTCCTGCGTCCGCGCGATGAGGCCCACCCGGGCCCCGCGCGCTCCGAAGGCACGGGCGATCGCGCGCCCGACCCCGCTCGACGCGCCCGTCACGACGGCGACCTGCTCCGAGACGGGCCTTCTCCGGTTGCGATTGACGATCGTCATCTCTGGAAGATGTGCCCGGACCCCCTTCCGGACCGCTGCTGCTCACGTTCGCCCCTGCGGCGCGAGGCCCCCCGGCCGTCCTGCATGCGGCCCCTCGAAAGCGAGGTAGGATCCGCCGAAGGGGGGCCTGACGATGAGCGAGCATGACAGGCCGGCCGACTCGCGCGCGCCGGACGCCTTGCCGGAAGGTGAAGAGGCCGCGCCAGCGGGTGTCCGCACGATGGCGCTCGTGCGATGGGCGCTCGTCGCGCTGATGGCCGTCGCCGCCGCAGGGGCGTGGATCTCCTGGGCCGACCTCGGGCGGAGGGCAGTCGCCCATGCCGTCCAGTACCGCTGCCCGATGCATCCCTCGGTCATCCAGGGCGGGCCCGGCGAGTGCCCGATCTGCGGCATGGACCTCGTGGTCGTCGAGGGACGTGCTCCGCCCCTGGCGCCCGTGCAGCTCGCGGCCGCCACCGCTCCCGCCGGGAAGCTCTGGTGCCCGATGCATCCCGAGGTGACGAGCGACGACCCGGCCGCCACCTGCTCGAAGTGCGGCGGCATGAAGCTCGTGCCGCGCCCCGGCCCGATCGGGAAGCCGGGCGGACCCGTGCCCGGCCTCGCTCCGGTCGAGATCGGCGCCGACCGCACCCAGCTCATGGGCATGCGGACGGCGCGCGTCACCCGCCAGCGCCTCGCGCCGCAGCTCCGCACCGTCGGCTTCGTCTCCGCGAACGAGGCGTCGGTCGCCATCATCACGGCCCGCTTCACAGGCTGGATCGAGGAGCTGCCCGTCGCCCAGAGCGGGCAACACGTCGAGAAGGGGCAGGTGCTCGCGACCGTCTACAGCCCCGATCTCCTCTCGTTGCAGCAGGTCTTCCTGAACGCGCTCAAGTGGTCCAAGACCCAGGGCGCCGCGGCCACCGCGGCCGAACCCCGCAGGCGGCTCGAGCTGCTCGGCGTCGCGCGCCAGGACCTCGACGACCTCGCGAAGGGCGGACAGGCGCCGAACGCCACGCCCCTCCGCTCGCCGGTGGCGGGTTACGTGGCGAAGAAGGCCGCGCTCCCAGGCCTCTACGTCCAGCCCGGCACGGAGCTCTTCCAGGTCGCGGACCTCTCGACGGTCTGGGTGGTCGCCGACGTCTACGAGCACGACATGAGCCGCATCCACGTCGGGCAGCGCGCGCGCCTCCTCCTCGCCGCGTATCCGGGCGAGGCGTTCACCGGGCACGTGCAGTTCATCTACCCCGCCGTGAACCCGGAGAGCCGCACGCTCCAGGCGCGCATGCAGTTCAAGAACCCGGGCCTGAAGCTCCGGCCCGGGATGTACGGCGACGTCGTCATCGAGCTCGCGTCGGCGGAGGGGCTCTCGGTGCCGACCGACGCGGTGGTGGACACGGGCGAGCTCCAGTACGTCTTCCTCGCCCGCGACAGGGGCCGCTTCGAGCCGCGCGTCGTGCGCCTCGGCGCGCGCGGGGACGGCCGCGTGCAGATCCTGGACGGGCTCGCCGACGGCGACGTGGTCGTCACGACCGCGAACTTCCTCGTCGACTCCGAGAGCCGCCTGCGCGCGGCGGTGGAAGGCTTCGGCGCCGGCTCCGGGGAGCCGCCGCACGAGCACGACGAGGCGCGCGAGCGGCAGATCGCCGGCACCGGACGCCACGATCGGTAGGAGCGCGCATGGTCGCCCGCATCATCGAGCTCTGCGCGAGGAACCGCTTCGTCGTCCTCCTCGGCGTCGCCGTCGCGACCGCCGCCGCGGCCTGGTCCATCGGGCAGGCGAAGCTCGACGCGATCCCGGACCTCGGCGACCCCCAGGTCATCGTGTTCACGGAGTGGATGGGGCGGAGCCCGACCCTCGTCGAGGACCAGGTCACCTACCCCATCGTCAGCTCGCTCGTCGCCGCGCCCAAGGTGGCCGACGTGCGCGGCTACTCGATGTTCGGGATGTCGTTCGTCTACGTCATCTTCGAGGAGGGGACGGACCTCTACTGGGCGCGCAGCCGCGTGCTCGAGTACATGAGCTCCATCCGCGCGCGCCTGCCGGAGGGCGCGAGCCCGGTCCTCGGGCCCGACGCGTCGGGCATCGGCTGGGGCTTCCAGTACACGCTCGTGGACGAGAGCGGCGGTCACGCGCTGGACGAGCTGCGAACGTTCCAGGACTTCACGCTGCGCTACGCGCTCGGCCAGGTGCCCGGCGTGGCCGAGGTGGCGAGCGTCGGCGGGTTCCAGCGGCAGTACCAGGTGACCGTCGACCCGAACAAGCTGCGCGCGTACGACCTCACCCTCGGCGAGGTGATCTCGAAGATCCGCGACTCGAACAACGACGTGGGCGGCCGCGTCATGGAGCTCGCCGGGCGCGAGTACTACGTGCGCGGCCGCGGCTACATCCAGGACCTGGGCGCGCTCGAGCGCACCGCGGTGCGCGCGCGCGGCCCGAACGGCGTGCCGGTCCTGGTGAAGGACCTCGGCACCGTCCGCTTCGGCCCCGACATCCGGCGCGGCCTCCTCGAGTGGAACGGCGAGGGTGAGGCGGTGGGCGGCATCGTGCTCGTCCGCTACGGCGAGAACGTCCTCGACGTGATCGGCCGCGTGAAGCAGAAGATCGCGGACCTCCAGCACACCCTGCCGCCGGGCGTGAAGGTCGAGATCGCCTACGACCGCAGCGACCTCATCCACCGCTCCATCGCGACCCTGAAGCGCGCCCTCGTCGAGGAGGCGATCGTCGTCGCGCTCGTGATCGTCCTCTTCCTGCTCCACGTCCGCTCGGCGCTGCTCCCCATCATCTCGCTCCCCATCGCGGTCGCCCTGTCCTTCATCCCGATGGTGCTGCTCGACATCCCGGCCACCATCATGAGCCTCGGCGGCATCGCCATCGCCATCGGCGCCACCGTGGACGCCGAGATCGTCATGATCGAGGCGTCGCACAAGAAGCTCGAGCACGCCCCGCCCGGCGCCGACCGGCGCGCGCTCCTCGCCGAGGCGGCGCGCGAGGTGACGCCGGCCATCTTCTTCTCGCTCCTCATCATCGCGGTCGCGTTCCTGCCGGTGTTCACGCTCACCGGGCAGGCGGGGCGGCTCTTCAAGCCGCTCGCCTACATGAAGACGTTCGTCATGCTCTCGGCGGCGGCGCTCTCCATCACCTTCGCGCCGGCGCTCCGCGACCTCCTCATCCGCGGCAAGATCCGCAGCGAGGCGCGCCACCCCGTCTCGCGCGCGATCATCCGCGTCTACAAGCCTTTCGTGTTCGTCGCGCTGCGCCGGCCCAAGTCCACCATCGCCATCGGCCTCCTCGCCGTGCTCTCGGCGGTGCCGCTCGCGCTGAAGCTCGGCCAGGAGTTCATGCCGCCGCTCAACGAGGGCGACGTGCTCTACATGCCCACCACCTTCCCCGGCATCTCGATCGAGGAGGCGAAGCGGCAGCTCCAGATCCAGGACCGCGTGTTGCGGAGCTTCCCGGAGGTGGCGAGCGTCTTCGGAAAGGCGGGGCGCGCCGAGACGGCGACCGACCCGGCGCCGCTCACCATGGTCGAGACGACGGTGCGGCTGAAGCCGGTCGAGGCGTGGCGCATGCTGCCGCAGCCGCGCTGGTGGTCGCGCTCTACGCCGGGCTGGCTCGCGCCCGCCCTCCGCCCGCTCTGGCCCGACCGCCGCCGCATCACCTGGGACGAGCTCACCACGGCGATGAACAAGGCGATGCAGCTCCCGGGGTGGACGAACGCGTACACGATGCCCATCAAGGCGCGCGTCGACATGCTCTCGACGGGCGTGCGGACGCCGGTCGGCATCAAGATCATGGGCACCGACCTCGCCCAGATCGAGAAGGTGGGCGTCGCGCTCGAGGGGCTCATGAGCTCGATCCGCGGCACGCGCAGCGCCTTCTACGAACGGAACGAGGGCGGGCTCTACCTCGACATCGTCCCGAACCGCGACGCGCTCGCGCGCTACGGCATCACCGTGGGCGACGTGCAGCGCACGATCGAGGCCGCCATCGGCGGCGCGCCCATCGGCGTGACGGTGGAGGGACGGAATCGCTTCTCCATCAACGTGCGCTATCCGCAGGACCTCCGCAGCGACGTGGAGCGGCTGCGCCGCGTGCTCGTGCCGGTGGGCGGCGGCGGCGCGGGCGGGAGCGGCAAGATGGGCGCGCTCGTGCCGGCGAAGGTGCCGGAGCTGCTGCTCGCGCAGATGGGCGGCGGCACGGGCGCGCCTGCGCAGCCGGGCGGGACGGCACCAGCGCGCGCCAGGGCGGCAGGCGGCATCCCGGGCACCGCCTCGGACGCGCCCCTCATCCAGTGGGACAGCGGCGTGAACGTCGCCGACCAGGGCACGCTCGAGGGACTCGGGGGCGCCAGCCTGCAGAAGAGCGGGAAGCAGAGCTTCGTCCCGCTCGGCCAGGTGGCCGACATCCGCATCGTGGGCGGCCCGCCCATGGTGCGCGACGAGGGCGGGCTCCTCGTCGGGTACGTCTACGTGGACATCGACCCCACGCAGCGCGACATCGGCGGGTACGTGAGCGAGGCGAAGCACGCTGTGCACGAGGCGCTCGAGCACGGCGCGCTCACCATGCCGCAGGGCTCCTATCTGCGCTGGACGGGCCAGTACGAGCAGCTCGAGAAGATGTCGGAGCGCATGCGCCTCGTCATCCCGGCGACACTCCTCATCATCATGGTGCTGCTCTTCCTCCACTTCCGGAACTTCGTCGAGGTCCTCATCGTCCTGCTCTCCATCCCGTTCGCGCTGGTGGGGAGCGTGTGGCTGCTCTGGCTGCTCGACTACCGGATGTCGACGGCGGTGTGGGTCGGCATCATCGCGCTCGTCGGGCTCGCCGCGCAGACCGGCATCGTGATGATCGTGTACATCGACAACGCCTACGAGCGGCGGCGCCGCGCCGGGAAGATCCGCGACCTCTCCGACATCGTCTGGGCGCACATGGAGGGGACGGTCCAGCGCGTCCGGCCGAAGCTCATGACGGTCGCGACCATGCTGGCCGGCCTCGTCCCGCTCCTCTGGGCGAGCGGCTCCGGCGCCGACGTGATGAAGCGGATCGCGGCGCCGATGGTGGGCGGGCTCCTCACGAGCGCGTTCCTCACCCTCGAGATCATCCCGGTCGTCTACACCTACTGGCGCCAGGAGCAGGTGCTGTGGGAGCTGCTCGCCGAGCTCGACGGCCGCCGCCTCGCGGCGCTCCGCCTGTGGACGCGCGTGCAGGGCGCCGGATGGGCTCTCCTCGGCGCCGCGCTCGTGGCGATGATCTACGTCGAGCTGCCGCGCGCTGCGTGGGCGGTGGCGCTCGTCGCGGCCGTGGCAGGTATCCTCGCGGGGACGGTCGCCTATCTGCGGCAGCGCCCCCACGCGCGGCGGCTCGTGTGGCCTGCGCCAGCCGCGAGCTCGCGGCGCGCGGCGTGATCGAGGGCGGGGGGCCCAGCGTCTCGTCCGCCGCGGCTCGACCGTGGCGGGAGAAGGGCGGCTTGCCAGGCTGACGCGCGCTCCCTACATCGATGGGGAGGAGCTGCGTCGTGCCAGCCCGTGACAGCGAGGCCATTCGCCGGGAGCTCGTGGCGCGGATCCCGGGGTGGTACATCCCCTGGGTCCACCTCGTCGGCCCGTCCCTCGTCGGCTTCGCGCTCATCGCGACCGCCGTGAGGTGGATCGAGCGCCCGAGCGTCTGGGAGCTCCTCTTCGTCCTGCCGGTGCTCGTGCTCGCGAACGCGAACGAGTGGGTCCTCCACAAGGGCGTCCTCCACCACCGCGTCCCGGGGCTCGGCTTCGCGTTCGAGCGGCACACGCCCCAGCACCACGGCGCGTTCACCTGTCGTACCACCTGCCCGAGGACGGCCCCGTGGGGCGCCTCGCGCTCGTCCGCGTGCTGCGCCGCCATCACGCGCGCCACCACACACCCGAGCTGATGCAGCGCTGGAACTTCAACGTGACGGTGCCGCTGTGGGACTGGGTGAGCGGCACGCTCTGGCGCCCCGAGCGCGCCGGGACGACGACCAAGCCCGCAGGCGCGTAGCTGCCAAGCTGCGCCCCTTTGACAGCGTTGCAGCGTTTGGGTACAAGCGCGCGACCCCATCGTCTAGAGGCCCAGGACGCAGCTCTCTCAGGGTTGAAACCGCGGTTCGAATCCGTGTGGGGTCATCCCTTCGTTCTTCGTCACCGCCCCTGGGCCTGCTGTGCGCGCCTTCGGCGCGCAGACGATGGCTGCGCCATCGCCGAGCAGGCCCAGGACCGCGCTCGGGTCTTATCCCCCTCGCCCCGCGAAGCGGGGAGAGGGTCGGGGAGAGTGGCGGCGCGCCCGATGGTTACAAGCCCGCTCACCCTGAGCGTAGGCCCCGCACCGCGGGGCCGAAGTCGAAGGGCGAGCGCATCATGCGAACGCTCGCGGGTGCCGGCAGGATCCTTTGACAGGCATCTCGGCCGCGGGTAGTTTCCGGCGCTCCCGACCCCATCGTCTAGAGGCCCAGGACACGGCCCTTTCAAGGCTGTAACCGGGGTTCGAATCCCCGTGGGGTCATTCCTTCCTTGCGCGTCGGCGCCCTCGGGAGCCCCGCGCGCGGCAGCGGCGCGCTCCTCGCGATAGGTGAGTCGCATGTCCCGCCGTACTGCGCTCGTCACCGGAGCGAATCGAGGGATCGGGCTCGAGGTCTGCCGGCAGCTCGGCCGCCAGGGGATGCGGATCATCTTGACCGGCAGAGATGCCACCGCTGCCTCGGACGCTGCCCACGGTCTGTCGAAGGCAGGGCTCGAGGTCTTCCCCGAGGTCCTCGACGTCGCCTCGGAGGAGTCCGTCGCGGCCTGCGCGGCGCGGCTCGACCAGCGGGGCGAACGCGTAGACGTCCTCGTCAACAACGCGGGCATCTACCCTGACGGCGATCTCCTGACCATGCCGGCCACCGTCATCAGCGAGACGATGGCGATCAACTTCTTCGGGGCCCTGTGGACCTCCCGCGCGTGGATGCCCGGGATGATCCGCCGTGGCTACGGCCGCATCGTCAACGTGTCGTCGGGGTACGGCTCGTTCTCGGAGGGCCTCGCGGGGCCGGCTGCCTACGCCATCTCGAAAGCTGCGCTCAACGCGCTCACGGTTCGACTCGCCTCGGAGGCGCTCGGCGATCTCAAGGTGAACGCCGCCTGCCCAGGCTGGGTCCGCACGCGCATGGGCGGATCCGCGGCGTCGAGCAGCGTCGAAGAGGGCGCCGACACCATCGTGTGGCTCGCGACGCTGCCGGCGGATGGTCCTTCGGGAGCGTTATTCAGACATCGACAGCGGATTGCGTGGTGAAGTGAGCCATCTCTTCAGGAGGAGGTCGACCATGTCCGGAGTACCCATGACCGCAGCCATCCAGGGTCTGTCGTGCCAGCTCACGCATGGCCCGTCGGGCACCACCATCAGCACCGTGCCACCCAAGGACAACGGCGGGACGGGGATGAGCTTCTCGCCGACTGACCTGGTCGGAGCGGCACTCGCCTCCTGCGCCCTCAGCACCATGGCCCTCGTGGCTCAGCGCGAGGCGCTCACGTGGGGCAACGCCCGGGCCTCCGTCGAGAAGCGCATGACGCCGCCCCCGCGGAAGATCGGCGAGCTCGTGCTGGTCTTCGAGATGCCGAGCGAGGTGCGGCTCGAGCACCGTCCGCGGCTCGAGGAGGCGGCGCACACCTGCCCCGTGGCACGGAGCCTCCATCCAGACGTGAAGGTACCGATGGAGTTCCGGTACCCCGTGGTCGGCTGACAGACGAGCGGGGCTGCAAGTTGCGTCGCGCCGAGGGGCGCATCGCGACCTCGCTCGTCGCGCAGGAGCAGACTTCACGCTTCGCTGCGTCCGATGGCCCGAGCGACCTACCGCTTCACCAGCAGCGCCGTCCGGCTGCCGCGAATCGCGGGGCGTTCGGTGACGCGCAGCCCTGCGGCCGCGGCAGCGTCGATCGTCTTCTCGAGCTCCTCCTCGGACACGTGCCGCGGCTCGGCCAGGAGGAGCCGCCCGCCGGGCACGAGCGCCCTGGCGATCTCGGCGAAGAAGACGTGGCGGTCCGGCAGCTCGTGCAACACCGCGAACGCGAGGACGAAGTCCACCTGCTGAGCCAGGTCACCGATGCCGAGGCCGGACTCCGTGGCCTGGCGCGTCTCGACCCGCCCATCGAGCCCAGCGCGTTCCGCCCGGATGCGCAGCCTGGCGAGCATCTTCGGCTGGACGTCGACCGCGATCACGCGGCCCGCCGGTCCGACGAGCCGTGCGAGCTCGAGCGAGAAGAAGCCCATTCCCGGACCGGGCTCGAGCACCGTCATGCCCTCGGTCACATACGGCGTGAGGATGGCGTGCGGGTCTTGCCAGAGCCGCCGTACCGGAACCAGGAGGACGTAGCCGAGCCACCAGGGGCAGATGCGGTGGGCCATGGCCCTGGATGACCCTGTCACTTGACTCGCACGCACCGCTGTCCGTCCGCGCCGTCCGGCCGGTACTCGTACTCGCCGAGCCATCCCTGCGCCTTGTTCTGGACGACGCAGGCGTCGCACTCGACGCGCTTCTCGCCCGCCACCCTGTCGCAGTCGGAGACGTCCTTGATGGCGTGCGCGCAGCCGAGCGAGAGCAGCGCGAACCACAGGAGACGCTTCATGGACGCTCCCCTCTCCGGTGAGACGCCGAGGCTCAACGCTCAGATGGGGCGAAGCGCCTCACGAGCCCGACACCATGGGCGGAAGCCGCTCCACGAAGTGGACCTCGCGGAAGCCGAGGCCGACGAGGAGGCTGCGGATCGCGCGCTCCGCCGACCCGCGCGCGCGCTCCCTGAGCCGGGCGTCGGACGCGAGCTCCCGCTCGAACGCGGTCCGGGCGAGCTCGAAGAGGCGCGCGGTCTCGGCCGAGTCGAGGTTCGACCCGATGATCTCGGTCTCGCCGGGCTTGAGCTCCACGCGGATGACGACGGGCGGCAGCGTGAGCCACACCTCGCTCCCCTGGACGCGCAGGCTCTCGGGACCGAGCTGCTGGAGGTCGAGCCCGAGGTGGGCGTCGGCGAAGACGATCGCCTTGCCCTGCGGCGTCGCGAGCGTGTGCCGCAGCCACCCCGCCACGTCGCCCCAGAACGATCCAGCCGACAGCGGCTCCGGCGCGAACGCGACCTTCTTGTAGACGGACACGTCGAGCGTCTCGAGGCGCGCCACCTCCCGGATCTGGACGATCACCGCGGGCGCGCCGGGCGCCTCGGGGCTCGCCCGTGCGAGGCGCAACGCGAGCGCGACCCCTGCGCCGAGCGCGAGGCCGAAGACGGCAAGCGCGACGAGGCGGCGCACGGCTGCATCCTAGCCCAAACAGACCGCCGAAATGCGTACAGCGCGACCCACGCGGGGCCCCGCTCGCCCCCCTGTTACCTAGGCGCCGCTCGTGAATCGCTCATAGCTCGTGCCACGGGCGCCAAGCTGCCACTCGGGCAGGCGCCTGCCCGCTTTCGCCTGCCCGCTTTCTCCCAGCGAAGGAGAACCCATGAAGAAGCTGCTCGCAGCTGTCATCGTCCTCGGTCTCGCCACCCCCGTCGCCGCCTTCGCGGAGACGTGGAAGGGCGTGACGCTCATCGATCGATCGTGTGGCGCGAAGTTCAAGGCGAACCCCGACAACCATCCGGCGGAGTGCCTCAAGAAGTGCGCGAAGGCCAGCGGGCTCGGAATCATCACCTCCGAGGGCACGTGGCTCAAGCTGGACGAGGCAGGCAACAAGCAGGCGATCGCCGCGCTCGACAAGTCGACCAAGAAGGACCACATCCGCTTCGACGTGACGGGCGAGAAGAGCGGCGAGACGGTCAAGGTCGAGTCGCTGAAGGTGCTGGATTAGCGTCCCATCCGACTCCCGTTCGCCTTCGACCCCGCGTCGCGCCTGGCGCGGAGACGCCGGGCGCGCGATGGCCCCGGACAGCGCGTTGACCGCGGCGCGCTGCCCGAATAAGGAGGCGCGAATCGACCACGGAGAGTCCCCATGATCCGGATCCCGCTCGCGCTGACGCTGCTCGTCCTGGCATCGCCCGCCCTCGCCCAGGGCGACACGACCGCAACCCCGCCCGCCGCCGATCCCATGGCCGGCTGGAAGCCGCCCAAGGTGACGAAGGAGCAGGCCGACAAGAGGGAGATCATGGCGCTCTTCCGGCAGATGGAGGACGCCGGCAAGAAGGGCGATCTCGAGGCCGCCGCTTCGCTCATCGACTTCCCCGTCCTGATGGTGACCGACGACTCGAACGGCGAGGCGCGGACTGGCTCGTGGGCGCAGGAGAAGTGGATGCAGGTGATGGCGCCCTTCTACAAGCCGATGCCCGACATGAAGGTGACCCACAAGCCGACGATCTTCATGATCACCGACTCGCTCGCGTCGGTGGACGACGTGTCGACGATGACGATGGGCAAGAGGAACATCACGAGCCGCAGCAACATGCTGCTCGTGCGCACCGGCGGCGAGTGGCGCGTCAAGTCCATGACCGAGGGGGGCTGGGGCGACATGATGAAGGGCCCGCCGGCCGGCGAGCAGCAGGGTGGCGCCGGCGCCGACACGTCGTCGAAGTGATCGGGTGGGCGCGCAGCCGCTCCCCTCCCACACCTCCGGTCCCCCGTCACGGTCACGTGGTACACCGATGGTGTTGACGCGACCGGCCCTGCGCCCGATGCTGGCCGGGTGGCGCCATCGAGGACCGGGGCCGAACAGCTCTACCTGCTTTACCTGGCTCGCTACCGCGCGATCCTCGGCGCGGTGCGCCGTCACGACACGGACTCCCTGCGCGTCACGGAGCTCGAGTTCGGGTCGCTCTCCGAGCCCGAGCAGCGCGTGGTCGCGATGGCGGTGCACGACGTCGCCGCGAGGCTGCCCCGGCGGGCGAAGCCCCACTTCATCCGCTCGCTGGAGGTGCCGGTCGCGGACGGCGCTCCGGCACGGGAGCGCGCCTCACGCTGACGGCGCGACCCGTGCCTCGACGGCGGGGCCGCGCTAGATCAAGCTCACTCGCACGCCGCACGGGCGAGGAGGGCATGATCATGGCTGAGCTGGCCTGGAAGAAGGTGCTGTGTCCGGTGGACTTCTCCGAGGAGTCGCGCTCGGCGCTGCGTGTCGCGGTCGACCTCGCGCGCCGCTTCGGCGCCGAGCTCACGCTCTTTCACGCCGACACGAACGCGAACGTGTCGACGGTGCTCAAGGACGCCGAATCCGCGGACGGCGAGCTTGCGGCGTGGAAGCGCGAGGCGGAGGCGCAGGGCATCGCCTCCGTGAAGACGGCCAGCCGCGCCGGCGAGCCTCAGCTGGCCATCGTCGACCAGGCCGACCAGGGCGGGTTCGACCTCGTCGTGATGGGGACGCACGGCCGGACGGGCCGTGATCGCTCGCTCATCGGGTCGGTCGCGGAGAACGTGGTCCGGCGCAGCCGCGTCCCCGTCCTGACCGTCCACGCCGAGTGGAAGGCGGCCCGTTAGCCGTCGCGCCACGGCTCCGACGAGCGGAGCGCGGCGACGATGGCGCGCGTCGAGGGCGAGCGGTTCAGCGTGTAGAAGTGGATCCCCGGCGCCCCGCGGCGGAGCAGGTCCGCGCACTGGAGGCTCGCGTAGGCGACGCCGAGCTGCAGCGCCGCCTCCGGGTCCGAGCGGCGCACCTCCATCGCCGCTCGCAGCAGGGGCGGGATCTGCGCGCCGCACATGGCGGTGAACCGCTCGATCTGGTCGACGTTCGTGAGCGGCATGATGCCCGGCATGATGGGCACCCCGATGCCCGCCGCGCGCGCCCGCTCCACGAACCGGAAGTAGTGCGCGTTGCCGAAGAAGAGCTGCGTCACGAGGAAGTCGGCGCCGGCGTCCACCTTCGTCTTGAGGTTCGCGAGGTCGCGCGCGAGGTCGGGCGTCTCGACGTGGCCCTCGGGGTAGCCCGCCACCCCGATGCAGAACTTCCAGCGCGCCCGCTCGCTCCGGATGAACGCGACGAGCTCGCTCGCGTACCGGAAGCCCTCCGGGTGCGCGTCGAACTTCTGCTCGCCGCGGGGCGGGTCGCCCCGGAGCGCGAGCACGTTCTGGATCCCGGCGGCCGCGATCTCGTCGAGGACCTGCCCGATCTCCTGCCGCGAGGCGCCGGCGCAGGTGATGTGCGCCACCGCCTCGATCTCCGTCTCGCGCTTGAGCCGCGTGACGAGCTCGATCGTGCGCTGGCGCGTGGAGCCGCCGGCGCCGTAGGTGACGGACACGAACGCGGGGCCGAGCGGGCGGAGCGCCTCGACCGCCTCGAACATCTGCCGGACGCCGTCGTCCGTCTTGGGCGGGAAGAACTCGAAGGAGAAGATGGGCTCGCCCCGCTCGCGCGCGAACCGCAGGATGTCGGTGACCTTCACGCGCGGCAGGTTACCATCCCTCCCGATGCCGTCGAAGCCCGCGAAGCCCCCCCGCTACATCACGCCCGAAGGCTTCAGGCGCATCGCCATCGAGCACGCGCGCATCTGGACGGTGCTGCGCCCGAAGATCGTGGCCGAGGTGGAAGCGGCGGCCGCGCTCGGCGACCGCAGCGAGAACGCCGAGTACGTCTACGGCAAGCGCAAGCTGCGCGAGCTGGACCGGCGGCTCCGCTTCCTCTCCGAGCGGATGGACGAGCTCACGGTCATCGACCCGAAGCCGCACCCCCGGGGCAAGGCGTACTTCGGCGCCTGGGTGGCGGTGGAGTACGCGGAGGGCGACGAGCGCGTCTACCGCCTCGTCGGCCCCGACGAGGCGGACGCGCCGGCGGGGCTCATCAGCGTGGACGCGCCGCTCGGGCGTGCCCTGCTCGGCAAGGCCGAGGGCGACACGGCCCGCGTGCAGCGGCCGGCCGGCACGCTCGTCCTCTCCGTCGTGGAGGTCCGCTGGACGCCCCCCGACGACTGACCCAGTCATCTTGAGCGGAGCAGCACTAGGCTTTGAGGAGATGCTCCGCGGGACGAGGACCAAGGTCTCGGATGTGCTCGCGCGGTGGGCGGGGCCCGGCGTGCGCCACGTCCTGCGCCCGCTCTCCGAGCGCGGGCAGATCCACCCGCCGCCGCTCGAGAACGATCGGCGCCTCCTCCTCGTCCAGCTCGACGGCGTGTCCCGCCGTCGGCTCGAGTGGGCCCTGCGCGAGGGCCACATGCCGTTCCTCGCCCGGCGCGTGGACCGCGGCGAGAGCGCCGTCTCGAGCGCGAGGAGCGGCGCGCCTGCCTCCACGCCCGCCTTCCAGGCGGGCCTGCTCTACGGCGTCTCGCCGAGCGTCCCCGGCTTCGTGTGGTACGACCGGCGCCGCGCGCGCGAGATCCGCATGGACCGCGCCACCGACGCGGCCGCGATCGAGGCGCAGCTCTCGAACGGCCGCGACCCGCTCCTGCGCGGCGGCACCTCCTACTTCTCCATCTTCAGCGGGGGCGCGGCGCTGCCGCACTTCTGCCTCTCCGGGCTCGCGGGCGACTACCCGCTCGACGCGCTCACGAGAAGCTTCTCCGCGTGGGACGCCGCCGTGAGCGGCGTCGTCCACTCCGTCACCGCGGCGCGCACCGCGGGGCGGGCCGCGTACGAGCTCACGGCGGGGCTGTGGAGGGGCGCCGCCTGGTCGCTGTCGCTGGGCCGGCTCAAGCACGAGCCGCGCTTCCTCCTGCACCGGCTCCTCGTCGGCGCGTTCATGCGCGAGCTCGCCGTCGAGGGGATCATCATCGACGTCGCGCGCGGCGTGCCCGTCGTCTACTGCGACTTCCTCGGCTACGACGAGTTCGCGCACCGGCGCGGCCCCGACGCGCCCGAGGCGATCTCGAACCTGCGCTCGCTGGACCTCGCGCTCGCCGCCATCTACGCCGCCGCCGAGGCCGTCCCCGAGCTGCGCTACGACGTCTTCGTCTTCTCGGACCACGGGCACGTGGCGACGATGCCGTTCGAGTCGTTCACCGGCCTCTCCCTGCCGGAGTACCTCGCGCTCGCCGACGGCGGCGTGGCGGTGCCGCTGCTCCTCGACGGCGGCGAGGCGGTGCGCCTCGCGCAGACGCGCTCGGTGCGGGCGCTCCTGGCGAGGTCGCCGGCGCGGGTCCGCGACCCCGTCGGGCGCGGCCTCGACTGGCTCGAGCAGGGGCTCATCGGGCACGCGCTCGGGTTCGCGCGCACCGATCGCGTCGTCACCGCCGAGGCGGGCGATCTCGCCCACGTCTACTTCACCGACGAGCGCGCGCCGATCGACCTCGAGGCGGTACGCGTCCGCCACCCGGGCGTCCTCGCGGCCCTCCGCGAGTCGCGCGCCGTCGGGATGGTGGCGGTGCGCCACGGCGAGCGCGGCGCCGCGCTCGTCGGCGGCGACGAGCTCGACCTCGGCCGGCCGGAGGACGTCGCGCGGCTGCCCCACCCGGATCCGCCGCTCCTCGCGGCCTACCTCGCGGACCTCGTGTCGCTGCCCGGCTCGGGCGACCTCGTCGTGCTCGGCTGGCGCGGCGAGGGGAAGGTCCCCGTCGCCTACGCCTGGGAGTTCGGGTCGCACGGCGGCGTGGCGCCCGAGGAGATCGAGACGTTCTTCGTCCACCCGCCGGCCTGCGGCTTGCGCTTCACCGAGGGGCTCCGGCCCGACGCGCTGTACCGCGCGTTCCACGACGCCTATCGCACCCCGCCTCGACCGCCGCGGCCGCGGCGCGCGCCCGCCAGCGAGGAGGAGCGGCGGTGGGCGTGAGGGTGATGAGCTGGAACGTCCACGGGATGCGGGGGCGCGACGGCCGCGCCGACCCGGAGCGGGTGGCGCTCGTCATCGAAGAGGCGCGCGCGGACGTGGCGGGGCTCCAGGAGGTGGGCGCCCTCGGCGGCCCCGGCGAGCTGCTCGATCCGGCGGGCACGCTGGCGCGCCTCACCGGCCTCGCCCAGGCATACGGGCTCACCGAGCTGCGCGGCGGCTATCCGTACGGCAATTGCATCCTGGCGCGCTTCCCCATCACCGCCTCGCGCAGCTACGACCTGTCGGTGCCCGGGCGCGAGAAGCGCGGGTGCCTGCGCGCGGACGTGGACCTCGGCGCCTCCGCCCTGCACGTCTTCAACTGCCACCTCGGCCTCGACCGGCGCGAGCGGCGGCGGCAGGCGGCGCAGCTGCTCTCGGCGGACATCCTGCGCGACGCCGCCCTCGCCTACCCGCTCGTGCTCGTCGGCGACTTCAACGCCTGGAGCAGCCGCTCCGCGGTGCCGCGCTGGATCCGGCGCCAGCTCGCCGACGCGGCGGTGCTCGCCGGCTCGACGCGCGCCACCTTCCCGACGGTGTTCCCGCTCGTCCGGCTCGACCGCGCCTACGTGGGCCCGGCCGTCCGCGTGATCGGCTGCACCGTGTACGACAGCCCGCTCGCCCGTCTGGCCTCGGATCACCTGCCCCTCGTCGCCGAGATCGAGCTCGACCAGGCGGCGCGCCGCCCGCCGCCCGCGCGGCCCATCACGGCGACCGGCGTGACGACCGAGATCAGGTAGCCGGGCGGGCGTGCGCAGCCGCTCGCGAGGAGCAACCCCGCCGCCGCGTCTTTCGCACCCAGCGGTCCGTGCCCATGTTGTCTCCTGCGGCGGAGCATGTGAGGGGAGAGATGGTCGAGGCGGGAGACGAGGTGCGTGGCCGGCTCTGGGCGGTAGGTGACACGCTCGCGCAGCGGATCCGCGAGCGACCCTACGACATGCTCGGGCTCGCCATGGTGGTGGGATACATCGCGGGCGGCGGGCTCTTCTCCTCGCTCACGCGCCCGCTCGCGCGCGCCGCCCTGGGCGCGCTCCTCGTGCCGGGGTTCCGCGACCGGCTGCGCGGGCTCGCGGAAGAGCTTCGTGAAGCACAGGCGACCGGCGCCGCTTAGCGCCGTTCCAGGAAGGGGGCACGCATGAAGTGGAGCGACCTGTCTGATCTCAAGTGGAGGGACCTGCGCAAGCTGGACCGCGACGACGTCCTGCACCGGCTCGGGCTCGAGGAGCACACGCCGACCAGCGACTTCTTCACGAGCCTCGGCCTGTTCGCGGTCGGCGTGCTGGTGGGCGCCGGTCTCGGCATCATGTTCGCGCCGAAGCCCGGCGCCGAGATCCGGAACCAGCTCACCGACACGATCCGCAACCGCGGCGGCCGCGCCGCCGAGGAGTTCGGTGAGAAGCTGGGCGTGGAGGGATCGCCCTCGCGCATCTCCTGAGCGCGCCTGCCACCACACCGCGCCGGGGCGCCGCGCGACCCCGAGATCAGGTCTCGCCCAGGTCGGGCGAGGCCTTCTCGTTCACGAGCGCGACGAGCCGCGTCCAGAGCGCGTCGGTGCCCGTCCCCTCCATCGCGGAGAAGGGCACCACCTCGGCCTCGGAGATGCCCAGCGCGCGCGCCACCATCTTCACGGCGCCGAAACGATGGCTCTTTCCGAGCTTGTCGATCTTGGTCGCTGCCA
>WNGE01001320.1_pt1 | contig 33952 bp, 31 predicted proteins | sample 5400651 | NCBI WGS metagenome assembly WNGE01 (sample SAMN13153370, study PRJNA577476) | soil metagenome | isolation source: 60 cm soil or saprolite under grassland replicate 2 | place: USA:California | collected 2016-06-15
GTCGGTGCTCCACGAGTCCCACGCATCCCGGACCCGCTCCGACGGGGGAATGTCGCCCAGCACCGTGGCCGACCCCGCGAGCCGGTCATATTCCCGCCGCGCGGCACCGATCTCGTCCTCGGTGCGCTGCCGGATATCGAGCCAGTCGGCCCGGTCGATCACCCGGCCGGAGTAGTCGCGGCGGGCTTCTTCCCGCCGTTCCTGCGCGTCGCTGATCTGCTTCAGCAGGCCGGCGCGGCGCGGCGCGTCAGCGTCCTCGCCGTCGCGCAGCGCTTCTTGCACGCGCGGGGATTCCAGCGCGTCCAGCACCGCGCCGGTCACGTACTCCTCCAGCAGGCCCGCCTTGATCGCCGTCCCGCCGCACCCGGCCGGCCCCTTCACGCACCCGTAGGAATCCGCGCGGGCCTGCGCGTGCCGCCGGTAATGCAGCCCCCGCCCGCACTTCGGGCAGGTCGCGATGCCCGACAGCAGATGCGCCGGGGCCCGCACCACGTGCTTACGCCGCGCCGGGTCCGCGAACATCCTGACCAGCCGCTCATGCGTATCAACGCCGATGATCGCCGGCCACTGCGTCGCCGGGTACTTCTGGCCCTGCCACTCCCGCAGGCCCGCCAGCCGGGGCGAGGTCAGCGTGCCGACAATCGACGTCGGCCACCATTGCTTCGCCGCGACCGGCCTGATGCCCCGCGCCGTCCAGTCCCGCGCGATCGATCCGACCGATTCGCCGTACTCCAGCACCCGCGTGGCCGCGTCCCGGATCGCCTCGGCCTCGACCGGGTTGATGTCCTCCCGCACGATGTGCCGCTTCTTGCGGTTCGGCTCGTCCGGGTTGGCGTAGATCCGGGTGTACCCGAACCACCGCTGCCCCCCGCCGGTCCGCCGGCCCTTGCGCGCCTCCCGGTCCTGGGCCTCGCGGACCCGGGCGCTCTTGACCGCGCTTTCCCGCCGCGCCCGCAGCGTCTCCATCCCGCCGTAGTAGGCGCCCTCGGCCGTGGACAGGTCCAGGTCCCCGCCGGTATACGCCGACAGCCGCACGCCGTGCCGCACGCACGCCTTCTCAAAGGCGTTCCAGTCGGTCAGGTTCCGGGTCAGCCGGTCGATATCCCGGACGATGACCACATCGACCGCTCCGCCCTCGATCGCCGCGATCAGCTCCCCGAACCCGTCCCGGGTGATTTCCCTGAACGCGGAGTACCCGTCATCCTTGAAGGTGGCCACCACGGCCCAGCCGCGCCGGGCCGCGTGACCGGTACCCCGGTCCAGCTGGGTCGGCACCGACTCCGCGGCATCGTAGGTCTCGCTCAGACGGCCGTACACGCCCGCCCTGAGTTGGGCTTGCGCCCTGTCCGCCTGCGTGTCGTTCATGAGTCAAGCATGACGCAAAATCACAGCGACCGCATGGCCTCGGCTACTGCATCGTGATACCGCTGGTCCTGGGTCCGGTCGTCCTCCGCCCCGGCCGGCGCCGACAGCGCGTCCAGCACCGCGCCGACCACCGCCGCGCACTCCGGCGTCAGGTCACCGTTGAGGACACCGGCGCCCTGGAAGGTGGTCTCCAGCCGCACGCCCCGGTCCCCGAACGCCCGGTCCGGGTCCTCATCGGGCAACTCCGAACGCGCCCGCTCGTACATCTCCGCGAACAGCGCGGCCAGATCCCGCAGCCCAAGCCCGGCCGCCGCGGCCTTCACCAGCAGCTCGTCGGACTCCTCCCGGAACTTCTCCGGCAGCTTGTCCGTCCACTGGCAGATGGTCCGCCCGTAGGACTCCGACAGCTCCTCGGTGGCCAGCGCCGCCAGGACACGGGGGTGGGTGTCGGCCCGCTTGGCCCACGCGGTATGGCTGGCGGCGGCGCCGCGGGTGATCCCGGTCCGGTGCATCAGCCACGACCGCGCGCTGTAGTCCGCGTCGGCGGAGTAGCCCTTGCCCATCGTGAACGCGGACAGGAACGACGCCCTGGCGGCGGTGCTGATCGCGTCGGTCCGCTCCAGCCCCCGCAGGCACTCGGCCTGGGTCTCGACGGCGAGTTGCGTAGCATCCACGGCGGCCAGGTAGCCCAGCGCGGCGCGCGCCATGTCCATCGCCTCGTCGACGCTGGCGAAGGCAGGGGCAGCACTCATCCGGGTCACCTCCCTCCGTGCTCACATGGCTGGCCCGGGCGAACTTCTAGGTTTTCAGTTCGATCCTATCGGCCGCCTGCGACATTTACCGGGACATCCACGCCGGACCGCGAAGTAGGTACTAATGGCTTAAAAGAGTGCCGCGGTGCTGCTGTGAAAGATGGTTCGCTAGTTGTGCCCCGTGCGGTGACCAAGGCGGGCAACCAGGCCCGTTCGGGATGATGGACGTTCATCACCGCCAGCCACCCCGACGGTCCGGGTGAACATCCGGCCAACACGGGGATTACCTCCGGCCAACCCCGATCGTGCTTCTGGTGAAGAGCGGATCGGCGGCCTAGTGGGTCAGCTAGCCGACCAGTAGGCTCTTACCGTGAGCGAGCGCCGACAGGAATTTGAACACGACCTGGAGGCCATCGAGGCCAAGGTCATCGAACTGTTCGCCATGGTCGCCGAGGACCTGCCCCGCGCGACCCAGGCGCTTCTGACCGGTAACAATGAGGTACTGCAGGTTCTGCTCGATCGCGAGCAGGTCATCAACGCTCTCTACCCGGAGATCGAGGAACTGGTCAACCGGGAAATCGTGCTGCAGGCACCAGTCGCTTCCGACCTGCGCTTCCTGCTGTCCGTGCTGCGGATCGTGCCCGAGCTGGAGCGTTCCCACGACCTGGTCGTGCAGGTCGCATCCCGGTCCAACCACCTCCTCGGCGAGGATCTCTTCGGGCCCGCGACGACGAGATGGACGAGTTGCACGCCAGCCTGATAGCCGAACTAGCCTCGGGCCGGATGGCGCTGCCGGTGACGATGGAGATGACGCTGGTGGCTCGCTTCTACGAGCGTCTTGGCGACCACGCCGTCAACATCGCCCGCCGGGTTGTCTACCTCGCGGGCACCGCGAAGGACGAGCCAGCCGCCGACTAGGCTCAGCCCATCCGGCCGGTGACGTAGGCCTGGGTGCGGGGGTCCTGCGGGTCCTCGAAAATCTGCTGGGTCGGGCCGTACTCCACGAGCGTGCCGGTGCGCGTGTCGTTCTCGGAGTCGACCAGGACGGAGTAGAACGCGGTGCGGTCGCTGACCCGCGTGGCCTGCTGCATGTTGTGGGTGACGATGACGATGGTGTACTGCGACTTGATCTCGTGCATCAGGTCCTCGATCTTGCCCGTCGCGATCGGGTCGAGGGCCGAGGCCGGCTCGTCCATCAGGACGACGTCCGGCTCGACGGCGAGCGTGCGGGCGATGCAGAGCCGCTGCGCCTGCCCGCCGGACAGGCCCAGGCCCGACTTGTTCAGCCGGTTCTTCACCTCGTCCCACAGCGCGGCCCGGCGCAGCGAGCGCTCGACGATCTCGTCCAGCTTGCCCTTGTTGCGAATTCCGTTGATGCGCGGCCCGTAGGCCACGTTGTCGTAGATCGACTTGGGGAACGGGTTCGGCTTCTGGAAGACCATGCCGATCCGGCGCCGCACGGCGATCGGCGAGACGCCCGATCCGTACAGGTTTGCGCCGCGATAGTGCACCTCACCCTCGACCCGGGCCCCGGGTATCAGGTCGTTCAGCCGGTTCAGCGTGCGCAGCACCGTGGTCTTGCCGCATCCGGACGGGCCGATGAACGCGGTGATCTCGTTCTCGTAGATAGTCAGCGATACGTCCGTGACGGCCCGGAAGGAGCTGTAGTAGATCGAGATGCCCTTGGCGTCGAAGATCCAGGTGCCCGTCGACGTGGCGAAGGCATCCTGCGCCGTATCTTGCAGCGCCGCCGGCTTGGGCAGTTGGGCCGAGGCTACGACGTTCTGTTCTGGGGAGTCCATGTCCGTTCCTAGCGCAGCTTTGGTGGGCGGCATTCCTAGTTTGAGTACCGGGTGAATCGCGCAGTGACGATACGGGCGACAATCATGAGGATGAAGGCGATCGCGATCAGCGTCAACGCCGCGCCCCAGGCGCGGGACTGCGCGCCCAGGTACGGCTGGGTGGCGTTCGTGAAGATCTGCGTGGACAGCGCGGTGTTCGCGCCATTGAACACGTTCGCGTTGGTGGCCGTCACGGTCAGGATGGTGAACAGCAGCGGCGCCGTCTCGCCCGCGGCCCGGGCGATGGCGAGCAGCGCGCCGCTGACGATCCCGCCGATGGCCGCGGGCAGCACCACGGTCAGCGTGACGCGGGACTTGGTGGCGCCGAGGGCGTAGCTTGCTTCGCGCAGCGGGTCCGGCACCAGCTTCAGCATCTCCTCGCTGGAGCGGATCACCACCGGCAGCATCAGGCAGGCCAGGGCGAAGGCGCCGGCCAGGCCCGAGTAGCCGAAGTGCAGGACCCAGATCGAGAAGATGAACAGGCCCATCACGATCGAGGGCACGCCGGTCATGACGTCGGCCATGAACCGCACGACCCGGGCCAGGGGGCCCCGGCCGCCGTACTCGTTGACGTAGATCGCGCCCAGCACGCCGAGCGGCACGGCTATGAATGCGGCCAGGCCGGTGATCAGGAGCGTGCCGACGACGGCCGGCCCCATCCCGCCGATGCCGGCCGGAACCACGTTCGGCGGGATCGGGCCGCCGGTCAGGAAGGACCAGCTGATGGCCGAGGCGCCCTTGGCGATGACCGTGAACAGGACGAAGCCGAGCGGGATCAGCACGATCCCGAACGCCAGCACCATCGCGACGGTGGCGATCTGGTTCTTGGTGCGCCGCCAGCCGGCCGGCTCGCGCAGGTCGACCGCTGGCTGCTCCGTGGCGGCCATCAGGCCCCCCTATGGCGCCGGGCGGAGCGTTCCACGACCCCGCGGGCGATCAGGTTGATGACGATGGTGATCACGAACAGCAGCACGCCCAGCCCGATCAGCGCGGCACGGAACTCGCCGGAGGCCTCGCCGAACTGGTTCGCGATGACCGCGGGCATGTCGTATCCGGCCGCGAACAGGTGCGACGTGATCACCGGCGACGACCCGATGACCAGCGCGGCCGCGATGGTCTCGCCCATGGCCCGGCCCAGGCCGAGCAGTACCGCTCCGACGATGCCGCCCTGGCTGTGCGGCCAGACGGCGCCGCGGATCATCTCCAGCCGGGTGGCGCCGAGGGCGTAGGCGCCCTCCTTGTCGATGGCCGGCACCGTCGCGATGACCTCCCGCGACAGCGAGGTCACGATCGGGGTGATCATGAAGGCCAGGATGAGGCCGCAGGTGAAGAACGAGGCGCCGCTCACCGGCTGGCCGAACAGGGCGTCGAGCACCGGGATCCCCTTCACGCCCGATGCGATCGAGGTGTAGATGTGCTGCAGCCAGGGGGCGAACACCAGGATCCCCCATAGGCCCCAGACCACCGACGGCACCACGGCCAGCAGGTCGACCACGTACACGATCGGCCGGGCCCAGCGGCGCGGTACCACCTCGGTCAGCAGCAGGGCCATAGCCACGCTGATCGGCACGGACAGGATGATCGCGATCGCCGCGGTGATGATCGTGCCGTAGATAAAGCTCAACGCGCCGAAGCTGTTGGTCGCGGGGTTCCAGTCGGCCGTGAAGATGTTCCAGCCCGCCGTGCTGAACCACGACGAGGCCTGCTGGCTGGTCGAGATGGCGATCAGGGCCAGGATCACCAGCACCAGCACGCCGGCCGCGGCGGCGAGGATCTGGAAGATACGGTCGCCCAGCGGGCGCCGGTGGGCCAGCGGGCCGGCGGACCCAGCCGAAGCGGCTGGGTCCGCCTGTGCCACCGTGCTCACGACGACGATTTCGTCTGAGCGGCTTGCATCACAGAATTCACCACTTACGAAGTGATCTTGTCCAGCTGAGCGACGGCCTTCTGGTCGAGGCTGCTAGGCAGCGGCGCGAGACCGATCTGGGGGAGCAGCTTCTGGCCGTCGCCGAGCAGGTAGCCGAGGTAGGCCTTGAGGTTGGCCGCGTCGGCGGCGGTCGGCTGCTTGGCGTTGACCAGGTCCCACGACTGGTAGGTGATCGGGTAGGCGGTGGCCCCGCCCTGCCAGACCGCCGCGAAGGTCAGGTCGGGCTTGACGGCGACGCTGTCCGCGGCCGCCGTTGCCGACTCGGGCGACGGCGCGATGAACGAGCCGTCCTTGTTCTTGACCGAGGCGAAGGTCAGGCCGGAGGCCTTGGCGGTGGAGTAGTCCACGTACCCGATGGCGCCGGGGGTGGACTTGACGACCTGCGCCACACCCGGGTTGCCGCTGGCGGCGCGGGCGGAGGACGGCCACTTGATGGTCGAGCTGCTGCCCAGGGTCCAGGCGCTGGGCGCCGCTTCCACCAGGAACTCGGTGAAGTTCTGGGTGGTGCCCGAGGAGTCGGACCTGACGGCCAGGGTGATCGGCGTGCTGGGCAGGCTAGCCCCGGAGTTGTCGGCCTTGATCGCCGGGTCGTTCCAGGTCTTGATCTTGCCCGAGAAGATGCCCGCGATGGTGGCGGGCGACAGCTTCAGGTTGCTCACGCCCGACAGGTTGTACGCCATCGTGATCGGCCCGACGATGACGGGGAAGTACAGGATCGTCTTACCCGTGAAGCTCGACGCCTCCTTTGAGGGGATGGGCGAGTCCGAGCCCGCGAAGTTGACCGTCCCCGCGGCCAGGTCGGTGCGGCCCTTGCCGGAACCGCCGCCGCCGTAGTTCACGGTGAGGTTGGGCTGGATCGACTTGAAGGCCGCGATGGCTTCCTGCTGGAAGGTGAGCTGGAACGTCGATCCGCTCCCGTTGAGCGTGCCGCTCAGGTTGGAGCCGCCACCGGAAGAGGACGACGCACCGCCGCTCGCGGACGAGCCGCCTGAAGCGGAACTGCTGCTCGACGAGGAGCAGGCGCCGAGAGTGAGCGCCAATGCGACGACGGAAACCCCCGCCGCAGTGACCTGCTGTCTGTAGCGAAGCCGCATATTCAGTACTCCTTTTTCCGGCCGCCATGAGAGCAGCCTCGGACGGCCGGTCAGCCTGTAAACCGTGGTGTGCGAATACAGTCTGTCCGGGCCGGCGCTACCTGCGGGCAAACAGAAAGTGGACAGGAGGGGACTAGGAAGTTAAGTTATGGTGTCTTGGCCCGAATCCGGTTAGCAGCCGGAGCGGAATGGGCGGCCTGTAACTGCCTGGGCCTACCGTGACGCGGGTTTCGCCTGTGTGCGCCCGCGGCCCGATGTGATGCCCGCTGACCTCGGCCTTTCCGCCGGGCGGCCGGGATGCGCGCGTCCCTGCGCATGAGCCATGCTAACTGCGAGGAGGCGACCCGGCCGTCGCCCGGCGACGCACCTGTTCAGTTATATGACATCAAGTGGCCGTCTATTCATTCCTCTTTTGTTCAACTTCCGTTTACCTACGCTGCGTATCAATGGGCGAGGGCCGCCACGACCTTGCTGACCGCATGGCGGTCGAAGACGGGTGAGGCAACGGTGTCATTGGACGCGGGAAAGGCGCAGCCTTTCGGCAGAAGCCGCGCGGGCAAGCCCGCGATGGCCGTTACCGTGGCTGCCGCTGCCGTCGTCCATCATGGCCCTGTCCGATGCGCAGATCGCCAAGATCAAAGGCTGAGACAGAAATATGACCGCTGGCGCCGCCGGACGTGACCACCACCGGGTCCCCCCGCAGCCGGCCCCGCCGGTCCGGGCCAGCACGGTGCTGGCCGACCGGATGGCGGCGGCGCTCGTGCACCGGGAGCCAGGCTGGCGGCTACCCCGCCGCACCGCGCTGGCTAGGCGGTACAACGTCAGCCTGACGGAGATCGACGCCGCTCTGGCTGATCTCGCCCGGCGGTTCCTGGTCCGGCGGCTGCCCGACGGGCAGTTGTACCGGGCCAGCCCGGCGGACTACTGGATCCCCCTGGAGGGGGCGATCGGCCTCGGCACCCGGCTGGATCCGATGGGCGGCACGATCGTCTGCCAGACCCGGCACGTCTCGACGCGTGAGGCGCCCCAGGATGTGGCCTGGGCCCTGCACCTGCCCGGCGGCGCGCCGATCCGCGTGGTCCGGTGCGTCTGGGTGTCCGAGGGGGATCCGGCCGCTGTGTCAACGGCCTACCTGAGCGGGCCGCTGGCCGGTCAGGACACCGAGCCGGGGCAGGAGGCAGACCAGGAGTTCCCGTCGTTCGGCAAGGTGCTGAACGCCGTGCCCGCCGCCGCGGTGAGCGTGGAGATGTCCCCGCCGCAGCCGTCGATCGCCCGTAGCCTGCGGTTGCCGCCGGGGCTGCCGGTGATCATGGTCACGGTCAGGTTCGACGACCCCGCCACCGGCGAGCCCGCCGGGCTCACGGTAGTCATGCTGAAGCCCGAGCTGTTCAGGGTCGCGATCGACACCTCGGAGGCACCGGCGGCCAGGTCCTTAGCGGCGGGCGGGGCCAGCATCGTGGCCGCCATATCCTGACCCAGTAAAGGAGCGCCGCTGCCTGTAACCGGAGATGCTCATGATTGCGAACGACCCTACTGAGGCGCCAACTGGAACGTCCTCATTACATCTGGCCGCCCGGACGGCGTGCCTGCCTGGACAGGCGCGCGCTACACCTGGGACGCTGGGAGCCGAGACGCCGGCCGAGGTCGTGACAGAGGCGGAACATATGCCACGGCGTGCCCGTTACCTCGTCCCCAGGGGACTTCCCCGCCGCGACGAGGTGCTCGCTGTCTGCGTCGTGGCCGTGGTCCTCGTGCATCTCCTGTTCGCCCAGCTCACGATCGTTCTCGCCGTCGTGCTCTACCTGATCACCAGGGTGACCCGGTGGCGCCTGTCCTGGCTGGCGGTTCCGGCCGCGGCCGGGCTGGCGTGGACCGCGGCGGTCGGCCCGCGGGCCGCGGCGGCCGGTTTCACCGCCGGACCCGCCCAGATCGTGGACTACCTGAGCGCCAGCGGGCACCAGGCCGATCACCTGCTCCATTTCACCGGCGCGTTTAGCGGGCTGGGGAACTGGCTGCCCCGGCAGCTGCCGCTCGCCCTGCTGGCCGGCGCGGCGGAGGCCGCCCTGGCCGGCTGGCTGACCTGGCTGCACACCGACGAGTCGGACCTGCCCCCGGCCAGGCCCGGCCTGATCGTGGCGGGCCGGCGCGCGGCCACCGTCCGGGCCATCCGGGCTGGCGGCGTCGTGACCAGGGACGGCGGCTGCCTCGGGGTCGCCGCCGGGTCCGGCGCCCGGATCACGGTGTCCTGGGCCGAGGTGGCCGGAGGCGTCTCGGTGTGCGGTTCTTCCGGACCGGACGTGCTGACCACCGGCTTTCAGCTGGTCCACGCCGCGGTCCGCCGGCGCAAACCGGTGCTCGCTGTCGACCACACGGCCGATCCCGGGCTGACCGGCAAGCTGGCCGCGGTCTGCGCGGCCGCCGGCGCACCGCTGCTGGTGTTCGGCGAGGACGGCGCCGTGGGCGGGACCCGGGCGGCCTGCTACGAGCCGTTCCGGCATGGCGCCCCCGGGCGGCGCGCCGCGCTGATCACCGCCATGCTCAGCTGGGACGGGCCGGGCCGCCAGTACCGGCGCAGCTGCGTCTCCTACCTCGAGGACGTCTTCGAGCTGCTCGACGCTGCGCCCGGCGACGCGCGCGTTCCCGTGCTCGACGACGTGATCCACCTGCTCAACCCGGTGGCCATGCGCGCCCGGCTGGAGTACGTGCCCGCCGCCTATCCTCGCCGGGAGATGCTGGCCGAGCGGGTCCGGGTGTCGACGAGCGTGGTCACCGCCGAGCCTGCCACCATCGCCGAGGTGGGCCGGCAGTTGCGGGACGTCCGGGCGTCGCCGTTCGGCCGCTGGCTGCGTCCGTCCCCGGATGGCCAGGCGGCGGACATCGACCTCAGCCGCGACGTGGCCGAACGCGCCGTCGTCCTGTTCCGGCTGGGCGGGCCGCGCCCGGCCGAGAGCTGTGCCATGCTCACCCGCCTGGTCTGCCAGGACCTGCTGGCCGTGGGCACGGCGCTGAACGGTATCGGCGTTGACGGCGACGGGATCGTCTGGCTGGCCGAGTGCGGCGCACTACCCCGGCCGCCGGTCTCCGAGATGATCGCCCGCGGCCGGGATACCGGCTTGCCGGTGCTCGCGGCTACCACGTCGGCGCAGGTCGCAACCGATCTCGCGGAGATGGTAAACGTCGTGGTGGCGCACCGGACCCAGGACGCCACCATGGCGGCGCGACTGGCCTCGATCGCACCTGACCCAGTAGAGGAGAAGGAGCCCGCCATGGCCGGCACCCTCGGACCAGGGTCGCCGGCCGCGCTGCGGGACGGCGAGTTCCTCCTGGCGGTGAAGCACCCGCCCCGCATCGTCCCGCGCGGTCTCCTGGTGCGGGCCCGGGAGGGAGCGTAGTGTCCCCCCGGGCCGGCCGGCTGTGCCTGGGATGGCAGTACGCGACCCCGTTCCCGGAGCCGGGGCCGCCGCCGCGCCGTCCCACGCCGCCCGCGCAGGAACGGCTCAACCCCGACTGGGCGACGGCCCAGCGTCGTGAGGAGGGCCTGCTCAACCGGCCGCTGAAGGCGGTCTTCGGCGTGGCCGTCGCGCTCGGCCTGACCTCGCTCGCGCTCGGTGCCGCCGGCGTGCTCGACGTCCTGGTGGCCGGTCTTGGGGTGATCTGCTGCCTGCTGATCGCGGCGGTCAGCGGATACGCCATCTGGCAAGGTGAGCGAGCGCTCCGCTCGCGGCTGGCCGCCGAGCAGGCGCGGGTCGGCAAGCTCCGGGCGGCCCAGGAGAGCAGGCTCTTCGCCTGGCAGGCCGAGCACGCCGACCGGATGCGGGAGTGGCAGGAGCTCCGGGTCGCCTACGAGCACCAGAAACGCTGGTACGCGGTCTGCGCCCCGGACGGGGTGCAGCGCGTGGATGTCGCGGGCGGCACGCTCTCCGGCTGGTCCGCGATGCTCACCACGGCCGGCGCGAACCGGCTGGCCGCGGGGGGCGAGATCACGGTGCTCGACCTGACCGAGGGCTCGGTCGCCCTGGACCTGATCGGCTTCGCCCGGTCCTCGGACATCGATCCGCTGGTCTGGGTGCTGCCGGACGACCTGCCCCGGCTGGACCTGGGCACCGGCCTGGGCCGGGACGCGCTCGCCGACCTGCTGGCCCAGGTGGCCAGCGTGACCGACGAGCAGGCTTCGGCCCGGGACCTGTCGCTGGACACCTCCGTCCTTGGCTGGGTCATCGACGTGCTCGCCGAGAATCCGCAGCGCCAGGCCACCGTCGCCGCCGTCGCCGCCGGGCTGCGGGCGCTGGCCCAGGCCGGCGATCCGCGCGACGACGTGGCCGCCGGGCTGATATCCGCCGGGCAGGCGGACCGGCTGACCGCGATGTTCGGCCGCGCCGCCACCGAACGGGTGGTCCTCGAGCGGGCCTGGATCCTGGAAGCCCAGCTGCGCAAGCTCGCGCCGATAGGCAGCGCGCTGGCTCCGCTGCCGCGCAGCGCGCTGCGCGTGGTCGCCTTGGGCAGGCGGGTGGGCGCCGTGGGGAGCAGGGTGCTCGCGACCTACCTCACGGTCGCGCTGACCCACCTGCTGCGCGACACCGAGCCGGGGCAGCCCTGGCGGCACACGCTGTTCGTGCTCGGCGCGGACAAGCTGCGCGGCGACGTCCTCGACCGGCTCAGCGACGCGTGCGAGCGGTCGGCGACCGGGCTCGTGCTGGCCTACCGCGGCATCTCCCCGCACGTCAGGCAGCGGCTCGGCCGGGGCAACGCGGCGGTTGCCTTCATGCGGCTCGGGAACGCCGAGGAGGCCAAGGCCGCGAGCGAGCAGATCGGCACCGAGCATCGCTTCGTGCTCTCCCAGCTCACCGAGACGGTCGGGGTGTCCGTGACGGACACCACCAGCAGCGCCTACACCAGCACCACCGGGTCGGCCGACTCGACCGCCATCTCGTGGTCGGAAAGCGAGGGCCTGTCCCGCAGTACCGGGCACGGCCACAGCGGCAGCCTGCTGCTGCCGTCACAGACGAGCGTCTCGCGCAGCGTCCAGACCGGTGATTCGCAGAGCACCAGCGAGAGCGAGTCGGTCAGCACCAGCGTCAGCACGAGCACCGCCTGGGGGATGACCACGTCCAAGGCGGCCGGCGACAGCGAATCGCTCGCCCGGACCATGCAGCGTTCCCGTGAATTCCTCGTCGAGCAGCATGAACTCCAGCAACTCCCGGCCAGCGCGATGATCATCACGTACGCGGGCCCGGCGGGCCGGCAGGTGGTCATGGCCGACACCAACCCGGGCATCGGCGGGCTTGGCGCCGCCACCGCGCTGACGCTCGAGGACTACCGCGATCTGCCCGTCGCTGGCCCGGCGAAGCGAGAGCCGGCGCCCGGCCGGGACGATGCGCCGGGCCCGGTGAGCTGGCGCCGGGACCGGCCGCCGCCCAACCTCGGGCCGCCGCCAGAACGCCTGGACTGGCGTAAGCGACGCTCCTGACCCGATGTCACCTAGCATTCGCCGATACCGGTGGCGTATCTGCCTGTGAGCTGATATTCACTCAAGGTGACTACAGTGCAGGAAGCCGGCGCCGCGGTGGCCGGGCCGGGCCTGGCGCGGATGCCGTGGCTCGCGGTGGCCCTGGCCGGGTCGGCCGACCGGACCCGGCTCGCTCCAGTGGTCGGTGACGCTGTGGCCGGTGGGGCTGTGACCGGCGGCGCCACGGTCATCGACATCGCGGATCCGCGGGGGGTGCCGATGACGGTCAACCCGCTCGAGCCTGGGCCAGGGCAGCAGGTCCAGGCCCATGCCGACCGCCTGAGCGGGCTGTTCGAGGCGGCGTTCGGCCCGCCGGACCCGGTAGCCGCGGCCCTGCGGGCCGGGTTGCGCCGGGCGTACGCGGCGGGCGGCTGGGACCTGCGTACCGGCTGGGGACCGTGCCCTGGCCGGGACCCGGCCGTTCCCTCGTTCCGCCAGGTCAGGGTGGCTACCCTGGCCGCAGCCGATGAGCTCGGTTATGGGCAGGAGATGCGCGCGGCCGTCCATGGCTTCCTGGCGGCCAGGCTCGACGCCCTGTGGACCGGGCCCGTCGGGCACTTCCTCGAAGGAGGGCACCCGGTCGACCTGGCCCGGCTGCTAGCCGGGAACGTGATCGTGACCAGCGGCGCCGCGGCCGACGAGGAGTCGGCCTCGTTCCTGGCCGGCGTGCTGCTGCTCAGGCTGGCCGGGTGGCTGAGTCACCGGCCCGCGCCGCTGGCCGTCGTCGTCGCCATTCCGGCCGGGCAGGCCGGGCTGGGTGCCTCGCCGCGGGGCGCCGCCTGGTTCAGCCGGCTGCTGGAGGACCTGCGGCTGGCCGGCGCGGACGTCACCGTGGCTCCGCGCCGCCCCGCCGCCGCAGGCGGCCAGGCCAGCCCCGCCGCCGCAGGCGGCCAGGCCAGCCCCGCCGCCGCAGGCGGCCAGGCCAGCAGCGCCGCCGCAGGCGGCCAGGCCGGCAGCGCCGCGGTGCCTGCGCTGCTGGCCGGACGTCGGTCGGTGGCATGCGGTGAGCTGTGCCGGGGGCGCCCGTGCACCGGGTACGAACTGCACGCCGCGGACGTGCTGGCCGAGGACGACGGCCAGGCCTGGCTCCGGCTCTGGGTGCAGACGCTGGTGCTGGCCTTCCTGACCGGCCGGCCGGTGCCCCGGGTACCGGCTCCGCTGCGTCCCGGCTGGCAGGCGCTCAGCCCGCGGGCCCGCGATTGCCTGCTGGCGACCGCGGTCGAGACGGCGGTCATGGCCCGCGCGGGCGCCCTGCGGCCGTGCTACCCCCCGCACCGTCTCGTCGCCGTGGCCGCCGCCGCGGCGGCCCGGATGCTGGCCGCCGGCGACCCCGTCCTGGCCCGCGGCGGGCCCGTCTGGGTCATCCCGCAGCTTCGCTGGCTGCACGAGATGGAACGGCTGAACCCGCTGGGCCACGACCGGCTGCGCCCCGGTGACCTCGCGCCCCCGCTTGACTTCGCCCTGGCCGGGCTGCCCGACTGGCCGGGAATCCGGGTCGCGGACCGGCTCGGCGGGCTGCGGCGGCACCCGCTGGCCATGGAATCCGAACGGAACCGGGCCGTGGCCAGCACTGCCCTGCTCGGCGCCGGCGGCGTCGGCCGTGAGCGCCTGGACGCCGACCTCGCCATCGCGGGGATCGGGATCAGCCCGCCGCTGCGGCTGCGCCACGCCGCCGCGACGATGGGCGCGGGCGGTCACGCGGGCCAGCCCGGCTGGCTCGAGGTCGTGCTGTCCTGGCCGCACCGGATCGTGATCCCGGCCGCCGACCCGGACGTGGGCCGCGCTGCGACCGGATAGCATCGGGCGCGATGAGCACGAGCAGCCCGCCGTCGCGGCGGTACAGCCTCCCCCTCCGCGCCCGCCTGGCCACCACCGTCGGCGGCGCGGCCGGCCGGGCGTCCCGGCTGGCCGGGCGCGGCGACGGTTCGGTCATCGGCGGGGTCATCGGGCTGCGGCTGAAACCCGATCTGCTCTCGCTGCTCGCGCGCGGGCGGCAGATCGTCCTGGTCACCGGGACGAACGGGAAGACCACCACGACCAGGCTGATCACGGCGGCGCTCAGCGCGATGGGGCAGCAGATCGCGTCCAACGCGTTCGGCGCGAACATGGAAGCCGGGCTGGTTTCCGCGCTCGCCAAGGCCCCGGACGCCACCCTGGCCGTGCTCGAGGTGGACGAGAAGTACCTGCCGGCCATGCTGACGGCGACCGGCGCCCGGGTGGTGGTGCTGCTGAACCTGAGCCGGGATCAGATGGACCGCGCGGCGGAGATCTGGATGCTCGCCCGCCGCTGGCGGGCGGCGCTGGCCGCCGCCCCGGGCTGCCGGGTGATCGCGAACGCCGACGATCCGCTGGTGGCGTGGGCCGCCGGGGAGGCTCGCCAGGTCACCTGGGTGGCCGCGGGCCAGCGCTGGCACGACGACTCCTGGTGCTGCCCGAACTGCGGATCGCACCTGCGCCGCGACGGCGAGGACTGGTACTGCGGCGAGTGCCCGAACCGGCGGCCTCCGGTCCGCTGGGCGCTCGTGGGTAGCGAGGTGATCGACCCCTCCGGCCGGTCCCGGCCGCTCGACCTGGCCCTGCCCGGCCGGGCCAACCGGTCCAACGCCGTGATCGCGTTCGCCGTGGCCGAGGTATTCGGCATCAGCGCGACCCAGGCGATGGACCCGGTCCGGCAGGTCAAGTCGGTCGCCGGCCGGTACACGCAGGTGGAGCGGCACGGCACGGCGCTCCGGCTGCTGCTGGCGAAGAACCCGGCCGGCTGGCTGGAGGCGCTCGACGTCCTGGTGCCGCCGCCGGTGCCCGTGCTGCTGGCGGTGAACGCCCAGACTCCCGACGGGAAGGACACCTCCTGGCTGTGGGACGTGGACTACCGCAGGCTGCGCGGCCGCCCGGTGTTCGTGGCCGGGGAGCGCAAGCTCGACCTCGCGGTCCGGCTGGAAACCGACGAGGTGGCCTTCCGCATGGCCGGCGGCATCGACGAGGCGATCGCGGCGGCCCGCAGCCCGTCCATGGAAGTGATCGCCAACTACACGGCATTCCAGCAGATCCGCGCGGCGCTCGGGCGCGTCGGCTGAGGGGAGGCACGATGAGCGAAGGCGGGTACCGAACGGGCCCGGCCCACCGTGGTCCTTCGGCTATCCGGCTGGTCTGGGTCTACCCGGATCTGCTGAGCACCTATGGCGACCGGGGAAACCTGCTCGTGCTCGCCCGGCGGGCCCGGCTGCACGGTTTCGGAGTCGAGATCGCCGAGGTCAACTCCGACCAGCGCGTGCCCGTGGACGGGGACATCTACCTGCTCGGCGGCGGCGAGGACCTGCCGCAGATCCTGGCCGCGCGCCGCCTGGCGGCGGGCGGCCCGCGGGCCGGCCTGGCCGCGGCCGCGGCCCGCGGCGCGGTGGTCTTCGCGGTCTGCGCCGGCTACCAGATCGTCGGAACCGAGTTCGGCGGCGCGGAAGGCGAACCGGTCGCCGGATTGGGGCTGCTCGACATCAGCAGCGGCCGGGGGGAGCGGCGGGGCGTCGGCGAGATCGTCGCGGACGTGGATCCGGCGCTCGGCGCCGGCCGGCTCACCGGCTTCGAGAACCACCAGGGCGTGACCCGGCGCGGGCCGGGGGCGAAGCCGCTGGCCACCGTCGTCACCGGCGTCGGCAACGGAGACGGGACGGAAGGCGCGTACGCCGGCCGGGTGGCCGGCACCTACCTGCATGGGCCCGCCCTTGTCCGCAACCCCGGCCTGGCCGACATGCTGCTCGGCTGGGTGGCCGGCTCGCTGCCGCCGGTCGACCCGCGGCAGGAAGGCCTGGTGCAGCAGTTGCGCGCCGAACGCCTAGCCGCCCAGGGCGCCCCCGCCTAGCGGGTAAGTAGACCAGGGCCTGGGCGCCCTCGGTCATGATCTCGGCGACGAACGTGGCCGCCCCGGCGATCCTGATCCCGCTGATCAGGTCGTCGGCCTCGATGTTCCGGCGGGCCGCGCACTGGGTGCACACCGTTACCGAGCCCGCGGCCAGGACCCCGGCCAGCAGGTCGGCCAGGGGTGCGGCGTGCGCGAGCGAGAAGTCCCCGGCCCGGCCGGGCAGGCCGTACCAGGCCGACTCGCCGGTGAGCCACAGCGAGACCGGGACGCCGCTGGCCACCGCCGCCGCGGCGACCGTGAAGGCCTGGTTGCAGCGCTCGGGGTCGTTCTTGCCGGCCGTGACCTTGATGACAACAGAGCGCTCAGGCATGGAGAAACTCTAGCCGTGCGGTCCGGCCGGGAACAGGCCGGACCGCAGTAGGCAAACGGCGCGCCGCCGGGCGGCGCGGGCGGCTCCCCCGTACACTTCCGCCTATGCATGGCATGCTGAGCGCCGCGATCGTGATCGGCGTGTTCGCCGTGTCCGCCGCGGCGTGCCTGTACCTGGCCGTGCGGGTGTTCGCGGCCGGAGGCCGGCGTGGCGATCCATCCTGACCTTGAGCCGCTGGCGTTCCTGCTCGGGCGGTGGGAGGGCGCGGGCATCGGCGGGTACCCGACCATCGAGTCGTTCCGGTTCGGGCAGGAGATCAGCTTCAGCCACAACGGCAAGCCGTTCCTCATCTACACCAGCCGGACCTGGCGGCTGGATGAGGAGGGGCAGATCGGGCCCCCGCTCGGCACCGAGAGCGGGTACTGGAGGCCGCGCCCGGACAGCCAGGTCGAGGTGATGCTGGCGCATCCCACCGGAATCGTCGAGATCTACCTGGGCGAGATAACCGGCACCCGCATCGAGATGGCCACCGACGTGGTCGCCCGCACCGCCACGGCCAAGGAGGTCACCGCCGGGCACCGGCTCTACGGGCTGGTGGGCCCGGGCGGATCCGGCGAACAGGATCTCGCCTACGCCTACGACATGGCCGCGGTCGGACAGGAACTCCAGCCGCATCTTTCGGCGCAGCTCAAGCGCGTCAGCTCGGGGGAAGAAAAATAAGTCCCCGGGCGACTCCGGTACCGCGCGGTCGCGCCGTACCGGGACCGGCTGGACTGGGCCGGTCAGCCCGGAGACTCGGTGTCTGCCATGTTTTAGCCGGCCGCCGCCCCAAGGGACGTCATGCCGGCGGGTAGGCGGCTAGCTGGCAGCCACCTCACGAGTCCGTTGATCATGCATGCTTTCGGACCACCTCCTTTCCCGCGTAATTCGCACGTTATCCGCGCGGCGGCCGGGCAGGCAAGAGGATTTCGGCGTGCACCCGATCACATCGGCCGAACTAGTATGAGCCCATGGACCGGGAGGTACCGTCCCCGAGCGTGGCCGTGCACGGGTGGGACGAGCAGCTGCGGGCCCGCGGCTACCGGGTGACGCCGCAGCGCCAGCTCGTCCTGGAGGCGGTGGCGCGGCTCGATCACGCCACCCCGGAGGAGATCGGCGCCCAGGTCCAGCAGACCGCGCGCGGGGTCAACATCTCGACCATCTACCGCACGCTCGAGCTACTCGAGCAGGTCGGCATGGTCACCCACACCCACCTCGGGCACGGCGCGCCCATCTACCACCTGGCCAGCCACGCCGACCATGTGCACCTGGTCTGCGGGGACTGCGGCCGGGTCACCGAAATCGGGCCGGACGCGATCCGGCCGCTGATCACCGCGCTGGAGGAACGCCACGGATTCGAGACCGACGTGGGCCATCTCACCGTCTTCGGCCGCTGCCAGGAATGCCGGGCGGCCCAGTGAGCGAGCCAAAGGGGCGCGGCGCCGTCTGGACTGACGAGCGACGGAGGAGCGAGGAGGGAAGACGGTGCCTAAAGGCGCCCCGGAGGCGAGCGAACTGCTAAGAATACTGCCGGGTGCCGTACAGGCCGGCTGGCCGGACGAGGGCGTGGCCGCGCACTACGGCGACCCGCTGCGCGAGCAGCGCGTGACCGAGGAGTCGGCGGGCGTGGTGGACCGGTCCAATCGGGGCGTCGTCCGGATCACCGGGCCGGACCGGCTGAGCTGGCTGCACAGCCTGACCACGCAGGCGCTGGACGGGCTGGCGCCCGGAGCGAGCGCGCAGGCGCTCGTCCTCAGCCCGAACGGGCACGTCGAACACCACCTGACGCTGACCGACGACGGCACCGCGACGTGGCTGCACGTGGAGCCGGGCACCGCCGCGGCGCTGGTGGAGTTCCTCGAGTCCATGCGGTTCATGCTGCGGGTCGAGGTGGCCGACGTCAGCCAGGATCACGCCGTGCTCACCGTGCTCGGTCCCGCGGCCGGCGACATCGCGGCCGGGCTCGACGGCGTGCGGGCGAGCGTGAAGCCGGGCCCGTTCGGCACCATCGACCTGATCGTGGCGCGGGACCGGCTGGCGGGCGCGGCCGGGCACCTGGTGCGGCGGGGGGCCGCCGCGGCGGGCATGTGGGCGTTCGAGGCGCTCAGGATCGCCGCGCACGTCCCCCGGCTCGGCCTGGACACCGACCACCGGACCATCCCGCACGAGGTCGGCTGGATCGACGCCGCCGTACGCCTGGACAAGGGCTGCTACCGCGGCCAGGAGACGGTCGCGCGAGTGCACAACCTCGGCCACCCGCCGCGGCGGCTGGTCTTCCTGAGCCTGGACGGCAGCGAGGACCGGCTGCCCGGCCACGGCGACCCGGTCGAGCTCGCCAGTGATGAACAGAGGGCCACGATCGGGTTCACCGGGTCGGCCGCGCGGCACTACGAGCTCGGCCCGGTCGCGCTGGCCCTGGTCAAGCGGACGGTGCCGGTAGACGCGACGCTGCTGGCCGGCGGCGTCCCCGCGGCGCAGGAGGTCATCGTGCCGCCGGACGCGGGCGCGAACGTGAAGGTGACGCTGCGCCGCCGCCAGCTCATGTAAACCACCCACGAGGACCGGGAGGTCAGCCCGTGCTGCGCAGGGCCCTGCTCGCCGCGTCAGCCAGTACCCGGCTGCGCCAGCTCATCACGACCGCGCCGCAGACGCGCGCCATCGTGGAACGGTACGTGGCGGGCGAGACCGCCGACGACGCGGTGCGGGTGACCCGGACGCTGCGGTCCGCGGGGCTGCTGGTCACCCTGGATTACCTGGGCGAGGACACCAAGGACCCGGCGCAGGCCGCGGCGGTCACCGACGAGTACATCCAGCTGGCCGGCAAGCTCGGCGCGGACGGGCTGACCCAGGGCGGCGCCGCGGAGATCTCGGTCAAGCCGACCGCGGTCGGGCTGTTCCTCGGCACCAGGACCGCGAAGGAGAACCTCAGCCGGATCTGCGCGGCCGCGCACGAGGCGGGGACCACGGTGACGCTGGACGCCGAGGAGTTCGCCGCGATCGAGCCGACGCTGCGGATCGCCGGCCAGCTCCGCGCCGAGTACCCCGACCTCGGCTGCGTGATCCAGGCGTGCCTGCGGCGCAGCGAGGCCGACTGCCGGGCGCTGGCCGGCTACGGGACCAGGGTCCGGCTGTGCAAGGGCGCCTACAGCGAGCCGGAGAGCGTCGCCTTCACCTCCCGCCGTGAGATCGACTCGTCCTACGCGCGCTGCCTGCGGGCGCTGATGAACGGCTCCGGGTACCCCATGCTGGCCACGCACGACCCGCGGCTGATCGAGATCACCACGTCGCTGGCCCTGCTGACCGGGCGCGCCCCGGACAGCTTCGAGTACCAGATGCTCTACGGCATCCGGCCGGCCGAGCAGCGGCGGCTGGCCGCCACCGGCGCCCGCATGCGGGTGTACGTTCCCTACGGCGGCGACTGGTACGCGTACCTGGTGCGGCGGCTGGCCGAGCGGCCGCAGAACCTCGGCTTCTTCCTGCGCTCGCTGGGGCGGAACTCGTGATCGCGATCCTGGGTACGGGCAAGATGGGCGAGGCGCTGCTCTCCGGCCTGCTGCGCGCGGGCCGCCCGCCGTCCGCGGTGATGGCCGCGGTCCGCCGTGAGGACCGGGCGGCCGAGCTGCACGAGCGCTACGGGGTGCAGGTCACCGACGCCGCGGCCGCCGCGAAGATGGCGGACACCCTGGTCCTGGCGGTCAAGCCGCAGGACATGGGCAGGCTGCTGGACGAGATCGCGCCGGTAGTGCCCGCGGGGACCCTGGTGATCTCGGTCGCGGCCGGGATCACCACGGCGTTCATCTCCCGGCGGCTGCCCGGCCAGCTGCCCGTCATCCGGGTCATGTCCAACACGCCGGTGCTGGTCGACGAGGCGATGAGCGTGATCTCCGCCGGGGCCCACGCCGGCGAGGAGCACCTGCGCCGGGCCGAGGAACTGCTCAGCCCGGTCGGCAAGGTGCTGCGCATTCCCGAGTCGCAGCAGGACGCCGCGACCGCGCTGTCCGGCAGCGGCCCGGCCTACGTGTACTACCTGGTCGAGTCCATGGTGGACGCCGGCATCCTGCTCGGCATGGCGCGCGGCGCCGCGCTGGAGATGGTCATCCAGGCGGTCTACGGCGCGGCCACCATGCTCCGCGATTCCGGCGAGCACCCGGTGATCCTGCGCGAGGCCGTCACCTCGCCCGGGGGCACCACGATCTCGGCCATCAGGGAGCTGGAGAAGCACGGGGTGCGCGCCGCGTTCCTGGCGGCGATCGAGGCCGCCCGCGACCGCGGCCGGGAACTCGGGGCGGATTAGTGAGCGGCTCGCTCACGCTGGCCTGGGACGAGCGCCTGACCGGGTACGACTTCGGCCCGGGTCATCCGCTGGCCCCGGTGCGGGTCGAGCTGACGATCGCGCTGGCCCGCGAGTTCGGCCTGATGGACCGGCCGGACGTGACGGTGACGGCCCCGGTGCCCGCCGAGATGACCGAGCTCGAGCTGGTGCACGACGCTGGGTACATCGATGCAGTGCGCCAGGCCGGCCGGGACGGCCTGCCCAACGGCCGGTACGGGCTCGGGACCCCGGACAACCCGGTCTTCGCGGGCATGCACGAGGCGTCCGCGCTGGTGGCCGGGGCCACGCTGGCCGCGGCCCGGGCGGTCTGGCACGGCGAGTCGCCGCACGCGGTGAACATCGCCGGCGGCCTGCACCACGCGATGCGCCGGTCGGCCAGCGGGTTCTGCGTGTACAACGACCCGGCCATCGCGATCAAGTGGATGCTGGCCCAGGGCGCGGAGCGGATCGCCTACGTGGACGTCGACGTACACCACGGCGACGGGGTGCAGGCGGCCTTCTACGACGATCCCCGGGTGCTGACGATCAGCCTGCACGAGCACCCGGCCACGCTGTTCCCCGGGACGGGGCTGGCGTCGGAGATCGGTTCGGGTCAGGGCCGCGGCTACGCCGTCAACGTGGCGCTGCCCGCCTTCACCGGCGACGCGGGCTGGCTGCGGGCGTTCGACGCGGTGGTGCCGCCGCTGCTGCGGGCGTTCAAGCCCGAGGTGCTGGTCAGCCAGCACGGCTGCGACAGCCACCGGCTCGACCCGCTGGCCAACCTCGAGCTCAGCGTGGACGGCCAGCGGCGCGCCCAGCTCATGGTGCACGACCTGGCGCACGAGGTGTCCGGCGGCAAGTGGCTGCTCACCGGGGGCGGCGGATACCAGCTGGTACAGGTCGTGCCCAGGTCGTGGACGCACCTGCTCGCCGTGGCTTCGGGTGAGCCGATCGACCCGGCGGCGCTGGTGCCGGAGACCTGGCGGACGCTGGCCGCCGGGCGCACCGGCGAAAGCGCGCCGACCCGGATGACGGACGGCGCCCCGGCCGAGTTCATTCCGGTCGGCGCGGGGATCGATCCGGCCGACCGGGTGGATGCCGCGATCATGAACACATGCCGGGCCGTATTTGCCTGGCACGGCCTGACCGCTCTGGTGTGACCCTGTCCTCTCCGATGAAACGGTGTCCTCTCCGAGGAGACGTGCCTCTCCGATGTGACAGGCAACGATGTGACAGGGCAACGATGTAACGCAGATGCAAATGAACGTGCACGCCGGTCGGACTGGCCGTTTTTCCTGACGCAATGCTGTTCTCTGATGACAGATGTCAACTGATAACAGGTGAAAGAGGAACCCGGAAGACGCAGCTCAGTACCGGGAACCGCGATTTCGCTGGCAGCCTCCTGGGGCATTGTCGTCAAGAAGTAACAACAATGAAGCTTTGGACGGGGTTGCTCTTTTCTCAGCGGGACTTACTCTGGAGACGTACGTGACTGGTGCGCCGAATCCCGTCAAGTGCTCGGCTTCGTACGGAAGAGGCTTACTCGATGGCAAGCGAAACCCCCCTAAGCGACGTCAGGTTTTTGACCGTCGCCGAAGTGGCCTTGATCATGCGCGTGTCGAAGATGACCGTGTATCGGCTGGTCCACTCCGGCGAGCTGGAAGCGATCCGCGTCGGACGCTCCTTCCGGGTACCGGAAGCAGCGGTCAACCAGTATCTGAGAGCCGCCTTCGTCGGCACCGGCTGAACCCGGCCCACGGCCGCGCCGACCGATCCGGACCCCGCGGGGTCCGGCTGGCATGCGGGCGCACGGCGGAAGATGCTGCCGTGCGGCCCGGCCGGCCGCGGGACGTTCCCCTCCCGCGGTCCCCTAGCCCGGGCACGTGACCGGGACTAGCTGCGCTAGCACGCCGTTTCGGGGGTAACCTCTAACGTTGGGTGTGTATCCAGCCGCCCTCACCGGGCGAGCGCGTTGGCGTGCCCGTCATCCGCAGTGCCTAAGAAGGGTGGCCTCATGGGGTCTGTGATCAAGAAGCGGCGCAAGCGCATGGCCAAGAAGAAGCACCGCAAGCTGCTCAAGAAGACCCGCATCCAGCGCAGGAACAAGAAGTAACGACTCCTTGGTCCCGGTCCCGGCCCAGCCGGGCATCGGGCACCATAGGGGTTGATGTCTCTTCCTGTCCTGGTCGGTTTCGCGGGCGTGCTGGTCGCGGCCGTGGCTACCGGCCTGCTCGCCGGGCGGTGCGTCCGCCAGCCGCGGATCGGGTTCATCGTGTGGACGGCCGCCACCCTGGGGCTGACCATCGCGCTCGCGGCGCAGAGCATGGGCTTCGCCAGCGGGTTCGGCCCGGCCACGTTCCGCGCCGTCCAGTTGCTCGCGCTCCTGCTCGCTCCGCTGTGGCTGGCCTGGGGCCTGGTCGAGCTGGCCGTCGGCAGCGACGCCGCCAGGTTCGGCATGCGGCTGGTCTCCGCCGCGCTGTCCGTGGTGGCCTCGGTCATCCTGGCCACCGACCCGCTCACCGCGCAGCCGTTCAGCAAGGCCTGGCCGCTCACCGGAACGCACTTCCAGCCGGTATCGCGCGACGCGCTTGACGTGGTGCAGGTCGTGGCCGTCGCGGTCGCGGTGGTGATCGCGGGCCTGGCCGCGGTGCGGGCGGGCCGGGACTCGGGGCCGGCCCTGGACTCGGGGCCGGCGCTTGGCTCGGGGCCGGCGCTGACGGCGGTCGTCCCGGCCACCCTGGCCGTACTCATGACCGCCGCGCAGCGCTTCCCGTTCCCGGCCAAGGTGGCGTATCCGCTGCTCAGCATCGTGGCGGCGGCGCTGGTGTGGTTCGCAGTCAGCAGGGTCGGCGAGCTGCCCCGCCGGGTGGCCGCCGACGGGAGGGGAGAGGGCATGCGGGATCGGCGAGACAAGCCCGGCGACGAGTACTGGCCCGATGACCGGGCGACCGGCGAGTACGCGTCCGAAGGGCGGTACGCGACCTACGGCCAGGGCAGCCCTGGCCGCCCGCGGGGTGACTTTCCCGGCGGGCCTGCGGGCGGCGGCGGGCCTGCGGGCGGCGGCGCGCCTGCGGGCGGCGGCGCGCCTGCGGGCCGCGGGGTACCCGACGGCGACCGTGGCTGGCGCCCGGGATCGCAGCCGCGCCCGCCGGAGCGGCCGTACCGCGGGCCGGGGCCGGGCGGGTCCCGTGAACCCGCGGCCGACGAGAGGCCCGGCACGCAACCGGTCCCGCTGCCCGGGTCCGAGGCCGCGGTCACCGAACCCGGCCTGCCTGGCGCGGCCGGTTTGGCTGGCGCGGTCGGCCTGGCCGGGTCGCCGGCCGCCGCATCCGCACGGCCGTACGGCCGGATCTTGATCTTCACCCTGCTCGACGACCGGGTCACCGACTTCGACCGGCTCGCCGAGGAGGCGGCGGAGTACGTCAGGACCGGCGAACCCGACACCGTGGTGTACGTCATCCACCTCGTACCGAACGCGCCCCTGCAGCGGATCTTCTATGAGATCTACCGGGACCGGGCCGCATTCGACAGCCACGAGAGCCAGCCGTACATGCAGCGCTTCGTGGCCGAGCGAAGGACGTGCGTGCTCGCCACCAACGTGATCGAACTCCGGCTCAAGTACGCCAAGGTCGCGCCGCTGCTCGGCCCGCAGCCGCCTGCCCCGGCGGCACCGCTCCCGACAGGACCGCTCTCGGCGGCACCGCCGCGGGGGGTGCCGGGGGCCCCGGTTCCGCAGCGGGCCCGGCCGTTGCCTCCTCCCCGCCCGCAGCGTTCTGACCAGCCGCGTTCTGACCAGCCGCGGTACGACCGTCCGCGGTACGAGCAGTCCGGATATGCCGAGCCCAGGTACGACCAGCCTGGATACGACCAGCCTGGGTACGACCAGTCGCGCTCCGGCCGGGAGCGCTACGACGAGCGGCGGCCCGACCAGAGGCAGATTCCGTCGGGCCGGCCTTATGGCGGCTAGCGTGGCACGGATCACATTGCTCGGCCGACCGGGCTGTCACCTGTGCGACGACGCGCGGACGGTGATCGAACGGGTGGCCGCCGACCTCGGCGTCGGCTGGGAGGAACGCGACATCACGACGTCGCCCGATGACATGCGGGAGTACTGGGACAAGATCCCGGTAACCCTCGTCGACGGCGTGCAGATCGACTTCTGGCGGGTGAGCGAGGCCCGGCTCCGCGCCGCGCTCGGCTAGTGCGTCCTTCCGCCGGGAGCCCCGCCAGCAACGCCTGTCACAGCCGCATCCGCGCGCCCGCTACCTAACGGGGTGAGTGGGCCCCGGCCCCCGATAGATGGGGGCAGGGGGCCCCGCACCCCGGACGCCCGCGCCCACCCAACTCCCAGCCAGCCCGGCCGCCGCTCTCGTCACGGCAGCACCCGTGGACCAGGGTGCCGAACCACCACGATGTGGCATCGTGGTGGTTCTGACCACGGCGATGTGACACTGTCGTGGTTGTCATCGCGCCATGTGGCCCGGCTCGGTGATGCCCGTGGGTCCTGCGGTGCCCGTGCGGGCTGCGCTGCGGGCTGCGCCGTCGGCCGTCACTTTGTGAAATGATGCACAAAGGCGTACCGTGGAAATGACGTCGGCTGACGCGGGCTCTTACCGCCGCCTTGATCCCAACCCCGAGAGCCCAAACCCAGGAGCGCTGCCGCGATGCACAGTAACGCCATGCCGTCAGGAGCCAGCGGCCAGGCCGGGAGCTACGGCCGGGCCGAGGCGAGCCGCCGGGCCGAGGCGAGCCGCCGGGCCGAGGCAGAGATGAACGGGCAGGCCGACGGGATACCCGAGGCGACGGTGGCACGGCTGCCGATCTACCTGCGCGCCCTGTACGGCCTGGCCGAGCGGGGTATCAGCACCGTGGCCAGCGAGGAACTCGCCGCCGCCGCGGGCGTCAACTCGGCCAAGCTCCGCAAGGACCTGTCCCATCTCGGCTCGTACGGGATCAGGGGCGTCGGCTACGACGTCGACTACCTCGTCTACCAGGTGTCCCGGACGCTGGGCCTGACCCAGGACTGGCCCGTGGTCATCGTGGGCGCCGGCAATCTCGGCCGGGCCCTGGCCAACTACGGCGGTTTCGTCTCCCGCGGGTTCACGATCGCCGCCATGCTCGACTCCGACACGGCTATCGTGGGCAGCAGGATCGCCAGGCTGACCGTCCGGCACGTCGACGAGCTCGAGGCCGTGGTGGCCAGGCATCACGTCGCCATCGGCGTCATCGCCACCCCGGCCGGATCCGCGCAGGCCGTCTGCGACCGGTTCGTCTCGGCCGGCGTCACCAGCATCCTCAACTTCGCTCCGCTCGTGCTGAGCGTGCCGGAAGGGGTAGACGTGCGGAAGGTCGACCTGTCGATCGAGCTGCAGATCCTCGCCTTCCACGCGCAGCGCCGGTCGGCGTCGGCCAGGCCCGCGGACGCCCCCGGGGGTTCCGCCGGGAACGCGGAGACCCCTGGCGGGCGTTCTACGGCTCGGGTGATCCCGGAGCTAGCGGTGAAGGGCTAGGCGATGGACAGGTGAGCGTGCTGGTGGTAGGCCTCAGCCACAAGAGCGCCCCGGTGGCGGTCTTGGAGCGGGCCGCGGTGAGCGGTGACACCGTCACCAAGCTGCTCCGCGACGTCGTGCAGGCCGAGCCAGTCGCCGAGGCGTTCGTCGTCTCCACCTGCAATCGGGTGGAGGTGTACGCCGACGTGGACCGGTTCCACGCGGGCGTCACCGCCATCTGCGAGTTGCTCGCGCGGCACTGCGGCGTTCCGTCGCATGAGCTGACCCAGTACCTGTACGTGCACTACGAGGACCGTGCGGTGAGCCACCTGCTCGCGGTGGCGGCCGGCCTCGACTCGATGGTGGTCGGCGAGGACCAGATCCTCGGCCAGGTGCGTTCGGCCGTCAAGCTGGCCGCGGAGCACGGCACGGCCGGGCGGGTGCTCGGCGAGCTCGGCCGGCTCGCGCTGCGCACCGGCAAGCGGGCCAGGGCCGAGACCGCGATAGGCCGGGCCGGCCTCAGCCTGCTGAGCGCCGCGGTCGAGCTCGCCGCCGAGCGCCTCGGCCCGCTGCGACCGGGCCCAGCCGAGCCGGGCCCAGCCGAGCCGGGCCCAGCCAGGCCGGGCCAGGACGATAAGCACGACCCGCTGGCAGGACGCGACGTGCTCGTCGTCGGGGCCGGCTCGATGAGCGGCCTGGCCACGGCGACCGCCGCCCGGTCCGGCGCGGCGAGCATCACCGTAGCCAACCGCACCCGCAAGCACGCCGAGCGGCTGGCCGCCAGCGTGAGCACAGTTACCACCACGGTCACCGGGCTGGCGGACCTGCCCGCCGCCATCGCCGCCGCGGACGTCGTCATCTCCTGCACCGGCGCCACCGGGCAGGTCATCACGGGCGACACGGTGTCGGCCGCGCTCGCGGCCCGGGCGGCCACGGCGGGTAAGGAAGCCACGACGGCCACGGCAGCCAAGCCGGCCAAGGGCGCCCTGGTGATCATGGACCTGGCCATGCCGCGGGACGTGGAGCCCGCGGTAGCGGGCCTGCCGGGCGTGGTGCTCATCGGCATGGACCAGCTCAGCGAGCATGCCAGCACGGTCAGGGACGATGACGTGGCCGCCGTGCGGACGATCCTGGAGGCCGAACTCGCCGCCTACCAGTCCGCCATGGACGCGGCCCGGGTCGCCCCGACGGTGGTCGCGCTGCGGGCCAAGGCGGCCGGGGTGGTCGACGCCGAGCTGGCCCGGCTGGCCGGCCGGCTGAGCGCGGACGACCTGAGCGGGCATGCTCTCGATGAGATAGCCCAGACCGTCCGGCGGGTGGTAGACAAGCTATTGCACGCGCCGACGGTACGGGTCAAGGAACTCGCGGGCTCGCCGGGGGGCGAGGAGTACGCCACGGCGCTGCGCGTTCTCTTCGATCTCGATCCACGCGCGGTCGAGGCGGTTACCCGCGCCGCCCCGGAGCAGGAAGGTTCACGGTGAGCGCGGTGACGCCGAGGCCGGCCCCGCTGAGACTGGCCACCCTGAGACTGGGCAGCCGCAGGAGCCCGATGGCCATCGCGCAATCACGCCAGGTGGCCGACATGATCACCGAGCGGACCGGCCGCGCGGTCGAGATCGTCGGGGTGACCACGCTGGGTGACGTGAGCCGGGCGCAGCTGACCCAGATCGGCGGCACCGGCGTCTTCGTCAGCGCGCTGCGCGAGGCGCTGCTCGGCGGCGAGGTCGACCTGGCCGTGCATTCGCTGAAAGACCTGCCGACCGGGCCTGCCGCCGGCATTGTGCTGGCCGCGGTACCGTCCCGGGACGACCCGAGGGACGCGCTGGTGGCGCGGGACGGCGCCAAGCTCGCCGACCTCCCGCCCGGCGCCAGGATCGGTACCGGCTCGCCGCGCCGCGCCGCGCAGCTGCTCGGGCTCCGCGCCGACCTGCGCTGCGTCCCCATCCGCGGCAACGCCGGCACCAGGCTGGGCAAGGTGAGCGAGGGCGAGCTCGACGCGGTGGTGCTGGCCTGCGCAGGCCTGGCCAGGATCGGTCACGTCGGTGCGATCACGCAGGTCTTCGAGCCGGAGGAGATGCTCCCCGCCCCGGGTCAGGGCGCGCTCGCGCTCGAATGCCGCGAGGGCGACGCCGAGCTGGCGGCCCTGCTGCAGCTGGTGACGGACGAGGCCAGCATGGCCGCGGTGACCGCCGAGCGCAGCCTGCTGGAGGCGCTCGAGGCCGGCTGCAGCGCGCCCATCGGCGCTTACGCCGCGGGAGCAGCACAGCTGCGGATGCAGGCGGCCGTCATGAGCCCGGACGGAAGCCGCATGCTACGCGCGCACGGCGGCGCCCCCGCCGCCGGTGCCTGGCAGCTCGGCCGGGACCTGGCCGCGGAGTTGCTGCGGTCCGGGGCTTCAGATCTCATCAGCGCGTCAGAGGGACAGGCGAACAGCGGGAATGATGTGCAGTGAGCGCTAGTCAGGAAGCAGCACAGGGATGGGTCGCGCTGGTCGGTGCGGGCCCCGGTGATGAGGGACTGCTGACCGTGCGGGCGGCCGAGCTGCTCGGACAGGCCGGCCTGGTCGTCGCCGGAGCCGGCCTGGAGCAGGCGGCGCGGCGCCACATGAGCTCCGGCGCCGTTCTGGCCGACACGGCCGACGGGGCGGGATCCGCCCGCGCGCTGGTGCAGGCGGCCAAGGGCGGCCAGCTCGCGGTCCGGCTGTTCCCCGGCGATCCGCTGCTGAACGGCGCGGTCGCGGACGCCGCGGCGTGCGCCAAGGCCGGGGTCAGGTTCGAGATCGTGCCCGGCGTGCCGGCCGCCACCGCGGTCCCGGCCTACGCGGGCATCCCGCTGGCCAGCGAGCGGAACGGCGAGCTGCGCGTCATCGGTGCCGCCGAGGCGAGCCAGATCGCGTACAGCCCGGCCACGCTGGTCGTGCTCGGCGCCGACGCGGCACCGGCCGACCTGGGCAAGATGCTGATCGCGGCGGGCTGGCCGGAGGGCACCAGGCTGGCCATCACCTGGGACGGCACGACGAGCGCGCAGCAGACCGTGGTCACCAGCCTGGGCCGGATCGGCCCCGACCTCAAGGCGGCCGGGGTGTCCCTGGCCAACACCAGGGGCTCGGCCATCGCCGTGGTCGGCGACGCGGTGGCGGCCCGGGACCAGCTGTCCTGGTTCGAGACCAAGCCGCTGTTCGGCTGGCGGGTTCTGGTGCCCAGGACCAAGGAGCAGGCCGCGGTGGTGTCGCAGCGGCTGCGGGAGTACGGCGCCGTGCCGGAAGAGGTGCCGACGATCGCGGTCGAGCCGCCGCGTACGCCGCAGCAGATGGAGCGCGCGGTCAAGGGCCTGGTCACCGGCCGGTACCAGTGGGTCGCCTTCACCTCGGCGAACGCGGTCCGCGCGGTGCGGGAGCGGTTCGAGGAGTACGGCCTGGACGCCCGGGCGTTCGCCGGCGTCAAGGTGGCCGCGGTCGGCGAGCAGACCTCGGCGGCGCTGCTCGACTTCGGCATCCGGCCGGACCTGGTGCCCGACGGCGACCAGTCGGCCGAGGGCCTCGCCGCGGCCTGGCCGCCGTACGACGACCTGCTCGACCCGATCAACCGGGTGCTGCTGCCGCGTGCGGACATCGCCACCGAAACCCTGCTAGCGCGGCTGGTCGACCTCGGCTGGGAGGCCGAGGACGTCACCGCCTACCGCACCGTGCGCGCCGCGCCCCCGCCCGCGCCGATCCGTGAGGCCATCAAGGGCGGCGGTTTCGACGCCGTGCTGTTCACCTCGTCCTCCACCGTGCGGAACCTGGTCGGCATCGCCGGCAAGCCGCACGCCGTCACGGTGATCGGGGTGATCGGCCCGCAGACCGCCAAGACCGCGGCCGAGTTCGGGCTGCGTGTCGACGTGACCGCGCCCAAGCCGTCGATGACGGCGCTGGTCGAGGCGGTGGCCGAGTACGGCGCCGGGCTGCGGGACGCGGCCGTCGGTGCGGGAGAGCCGGTTCGCCGGCCGAGTGAGCGCCGCCGCGGCGCCCGGCGCAGGTTCCGTTAGGGAGGCACGACACATGAGCGCTAGCTTCCCCGTGGCCCGGCCCCGGCGGCTGCGGCGGACACCATCCCTGCGCGCCCTGGTGGCCGAGACCTCGCTGCACCCCCGCGAGCTGGTGCTGCCGGTGTTCATCAAGGAGGGCATCAGCGAACCGCAGCCGATCGGCTCGATGCCAGGCGTCGTCCAGCACACCCGGGACAGCCTGCGCAAGGCGGCCGTGGAGGCGGCCGGGGCCGGCGTCGGCGGGCTGATCGTGTTCGGCGTGCCCGCGGTCAAGGACGGCCGCGGCTCGGCCGCCGACGATCCCGCGGGCATCTCCCAGGTCGCCCTGGCCGACCTGCGCGCCGAGGTCGGCGACGACTGCGTGATCCTCGCCGACCTGTGCATGTGCGAGTACACCGATCACGGCCACTGCGGCCTGCTCACCGAGGACGGCGACGTCAGCAACGACGCCACCCTCGAGCGGTACGCCGCGATCGCGGTCGCCCAGGCGGAGGCGGGCGCGCACCTGGTCGCGCCGAGCGGGATGATGGACGGCCAGGTGGCGGCGATCAGGGCGGCGCTGGACGCGGCGGGTCACGCCGACGTCGGGATCTGCGCCTACTCGGCCAAGTACGCGTCCGGCTTCTACGGCCCGTTCCGTGAGGCCGCCGAGGGCACCCCCGCGTTCGGCGACCGGGCCAGCCACCAGCAGGACCCGGCCAACGCCGCCGAGGCGCTCCGCGAGGTGGCGCTGGACATCGCCGAGGGCGCCGACATGGTGATGATCAAGCCGGCCCTGGCTTACCTGGACGTGATCAGGCGGGTCGCGGACTCGGTGACCGTGCCGGTGGCGGCCTACCAGGTCAGCGGCGAGTTCGCGATGATCGAGGCGGCGGCGGCCAACGGCTGGCTGGAGCGGGACCGGATCATCATCGAGACGCTCACCGCGATCCGCCGTGCAGGCGCCAGCGTCATCTTGACCTACTGGGCGGCCGAGGTCGCTGGGCGGCTGAGGTCACAGCTCGGGTAATGGACCGAACGGCCTGTGGTTTATGCCCTACGATAGGTAACAGGGAGCTTCGGGCCGTGATACCCGGCCTCGTTCGGTATCTGCGGTATCTTGCGCGGAAGGACAAGTGGTCCTTCGGGACAGTCCCTCATTCGCGCACGGCAGCCAACGGCAGGAGCGGCAGGAGTCTATGGTCGACGCGGTACGGCGCCGCCGGGTACGCGGCCGGGGTGCGGAACGGCACCAGCCGGCCGGCGACGTGGCGGCACAATACGCGTCCATGGGCTGGCCGGTGTGCCTCGGCGCCCATGCCTACCGCGGGACGCTCGCCGCGATGGAACCGGGCCGCGCGTGCTCATGCGACCGGATGGGATGCCCCGCGCCGGGGGCGCACCCCGTGTCGTCGGCCTGGCAGATGCAGGCGACCGTAGATCTCAATGTGATCCAGGGCTGGTGGGAAACCCGGCCGGAGGCGAATGTGATACTCGTCACCGGCCGGGTTTTTGATGTGCTGGACTTGCCGGTGCCGGCCGGATCCGCGGCGCTCGAGCAGATGCAGGCGGCCGGCGTGGCCGTCGGCCCGGTCGCCGTGCTCGGCCAGGAGCGGATGCTGTTCTTCGTGGTGACCAGGGGCTCGCCCACTGACGAAGACGAGTGGTGGTCGTGCGGCCTCGACAGCGAGCCGGAGAGCGTCGTGGCGGGGCTGCGCTGGCACTGCCGGGACAGCTACGTGCCCGCCCCGCCGTCCCGTGACGCGTCCGGTCAGGCCGCCCGCTGGCTGCGCTCCCCGCAGGAGCATCCGCTGCCGGACGCGCTGCGGCTGCTCGAGTACCTCGTCGACGCCTGCGAGGCGTAGCGTTACGGCGTGACGAATCGAAGCGAGGAACTGTTCGCCCGGGCCCGCGAGGTAATCCCCGGCGGGGTGAACTCCCCGGTTCGGGCGTTCGGCGCGGTCGGCGGCACGCCCCGGTTCATGGTCCGGGGGTCCGGGCCCTACCTGACCGACGCGGACGGGCGCGAGTACGTCGACCTGGTGTGCTCCTGGGGCCCGATGATCCTCGGGCACGCGCACCCGGCGGTGGTCTCCGCCGTCTCCGCCGCGCTGGCGGACGGCACCTCGTTCGGCACCGCCACGCCGGGTGAGGTGGAACTGGCCGAGGAGATCGTGGCGCGCGCCCCGGTGGAGCAGGTCCGCCTGGTCAACTCGGGTACCGAGGCGACCATGTCGGCGGTGCGACTGGCCCGCGGGTTCACCGGCCGCCCGCTGGTGGTCAAGTTCGCCGGTTGCTACCACGGGCACGTGGACGCGCTGCTGGCCGCCGCGGGTTCCGGCGTGGCCACGTTCGGGCTGCCCGATTCGCCCGGCGTCACCGGGGCTGCGGCCGGGGACACCATCGTGCTTCCCTACAACGACCCGGAGGCCGTGTCCGCGGTGTTCGCCGCGCGCGGTGAGTCGATCGCCGCCGTCATCACCGAGGCCTGCCCGGCGAACATGGGCATCGTGCCGCCCGCTCCCGGCTTCAACGCCCTGCTGGCATCGCTGTGTCGGCGGGCGGGTGCCCTGCTGATCATGGACGAGGTGCTGACCGGGTTCCGGGTGACCTCCTCGGGCTGGTACGGCGTCGACGGCGTGGCCGGCGACCTGGTGACGTTCGGCAAGGTGATGGGCGGCGGGCTGCCCTGCGCCGCCTTCGGCGGGCGCGCGGAGATCATGTCGCGGCTGGCCCCGGCCGGGCCGGTCTACCAGGCCGGAACGCTGTCCGGTAACCCGCTCGCGGTCGCGGCCGGGCTGGCCACCCTGCGGTCGTGCACCGCCGAGGTGTACGCGCGGGTCGATGAGGCCGCCGCCGCCGTGGCCAAGCTCACCTCCGCGGCGCTCACCGCGGCCGGGGTGCCGTTCTGGCTGTCCGAAGCGGGGAACCTGTTCTCGGTGTTCCTGGGCCGGACGGCGCCGGTGCAGTCGTTCGCCGACGCGAAGGACCAGTCGGCCGCGGCCTACGCCGCGTTCTTCCACGCCATGCTCGACGGCGGCGTGTACCTGCCGCCCTCGCCATTCGAGGCCTGGTTCCTGTCCGCCGCGCACGACGAGGCCGCCCTGGCCCGCATCGCTGACACCCTCCCCGCCGCCGCCGCTGCCGCCGCCGCGACCCTGGGCGCCTGATCTGGCCGGGCGTGGCGGATCCAGATCCCGGCCTGACCAGGACTGGGTAAGCTTGTCCGGGCTATGTCCGACTCAACCATCGTCCACTTGCTCAGGCACGGCGAGGTGGAAAACCCGGCCGGCATCATCTACGGCCGCCTGCCTGGCTACCATCTGTCCGCGAACGGCCGCGCGATGGCCGCGGCTGCGGCGGACTATTTCGCCGGCCGGCCGGTCGTGGCCCTGTTCT
>WNGE01001142.1_pt1 | contig 33926 bp, 29 predicted proteins | sample 5400651 | NCBI WGS metagenome assembly WNGE01 (sample SAMN13153370, study PRJNA577476) | soil metagenome | isolation source: 60 cm soil or saprolite under grassland replicate 2 | place: USA:California | collected 2016-06-15
TCCTCGCCAACAACCCCGGCATCTGGACCGACCACTGCCACAACCTGCCCCACGCCACCCAAGGACTCACCACCCACCTCATGTACGAAGGAATCACCACCCCCTTCACCGTCGGCGGCACCCCCGGCAACCAGCCCGAATGAGCATCTGAGGCAGCGGCTCAGCTGGCGAGCAGCGGTGCGGGCGCCTGGCCAGCCCTACCTTCGCACGTGTCACGCCGTCGGCGTGCGCCGCGCCGCCTCGTAGCTCAACAGCGGCGGCGAGGGCTTGATGGCGCGCAGCACTTCGGAAAGCAACGGCGGATCTGATTGTCTAGTGACCGTAACGCTGCATCGTAACGCTTTGGGGACGATGCCCAGCTAGAACTACGGCCGGAGGTTTCGAGATGACGCGACCAGCGAACGGGAGCCGACGCTGGAGCCGGTGGCGGCCGGCGCTCCCCGCAAAGTCAGCCGACCTGCCGGCGCCGGTCCCCGATCTGGCGAGCACAGTGGGCGGATCCGGGCTCCGGCCCGAGCCCGGGGTGGCGGAGCTCGACATCGCCCCGAACGACCCCCTGCTCGCCTACTTCACCGGCGGGCACGGCACCGTTGACCTGGACGGGCTCGAGCTGGACTCCACGGCGCTCGAGGCGCTGCGCGCCGAGGGCACGCGACTGGCTGTGCCGCTGGTGAGCCAGGGCGAGCTGATCGGCCTGCTGCGCCTCGGGCCGCGCCGCAGCGAGCAGGACTACTCGTACGACGACCGCAAGCTCCTCGACGACCTGGCCACGCACGCGGCACCAGCTATCAGGGTCGCGCAACTCGTACGCCAGCAGCAGGCCGAGTTGCGCCGGCGCGAGCGGATCGATCAGGAACTCAAGGTCGCCCAGCTCATCCAGCAGCAGTTCCTGCCGCGCGAGCTGCCCGACCTGCCCGGCTGGCAGGTGGCCGCCTACTACCAGCCCGCCCGAGCGGTCGGCGGGGACTTCTACGACTTCATCGAGCTCCCCGGTGGGCAGACCGGGATCGTGGTCGGCGACGTCGCCGACAAAGGCGTGCCCGCCGCGCTGGTGATGGCGACCACCCACTCGGTTCTGCGGGCTGACGCGCCCGGGCTGGCCAGCCCTGCCGAAGTGCTCGAGCGCGCCAACGAGCTGCTGATCGGCGAGATGCCGCCGTACATGTTCGTCACCTGCCTATATGGAATCCTCGACCCGGCCAGCGGCCGGCTGCGCTTCGCCAACGCCGGCCACAACCTGCCATACCTGCACGGCGAGGGCGGCGTGAGCGAGCTTCGCGCCACCGGCATGCCGCTTGGGCTGTTGCCCGGCATGCGTTATGAGGAACGCGAGGCGACCCTTCGGCCCGGCGACCGCCTGCTGCTGCATTCCGACGGGCTTGCCGAGGCCCACGCGCCCGACCGTCAGATGTTCGGTTTCCCCCGGCTGGCCAAGCTGTGCGGCGAGCCGGGCAGCGGCGAGGACCTGATCGACCGGCTGCTGGCCGAGCTGGCCGGGTTCACCGGGCCGGGCTGGGAGCAGGAAGACGACATCACCCTGGTCACCCTGCAACGCCTTGGGGGTACATCCGTGCCGCGGGTCCTCGATGAATTCGCCGTGCCGAGCCAGACCGGCGCCGAGCGCGGCGCGGTCGAACGTGTGGCGGCCGCCGTGGCCAACCTCGACCTGCTGCCAACAGCCCGCCTGGAGCAGCTCAAGACGGCCGTGGCCGAGGCGGTCATGAACGCCGCCGAGCACGGCAATCAGCACCAGGCCGAGCTGCCCGTCGCGGTCCGTGTGACCGCCTCGGTGGCACACCTGGAGGTGGCCGTCACCGACCAGAGCGGCGACCGGCCGATCCCCGACGCCACCGAGCCCGACCTGGACGCCAAGGTCGCCGGCCTGCAGGCTCCCCGCGGCTGGGGCCTGTTCCTGATCCGCAACATGGTCGACGAGCTGCGGACCTCCGGCGACAGCGCGCACCACACGGTCCACCTCGTCATGCACCTGCGCGGTCACAGCGCCGCTGGAGAGGGAGAGGAGGCAGCCGATGGCAACCAATGAGCTGACCGTGGCAGTCCGATACCACGCCGATGTGGCCATCCTCGACCTCGCCGGCGACATCGACCGCGACGCCGACGCGCCGCTCCAGCACGCATACGACCGGGCGGTCGACGACGGCGCGACCACGGTGCTGCTGAACTTCGCCGGAGTCGACTACATCAACTCAACCGGCATCGCCGTGATCGTCGGCCTGCTCGCCCGCGCCCGCAGGGACCGCCGCGCGATCAGCGCCTTCGGCCTGGACGAGCACTACCGCCGAATCTTCACCATTACGCGGCTGTCCGACTTCATCGGGCTCTACCCCGACGAGGACAGCGCCGTCGCCGGCAAGCCTGCGGCGACAAGCGACCCCGACGTCCGCGCAGCGGAAGGAGCCCCCGAATGAACCAGGAAGACCTCACCATGTCAGTCCGCGCGGTGAGCGACCGGGTGAGCGTGCTTGACATCCATGGCGATGTGACCGCCGCCAGCGAGCACACCCTCAGCAACGCGTACGCCAAAGCAAGCAGCCCCACGACCAGGGCGATCGTGCTGAACTTCACCGCGCTCGAGTACATGAACTCAGGCGGAATCGGGATGCTGGTCACGCTGCTGGTCCGCGCTAACCGGCAGCGCCAGAAGCTGCTCGCCTACGGCATCAACCAGCACTACCGCCAGATCTTCGAGCTGACCCGCCTGGACGAGGCGATCGGCATCCACGACACCGAGACTGCGGCGCTGGCCGCCGCGGACGCCCACTGAAGGGCGACCCTGACAAGGAGCGCACCATGAGCGCCGTACAGACCCCCGGGCCAAGCTCGGAGAGCGGCAACCACCTCCCCGAACTCACCGAACTCACCCCCCGCGACGCCGCGCACTGGGCCAAGCAGGTCACTCGCCTGCAGCTCGGCGAGGTACCACCCGAGGCCATCAACCTGAACGTCACCGGCAAGCGGGTGGTGGGCCCGATCCAGGGCTTCGGCAAACTGTGGCAGAAGACCTACCGCGTCGAGCTGCGCGACATCGACCTCACCCCCGCCGAGGTGATCGCCACCTGGAAGGAGAGGTTCGGCAGCTTCTGGCCCTCCTCCGCCCGCTTCTACGGCCCGCTCACCAGCATCGCTCCCGGCGACGTCGCCCTGCTCAACCTGTCGGTCGGCGGTGGCGTGAAGCTGTCCACCGGGATCCTGGTGATGTACGCCGACGAGGAGTCGTTCACCTTCATGACCCCCCAGGGGCACATGTTCGCCGCTTGGATCACCTTCAGCGCCGCTCAAGGCGACGACGGCATCACCGCGGCGCAGGCACAGGTGCTGCTCCGCACCAACGACCCGCTGTACGAGCTGACCATGCCGCTTGTGCTCAACCGCGGGGAGGACCGGTTCTGGCGGCAGACCCTCGCCAACCTCGCCAGCCACCTCGGCGTGACCGCACCGGTGGTGACCACCAACGCCGTATGCGTGGACCGGCGCCGGCAGTGGCGCAACGCCGGCAACGTGTGGCACAACGCCGGTATCCGCTCGGTGCTGCACGCGCTCGGCACCCCGCTACGATCGCTGCGGCCGGGCCGGGGCCGGCCGGCGAACGGCGGGCCGGACCCCGCGAGCGGTCCCGGTGCGCGCGGCTGAGACCGGGGCCGGCGCCCACGACCGCGGCGTCGACGCGGTGGTCGTCGGCGCCGGCCCGAACGGCCTGGCCGCCGCGATCACCCTGGCACGTGCAGGCTGCTCGGTGTTGGTCCTTGAGGCCGCGGCGACCGCCGGGGGCGGCTGCCGCAGCGCAGAGCTGACTCTGCCAGGCTTCCGCCACGACGTCTGTGCCGCAGTCCACCCGCTCGCGCTCGCCTCGCCGTTCTTCCACGAGCTTGCGGTGCCGCTCGCGCGCCACGGGCTGGAGCTGCTACAACCATCCGCGGCGCTCGCCCACCCGCTCGACGACTCCTCCGCGGCGGTGCTCGAGCGCTCCGTCGAGGCGACCGCCGGCTCGCTCGGCGAGGACGGCACCGCCTGGCAGAGACTTCTCGGCCCGCTCGCCGACCACGCGACCGAGCTCGCCGCGAGCCTCCTCGACCCGCTGCGGGTGCCGCGCCACCCGCTGCTGCTCGCCCGCTTCGGGCGCGACGCCGCCCGTCCGGCCGCGCGGCTGGCCGCCGCACGCTTCCGCGGCCCGCTGGCACGCGGGCTGCTCGCCGGGCTCGCCGGGCACGCGATGCTGCCGCTGCAGCGCCGGCCGACCGCCGGCTATGCGCTGCTGCTGGCCGCGCTCGGCCACGCGGTCGGCTGGCCGGTGGTGCGTGGCGGCTCGCAGGCGCTTACCGACGCGCTCGTCGCTCACCTGCGTGAGCTGGGCGGCGAGCTGGTCTGTGGCCACGAGGTCCGGTCACTGGCGGAGTTGCCACAGGCCCGCGCGGTCCTGCTCGACGTGACCCCACGCCAGTTCCTGCGCATAGCGGGCGACCGGCTGCCCGCCGGCTACCGGCAGCGGCTGGCGCGCTACCGCTACGGGCCGGGCGTGGTCAAGGTGGACTGGGCGCTGGACGGGCCTATCCCGTGGAAGGCATCCGGCTGCGACCAGGCCGGCACCGTCCACCTCGGCGGCACCTTGGACGAGGTCGCCGCCGCCGAGGCGGCCGTCGGCCACGGCACCCATCCCGAGCGCCCCTTCGTGCTGCTCGCCCAGCCGAGCCGTTTCGACCCCACCCGCGCGCCGGCAGGCCGCCACACCGCCTGGGCCTACTGCCACGTGCCGCACGGCTCCACCCTCGACCGGGCCGTTACCGCCGACCGCATCCAAGCGCAGGTCGAGCGCTTCGCGCCCGGCTTCGGCGACCGCGTCCTCGCCCGGGCCGTCCGCGGCCCCGCCGAGCTGGAGCGCGACAACGCCAACTACGTCGGCGGCGACATCAACGGCGGCCTCCAGGACCTGCGCCAGCTCCTCACCCGCCCGGTCCCAAGGCTCACCCCCTGGGCCACACCGCTGGACGGCGTCTACCTGTGCTCCTCATCCACCCCACCCGGCGGCGGTGTCCACGGCATGTGCGGCCACCTCGCCGCCCGTGCCGCGCTGCGCCGAAGTCTGGGCTGATCGGCGGCGGTACCGGAGGTGGTCTGATTGCGTCGACAACCACAGGGCCCGAGCCCAGGCAGCGCACCAAGGAAGCCGCGCCGGTGGCCGGCGTGGCTGGCGTGGACGTTGTGGGCGCTGGTCATGCTCGCACCCGCCCCTGTCCGCTGGTCCGATCACCTGCTACGCCAGGCCGGCCGGCCCGGGCTGATGCAGTGGGACGCGCGCCCCCTGCTCGGAGCGGTGAGCGCGGCCACCGTCGGGGTGGTGCTTGCCAGCCGCCGGCCCCGCCACCCGGTGGGCTGGCTGCTGCTGGCCTTCGGCCTATTCCTCGTCGCCACCGGGGCGGCTGCACAGTATCTGGCCTGGGGGCTGGTCCGTCCCGGGACGCTGCCAGCCGCCCGCTACGCGGCCCTGTACTACCCCGCCTCCGTGTTCACGGCGCTGATCTTGCTCGGCTTTGTCCTGCTGCTCACCCCCACCGGGTCGCTGCCCGCGCCGCGCTGGCGCTGGTGGGCCAGGGCCATGGTGGCCGTGCCGGTCGCGTTGCTCGTGGTGGTGACGCTGGCGCCCGGGTCGGTGGACCCCTACTACCAGGCGGTCGGCGGCCCATTCGACTTCCACGGCCTCGGCGGGGTCCTGCTGGTCGCCAACCAGGTGGCCCTGGCGGTCACCAACCTCGCCGTGGTGGTCGCCGCCGGGTCGCTAGTGGTGCGCTTCCGCCGCGCCCGCGGCGTAGAACGCCAGCAGCTGCGCTGGGTGGCGTTGGCCGCCGCCGTGATGGTGCTGGCGGCGGTGGGCGTCGTGGCCGGTTTGGCGATAGGTGCCACGGCCGTGGTCACCTGGGCGGTCAGTGTCTGCGTGGTGGTGCTGCCCCTGGCGATCGGCGCGGCGATCCTGCGGTATCGGCTGTACGACCTGGACCGCATCATCAGCCGCACACTCGCCTACGGGCTGCTCACGGTGCTGCTGGGTGGTGGCTACGCCGGCGTGGTCCTGGGCCTTAGCCAGCTCCTCGGCAGACAGTCGAGCCTGGTCGTGGCCGGCGCGACCCTCGCCGTAGCCGGAGTGTCCCAGCCGGCCCGCCGCCGCATTCAGCAGGTGGTCGACCGTCGATTCAACCGGCGCCGCTACAACACGGCCCGCACCATCGAGGCATTCGCCACGCGGCTGCGCCAACAGATCGACCTCGACGCGCTCACTGCCGAGCTACTCACCGTGGTCGACCAGACCATGCAACCCATGTCGAGCTCGCTATGGCTACGGCCCACCCGCGACCAGCAGCCTCCAACACCGCGGGCGGCACCGGCGCCCGGCAACAACGTCCACGGGTCTCCATGAGTCAGCTGCGCGAGTTGTTCCGCGGGCTCGGATTTCCAGACGCCGCCCACGGCGGGGTCATCAAGATCCCAGGCCAGCGTCGCGTGCCTTCGCGACCGCCTCGGCGCGCGACGTAGCGCCGATCTTTGCCATGACGTTTGAGACGTGGTTACGGAGGGTTTTCAGACTCAGGACAAAGTAATCGGCGATGTAGGTGTTCCCACGACCCGCCGCCATCAGCGCGAGGATTTCGCGCTCCCGCCGGGTCAGCGCGGGGAACGCCGCCGTGTCGCTCGAACGGCCACCGGTGGCGACGTGCTGGATGATCCGTTCCATCACGCTGGGTGAGAAATGTCCGGCACCGGAGGCCACCGTCCGGACCGCGCGCACGATCTCGTCCGCGTCGGCGTTCTTGAGTACATAGCCCCGGGCGCCGGACCGCGACCGCCGCCGAGCACGTCGGGCGCTAGGACACCGAGGCCTCCAACGCCGCCTTGGCCTGCTCCAGTCTCCGCGACCACAGTTGCTTCCCTTTGCGCCTGATGAGGGGAGACAGGAGCTTGAACGGGCCGATCGGGTTGGGGTCGGCCTGGAGCGTCACCCGTGTTCCGGCGGCGGCCTCTGCGAAGGTCAACACACACTTGGGTTGCAGCGGTCCGACCGCCCCCTCGAACCGGATCTCCTCGTTCGGCACGACAGCGGTGAACCGCGATGTCGTCTCCCTCGGCCTACCGCTGTGGCGGAACCGGAATGTCGTTCCGGCCGTGGTCGGCCCCTTCGAGGTTCGCACGACCGACTCGACGTCGGGATCTGCCTGCGGCACATGGTCGTCCGGGTTCAGGAAAAAGCCGAAGACCTCCTCGCGCGGCCGCGCGATCGTCACCGTGGTCTCGATTTTGGCCATGGCGCGCCACCTCCGGTTGTGAGCACCTGGTCGAGCGGCCTGGTGCGTTTGACGGTGACGCTATGAGTGGCGGGAGGTGCGGCCAATTGGGAGTTCTCCCCATGTCGCGAGGCCGTTGCATCAGGAAGAGCGCTCCCGGGTGATCTACTAGCCACTCGTGCGGCTGGACCGTTGATATCGAGTCGTGGCCCAGCGAGGGGCCGCCGTCGCCGCCGGCGAGACAATCTTCGGTCCCGGCGTCGCGCGCCGCGCCGCGCACCGCGGCCCGTCAGTGCACGTCATCGCGGGTTCGCATCGCCGACCCGCAAATCCGGCTAGCCAGAAGGCTGTATACGCGGTAGCATCCTCCGCATGATACCTGGTTGTGCGACGTCATGAGTGTCCGGCACGCCCTGCTGGCGCTGTTGAGTGAGGGGCCCAAGTACGGCCTGCAGCTCCGCGAGGAGTTTGAGGCGAGGACCGGTGAGGTCTGGCCGCTGAACGTGGGCCAGGTGTATACGACGCTGCAGCGGCTCGAGCGCGACGGGCTGGTCGAATCCGACGACGCCGCGGAGGACGGCCCGCAGAAGGGCTTCCGGATCACCACCGACGGCGAGGATGAGCTTGCTGGCTGGCTGCGTACGCCGCCGGACCTGGCATCACCGCCCCGCGACGAGCTGGTGATCAAGGTGCTGGTGGCGCTGCGGGTGCCGGGCGTCGACGTGCACGAGGTGGTCCAGGTGCACCGCCGGTATCTGGTGGAGTTGATGCAGCAATGGACGCGTATCAAGGAGGACGAAGCCGAGTTTGATCTGGGTTTGGCGTTGGTGGTCGACGCCGAGCTGTTTCGGCTGGACTCGGTCGTCCGGTGGCTGGACGCCGCCGATGGCCGCCTCAAGCGTGCCGCTGTCGATCCTCCCGGACGCGCTGCGTCCTCGTTGCCGAGGCTGCGGCGCAGGGTCGGGGTGCGGCGATGAACGGCATGCTGGACCTGCGGCGGGTGTCGAAGGTCTACGGCGAGGGGCCGACCGAGGTGCAGGCGCTGCGGGGTGTCGACCTGTCGGTCGACGCCGGCGCGATGGTGGCGGTGATGGGGCCGAGCGGATCGGGCAAGAGCACCCTGCTGACCATCGCCGGGAGCCTGGAGGACCCGACGAGCGGCGAGGTACTGGTCGGCGGCGTCGCGTTAGCGGGGATGTCGCGCAACGACCGGGCGCGGCTGCGGCGCCGCTCGATCGGTTATGTGTTCCAGGATTTCAACCTGCTGCCTGGGTTGACCGCGGCGGAGAACGTCGCCCTGCCGCTGGAGCTCGACGGTGTCGCCGCGAGGAAGGCCCGCGTCGCCGGGATCGCGGCCCTGGAACAGCTCGGCCTGGCCGACCGGGCGTCCCGGTTTCCCGACGAGCTGTCCGGCGGTGAGCGCCAGCGGGTGGCGATCGCCCGCGCGGTGGTGGGGGAACGTCACCTGCTGCTGGCCGATGAGCCCTCGGGCGCCCTCGATTCGGTGAACGGGGAGGCGGTGATGCGCCTGGTGCACGCCGCGTGCAAGCGGGGCGTGGCCGCTGTGGTGGTTACCCATGAAGCGCAGCTGGCGTCGTGGGCCGACCGGGTGGTGTTCCTGCGCGACGGACGCGTGGTCGACCAGACCGCACCACCGCCGGGCCCCGAGTCGCTGCTCGCGCCCGGACCGCCCTGATGAGCACGTCGCTGCGGCAACGGCCGGCCGGCCTTGGCTCCGGCAACGGTGGCGGTCCCGCCCGGCGCGCCGTGATCCGCTGGGCGTGGCGGCTGTTCCGCCGCGAGTGGCGCCAGCAGCTGCTGGTGTTGGCGCTTCTGACCGTCGCGGTCGCCGCGACGACGGCGGGCCTTGGAGTCGCCGCCAACACCTCATCGTCGCTTGCGTCGTCGTTTGGCACCGCCGACCATCTGCTTACTCTGTCCGGCACTGACCCGAACCTCGCCGCCGACATCGCGGCCGTGAACACGGCGTTCGGCACCGTTGAGGTGATCGGCCACCAGAAGATCACGGTTCCCGGCTCGGCCACTGCGATCGACCTGCGGGCGCAGGCCCCGCATGGGGTCTACAGCCGTCCGATGCTGCGCCTGGACGCCGGCCGGTATCCGACCGGCTCGAACGAGATCGCGGTGACCGCCGCGGTGGCGAAGATCTTCAACCTGCACGTCGGCGGCACCTGGCACCAGGGCGGCCATGACTGGCAGGTCGTAGGCCTGGTCGAGAACCCGTTGAATCTGCTGGACAGGTTCGCCCTGGTCGCCCCGGGACAGGCCAACCCCCACGACCATGTAACGATCTTGATCCAGGCCACCGCACAGCAGTTCGCCGCAGCCACCCTTCCCGACGGCTCGCAGGTCGAGATCCGGCCTCCCGCCGAGGCGGTCAGCGCCACCATCGCCGTGCTCGTGCTGGCCACGATCGGGCTGCTGTTCGTCGGCCTGCTGGCCGTGGCCGGCTTCACCGTGATGGCCCAGCGTCGCCTGCGTGCCCTGGGCATGCTGGCCGCGATCGGCGCGGGCGACCGGCACATCCGGCTCGTCCTGCTCGCCAACGGTGCCGTGGTCGGCGCGGTCGCCGCCATGACCGGTACCACGGTGGGCCTGGCGGGATGGTTCGCGTTCAGCCCGCGGCTGGAGAGGCTCGCCGCGCACCGCATCGACCGGTTCCAGCTGCCTTGGTGGGCGATCCTGGTCGCGATGCTGCTCGCGGTCGCCACCGCGGTCGCCGCCGCCTGGTGGCCCGCGCGCAGTGCAGCTCGGATCCCGATCGTGGCCGCCCTGTCCGCGCGGCCGGCACGCCCGAGACCGGCGCACCGTTTCGCCGCCCTCGGCGCCCTCCTGCTGCTGGCCGGCCTCGGCCTGATCGTCGAATCCCACCAGAACAGGCCGCCGCTGATCATCACCGGCATCGTGGCCACCACCCTCGGGATGCTGCTGCTGGCTCCCCTGGGCATCGCGGGACTCGCCGCGCTCGCACGACGCTCCCCGATCGCGCTGCGCCTCGCGCTGCGCGACCTGGCCCGCTACCAGGCCCGGTCAAGCGCGGCGCTGGCCGCGGTCGGCCTTGCGGTGGGCATCTCGGCGGCTATCGCCATCTACGCCGCAGCCGCCCAGGCTGCCGCTGCTGTCCCGACCGGGGGTAACCTCCCGACCAACCAGCTGATCGTCTGGCTCTCACCGGAAGCCGTCGCCGGCGCCGTCCCGCAACTCAGCTCCACGCAGCTGCACAACGCGCAGTACCGCGTGAATGCCATCGCCACCTCAATGCACGCCCAGTCCGTCGTCCCCGTAGACGGGGCGTTGAATCCGGCCGCCTCGAACATGCAGGGCGGCCCCGCTAACAGCACAGGCGGCAAACCGGTCGTCGCGCTGGGCATACCGCACCACACCGTTGTGAATGGCAGGAGCGGGACCGAGTTTCGGGGCAACGAATCCATCCCACTGTTCGTCGCCACACCCGCGGTCCTGCAGCACTACGGGATCAAACCCAGCGACATCAACCCCACCACCGACATCCTCACCTCGCGGTCCAGTCTTGCCGGCTACCAGCTCTTCGGCGATGGCCGCCGCTCCATTTGGCAGCCGAAGGTGCAGACCGTCCCGCTGCCCGCCTACACCTCCGACCCCACCACGCTGATCACCACTCAGGCGCTCACCGCACTCGGGTTGACATCCGTGCCTGTCGGGTGGCTCATCCAGACCCCCCAACCGCTGACCGCCACCCAGATCGACAAAGCCCAGCAGGTGGCGATCGCCGCCGGCCTCAGCATCGAGACCAGGCCTACCCAGGCCTCCCTGTCCCAGCTACGCACCGGCGCCACCGCGGCGGGCGTGGCCGTGGCCCTCGCCGTGCTGGCCATGACCGTTGGACTGATCCGCAGCGAAACCGCCCGCGACCTGCGCACCCTCACCGCCACCGGGGCTAGCAGCACCACCCGCCGTACCCTCACCGGCGCCACCGCTAGCGCACTCGCCGTGCTCGGCGCCGTTATCGGGACCACCGGCGCCTACCTTGCCCTCATCGCCTGGTACCACAACAATCTGCACTGGCTAAGCTACGTGCCCATCACCAACCTGACCGGCATCCTCGTCGGCCTCCCGGCGGTCGCCAGCGTCGCCGGCTGGCTGCTGGCCGGACGAGAACCGCCCGCCATCGCCCGACAACCTCTCGAGTAACCCACCAAGGTCCGGTCCACCGAAGCCCCCACCGGCGTTGCCGGGCTTAAGGGTGCCACCTCAGCGATCGGGTTTGCTGACGCGTGCCGCGCTCGGCAACGGTAGGCGGACGACGGGCGCGGGGTCGGTACGTGTCATGACGCCGCGTGGTTGACCCAGCCGAACCAGCGCCGGCTCGGTGGAAAGGGTCGGCGGCGCCTACATCAACGACGAGACCGACCATCAATAGTCACGCCGCCGGCACGTCGGCTGGGCCCGTCCGCCGCAAACTCATATGTCGCTCCCCAACCCGCTCCCCCACCAACGCCCGCGGGGCGCCTCACTACGCACCCGCGGTGGCCCGACTGGGTTCCCCCGTCGTTTGCGAACGGCAGTCCGCAGGTACATAATGACATTATGCAAATCGAACGCCCCTCCGGAATAGGCCTGGAGAAGGTGCTCGAGGAGTTGGCGCGTTTGATCCGGCAGCTGGCCACTGCCGGCGACCTCAGCATGACCGCCGCGTCCGCCCTGGCACATCTGATGCGTGAGGGTCCGCAGCGGTTGACCGATCTGGCGAACAGTGAGGGCGGCTCCCAGCCCGGGATGACGCAGCTGGTCACGCGGTTGGAGCGCGACGGGCTGGTATGCCGGACCGCCAGCAGCGACAACCGCCGGGGTGTCCTGGTGGAGGTGACCGACACGGGCGGCGAGCTGATGGAGCGCCGCCGTGCTCAACGGGCCCAGGCACTGCGCCACCTGCTCGGCGTTTTCGATCCGGACGACCAGGCCGCGATCAACGACGCGTTACCCGCACTGACCCGACTCGGCGAGGCTCGCACGGCGTCAATGAATGCCGTCCCTCGAGAAGAACAGCCTTCGGAGCCCGCCGCATGAGCGCACCACATGGAACTGCCGCAAGCCCGTTCCGGCAGCCCCGTGCCGTCTGGGCAGTGGCGTTCGCCTGCGTGATCTCGTTCATGGGCATCGGGCTCGTCGACCCGATCCTGCCGGCGCTGGCAGGCAGTCTGCACGCAATTCCGAGCCAGGTGTCGCTGCTGTTCACCAGCTATCTGGTGGTGACCGCCGTCGCCATGCTCGTCGTCGGGGCCGTGGCCAGCCGGATCGGGGCCAAATGCACCCTCGTCGTCGGGCTCGTGCTGATCGTCGTGTTCGCCGGCCTGGCCGGCACCTCGGACACGATCGGCGGGATCGTCGGTTTCCGTGCCGGATGGGGGCTGGGTAACGCCCTGTTCATCGCGACCAGCCTCGCCGTCATCGTCGCGTCCGCGAGCGGCGGGTTCGGGGGTGCCATCATCCTGTACGAGACCGCGCTCGGCCTCGGCATCGCGGTCGGCCCGCTGCTCGGCGGCGAGCTCGGCAGCATCAGCTGGCGCGGCCCGTTCTTCGGCGTGGCGGTGCTCATGGCCATCGCGTTGGTCGCGACGCTCGCGTTCGTCCCGTCGCTGCCGCGCCCGGCGAAACCGACGTCGCTCAGTGCGCCGCTGAAAGCGTTGCGCCACCGTGGGCTGCTGACGATGGGTCTCACGGCGCTGCTGTACAACTGGGCTTCTTCACCATGCTCGGCTACGCGCCGTACCCGATGAAGTTGAACGCCCATGAGCTCGGCCTGGTATTCACCGGCTGGGGCTTGCTGGTCGCATTGTTCAGTGTCTTCTTCGCGCCGCGCCTGCAGGCGCGGTTCGGCACCGCGCCGGTGCTCTACGTCAACCTCGCTGCCCTCGGCGTCATCATGGCGGTCATCGCAGCCGGAGTGGCGACTCCATCGGCCGTCATCGTCGCCGTGATCGTCAGCGGCGCGTTCATCGGCATCAACAACACCCTCACCACCCAGGCGGTCATGCTGGTCTCGCCGGTCGAGCGGCCGGTGGCCTCGTCGGCGTACGGGTTCGTGCGGTTCATCGGCGGCGGACTCGCGCCGTACGCGGCCGGCAAGCTGGCCGACGCCTCGTCGCTGAGCGTGCCGTTCTACCTCGGCGGGGTGGCCTTCGTCCTCGCCATCGCCGTTCTCGCCACCGGGCACCGCCTCGTCAGCGCGGCCGAGGCCGGGCAGGCCCACGGCGAGCAGGTCGCCCCGCACCTGGAGCCGGTCGGCGCCGCCCCGACCGTGGACGACCGGCCGGTCATCGTCGCGGTCGGGGCGACCGGCGACGCCGCTGACATCGTCGACGCGGCCGCTGACATCGCCCGCGACATGGGCAGCCCGCTCGAGGTCGTCCATGTCCACGAGACCGCCGTCGTCGAGGAGCTCGCCGTCGACCCCGAAGACGCGGACACCGCGCGAGCCGCGGTCACCGCGCACCTCGATCGGCTCGCCAGGCGCGGTGTCGCCGCCACCGGGCAGTTGCTGCACAGCGTCGGCGACCACGCGAGCGCCGGTCGCGTCCTGGCGCAGCACGCCCGAGACGTCCACGCCCGGACGGTCGCCGTCGGACGATCCCCGCGCGGGCCGATGGCGCAGTTCGCCGACGGCAGCTTCACCGCCGCGCTTACCCACGCAGCGGCCTGCACGGTCGTGCTGGTCCGGCCCGAGGACGAACCGCACGAGCTGACCGCCGACACGCTGCACGAGCTGCGCAGCCCGAGCACGTAGCGGGGGCGGTGTCGAGGGATGAACGAGACGAGCACCGGGCCTGCGCCAAGGCGCCAGTTCGAACTCGGTACCGACGGCCCGGGCGCGATCATCGTCGGCGTCGACGGTTCGGAGCCCTCGCTGCGTGCCGCCGCGTACGCCGCGGGCCTCGCCCGACGACAGCGCAGCCGGCTCGTGGCCGTCTATGCCCGGACACAACCGGCAGCGCTCCTCACCCTCGCCGACCACAGCGGTGTCGCCATCAAGGCGGCGATAGACGCGCAGGACCATATAGAGGCGCAGCTTCGTGACGCCGTGAACAGCCAGGCGCGCACCTGGGACGTCGACGCGCGGCTGGTCGTACGGTCGGGCGACCCGCTGAACGTCCTATGCGACGTCGCGCGGGAGGTGCACGCTGACGCCGTCATCGTCGGACTGTCGGCCAGCGTGGCGCATCGTATCGCCGGCTCGCTCGCCGTCCGACTCGTCCGCTGCGGACGCTGGCCGGTCACCGTCGTCCCGTAGCGCCGGCGCGACCGATGGTCCTAGGTGGCCGCCGGGCCGCGAGGTGCCGAGGAGCATGGATCAGCGCCCGGTGCACCAGGGCGGGGTCGGCCAACACGCGGCCCGCGGCGCGGGTGGAACCCGCTCTTCGGCGACAGCGAAGATGTGAAACCCAAGCCCAGCTATCCGTTGCTGTCGCGCTTGCGGGGCTGAGCCAGTTGGATCGGGTTGCCGTCCGGGTCCACCACCCAGGCGAGGCGGAGATCGGACAGCCAATCGTGCGGCGTGCTGAGCGAGGGCGCGCCGGCGGCAGTCAGGCGCGCGTAGTCGCCGTCGGTGTCGCCGGTCCAGAGCACTATTTCGACAGGCCGTCCGCCGAGCCTCGGGTTCAACCCGTGATCAGCAATCGCCGCCTCAACCGAGGCGATCCCGATGGTGAACCCGTCCAGGACCAGCTCCACGTGATCTGGCGTACCGTCCTTCGGCGTCCGGAAGGTCTCGCGAACCCGAGACCCTCATAGAACGTGACGAGCCGCACGACATCGCGGGAGTAGATGTTGATCGCGGGGCTCCTCCTCCTAAACATGACCGGCAAGTTATCAGAGCGCTCACCTTGTCCCGTCTGGCTTAACCTGGCACCGGCGCAAGCATCCGAACAGCGGCGGCACGACTTTACCCGGATGGTCGAGAATAGGGTGAGGCACACCGTGCGTACGGAGGCGCTGATGGATCGCGATGCCTACCTGCTTCACCAGGTGCACGCAGCGAAACTGGCCACCGACATCAGCGCCGACGTCGCGTCTACGTGGCTGATGTGGCACCGCAGAGTCCCCGCCGCCCTGGTGGCCAGCTTCCTGCCGGCAGCGGCCGCGTCGGCAGTCCTGATCCGGCGCGACCTGTCCGGAATTCGGAATACCCGCCGAGGCCGCTACGTGCTGGCGCACATGCCACCCTCGGCCCAGGCGATTCGCCTCGCCGGCCTGGTCATGCTGTGGCGCGCTGCCTACCGGCACCGTCTCGCCGGTATCGCAGCCGGCCATGTCCTGGTCGCGGTGGGCTGGTCTCACGGGCTCCTCGCCCTCCTGCCGGCGACGAAGCGCTCGCAATTCCCACATCAACGGTTTCGCGGACCTGGCCGCCAACGCACGACCACCTAGCGCGACGAACTCGACACAAGTGTGAAGAACCTATCGCTAGGCCACCGGCACACGTGCACGGGCGAGGGCCGGGCTGCGCATCTGCTTCAGCGAGACGCCCAGGCCGTAGGTCAGGAACTGACCCTCGGGAAGGATTTCGATGATGCGGCTCGCGGTTCGCCGCTCGGCCGGCAGCAGGGACGCGAACTGTTTGGGTAGCGAGCGTTCCTCCAGCGAACTGGCCGGGTGCACGATCGCCGAAGCGTGGAAGCTGATGGTTGCCGGCGGGATGGGTAGCAGGAGCGACATGATCCCGCCCCGGGGCACCGGCACCGTCACCGCGATCTGCCCGCTGGCCATAATGTGCCTGGCCTTCCAGCTATCGACCGCCGTGGCCACGTACATCCGCCGACCGACAATGGTGTACACGACGCCGCTCGATCGGGGCTTTCCCGTTGGGGTGACGTAGCTGACGACCGCGAAGGACGCCTTGGCGAGCTCGCGCCACACCCGGTCGCCGGTCAGGCGAGACACCGTCGCCTCGCCCTCGGCGAGCGCACGAGTCACGCCTTTGCGTGCTCCGCTGGCTCTTGCTCCCCCATGATCAATCGTTGTCGACATGGCGTACCTCCCTACCATGCGTACACGTTGGTGCTCGATGCCTGCTCATCACCTACTGCCCAATCGGAACACCCAGCCGCCGACGCCAGGTAGTGGCGAATGGCACGTCTGGATCGGGACCTTCCGTCCGGCTAGCAGAGGACAGCGGTCGACGCGCCGGCTGCGCTGGCGGTCCGACAACCTCAGGCCGTCGCCAGCACCAAAGACATCAGCTGCACCGACGGCGACAGGCCGAGCTCGTCCGCGAGCAGCCGGCGGTAGACCTCCAGTTGGTGGGCCGCCTCGGCCCGGTTGCCCTCGGCCAGATGCGCCCGGATCAGGGCGCCGTACGCCGACTCACGCAGCGGCTCGGCTGCGATCGCCCGGTAGGCGCACCGTGGATTGCGACACTAGTCAACGCATCAGTAACGGAGGGTCCGGTGAACCGATCGGCTCGGCCATGACGACAGGGAGGTGAGTCAAGCACCGAAGCTCGGAGGGGCGGCTGCGGTTCCGGGAGATCGTGTCGCGGATCGGCGAGGGGCGCACCGTCGTCCTCTCCACCCACCAGACCGAGGACGTCGCCGCCGTCTGCCAGCAGGTTGTGGTGCTGCACGAGGGACGCACCACCTTCGCCGGTACCCCGGCCGCCCTGATCGAGCAGGCCGCCGGGCGGGTCTGGCTGGACCGGACGCGCGACGCCGGCGCGCAGGTCGCCTGGCGCAACGGGAACGGGTTGGTGCGCAACGTCGGCGACCCGCCAGCCGACGCCGAGCTGATAGCGCCGACGCTGGAGGACGCATACCTGCTGCTGGTTGGAGACAAGGAACTGGTGGTGGCGTCATGACGCTGAACGTGATCACCAACTCTGCGACCGGCACTGCCGTCGGCACGCTCGCCCGGCGGGAGGCGTGGCGCATCATCCGCCACACCGTCTACGTGGTATTGCTGCTCTACAACGTCGTGCTAGGCGCGATGCAGGCGGCCGGCCAGGGGCTCTCGTCGCGTGAGGCGGTGCGTTACGTCGTGGTGATGCTCGGCCTGCTGTGGCTCGCGCCCGCCACGTTCTTCGCCGCCAACCTGGTCGCCTCCAGCGCTCGCCGCGCCCACGCGGAATCCCAGCTCGCCGCGGCGCCGACCAGCGCACAGGCCCGGACGCTCGCGACCTGCCTCGGCGTCCTCGGCCCTACCGCGGCTGCGACCGGGTTCGCCGCGATTCTGTGGCTGGTCGAGCACGCGGGCGACACCCTGGTCCGCGCGCAGGGCCCCGCCGAGCTGGCAGTGATACCCCTCTGCACGCTGGGCGGTGGCCTGCTCGGCGTGGCGGTCGCCCGCTGGTTGCCGTGGCGCGGCGTACCGCTGGTCGTGCTGTTCGTGCTGATCGCCTGGGTGGTGGCCGTCCTCGATCGTGGCGACCTCTGGTGGACCGCGCCGTGGACCATGTCGCCCGGGTACTACCGCGAGGATGCAATGGGCTCCGGCTCCCACGCATGGCATGCGGTCTACCTGTTGGGCCTTAGCCTGCTCGCCGCGGTCGCCGCGCTGCTGCGATACCCGTCGTACCGGCGTCCGTTGCTGGCGCTCGGCGTCATGTTGTGGATCGGGACGCTCGGCGCCGCTTGGGCGCAGCTCCCGTGATCGCGGCCCGGCGCGGGGTGCTGTGCGAGCTGGCCGCTGCCGGGGTGCTGCTGCGGGTGACCCGGTGGCATCCGGTGCTCGCCGGCTGGCTGCTGAGCGCCGCGGTGCTCGTGTGGAAAGCCGACGACGTGCACAACGCTGCGGGCGCGGCCACGCTGCTGCGGATCGTCGCGGTGCTGCTGGTGACGAGCGTCGTTGCGCTGGTGGACGACGCCGCCGCGAACGTGCTCGCGCCCGTCCCGGTCCCGCTTGCGTGGCGGTACAGCGTCCGGTTCAGCCTCGCGGCCGCGGCTGTCGCCGCGCCGTGGGCCGCCGCGCTGCTCTGGGTACGTCCCGGGCACCTGGCTGCAGCGCTCACGCTGGAATGCGCAGCGATGACCGCCTTCGCGCTGGCCGTGGCCAGTGGCATCGCACGTTGGTCCGACGCGCGGGACGCCAGTTTCGCCGCAGGACCTGCAGCGCTAGGCGCCGCAATCTCCGCCGTCCTTCTGCCGCCGCGCTGGGCAGTGTTCGCCACACCCGGCGACGGCTGGCGCGACGCCCACCTGCGCTGGACCGCACTACTCGGCCTCGCACTGGCCGTACTCATCCTGACACTGCGCGACCCGGCCCGCCGCCCGATCCTGTTCTATCCCAGCCAACACCGACGGTGATCCCCGGCCTCTCCGGACCCTAGCGTTGGCTGAGCATTTCCTGTGCTTCGGTCAGCGCCGCCGCGGACCACCGAAATCCGTCCCAGAGCGGATGTCCGTGAGGTGGCCCAGGTTGGTCAGCCACCTTGTGTAGCCGCCGGGCGATGCGCCGCCACACAGACAGGTACATCGTGTGCGTCACCAACTCGCCTGTGTTCGCGTACACAGCGTCGACTACGCAGACGTCCCGGGTCGTAGGGCGTCCGGATAGCGGATGCAGAACTGGTGCCGTGGCGAACTGCACCAGCAAGAAGCCGTTGTACGAGCACTGCATCTCGTAGTCGCCGCCGACCGACAGCGGAGGATGCGACTGCGTGAGCATCGATGACCACACCCACATGTTCGACCGGTGCTCGCCCGAAGTCCTGCGGCCGTGCCGATGGAAGGCAACGTCCTCCTCAGCCCACGGATGCTGCTGATAGCGGCCACGAGCTGCCATCTGCAGCAGGTCGGAGCAGGTCAGGTGCCACGGACCCAACTGTTCTGGTAGGCCAGCTCGTACCGCTGCATCGAACTCCTCGGCAGTCACGTGCACCGTGCACCGATGACCGCCACGCCGCCACCAGCCGTCCAGATCAAGATGCAGTCGGGCCGGCTCGTCCGGCGCGACCGCTCGTGTCCGTGCCACGGCCACAGCCTAGAGGCACTGCCTTTCCGATCGTGAATCCGCAAATGGCTTCGCAGAGCAACCAGCCATCCTCAATTCGGCAGAGTCGGACGTTGTGGCAACACGGCGGGAGCGCGACTCGCGGCTAGATGCGGATGACTGATAAGTGCGTCGGACGGGTGGCTGGCTCCGAACCCGCTCGCGGGGCACCGCCGGCTGGTCCTGGCCGCTATAACTAAGGTCATGATGCGCTATGTGGTCGTCGGCGCCGGCACCGCTGGCGCCGTGCTCGCGCGCGGCTACCACCGTCCACGGTGGACGACGTCCTCGAACGGCCGCCGGTTGGGCCGCTCGATCGGCCACAGCGGCCGGTCGGCCGGGTAACCGAGCGGGATCAAATACGCGCAGAACCGGTCCGGCGGGAACCCGAGCACCGTCCGCGCCAGCTCCTGATCGGCCACCGCGGAGTGCCCACTGCCGATCCCCAGATCGGTGGCCTCGAGCATGATGCTCATGGTCGCCTGGCCGAAGTCGTACCACAGCGTCTCGCGCTGGTGGTCATGGGTCAGGATCGGGCCGACCAGCGCGATCGTGGCCGCCGACGTGGCCACGTGCCCGGCGGCGCGCCAGACCCGCGACAGCTCCTTGAGCTGCGCGCGATCGGTGACCACGACGAAGTCCCACGGCTGCCAGTTCTGCGACGATGGTGACCGCCGGCCAGCTTCGAGAACCCGGTCGAGATCCTTGTCAGCTATCTGCCGGTCGGCGAATTGCCGTACGTCGCGCCGGGTCCGGATCGCATCCCACGTCTCCACGTCCTCATCGTTACACCATGTACCGGCGGCCGCACGACTCGACGGGGGTCGGGCCACTCACCTAGCAGATGTGAGTACGAGGGCTGCCCCTCACCGGCAGCGAAGATCAGCAGCAGCCCATGAACTGCACCCCGACATGGATCAGCCGCTACGGCGGTTGCCCCACTGGCGCGGACTCTGGACAGAGCCCCGGCCGCCTGAGCGCTGGCCCTTGCCAGGCGGTTGAGGCTGTGAGGCCACCTTGCCCTTCGCGCGTCGGGCAGCCCGATTTGCGTAAACGGCAGGCTCGTCGGTCTCGGTCTCGGTCTCGGCCGTGGTTGGTATGTCGGCATCCTCGGCGTGGTCGTCTTGAGCGCGCTCAGGCTCCGGCATTGGTATCTCCCTGGATTCATCGGATGCCGTGCGGACGATCGCCAGCCCGGCGGACGCGGAGTGCTTGATGCCTGTGTCGGCGCCCTGACGGTATCGCAAGGTCAGGCCCGACGGTTGGATAGGAGATGGAATACCAGTTCACACGGCCTGACCGAGTTGTCGAGCCCGGCGGCCCATGGACCGGTTGTGGAAGGCGATCAGCGAGCTGCGTGCGGTGGCGGGAACGCCCACCGGGTCGGCGAGCCGGTGAAGTCGCCCTGCCGCAGCGCAAAGGCCCACCGCGGCCGGATCCGCACGGTCGCGTTCACCGCCGGGTCGAGGAAGTCGACGCCGTAGTCCACCTCGTACTTGGCATTGCTGTGGGCCAGGAAGTCGGCGATCACGTCCAGGTCGGTGACAATCTCGGCCGTCCCCTCCAGGACGACCGGGTCGTCGGCCCGCTCGGTCGTCGCGACGCAGTGCGGGTTGGCGCGCAGATTGCGGATCTTCCGCGAACCGAGACTGCTGGAGAACCACAGCGAACCGTCATGCCACACCGCCCACACCGGCATCACGTGCGGCCGGGCGTCCGGGCGGACGGTGGCGAGCCAGTAGTTGCGCGAGGCGGCCAGCCGCTCTTCGGCGTAGGACCACGGCAGCAGGCCGCTGCCCCGGTCGGCGTCGACGATGCCGTATCCGGGCATGAACGGCCGGCTGGCGATGGGCTCGGTCATGCGCACAGGCTAGGGCCGGCCTATGACAATTCATCGGGCCTGGTCGCCCGGCTACCCGATATGCTCATGAGTCGTCGCTTATCGAGCCCCGGTGCCGGCTGGTCGTATTCCAGCACCAACTACATCCCGGCGGGGGTGTAGCCCGGTGGGAGGGCACCGGGGCCCAGCACCGCGCAGCATTGCTGCTGGGGAGCGCGGCCAGCCTTCCTCGCCGCACCCTGAGACGGGTCAGCGCAGGCTCCAGGTGGCGGTGTCGGTGTACGTGGTCCCACCGCGGGCTCCGACGACCTCGATGACGCTGGCGCCAGGCGACAGCGTGACGTTCGGCCAGGTGTAGATGTGGTTGGTCGACGTCTTCGCCGCACCGAGTTGTACACCGTTGATTTTGACGAGGACGCTGTCGGCGGTGCCGTACACCTTGATGGTGGTGGTCGCGTCGGTGCGGTCGGTCCAGCGCCTGCTGGTGAGGTAGACGAACGGCGTCGTGGTCCAGTTCGCCTTGTACCAGTAGAAGGCGTCCTTGCGGGTGGCCCGGTCGTAGGTCACCAACCCCTTGTCGTTGCGCCCGTACGTGTCTCCCTCGCTGCGCTGGTCGGCGGCGAAGTCGAACATGTTCCACACGAACGTGCCCCACAGGTACGGGCGGGCCTGGATCTGCCTCCAGTGGGCCTCGTGGAACAGGGCCTGGTACTCCTCGGGGTGCCAGTCAGAGTCCGGTACCGGCCTGGGCGGGTTCTCCTGGTGCTGGAAGATGCTCGCGCCGGCGCCGTACTCGCTGATCGCGATCCGTCGGGCCGGCTGGCTGCTGTGCAGGGTGTCGACCCAGCCGCCGAAATCGTTGTACGAGCCGTAGTACCAGCCGTGGTACCGGTTGTATCCGTCGACCTCGGTGTGGTTGACGAGGCCGCTGGTGATCGAGCCGTTGTGGGCGTATGTGGAGAACCGGTCCGGGTCCTCGGTGTTGACGGTCCCGGCGAGGGTGTCCAGCAGCGAGTTGGTGGCGGTGTCGTCGGTACGCTGCTCGTTGCCGATCCCCCAGAACACGATCGACGGGTGGTTGTAGTTCTGCCGGATCATCTCCCGCAGTTGTTGTGCAGCGTTGGACCGGAAGGCGGAGCTGTCGGTAATCGAGTTGACCAGGGGAATCTCCGCCCAAACCAGATAGCCGCGCTCGTCGGCGAGGTTGTAGACCTTCTGGTCCTGCTGGTAGTGCGCGGTCCGCAGGGCGTTGACGCCCATCTCGTCCATCAGGTCGAAGTCCTGGGTGTGGTTGGCGTCGCTGACCGCCCAGCCCTGGTTCAGGCGGTCCTGGTGGCGGTTCACGCCATGCAGCGCCAGGTGGGCGCCGTTGAGGGAAAGACCGGTGTTCGGGTCGATGGACACCGACCGCAGCCCGAGCCGATCTCCGACAACGTCGGTCACCGCACCGGTCGCCGCGTCGCGTATCTCGACGTTGGCGTTGTACAGGTAGGGGTCGGCCTTTCCCTGCCATCGATGCGGGTTGGCGATGGTCACCGTCTGCGTGAGCTGGAAGCCGCTCGCCGCCGCCACGCTTTGCGCGGGCGAGGTCGTGTCGGCCACGACGGTGCCCGCCGCGTCGGTAATAACGGTGCGGATCGTGACGGTGCGGGAGGCGGTGCCGTTGTTCCAGATCTTGGTGGTGACGTCGACCGTCGCTGACGACGCCGAGACGCTGCGCTGGCGAAGGTAGATGCCCGGCCCGGCGTTGTCGAGCATCCGCACCGACAGCGGGTCGGTTACCCAGAGGCTCACGTTGCGGTAGATGCCGCCGAAGAAGGTGAAGTCCGCGCTCAGCGGCGACACGTCGGAGGTGGGCGCGTTGCTGACCTTCACCGCGATGACGTTGTCCTGGCCGAGCCTGAGCGCCGAGGTGGCGTCGAACCGGAAACGGGCGTACCCGCCCCGGTGCTGTCCCAGGTACGTGCCGTTGACCCACACGTCGGTGACCGTGTTCGCCCCGGCGAACTGCAGCCACAGCTTCCTGCCGGTGAACGTCGTCGGCGGCGTGTAGTGCCGCCGGTACCAACCGATGCCCCGGTAGTAGTTGTTTCCGCCGTCCTGGCCGTCCTGGGCGTTCCACGTGTGCGGGACGGTGACCGGTGCCCAACCGGAGTCGTTGAACGTCGGGCTCTGCGCGCCGGACACGTCGCCCTTGTTGAACCGCCAACTCGCGTTGAGATCGACCCGCTGGCGTACGGTCGGCGGCGTGTAGGTGGCCGCGTGGGCCGCCAGCGGGAGCACGGCGACGAAGCCGGCCACGACCAGCGCCACGCAGCCCGCGTAGACGAGCGCGACCCGGCGGTTTTGTCTTCCACGCATGACGACCTCCAGTTTGCTTGTCATGGTTCACGTGCACGTCAGCCGGGCGTCTGCCCAATCGGCGTGGTCCTTGCCGACACCGTCACCAGCGTCGGTGACCACGGTGTCGACCTGGCTGGCCCTGGTGACGTCGGCGGTGACAGCCGGCGCCGGCGGTCTCGTCGTCCACGCCGACCGTCGCGGTGAACCGGGTGCAGTGACCGCCGGCGCCGCAAATCGCCGGGATCCGGCGGGTCGGCCTGGTGACATCGCAGCCTCCATGGTGGACGGTTCCATTACGCGGGACGACTTCTGCGTCCTCCGATGCTTCTCCCGATCTACATCGATGTCAATCAAAGCTTGGAGTCGACGGCCCTCCACCGACGCAGAGACATCCGACGAAGCGGGCGCGCGGGGCGGACGTCAGGCGGGCGGACTGGGGTGACGGCTCCACAGTCCGCGGCCCGGACCAGGACGGTGTTGTCACCGGTGGCAGCAGCGGGTGAGGCCGAGTGCGCGGAGTCGGGCGACCGCGTCCGGGCTGGTCGGACGGTGCCTTAACGGGGGTCGCGTCGGGTTGACCTGCCCAAGACCGAGCAGGGCCTCAGCTGCCCCCACGGCGTTACTTCCGGGTAATCGAGGCCCACGGACGACGGCCGGGTGGGTCCACTAACCTCATGGCCGTGAGGGCTGGTTCGGCTCCGAACATGATTGTTGGCCGGCGGGACGAAATTCGCCTTCTGCTGGGCGCAGTCGGCGCCTTGCAGGGCGGTCGGGGCGGTGCCGTCTGGATTGAGGGCGAGCCCGGGATCGGGAAGTCCGCGTTGCTGGCGGAGGGGCTTCGCGGTGTGCGGGACGCGGGCTGCGAGTTCGGTTCCGCCCTCGCGGATGAGCTGACGGTGCGGTTTCCGTTACGGGTATTGCTGGATTGTCTGGGCGTGGAGTCGCGGTCGCAGGATCCAGTACGGGCCGGCATCGCGGCGATAGTGCGAGGGCAGAAGTCGAGCGGTCTGCTCGGGTCGGCGGATCCCGTGCTGGCGGTCACGGAGAGGCTCCTGGGCCTGGTAGACGAGTTGTGCGCCCGCGGCCCGCTGATCCTCGCCATCGACGACATCCAGTGGGCTGACGAGGCGAGCCTGGTCGCCTGGCGTCGGCTGACCGCGGCCGTACAGCAGCTTCCGCTCGTGTTGATCGCGGCGTGCCGTCCGGTGCCTCGCCGCGACGAGGTGGCCTTGGCCCGACAGGCGGTCGTCGACGCCCGCGGTGCGTTGATCTCGCTGGGTCCCCTCGGACCCGCGGAGGTCGGCGAGCTGGTGGCGGGCCTTCTCGGGGGACCCACCGGACCGAGGTTGCGGAAGTTGACCGACCAGGCCGCGGGCAATCCGCTGTACCTGCGTGAGATGGTCGATGCTCTGGTGCGCGAGGAGGCGGTCCGGGTCGCTCGCGGTGTCGCCGAGCTGTCGGTTGGTGCGAGGTACGAGCCGCCGCCGACCCTCACCGCTGCCGTCGCGCGTCGCCTCGGCTTCCTGTCCGACACCACTGTCGACATGCTGCAGGTAGCGGCGCTCCTCGGTCCGGAGTTCGGCGTCGACGAGCTGGCCGTGATCCTGGAGGCCGTACCCGGCGAGCTGGCCCGTACGGCCGAGGAGGCGACGGCCGCCGGCGTCATGGTCGAGGTCGGCGCGGGACGGCTGGCATTCCGCCACCCGTTGATTCGGCAGGTGTTCCACGATCGGATGCCGGCAACGGTACGGTCGGCGCTGCACCGGCACGCCGCTCAGGCATTGGCGGCATCGGGTGCCGCGCCCGAGCGCGTCGCCGCGCACCTGGCGTCGACTACCGTCGCCGATACCTGGATCGTGGACTGGCTGGCCTCGTCCGTGCCGGCGTTGGCCAACGCCGCGCCCCAGGTCGCGGCCGAGTTGCTGCAGCGCGCCGTCGACCGGACCTCGGTGAACGATCCGCGGCGGGAAACGCTGGTCGCCGCGCTGACCAGGGTGGGCTTTCGGCTGGGCCGCGACGCCGAGGCCGAGCGTTACGCCCGCCTTGCACTGGCTGAGGCGCGTGACCCTGACGTACTGGCGGAGGCCCGCTGGATCTTGGCGTACACCCAGGGCCGGGCCGGGCGCGCCGAGGCGGTTGAGACCATCGAGCACGCGCTGGACGATGCCGAATTGCCGCGAGTCTGGCGGGCGCGGCTCCAGGCGCTTCTCGGGATGGCCCAGGGAAACTTCGTGGGCGATCTTCGCCTGGCTGAGGACAGCGCCCAAAAGGCCCTGGCTGAGGGGGAGGCTGTTGGCGACCGGTTCGCCATTGGCTACGCCCTCCACTGCATGGCGTGGCTGAACGGACTGCGTCGTGACAACGCGGCCCAGGCCGCTCTGATCGAACGGGCCCTGGCGGTGCTTGACAAGGACCTCGACCACGTCGATCTGCGCCTGATCCTGCACCACAACCGCATGTACGCATTAACCGTCCTGGATCGAATCGCCGAAGCTGAGACCGAGCTCGGCGCCGCCCGGCGCCTGGCCGAGCGCACCGGCAACGTCCAGATGGGAGGCGTCATTCACGTCACGGCGGCGGTGCACTACTTCTGGACCGGCCGATGGGACGACGCGCTTGCCGAGCTGGACGCGGTTCCGGAACACCCGATCAACTATCTACTCCTGGTCAGCCGTGCACTGCGCGCGCTGATTGCGGTTCGGCGCGACGACCGCGACGCTGCCAACCGGTGGCTGGCCATGATGCAGGACCAGACGATCTCCAGCGCTGTCGAGCGGGACAACTGCCATTTTCTCCTGGCGGCTCGCGCCGTCGTCGCAGAGCGGAGCGGAAACTCGAGCGAGGCCCGGCGCGTGGTGGCCGAGCTGCTGCAGCCGGAGTTTGCCCAAATGACACTGCGCTACTGGCTGTTGCCGGACCTCGCCCGGCTCTTCCTCGCCGTCGATGACCTCGCCACCGCCGGCACGGCCGTCGACATTTGCGAAGCGGAGGCCACCCGGGAGAGCACGGCGGGTAAGCAGGCTGCTGCCGGTCACTGTCGCGGGCTGCTGAGCGGCGACCCGTTGCCGCTTTTGGCTGCTGCCGGGCACTACCGCTCGGTCGGCCGCGTGGTCGAGCTGGCCCGAGTCCTCGAGGACGCCGCCGTGTTGCTGGCAGCTCGAGGGAATACCGACATGGCCCGCGCGGCGTATGTCGAGGCGGTCGACATTTACACCGGCCTGGCCGCGGCCTGGGACATCCGCCGCGCCGACAGCCGCGTCCGGTCGTACGGCATCCGCCGCGGCGCCCGCGGACCTCGCCGGCGACCCGGCCACGGCTGGAATGCGCTGTCTCCGACCGAGGTCACCGTCGCCGAACTGGTCGCCCAAGGACGCTCGAACCCCGACATCGCCGCCGAACTGCTGCTGTCCCGGCGTACCGTGCAATCCCACGTCTCGCACATCCTCACCAAGCTCGGCGTGCACTCCCGAATAGAGATCGCACGCGAAGTCGTCGGGCACTGACCGGCGTTCAGGCCGACCCGCCCTCGCCCAGTGGGCTGGTGCCTGCGCTACAACGTCCCCCACCGCGACTAGAGGAACTGCTGGTCCGACGCGGTATCGAGGTCGGCCACGTCACTGATGCTCCTATGGACCGCACGTGGCGAGGGCCTGATAGTCGGCGATAAGCGCGGCCCCACGACATCGACGGACTATGATATCGGACAACGTTGTCAAGCATTCGGACAGGAGCATGCATGAAGATCAAGCAGCTCTGGAGAGTAGCGTTCGCCATCATGCTCGTCGTGGCCGGCGGGCTTGTGCCGCTAGGGTCCACGCCGACCGCGTGGGCGGCGCCCAACGCGACGCAGAACTCCAACCGGTCGGCCCTGAACTTCAACACCCACTGGCTGTTCGCGGGCGAGGTGCCGGGCGGTAACGGGCAGGCCGTCTCGCTTGACGAATCGGCGTTCGTGCCGGTGACGCTTCCCTATTTCCGGACCCATCCACACAAGGACTTCCCCAGGGGCGACTTCGAGGTCCCGGTTTCCTGGTACCGCCGGCATTTCGCCCTTCCGGCGAGCTACAGCGGTCTCCGCATCTCGGTGGAGTTCCAGGGCGTGGCCAAGGTTGCGGACGTGTACGTCAACGGAAGCTTCGTGGGGCAGCACAAGGGTGCCTATACCTCGTTCACGTTTGACATCACCCCGTTCGTCACCATCGGTGGGGCAGACAACGTGATCGCGGTCAAGGTCGACTCCATGACCCGCAACGACATTCCGCCGGAGGGTGGGGCGGTCGACTACTTCGTCTGGGGCGGCATCGTCCGCGACGTCAACATGATCGTGACCGATCCGGTGAACGTGGATTGGACCTTCGTCACCACGCCGTCCGTCAGTGCGAGTGCAGCGACAGTCAACGCCCGAACCCGGGTCCGCAACGCCAGCGGAGTGTCGAAGTCGGTCACCGTGACGACGAATGTGGTGGATGCCACCGGAAACCTCGTCGCCACCGGGAAGGCAGCGCAGACGATCGCCGCCAACTCGGCCTTCGAGTTCAGCTACGACACGTCGACGGTGGCCAACCCGAACCGCTGGCACGTAGACAACCCGTATCTCTACACGGTCTATACCCAGGTGCAGGACGGCGCGACCTTCGTCGACGAGCACAGGACCCAGCTCGGCATCCGTTCGATCCAGTTCAACCGCACCGACGGCAAGTTCTACCTCAACGGCCAATGGCTCAAGCTGCGGGGCCTGGACCGGCACGAGTCCTATCCGTACATCGGTCGCGCCGCGCCGAACCGCTTGCAGGCCAAGGATGCCGACATCCTCAAGTACGAACTCGGCATCAACATCGTGCGCACCTCGCACTACCCGCAGGACCCCGAGTTCCTGGACCGCGCAGACCAGATCGGCCTGCTCGTGTTGGAGGAGATCCCGGGCTGGCAACACATCGGCGACGCCGCTTGGCAGGACCTCGCCGTTGAAAACGTGCGCGAGATGGTCATGCGGGACCGCAACCACCCGTCAATCGTCCTGTGGGGGGTGCGAATCAACGAGTCGGGCGACAACCACGACTTCTACACCCGCACCAACAACCTGGCTCGCCAACTTGATCCGTCGCGACCGACAGGCGGCGTCCGCAACTTCAAGACCAGCGAATTCCTGGAGGATGTCTACACCTACAACGACTTCTCGGGTGGGGCCGAGGATCCGGCGAGGCTGCCGTGGCTCATCACCGAAGCCGTGGGGCACACCGACCCGGATCGCAGCTGGGATCCGGAACCGGTGCTGGTGCATACCATGCAGACCCATCTGAACGTACAGAACCAGGCCAACGCGAAGTCCAACATCGCCGGCGCCCTCGACTGGGCCGCGTTCGACTACAACACCACCTTCGACACGGAGTCATGCATCGACTCGACCTGCTATCACGGCGTGTCGGACATCTTCCGCATCCCGAAGGTGGCCGCGTCGGTCTTCGCGTCGCAACGAGACCCCGGGTTGTACGGCCCCTACGTGTCCATCAACAACTACTGGATGCCCGGCTCGTCGAGCAGCACGGTCTACGTCGCCGGCAACTGTCAACAGGTGGAGCTGTTTGCCAACGGGGCTTCCAAGGGCAGGATCTCCCCCAACGCGTACACCTCGTTGCCGCACCCGTTCTTCCAGTTCGACAATGTCACCGGACCGGCCGGCAGCCTGCGCGCCGACTGCTGGATCGGCGGGCGAATCGTCGCCACCGACACCCGGTATACCCCGGGCACGGCCACCCGGCTCGCGTTGGTCGCCGACGATGCCTCGTTGGCTGCCGATGGCGGGGACATGACAAGGGTGGTCGTGAAGGCGTTGGACTCCAACAACCAGGTGGTGCCGTTCAACAACGCCACCGTCACCTTCTCGGTCTCCGGACCAGGAGCGGTGGTCGGCTCCAACCCACTGGTCCTCGAGGCCGGCACCGGTGCCGTCTACCTCAAGAGCGCACTGGGGCTGACCGGGACCATCTCGCTGAGCGCGAGCGCACCCGGGCTCGCCGCGGCCGCCCCGATCACCATCTCCGCCACCGCGTTCACCACCCCGATCGTGCCGACCAGCGGCAGCTACAGCTTCGGCTTCCCCGTTGACGTCAACGACCGCGTGACCGGCAACGGGCGCAACCAATTCGCCTACGCCGGTAGCTGGGGGAACACGCCGGATAACCTGCTGTTCAACAAGGACAATACCTGGAGCAATGCCGCGAACAGCACCGCGACGCTGGCCTTCACCGGCAACCGCGTCGTGCTCTACGGCGTACTCGACGCCAGTCACGGCTCCGCCGCGGTCTCCATCGACGGCGGCACCGAGCAGACGATCAGTTTCCAAAGCTCCACCCGGCGGGGAAACGTGGCGCTGTGGAGCAGCGCGAAACTGGCCCAGGGAAACCACGCGCTGCGCGTGCGGGTCGTGGGCAACGGTCCCATCGCGTTGGACCGCGCCACAGTCGTGTCGGAAGCGCCGGCGAGCGTATCAGCGCCTTCTCCCGTACCACCGAATGATTTGATTCCGCAAAGCCAGTGGTCACTGAAGTTCGTGGACAGTGAGGAGCTGCTCGGGGAGTCGCAAAGCCTGAGCGGACCGGCGATGAGCGCCTTTGACGGTAGTCCGAACACCTTCTGGCACTCGCGCTGGCAGACCGCGACCGATCCGCTGCCGCACGAAATCCAGATCGACCTGGGTGGGACCTACAACGTCTACTCCTTCCGTTACTATCCCCGGCAGGACAGGGCCAACGGGCGCATCGGCCAGTACGAGTTCTATGTCAGCCAAGACGGGACGAATTGGGGATCGGCGGTCGCCAGCGGGACCTTCCCGGATTCCGCCGCCGAGCAGACGGTGACCTTCACCGCGAAGGCCGGGCGTTACGTCAGGTTGAGGGCGCTCAGTTCACTGGACGGCCAGCCGTTTACGACGGTGGGAAATCTGCAGGTGAGCGGCACCGCCAGTCAACCGGTAACGACCGTCGATGATCGGATCACCGGGACCGGGGCCAACCAGTTCAACTACTCCGGGAGCTGGCAGTCGTGCGCGAACTGCGGCATGGAGCTGTACGCCGGCACCAACAGCTGGCACAACGTTGCCAACGACAGCGTGACCGTTGCTTTCAGCGGCACCCAGATCCGCTTCTACGGAGTCCGGGACCCGCGGCACGGCATCGGGATGGTGTCCGTCGACGGTGGCCCGGAGACAGCCCTTGACTTCCACAACCCCACCAGGCAAGGGAACATCCTGCTGTGGACCAGCCCGGTGCTGGCCGCCGGGTCACACACCTTCAAACTGCGCGTCACCGGGACCGCGAACCCAAGCGCCACCGGCACCTGGGTCGTTCCTGACCGGGTGGACATTGTGGGCTAAAGCGCCGCTCTCGTAGTCAGGCAGGCAGCCCTGTCGATTCGGCGGGCGGGGATGTGGAATTCTCGACGACGTCGTCTACGGCACGGCGCGATCGGGGTGTCCGCGACGCGGGCACCCCGGTTGCTGCAGCCCGCCGCGGCCAGCGCGAAAGCGGCGACCGCCACGGACAATGCCCCGACCCGGCGGCCCCGCCGGCGGATCGTGTCTGGCTTCCTGTAGGTGACCACTGTTGGTCTCCTCCTGCGAGTTGGTATCGGTCGCCAAGATCGCAATGCGGCGCCGGTGGCCGCATGGCCTGAGCTGTGATCCGACTGCTTGGCGGTTCCGAGCGCGGTGCGCAGGATCGCGGTGGCCTGGGTGGTGGTGGCGCGGATGGCTTTGGTCTCGGATGCGTCCTACGTCATGGCAATAGCGTCGCGCGACGCCTCACCGTGCGGTATCACCGCCAGTGGCCGTCGTGGACTGTTGCTGACCGGAGTCCTCGGATTCCTGCTGGCGGGTAGTTGGGTTGGCCGCTGGCGGTAAAGACGTAGGCAGGCCCACACGCGATGGTGGACGGGTGTGAGGAGCGCACGTCCGGGCGTTCGAGCACGGGCAGCGCTGGTCGGCGCGGCAATCAGGTCTGCGGCCTCGGCAGGCGAGAGGTGGGAGCGCAGGTCCAGGCCACCTGCAGGCCGAAGCCGCCGTGTCCGGTCGGGCCGATGCCGACCCGAGCGGTGATCTGGGAGTCGCTGGCGTCAGGCTGGCGGCCCTGGGCCACCCCTAGCAGCGCCGACTGGCATCAGCTCTGGGGCGCGCGCTACCACCGTATCCTGCTTCCGGACCAACCTCTCGACATCGCCTTCACCGACGCCTTGGTCCGCAATCCGCTGCGCGGCATCCAGTGCGAGACTCCAGATGAAGGGACGGCATGATGCCCGACAACACCATGCGAGCAATCGTTCTCGACGCGCCCGGACCCGTCGCAGCCCTTACCATCCGTGAACTTCCGATCCCCACCCCGCGGCCCGGGTGGGTCCTCATCCGCGTGATGGCCTTCGGGCTCAACCGCTCCGAGCTCCATACCCGGCTCGGGCTAGCCGAAGGCGTTACCTTCCCGCGCGTCCTCGGGATCGAGGCGACCGGCGTCGTGGCCCAATGCCCGGGCGGGGAGTTCTCCGCCGGTCAGCAGGTCGTCGCCATGATGGGCGGCATGGGCCGCACGTTCGACGGCGGGTATGCCGAGTACACGTGCGTCCCCGTGAGCCAGGTCATCGCGTTCCGGAGCAAGCTCGACTGGAGCGTCCTCGGCGCGGTTCCGGAGATGCTCCAGACCTCGTACGGCTCTCTGACCGTCGGGCTGGACGCGCAGCCCGGCCAGTCGATCCTCATCCGCGGCGGCACCTCCTCCGTCGGCATGTGCACAGCCATCCTGGCCAAGCGGCGGAACATGACCGTACTCTCGACTACCCGCAACGCGGGCAAGACCGCGGCGCTCACCGATCTGGGCGTCGATCGCGTCCTCATCGACGACGGAGATATCGCCGCCCAGGTCCGCGCGATCCTGCCCGGCGGCGTCGACACCGCCCTGGAACTCGTCGGCACACCCACATTGCCCGACACACTTCGCGCGACGCGCGTACACGGTGTCGTCTGCTTCACCGGCATGCTCTCCAACGAATGGACGGTCAAAGACTTCTACCCGAACGGCTACATTCCCCGGGGAGTTCGGCTCACCTCCTACAGCGGGGACGCTGGCGACCTGCCCGCACACGTGCTGCAGGAGTTCCTCGACGCCGTCGCCGCCGGCGATGCCGCCATACCCATCGATCACGTCTACGGGTTCGATCAGATCGTCGAGGCGCACGCCGCCATGGAAGCTGGCCGTACCAAGGGGAAGTTGGTCGTCACCACCTGAGCAACCTCGATGTCGGGTAGCGGTCCGGGCTTCCGGTGGGGGGTGGCGACCGCCCGTCGCCACCCCCGTTGCCGTTTCAGCCGGTGAACCCGGCGGTGATAGAGGTGAACTGCCAGGTGGTCTGGCTGATGCCGGAGCAGTTGGACACGACGCCACCACCCGGGCACGCCCGGTCGCGGTTGACCGACCAGAACGCCAGGCGGGCGATGTGGTGCGAGTTTGCCCAGTCGCGGATCTGGGTCCAGATGGACGGCGACGTCAACTCCTGCTGGTCGCTGAGGCCGTTCATGCCCGAGATTCCCATGTGCGCATACGCTGTCGCGTCCGACCAGCCGAACGCGGTCTTCAGCGCGGTCTTCAGCCCCTCCGCCGCGTTCACGGTGTTGCCGTACATGTTCGAGCCGCCCCCGAAGTCGAACGGCATGATGGTGAAGACGTCGATGTTGGCCTGCAGCGCCGCAGCCTGGTTGATCAGGCGCGTCCCCCACCAGCTCGGGCCGGTGGTGGTGGTTCCGAACGTCACGATCGTCTTGATACCCGGGTTGTTCTGCTTGACGATCTTCAAGGCGTTGAGAATGCGGTCCTGTACGACCTCGTTTTCGAACTCGTCCGTGTTCTCGATGTCGATGTCAATGGCTTTGAGCCCGTATGCGTTGATCACCTGCTGGTACGCCCCGGCGAGCGCGCTGGCGCTGCTGCAGTTCGGGCCGAGCTTGTTGCCGCTCCAGCCGCCGAAGGACGGCACGACCTCGCCGCCGGCGCCCTTGATCGCGTTGATAGTGCTCTGGTCGACACCCCCGGTTAGTGGTCGGTTCCCGTCCCATGCCGGGGTGCAGCCGCCGCCGGATAGGACGAAGGCCATCGTGAACGCTTTGATGCCGGTTGCGGACATCACCGAGGTGGCGCTGGGTGGGTCGCCCCAGCCGAGGTACAGGTAGGGCGCGCCGTGCATGGCCGTCGTGGGGCACCCGCTGGTCGCGCCGGTGACGCTGCCGCTCTTCGGGGACTCGCCGTTGGAGTTGTAGGCGGCCACCGTGTACGTGTGACTGGTGCACGATCCCAGACTGCCGATCGTGGCGCTCGTACCGGAGACCGTCGCCCGCACCGTCGTGCCCTCGTAGACCCGGTAACCGGTCACCGTACCGCTGGATGCGCCCCAGCTCAGCGAGATCGAGCTGGACGTCGTACCGGTCACCGTCGGAGTGC
>WNGE01003899.1_pt1 | contig 33901 bp, 31 predicted proteins | sample 5400651 | NCBI WGS metagenome assembly WNGE01 (sample SAMN13153370, study PRJNA577476) | soil metagenome | isolation source: 60 cm soil or saprolite under grassland replicate 2 | place: USA:California | collected 2016-06-15
AACCGCGACGGCCCGGCCGTGAAGCGCCAGTCCCTCGATGCGAACTCCCTTGCCGGCGGCGACGTCTCGGCGGACGCTGAGCTCGACGCTTCGCGCGGTGATCGCACCGCCGAAGAGCGAGACCGAACGCACTTGCGCGCGACCTTCCCCGCAGGCGCCGGCGTTCAGGGACATCGATGACGCCGTGACGATCGAGCCGTCCGCGGGATACGCGACGTCGCGGGCCACGACGTCATCGGCCTGCGATGCCTGCGCCGCGCGCCCGAGCACGCGCGTCTGCCCCGCCTCCAACAAAGCGAATGCCGCAACGAGCACGCAGTCGCCGCCGGCGATCGGCGGGCCGGCCGTGATGGCGTTCCTCACCGGTGGTGTCTGTGGCGCCGTCGTCGTCGGGATCGTCGTGGTCGTCGTCGTGGTGCTCGACGCGGCAGTTGTCGTCGGTTCCTCGGGGGGCTCGGTCGTCGTCTCGGGGATCGTCGGCGGCGGAGTCGGACCAGCCTGGATCGCACCGGCGGCGAGCCCGGCCGCGAACAGGCCGAGAACGAGGACTACGACCCCAACACGACCCCGCGTCACGAGTCAATTAGAGCATCGGTCCGGCCGCCGGAGGACCGTCCGCCCGGTTATCCGGTTGAATTCGCGCCATGAACGCCGCTGCATCGATCGTTGCGGCACTCGGCCTGTTTGCAGGTGGCAGCGGCCTGAGGGTAACGCTCGCCGCGCCGACGCACACGCCGAAGACCAAGGTTCGCTGGCCGTACACCGTTCGCGCGACGCGAGACGGGAGCAAAGTCGCAGCACGCCTCACGGTGCAGATCGTCGATCCGCTCGGAGGCGTCAATCCGGTGAAGTTCGACCGGACCAGGAAGAACATCACCAACTGGCGCTTCGTCGGCGTCTTCCGCGACTACGTCATCTGGCCGGCGGAGTCGCGCGGCATCCCGCTCACATTTCGCGTCACCGTCGTTGCGGCGAACGCGAAGAAGGTGCTCACCTACCGCGTGACGCCGCACGCGTGAGCGCGGGCGTCGGCGTTGTCGTCGAACGCCTGCGGAAGTCGTTCGAGGGAGGACGCGTTCAGGCGCTCGTCGACGTCTCGTTCCGCGTGGAGCCAGGTGAGTTCGTGGCGCTGACCGGGCCGTCTGGCTGCGGAAAGAGCACGCTGCTCAATCTGATCGGCGCCCTTGATCTACCGGACGGCGGCGTGATCCGCGTTGACGGCCGCAGGCTCGACGAGATCGACGACACCGCCGAGTACCGTGCGGCAACGGTCGGCTTCGTCTTTCAGTTCCACGACCTGCTTCCGACGCTCACGGCTCTCGAGAACGTGCAGCTGCCGATGCTCGGCCGCGGCCGCCGGCGGCGCGAGCGCGAGCAGCATGCGCGCGAGCTGCTGGGCGAGGTTGGCCTGACCGAGCGAGCGCACGCGCGACCCGGGACGCTGTCTGGGGGCGAGCGCCAGCGCGTCGCGGTTGCGCGCGCGCTGGCGAACGGGCCGCGGCTGCTGCTCGCCGACGAGCCGACGGGAGCGCTCGACTCCGCTACCGGCGGAAATGTTCTCGACCTGCTTCATGACGTCCGCGAACGCCGCGGCACAACGGTCCTCGTCGTGACGAACGACGAGGAAGTTGCGCGCCGGTCTGATCGCACGCTGCAGTTGCGCGACGGCGTCATTCGTGGCGAAGCGCTTGAATCGGCGTCAGCCTGACGGCGCGCCATGTCGGATAGATCGCTCCGATCACGGCGACGCCGAGCGCGAACGCCAGGCCCCACGCGAACGTGCCGACCGTGAAGCGTGGGGTGATCAGATCCGAGAGCGCGCTTCGCGAGACGAAAACCTCCGCAGCGACGATCCCGAGGCCGCAACCGAGGGCGAGCGAGAGCAGGCAGAGATCGACGGCCTCGAAAACGATCAGCGCGCCGATCCGCAGAGAGGGCCAGCCGACGGCGCGCAGGATGCCGATCTCCCGCACGCGCTCGAAGACCGACATCGCCATCGTATTCGTGACGCCGATGCCGCCGACGATCAGCGCGAGGATCGAGATGATCCAGCCGGTAGAGATGATCAGCCTGCTCGACGTGTCGACCTTGACGGCCTGGCCGGGCTCTGTGATGGCAACGACGCCCGGATAGCGTTGTTCGAGGCGGCGGGCGACGGCCTCCGTGTTGGAGCCGAGCTTGACCACGACGCCGATCGTCGTGATCTCCCGCGGCCGGCGTGCGAGCGCTTGCACGATCCGCAACGGCAGCACGACGCCCAGGTCCTCGAAACGGTCGCCCGAGTGGTAGATCCCCGCGACCGAAAACCGGCGACTGCCGACCCGGACGACCGAACCGACGCGCTTGCCCGAATGATCACCGGCCAAGACCGTTCCGCGCCGGCCCGAGACGACGACGAGGCGTCGAAACGCGAACTCGCCACGGTCGAGGCCGAAGACGAGCAAACCCTTGTCGACGAGCAGCTTGACCTTCGCCGTCTGTGCAACAGCCGGATCGCGCGTGACGGATCGCGCGAGCGCCTCGGGCAGCTCAGAGCGCGTGAAGTCCGAGACGTCACCCTGGAAGAGGCCGAAGTCTGCACGGCCGACGTGGATCAAATCCTCCGCCGTGCGATGTACGCCTGCAGTGATCGAAAGCAGCGCGATGATCAGCCCGACGCCGAGGCCGACGCCGACGGCAGTGAAACCCGTGCGCGCGGGCCTGCGCAGCAGGTTCTTCCAGACGAGGCCGGAGAAGGTCACCGCGGGAGCTGAATCGCCCGCTGGATCACCTTCTTGTTTCCTCGAGCATCCGTCAGCGTGAGCTTCAGCCGCGCACCTCCCCCGGCGACGTTGCGGCCGACGGCGACGACCACGCGGCGCGTGCCCTTTTGCAGGCTCGTTCGCTTGCGGGCGAGCACCTTGCCCGAACGAAGCAGCTGCGCGTCCACGGCCAGCGATTCTCTGGCCTTGACCGTGAGGATGAGCCTGCGGCCTGAAGCGGTTCGAGTGACCATCGCACCGCCGAGCGACGCGTCGACCGTCTTGTCTGCGCCGCTCGACCCTGCGGGCAGTCCGCTGAGGCCGACGGAGAACTTCGCGACGTAGCCGCCCGAGCCGTCGGACGTCACCGTCGCGAGGAGTTTCGAGCCGTCGCTGCCGTAGACGTTGTCCGTGCCGTTCCGCGTGTCCGGTTGCCCACGCGCGCTGTACGGGCTGCGCGCCATCACGGTGTTGTTCAGCGCATCCTCGAAGAAGATCTGCGACGTGAACTCATACGTCTTCGTCGAGCCGTCGAACTTGCGGACCTTGAAGTGGATGTGAATCGCGCGGCCCGAGTACCAGCCCGGGTAGACGGTCACGAACTCGGCTAGGCCGGTCGCGTCGGTCGTCTGCAGGCCGCGCAAGAACTTGCGGCCGACGGTGTTGTTGGCCGCCACGTCGGAGTAGACGCCCGACGCATTCGCGTGCCACACGTCGACCGTCGCGCCTTGAACGGGAGCACAGGAGCTCTCGGCGTCGTAGACGGTGATCTCGAGGCGAAGGCCGACGCCCGCCTGGACGGATCCGGTCGACGGGTCGATGCGAATGTCGGAACGGTTCAGCCGTTCGTCGACGAAGTACGGCCCCTCCGTTTTCGCCGGTGAAAGGATGCACGCGAGCGTGGTGCCGGGCGCCGCAGCCGCTTCGGGCGTGCCGCCGAAGAGCGCGCGCTCGATCCGGCTGCGACCTGTCCCGCCGACGAGCGAGACCGCACCAGCGGCTCCGACGAGGCGAAGCAACTGGCGGCGGCTGAGGCGCTGGTTCTCGAACACGGCGCCCACGATCGTACGCTCCTCTGTGAGCTTGCTGAACGCCTCCTAGGAAATCGCTGAGAGCAGGCGCAGGAGCGTTCGCAAGCTCCGCGGGCTGACCCCGTGCCGGCGGCGGAACCGCTCGGCCTCCGACTTGTCAGCCAAGGCGAGCACGAGCTCTTCGCGCGAGGCGCCGAGGCGGCACGCGGCGGCGTCGACCGCGCGCAGCGCCACGACCTGCACGAGACCTCCGAGGCCGCCGGTGCGAGGAAGCTCTCGCTCGCGGCACGGATCCGCAATCCTCACGGGACGCGGCGCTGCGTAGTGATCGGCGAGAGCCTGCGCTCCGATGACCGCGGCGGCGCCGGCGATCGCGACCAATGCCAGCCGCCGCGCTTCGAGCACGAGCACCAGCGCGGCAAGAAACGCGAGCGCGGCGGCGATCAGGAACGCGCGGTGAAACGCATCCGCCGCAGCGGTCACGAACACCGTCTCGACCCGGTCGAACATCTCGTCGAACTGCGCCCGATCCTTGGGCGCCACCGCTCGACGCGCGCGTCGGCCACTCGAGCGGACCGCCGCCAGCGGACGATCGGAGTGCACAGACGCGACAAGCATCGGTGCGATCCGCAGCTTCTCGCCCGGAGCGACAGGCGCATCCAGCACGACGGCGACGGTGCGCAACTTCGCGCGGTCGGTCGCCGCGTCGAGATCGTGCGCGATCACGGGCGCGAGCGCGACCAGCGCGAGCGTGATCCCAAGGTGGCGCACCGCGAGATTCGCGGCCCTGCTCTCGGACGTGCGCTCGGGCAGGACGTGCTCGATCAGCGGTGTCAACGCAAGGCCCATGCCGAGCCCGGCGACGCACTCCGGCGCGACGAGCCAGCCCACGTTGTTCGAAGGGAGAAACGCGAGCGCGCCGATGCCACCGCCGATCAGGACGCAGCCGGCGACGACCCGCGTTTCGGCGTGACCGCGCACGAGGAAGCCCGCGAGCGCCGCGATCGGTACAAGAGTCACGGCGAGCGCCGCAGAGAGCGGGCGCATCGCCCAGCCGACCACCAGGAGCAGCACGACGCCGAAGAGGAGCGCGGTCAGAGCGCCGGAGACGAGGCCGAGCGCGAGGATCGGCCGCAGCTTGGGCCTCGCGAGCGACGGCGCGAGCGGCGGAACTGCCGACCAGGTCTTCCGCAGAGCGACCGCGATGAGGGGAACCGGCGCCTGGGCGACGAAGATCGCGCGCCACGAGAACGCCTGCGTCAGAGCGCCGCCGACCACGGGCCCGACCGCCGCGCTGAGGACGCCGATCGACACCCAGACGCGTCCCGCACGCCGCGGCGGTGCGAGCGCCGCGCCTGCGACGGTCAGGACGAGAGCACCGGCGAATCCCTGCACGGCCCGCGCCACGAGCAAGACGGCCAACCGGTCGGCGAGCGCGCACGCAATGCCTGCGAGTGAGAAGAGAGCGAGCGCACAGACTCCCGCCCACTCGTAGCGGCGCAACGGAAACAGCCGCGGTGCAATCAGCGCCGTGCCCCCGAGAGCAGCGGTGTACACCGCAAGGACGGCGGCGACGCCGTACACCGTCGTGTCCAGATCGACGAGGAGATTCGGGAGTGCGAGCGTGACGATCGTCGCGTCCGCGAAGACGAGCGACGCGGCCAACACGATCGGGATGTCGCTCCGCCTCATCCGAGAGGAGTATGCGCGCGACCGGCGTAGCTGTCGTTCCAGACGATGCGTCTTCCCGCCCGCGTCTTGTTCCTCTCGGCCGTGACCGTCTTGCTTCTCGAAGGAGCGGCCACCGCGCACGCGTTGACGAGAAGCGAGTCGCCCGCGACGACGGTTGCGGCACGCCCACGCCCGCTGCGCCCTCCGCTGCCGGACACCTTCACGTTCGTCGGCGGCGGTGACATCGCGCTCACCGGCGACGCCGACGCGGGCGTGCTCGCGGGCATCCGCCGCTTCCTCCGTCACAACGATCTCGTGATCGGCAATCTGGAGGGAACGCTGGCGACGGGCGGCACGCCGAAATGCGCGAGCGCAGGCGAGTTCGGCTGCTACACCTTCCGCGGCTCTCCCGCGTGGGCCGCAACGCTCCGACGAACGGGCTTCACCGTGCTGAACGTCGCCAACAACCATGCGCTCGACTACGGGGCGGAGGCTCAGAGTGAGACGCTGAGAGCGCTCCGGGACGCGCGGCTCCTGCATCAGGGGCTGCCGGGGGAGATCACCTACGTGCGCGCGGCAAGAGTGAAGGTCGCTCTGATCGGCTGCGCGCCGTACGGCTGGTCGCAGAGCCTCCTCGACACGCGCGGGACGGAACGGCTCGTCCGCAAAGCCGCGCGGCACGCGGACGTCGTGCTCGTCTACATGCACGCCGGCGCCGAGGGAACCGGCGCCGACCACGTCCGCGGCGGCGGCGAGACGTACCTCGGCGAGGCGCGCGGCGACGCGCGGGAGTTCGCGCACGCGATGATCAGAGCGGGCGCCGACCTCGTGTTCGGATCGGGCCCGCACATCCTGCGCGGCATCGAGTGGTACCGCGGACGCGTCATCGCGTACAGCCTCGGGAATCTCGCCGGAACGCACACGCTCAGTACGCAGGGCTCGCTTGGAGCAAGCGCGCTCTTGCGCCTCACGCTGGACGCGCGCGGCCGCTTCCGCGCCGGCTCGGTCGTCCCGCTTCGGCTCGTCGGCGCGGGCACGCCGCTCTTCGACGCCGGACAAGCGACCATCGCGCGCATCCGCGAGCTCTCCCACGAAGACTTCGGCGCGAGGGCGATCCGCATCGCCTCATCCGGCAGGATCGCGCCGCCGAACCCCTAGACCTGCTCGACGAGCCCCTCGCGGTACGCGAGCGCGACCGCCTGCGTGCGGCTGTGAACGTTGAGCTTGCCGAGGACGCGCTGGATGTGCGTCCCGACCGTCGCGGGACTGATCGCAAGCTCGCGCGCGATCTGCTCCTGGTTCAAGCCCTGCGCGAGGAGGCGCAGCGCTTCGCTCTCGCGCGTCGTGAGCTCGGAGAATGTCTCTGCACGTGGGCTCGACAACCCCGTCCGGGGAGTCGACGCTCGCGTGATCAGCCGGCGTAAGCGCGCCGTCAACTCATCGGGATCGATCGGCTTCACGAGATAGTCGTCGCCGCCGATGAGCAGCCCGACGACGCGGTCGGCCGGCTCGGCGCTCTCACTGCTGACGAAGACGATCGGGAGATGCTCGCCGTGCTCTTCCCGCAACTCGCGACAGATCTCGTACCCCGTCGCACCGGGCAAGACCACGTCGATGATGACGGCGGCCGGGCGTCGCTTGCGCGCGAAGTCGATCGCCAGCTCGCCGTTCGACACGTAGTGCATTGCGTATCCGGCGCGTCTCAGGGCCTCCGTAACGAAAGCACGGTGATCACGATCGCCGTCGACGACCAAGATGGGTGCAGGCCCTAGTCGGCGCCCTGCTCGTTCAGTCACACTCCAACTTCCTTCCGCCCGGTGATCATGTACCCGAAATACACGATCGACAAAACATCAGGCTTTCGTGAAGAAGATCGCGCCGGTTTTCGGTTTTCCGAATCGGCTCGCCGATCGAAAGTCGACTGACGAGTCAATCAAGAGCCAGCCACCCCGGCCCCGCCGCAGCGGGGCCGGAGATCTTGTGTGCCCTACTTGACCGCGTTCGAGCGCGTAGTCGTTGCGTCGTTGCGCCCGAAATGTGGAGGCGGTCACGTCGTAGAGCGTCGTACCGTCGATGAGAACGTCGAAGCAGCCGCTGTTGTTGATCCGTCGAGGCGGGATCGAAGGCGACGTCCGCAGCATTCACCATCTCCCCTTGAGTAATGAGATCTGATGTGCGGTTATGCACGCAAACGGGAGACACGCAAACCCGATTGATTTGTCAATCGAATTTCGCCGTGCTTAACCGACAGGCACGGGCGCAAGCAAACGGCCGTCCTGCATACGGAGTACACGCTGCGCCCTGGCGGCGACGTCGTGGTCGTGCGTCACGAGCACGACGGTCTGGCGGTGCTCCTCCGAAAGAGCCGTCAGCAGGTCGACGATCTCGGCGCCGGTAGTCGAGTCCAGATTGCCCGTTGGTTCGTCCGCGAGAACGACGCGGGGTCCAATGCTGAGCGCGCGCGCGATCGCGACGCGCTGCTGCTCGCCTCCCGAGAGCTGGGAAGGCAGGTGCTCGGCCCGGTCGGCGAGGCCGACCTCCGCGAGCAAATCGAGCGCGCGCTGCCTCAGCTCTGCCGCCCCGACGCCCGTCGGCGCGAGCTTCGCCTCGACGTTCTGAAGCGCGGTCAGCGTCGGGATCAGGTTGAAGGTCTGGAACACGAAGCCCAACGCGCGCAGCCGGATGTCCGCGAGCGCGCGGTCTCCCAGCGCGTTGAGGTCGCGGCCTTCGAAGAACACGCGTCCTCCGCTCGGCCGGTCGAGCGCGCCGAGCAGCTGGAGCAGTGTCGTCTTGCCGGAGCCGCTCGGGCCCTCGACGGCGACGATCTCGCCCGGGGCGATCGCGAGGTCGATCGCCTCGAGCGCGGTGATCGTCACGTCGCCGCGACGGAACGTGCGCGTGACGCCCTGCAGCTCGTAGAGAGGCGCGTCCGTCATTCGACCTGCCTCAGCGCGTCCGCCGGGCGCAGCCGTGCCGCGCGCAACGCGCCCGCCGTGCCGGCGAGGAGCCCGCCCGAGAGCGCAAGCGCGAAGCCGAGCGCGAGCAAAGCCGCCGTGAGCGGTGCGTCGAGTGAGACGGACGTCGTCGCGGTCCGGGAGAGCGCCGCGCCGAGGCCGAACAGCGAATCGCCGCCGCCGGTCGTCGTGCTCGCGTCGAGATTCGGGCCGAAGGCGCCGACGAGTTGCGCCGCGCCGATGCCCAGCCCGACGCCGAGCAGTCCGCCGACGACGCCGGTGGCGAGGCACTCGGCGACGATCTGCCGGACGACGAGGCGCTGCGACCAGCCGAGCGCCTTCAGCGTCCCGATCTCCCGCACGCGCTTCCCCACCGACGAGAGCGTCAGCAGCACGGCGAGGAGGAATGCTGCTGCCGCGGCGACGATTGCGAGCACGAGCCCGAGGTTGTGCGAGAGGTTGGCGGCGTCGACGAGCGAGCCGTTGATCGAGTCGGCGACCTGCTTCGCGCTCGCAACCTCGGCCCCGCTGCCGAGCGCCGTCTCGATCTCCGTCTGCACTGTCGCCACGTCGGCGCTGCTCGTCGCCCGGACGAGAACGACGTTCGCGAGACCCTTCTGGTCCGCGAGCACTTGCAGCCGCTTGAGCGGGACGTAGACGTCGGCGCTCTGGCCGCCGAGCGGCGGCTTGACGAGGCCGACGACGGCGAACGCCGTCCCGTTGAGGTCGAGCTTGGAGCCCACCTTGAGCGCGTGCCGCTTGGCGTAGCTCGCAGCGACCAGCGCCTCTTTTGCGTTCGTCAGGTAGCGGCCGCTCGTAACCTGCGACGGCGTCACGAGCCCGATCGCGGATTTGGTCGGATCGACGCCGGCGATCGTGTACGACGTGCTTTTGATGTTCGTCTGCGGCGGGTTCACGACCTGCCGCAGCGTTTGCTCAGGCGTCGTCACCCGGACGCGGAACTGGCGGAACCGCGCCGGCAGGCACTTGGCCGCCGCACCGTTGTCGGGACCGCCGCCGGTGCGAGCGCCGAAGCCGCCAGGCTGGGGAGCGGCCTGCGGACCGGTCCCCACTCCCGCCTTCTCGAAGCACTTCTGGATCTGGGCCTGCTCGGCGGCGGTCGGCGGCTTGATGCGGCGCCTGACGTCGATCACGTCGCCGCCCGTCTTGATCTTCGCGACGATCTTCGGCACGGCGCCCTCCTGGTGCACCGCCGACAGAACGAGGCCGGTGGTGACCGAATCGACGCCGGAGAGCGAGCTGATCTTCTTCGCCTGCTTCTGCGGGAACGTCAACTGCGTACCCGGAAGGAAGAAGTCGTGCACGAAGTGGTCTCCCGCCTTGCCGAGCTTGGAGAGGTCGGTCACCGCTGACTGGTTCGCCTGGAGCAGGTCGCGCGCGCCGCCGCCGGGACCAAAGCCGACGGAATCCTGCTGCGGCGAGAGCGTCACCGTCAAGTCGGTTCCGATCGTCGACAACGGGTCGAGTGCGTTCTTCTGTGCGCGGTCGAGGCCGCGCGAGACGCCGCTGATCGCGATGACGAGCGCGACGCCGACCGCGAGCCCTGCGAGCGTGAGGATCGTGCGCGCGCGTCGACGCAAGAGCTCGCTGCGGAGGTAGCGCACGTAGAACATCCACGCTCAGAAGACCACGCCGGGATAAGAGACGGCTAAGACTTGCGGCGCTTGACATAGAGGTCGGCGCGGCGCAACCTCGGTGTTCCGACCGGAAGGGGGAGATCATGCAAACGGTTGTCGGGCTCTGGCGGTACCCGGTGAAGTCGATGATGGGTGAGGAGTTGAACGCAGTCGAGCTCACGCGCCACGGCGTCGTCGGCGACCGCCAGTTCGCGCTCGTCGACGCGTCGACGGGCAAGGTCGCGGGCGCGAAGAATCCGCGGAAGTGGGGGAACTTCTTCGACTATCGAGCCGCGTACGTCGAGCCTCCGGCGCGCGGATCGGCGCCGCGCGTCGTTCGCGTAATGCTGCCCGACGGCACCGTCGTCACGAGCGAGCAGCCCGACGCCGCCGAGGTCCTTTCCGCCGCGCTCGGTCGCGAGGTCGAGTTGGTGCAGGCACGACCCAACGGAGCGTCGTCCGGCGCCCAGGCCGAGGAGTACTGGCCGGACATGGAGGGCCTCGAGCACCGGGACACCGTGACCGAATGGGAGTTGCCGGCGGGGACGTTCTTCGACCTGGCCGCCGTGCACCTGCTCACGACCTCGACGATCGATCGTCTGCGCGCCCTGTATCCGGAAGGACGCTTCGAGGTCCGGCGCTTTCGGCCGAACATCGTCGTGGCGACCGGGTCGGATGCCGAAGGGTTCGCGGAGAACGCGTGGATCGATCGCACGATCGCGATCGGCGACGACGTGCGCCTGCGGATCACGGGCCCGTGCCCCCGCTGCGTCATGACCACCCTGGCGCAGGGCGACCTGCCGAAGGACGCCGGCATTCTGCGCACCGCCGCGGAGCACAATCGGGCAAACGTAGGGGTCTATGCCGAGGTAATCGCGGGCGGTACGACCCGGCGCGGCGATTCCGTCACGCTCGAGTGAGCTCCGGGGAGCTGGGCAGGGCGAGCCGCACGCGCGTGCCGCCGTCCACCGGGGCTTCGATGGAAACGGTCCCGCCGTGGGCCTCGGCGACCTGGCGTACGATCGCCAGTCCGAGCCCCGAGCCCGGCATGCTCCGCGCCGACGGCGCGCGGTAGAAGCGGTCGAAGACGAACGGGACGTCCTCCTCGGCGATCCCCGGTCCGCGGTCGCGCACCGTGAGCTCGCCGTTCCGGACGACGACGTCGATCTCGCCGCCGGGCGGGCTCCACTTCGCGGCGTTGTCGAGCAGGTTGGAGACCGCACGCTCGATCGTGGACGGAACGCCGCGGACGAGCGACTCTTCGAGCTGCGGCTTGAACGTCACTCCCGGACGGTTGCGCCTCGTCCGGTCGATGGCGTCGGCGGCGACCAGATCGAGCCGCACGTCCTCCGGCGCCTGCGGAAGCTCGTCGCCGCGTGCGAGCTCGACGAGCTCCGCGACGAGTGCTGTCATCTCCAGAAGCTGCTCGCCCACGTCTCGGAGCAGGTGCTCGCGCTCGGTCGGCGCGAGCCCGTTGTCGCGCGTCAGGACTTCGATGTTCGTGCGCAGGCTGGTGAGCGGCGTACGCAGCTCGTGCGACGCGTCGGACACCAGCTGGCGCTGAGCGCGCGCGGAGTCCTCGAGGGCGGCGAGCATCGTGTTGAAGCTTCCGGCGAGGCGGCCCAGCTCGTCGCGGCCGCCGGCTTCGATGCGACGCGAGAGGTCCCGCGTCTCGGTGACTTCTTCGGTCGTCTGCGTCAGCCGGCGCACCGGAGCGAGCGCCGCACCGGAGACCGCAAGGCCGAGACCTGCGGCGACCGCGATCCCGGCGCCGGCGATCAGGAAGAGGAGCAGCTTGATCCGCGAGAGCGCGTGGTCTGTTGCGCCGAGCGAACGTGCTACTTCGACGGAGTAACCCGAGACGCGCCTGTACTTGAACGCCATCACGCGGAGGTGGTCGTTGAGTGCGTGCGTGTTGAAGAAGAGCGTCCCGCGATCGCCCTCGGCGATGCTCAGCACGCCTTCGGTCACCGGAAGGACGCTCGGCGAGGGCAAGGTGCCACCGTTCGCGCTCACCACCTGGGTCGTTCCGCCGACGAGGTTGAACCTCGGGTCCGTGAAGCGCGGAATCTCCGGGGGCGGCACAGTCGCGAGGATCTCTGCGCTCTGCCGCAGGTTGTTGTCCACCGTGCCGTAAAGCTGGTCCTTGACGACGAAGTAGACGACGAACGACGCGGCGACCACCGCGAGCGCGACCGCCGCCGCAGCCACGAGGACGAGCCTGGTGCGAAAGCTCATCGTTCCCGCAGGGCGTACCCGACGCCGCGGATCGTGTGGATCAGCCGCGGCTTGCCGCCCGCCTCGGTCTTACGTCGCAGGTAGCCGATGTACACGTCCAGCGAGTTCGACCCGAACCCGAAGTCGTATCCCCAGACGCGCTCGAAGATGATCGAGCGCGTGAGCACCTGCCGCGGGTTGAGCAGGAAGAGCTCGAGCAGCGCGAACTCGGTCCGGGTCAACTCGATCGGATCGCCGCCGCGACGAACCTCTCGCGTGGCGGGGTCGAGCTCCAGATCGGCGAAGCGCAGGACGTCGACTGCCTCGTCGGCGGAGCGGCGAAGCAGCGCGCGGACCCGCGCGAGCAACTCAGCGAGCGCGAAGGGCTTGACGACGTAGTCGTCCGCACCCGCGTCGAGTCCCGCCACACGGTCGGCGACCTCGTCGCGCGCGGTCAGCATCAGCACCGGGAGGTGGCTGCCCGTCCGCCGAAGCCGCCGGCAGACCTCGAGGCCGTCGATGTTCGGCATCAGGACGTCGAGGACGACGAGATCGGGGTCGTCGCCGTTCGCTTCGAGCCGCTCGAGAGCCTCCGCGCCGTCGCCGGCGAGCTCGACGTCGTAGCCCTCGAGGCGCAGCGCCCGACCGAGGGACTCGCGCACGGCCGCATCGTCATCCACGACGAGAATTCGCATGGCCCCTATTGTGCTCGGCGACTTTGAGAGGACACTAAGGAAACTCCCAGGCCACTCTTAGCCGTTGTTTACTCGGGCATGCTCTACTGACGTCATGAGATTCGGCTCTCGGAGGATCGTCGCAGTCGTGGCGGCCGCCGCGCTGGCGGGCGCGGGCGCCGGCGCGGGCGCATACGCGCTGTTCAATTCGGGCGGCGGGACAACCGTCGTGCGCCAGGTGCACGTGACGCAGTCGGTGCAGGCCGCCGCGAAGTCGGGCGCCACCCTCAGCGTCGGCAGCATCTACAAGCTCGCCTACAGGGGCGTCGTCAAGATCTCCGTGACGTCGAACGGCTCGCCGTTCGAACAACAGGCGCAGCGAGCGCAAGGCTCCGGCTTCGTCTACAACACGAACGGCGACATCATCACGAACCAGCACGTCGTGGACGGCGCCGACTCGATCACCGTCACATTCTGGAGCGGCAAGACCTACACGGCAAAGCTCGTCGGCAGCGATCCCTCCACCGACACGGCGGTCGTCAAGGTCGACGCGCCGGCCGCGATGCTGCATCCACTCGAGCTCGCGAACTCGAGCACGGTGCAGGTCGGTGACGGCGTCGTGGCGATCGGCAGTCCCTTCGGGCTCGAGGAGACCGTGACCGCCGGCATCGTCAGCGCGCTCCACCGGCAGATGACCTCCCCGAACAACTTCACGATCGACGACTCGATTCAGACCGACGCGGCCATCAACCACGGCAACTCGGGCGGCCCGCTTCTGAACATGCAGGGAAAGGTGATCGGCATCACGGCGCAGATCGAGAGCGATTCCGGTGGTAACGACGGTGTCGGGTTCGCCGTCCCGTCGAACACAGCGCGCACGATCGCGAACAAGCTGGTCGCGACCGGGAAGGTCGAGCACGCGTATCTCGGCGTTTCGCTCACGGCCGCGAAGAACGGCGCGCGGGTCTCGAAGATCTGTCCCGGAACCCCGGCGGCGAAGGCCGGACTGCACACGGACGACGTCGTCACCTCGTTCGCTGGGAAGAGCGTCTTGTCCGTCGACGCACTGCGCTTCGCCGTTGACGCGAAGCATCCGGGCGACGCGGTCGCCGTCACGTTCATGCGCAGCGGGAAGACGCGGACCGCGACGGTCACGCTCGGGACGCGGCCGATCAGCGCCTGCTAGACGATCCGGCCTCTCACCTCGCCGAGCGGCTCGCCGCGGAGCACGACCTCGTCGCCGTCCTGGAGGAACGGTCCCTCGTTCCAGGTCAGCTCGATGAGGCTGCCGCGCTCGCGCTCGCCCGGGCCGGAGATCGTCCCGGTAGCCAGCATGTCGCCGACGCGGAGACTCGCGCCGTTCGACGTCAGGTGCGCGACCTGCTGCGCGACGTTCCAGTAGAGATGGCGTGCGTTCGTCCGCGAGACGATCTCGCCGTTGAGCTCGATCTCGAGCGGAACGTCGTAGGCGAAGTTGTCGATCCGGAGGTGGTCGAGCGGCTCGGGGTCTTGCTCGACGCCGACCGTCCGTGCGAGCTCGTCGAGCGTGGTCACCCACGGCGAGATCGACGTCGCGTACGACTTGCCCAGAAACGGGCCGAGCGGCACGTATTCGAAGGCCTGGATGTCGCGTGCGCTCCAATCGTTGACGAGCACGACGCCGAAGACGTGCTCGAGCGCGCGCTCGACCGGCACCGGCTCGCCGAGGCGTGACGGCTTTCCGATCACGAAGCCGAGCTCGAGCTCGAAGTCGAGCTTCTGCGACGGGCCGAAGTCGCCCGCCTTGCGCTGGCCGTGCGGACGGCGGATCTCCGTCCCGCTGACCACGACCGTCCCGGAGCGCCCGTGGTAGCCGATCGGGAGACGTCGCCAGTTCGGAGTCAGCGGCTCCTGGTCCGGCCGGAACATCCGCCCCATGTTCGTCGCGTGCTCGAGCGACGAGTAGAAGTCCACGTAGTCCGCGACGGGGAACGGCAGGTGCCACTGCACCTCCGAGACAGGCACCTGTCGGCCATCTCCGAGGGACAGTCCCTCGGACAGGACCGAATCGCCCGGTCCCAGGTCGCGAACGACATGTCCCTCCACGACACCCACGTGAGTTTGTGGCTCTGAGCCACTAAGTCTCGAGAAGACACCGAGCTTCACAGGATCCCGAGCTCCCGCAACTCCCCCAGGGGCTCGGCGAACGAGCAGGAGCCGATCGACGCGAAGAGCTCGCTGCGCACGCGCGCGCACTCGTCGGCACCGGCCGTGCGGCCGCCGGCGCGAAACGACTCCGCATCGAGGGCGATGTCCCGCGTGGCCAACATCTCCTCCTCGTCGCGGAAGACGCAGGCCGCCAGCAGACTCAAAAACCCGTGCTCGCCGTCGGTCGGGAGCGCGTGATGGAGGCCGGCCGTCGCCTTGAAGCGGAGACCCTCCTCGCGGCAACGGCGCACGAACTCGGCCACCTCGTCGACCGACGGAACACGCGCTCCCCCGCACCGCAGCTTCGTCTCGCCCTCGCGGTACACGAGTTCGTCCTGGCGCTCCTCCGGCCCCTCGACAATGGCTAGTGGCTCAGAGCCACAAACTTCGACATGTTCTGTCCGGACGACGAGCCGGTTCACGAGCCACGCATCGTCGGACGCCCGGATTCGATGCCACTCCGTGAGCGCTTCGCCGATCGGAAGCTCGGCCGGCGGGAACACGCCCGCGTAGTCCCAGAGGCGCGCGAGCAACGCTCGCCGCGCGTCGCGCTCAGAAATGGCTCGTGACGCCGGCGGGATCCTCGTCGGCCGTGCCGACCGGTGCCGGGTCCTCGAACCACGAGTGCCAGTACTTCCCGTCGTCGAGCTTCTGCGCGAGCTTCGTCAGCCGCAGCGGATGGAACGTGTCGCACATCACCGCCAGCTCGTGCGTCTCGGTCATGCCGATCGACTTCTCGGCGAGGCCAGGCGCCGGGCCGTGCGGGATCCCCGACGGGTGCAGCGTCACCGAGCCGATCTCGATCGCCTTCCGCGACGCGAAGTTCCCGTCGACGTAATAGATCATCTCCTCGCTGTTCAGGTTCGAGTGGTGGTACGGGATCGGGATCGCCTGCGGGTCGAAGTCGAGCTTGCGCGGACAGAACGAGCAGATGACGAAGTTCCGCCCCTGGAACGTCTGGTGCGACGGCGGCGGCATGTGGATGCGCCCGGTGATCGGCTCGAAGTCGTGGATCGAGAACGTCCACGGATAGACGTAGCCGTCCCAGCCGACGACGTCGAACGGGTGGTAGTCGAGGACGTACGTCTGGTAGCCGCCGCGCACGCGCACCTTGACGTGGAACTCGCCGCGCTCGCGATGCGTGTCGAGCTCGGTCGGCGGGTGGATGTCGCGGTGGTAGTACGGCGCATGCTCGAGCAGCTGCCCGTACTCGTTGCGGTACCTGCGCGGGATCTCGATCAGCCCCGGTGACTCGAAGACGACGTAGCGCTGCTCGCCGTCGTCCGGCGCAAACCGGTAAGTCGTGCCGCGCGGGACGACGACGTAGTCGCCGGGCGTGTACGGAAGCTCGCCGAAGATCGACTCGATCGTGCCCGAGCCCTCGTGGACGAAGATGACCTCGTCGCCCTCGCCGTTGCGGAAGAAGCCGTCCATCGTCTCCGTCGGGCGGCAGAGCGAGATCTCGACGTCGTCGTTCCACATGAGCAACTGCCGGCCGCTGAGCGCGTCGCCGCCGGAGTCGACGTCCCACGTCTTCAGATGCAGGGGCCGGTGCTCGTCGGGCACCCACTCCTTGCGCTCGATCGGCTCGAAGTCGCCGAGCTTCTCGACGCGGCAAGGGGAAATCAGGTGGTAGAGGATCGACTCGTTTCCCGAGAAGCCCTCGAGCCCCATGACCTCCTCGGTGAGCAGCGTGCCGTTGTCGCGGAACTGCACGTGGCGCTTCCTCGGAACGTCGCCGAGGCGCTGATAGAAGGGCATGGCTTGAGTCTAGATGCCGCAAGCCGAGGCAGATGCGAGAGGCGATGTCCCTCTCGCATCTGCCTTCAAGGTCGTCACGGCAATGAGAAAGCGATGACGGAGCTCTTGCCGACCTGGCCCGTGCCGGTCTTGGCGCCGAGGTTCACGGCGAGCGCGATGTACTCCTTCCCGTTGACGGAGTAGATCGCGGGTGCGGAGTTGACGACCATCGACTCCGGCGCGGTATACGACCAGCGCTCGCGGCCGTTCCTCGCGTCGTAAGCGTGCACCGCGCCGAACGTATCGGTCACGAACACCAGCCCACTCGCAGTCGCAGCAGAGCCGCTCTTGCAGCTGATCCCGGAGTCCGAGTAGTAGCGCTTCTGCCAGACGTTCTTGTCGTTCCGCAAGTTGACTGCGGTGAACGTGCCGCCGAGCAGATGCCCGGTGAGAGGCGATCCCGTGTAGCCGCCGTTCGAACCGAAAACCTGACCGGCAAGACCAGGAGCGAGTGTAGCCAAGCGTCGGATTGATGCTGCCCGGCTCATAATTGACAGCGCCGCCGATCGAGACCGGGTGAACGGTGAAGTGGTCCGGACCAACGTAGGCGAAGACGCAGCTGTACTCGTACGGCTTGCCGTCCGGTGCCGGTCCCGGAACCATCTGCGACGTCGCGCAATGCGGGACAAGGTTGCTGTTTGTCGGGATCGGCTGTGTCTTCGACCAGGCGGCGACATAGTCGCGTGTAGCTGCGTCGATCGTCTGTGCGTTTGGAGGCGGTAGTTCCTTCACCGGCGTGAGCGGCTTGCCCGTGGCGCGGTCCAGGTTGTAGGTGTAGCCGCTCTTGCACGAGATCGTGAGTCCGTGCTGGACCCTCTTGCCGACGTTCAGGTCGTAGAGAATCGGCGGCGACGCGCAGTCGTAATCCCATTGGTCGTGGTGCACCGTCTGGAAGTACCACTTCAGCTTGCCGGTCTTCAGGTTGAGCGCGATCACGGCGTCCGTGTACAGGTTCTTGCCCGCGGCGCGGCCGAAGTCCGGGCTCGGGTTGCCCGTCGGCTCGTAGAGCAGGCCGAGCTTCGGGTCGATCGCGCCGTACGTCCACGTGCCGCCGCCGCCCACATCGAGCTCCTTCGGGTCGCCCCAGGTGCTGCTACCGGGCTGGCCGGCGAACGGCACGATGTAGAACGTCCATTTGAGCGCGCCCGTCTTCGCGTCATAGGCGAAGATGGCGCCGCGGAGCTTGCCGAGGTCGTTGCCCGTGAGGCTCGTGTAGACCGTGTGGTTCCAGAAGATGGGCGTCGCCGGCGAGTAGGTGGGGACGTTTCCGGTGTTGATGAGTGTCTTCCAGCGGACGGCACCGCTCGCCAGGTCGAACGCCGTCAAGGTCCCGTCGCCTTGACCCGCGAAAAGCATCCCGTCGCCAACCGAAACTCCGCGTCCGTTGCCGGTCTTGCCGCCGCGTGTCGTCGGCTCGTTGCTCCAGAGCAACTTCCCCGTTGCCGCATCGAGAGCGGCCGGAGTCCCGCGGCTGGAGGACGCGTACAGCGTCTTGCCTACCACCGTCGGGGGCGACTCGACAACCCCGCTGGCGTTGAAGCCCGGGTTGATCTCGGTCGTCCAGACGCGCACGAGCTTCGCCACATTCGACCGGTTGATCTGCGTGAGCGTTGAGTAGCGGCTGTTGGCGAGATTCCCGCCGACCGTCGGCCACGACGCGCCGGGGAACGCCGCCAAGCGAGCAGTCGAGCGCTCCCGGCCGCTCGACGCCGTCGCCGCGCTCAGGAGCGCAACGAGTCCCGCCGCCACGACGCAAGAGAAGAACTTGTGCATCACGGCCCCCTTCAGCTCTCAACCTTGCGCCCCTGAATCGCCTCAGGCGCTTGTCGCTTCGAGGATATCTGCCCGCTCAAGCTTTGCGGCACGCGAGGCGGTAGCTTCCGCCCCCGGCCTTCTCGATCGTCACGACCGGGCCGCCCTTTGGATACCTGACCACCGTCCCGAGCGGCACACGCTGACCGCGTATGACCTCGACGTTTGCCCGTTGCCCATTGCTGACGCAGCCGATCTGGAAGCCTGTCGTCGCGAGCGTCTCGCGGCTGATCGTCACCGTGTCGCCGGCTGCGAGCAGCTGTGGCTTCGGTGCCTGGATCGCCGACTGCTCGGTCGACGACGCGGTGCTCGTGGACCCGGCTTCACTCCCACCGCCGTCGCACCCGGCGAGGACTCCGGCGCCTGCGAGCGCGGCGCACACGATCGGTAGGAGAAGCGGCGCCCCTGGGCGCATGCGGCGAATATAGCCGCGGGTCTACTCGGCTTCGGGTTGCAGGCGACCGAGGAAGTCGCACAGCGTGCCCAGCTCATCGTCTGTGAAGCGCTCGCCGAACATCGCGCGAATGCTGGCGACGTGGTCATCCGTCGCCGTCTTCAGCTTCTCTCGCCCGGCTTCCGTGAGCTTCGCGTAGACGACACGGGCGTCGCTGTCACACGCAGCCTTCTCGACGAAGCCACAGCGCTGCAACCCGTCGAGGAGGCGCGTGATCCCGGAAGGCGTCAGCAGCACCTGCTGCGCGAGATCGACCCGCCGCATCATCCCATCAGGTGCGCGAGCGAGACGGAGCAGCACCTCGTAGTCGTTGATCGTCAGGCCGTGGTCGGCGACAAGCTCGCGGTCGAGCCCGCGGACCACGGAGGCATGGGCCCGGACGAAGCTGATGAACGCCTGGACCTCGACGCTTTCCTCGGAAATCTGCGTGCTCACACAAGTCACTGTAATCCGATTCGGGGCCGGTAGCCTAAAAACGTGGCGGACGAACACGGCATCGAAGCGAGCGGCCTGGTCCGCACGTTCAAGGACGTCAAGGCAGTGAGAGGGATCGACCTCCGCGTCGAGCCGGGGGAGATCTACGGCTTCCTCGGGCCGAACGGCGCGGGCAAGTCGACGATGATCCACATGCTGACGACGCTCCTGCCGCCGACCGCGGGGACGGCGACGGTCGCGGGCCACGACATCGTCAAGGAGGGGCCGCAGGTGCGTGCCGCGATCGGCGCCGCGCTGCAGGAGGCGGCGCTCGACCCGTACCTGACCGCGCGTGAGCACCTGCGCCTGCAGAGCGGGCTGCACGGGCTCAGAAAGAAGGAGCGCGAGGAGCGCAGCGGCGAACTGCTCACGCGCGTCGGGCTGACCGGCGCGGCCGACCGCAAGGTGCAGACGTACTCGGGCGGGATGAAGCGGCGGCTCGACCTCGCGCTCGCCCTCGTGCACCGGCCGCGGATCCTCTTCCTCGACGAGCCGACGACCGGCCTCGACCCGCAAAGTCGCAGCGCGCTCTGGACCGAAGTGGGACGGCTCGCGAAGGACGAAGGCGTCACGGTCTTCCTGACGACGCAGTACCTCGAGGAGGCGGACGTGCTCGCCGACCGCGTCGGGATCATCGACCACGGCCGGCTCGTGGCCGAGGGAACGCCGAACGCGTTGAAGGCGGAGATCGGCCGGCCGACCGTCGAGGCGACGCCCGGCGACGCCTCGCAGCTCGGAAGCGTCGCGGCGGTGCTCGAGCGCTTCGGGGAGCAGATGCCGGCCTCGCCGGGAGCGATCGCGGTGATGCTGAACGGCAAGGGCGAACTCACGGACGTACTGCGCGCGCTCGACTCCGAGGGGCTTCGCGTCCAGGATCTGCGCCTGCACGCGCCGTCGCTCGACGACGTCTTCCTCGCGAAGACCGGTCGCAAGCTCGAGGGCGACGAGCTCGACGTCGCGTGAATCTCGCCGCGCGTGATGTCGGTCTGATCGGGTGGCGCTCGGTCCGCCGCACCGTCCGGCAGCCCGCGAACGTCATCGCGCCGCTCACGTTTCCGATTCTGCTCCTGGCGATCAACTCGAACGGCCTGCGCGCGGCGACGCACATCCCCGGCTTCCCCACCGACTCGTTCGTCTCCTTCTTCCTGCCCTTCGCGTTCATCCAGGGCGCGCTCTTCGCCGCGATGACCGCGGGAACGGACCTCGCGCGCGACATCGACACCGGCTTCCTCAACCGCCTCGCGCTGACGCCTCTGCGCGGCACCGGGCTGCTCGCCGGGCAGCTCGGCGGCGCGATGGCGCAGGCGCTCGTGCAGGCGCTCGTCTACCTCGGCGTCGGACTTGCGCTCGGCGTCCACTTCGCGAGCGGCCTGCAGGGGATCGTCGTCCTCGTCGTGCTCGCGTTGGCGGTCGGCGCGGCCTGGGGCGCCGTCGGGATCTGGATCGCGCTCCGCACAGGCTCTGGCGAGGCGGTGCAATCGCAGTTCCCCATCCTCTTCTTCTTCATCATCATCTCCTCGATGAACCTGCCGCGGAACCTGATCGAGTCGGACTGGTTTCGCACCGCGGCCACCCTCAACCCGGTCTCGTACATGATCGAGGGACTGCGCAGCCTGATCATCGAGGGCTGGGATTTGCAGGCACTTGCGCTCGGCTTCGGCCTCGCGCTCCTCTCGGTCGCGGTCGCGATGACGCTCGCGGCGCATGAACTGCGGAAGCAGATGGCGCGGACATGAGCCGTGGCACGTCGCTGACCGTCGCCCTCGCGCTCGCACGCCGGCAGGTGACGATCCTGCTCAAGAACCCATCGCTGTTTCTGCCGCCGCTGCTCTTCCCGCTCATGAACTTTCTCGCGTTCGCCGGCGGGCTCTCGCGCCTGCGTCACGTTCCAGGCTTCGACTTCAAGGGCGGCTACACATCGTTCGTGTTCGTGTTCGTGCTGCTCCAGTCGGCGGCCTACGGCGGCGTCTTCACCGGCTTCGGGATCGCTCGCGACTTCGAGCGCGGCTTCGCGCGACGCCTGCTGATCGCGTCGAAGCACCGAAGCGGAATCGTCTGGGGCTACGCGATCGCGTCGCTCTTCCGCTGGAGCACCGTCGCGGTGATGCTGACCGTCGTCGCGCTGATCTTTCACATGCAGGTCGGCGGCAACGGCGTCGACCTGTTCGGTCTCTATGCGCTCGCCGTGATCGTGAACATCTCGGGGTTGCTCTGGGCGTGCGGCGTCGCGATGCGCTTTCGCTCGGTTCAGGCGGGGCCGCTGATGCAGACGCCGATCTTCACGCTGCTTTTCCTCTCGCCCGTCTACGTGCCGCTGCACCTGCTCCAGGGATGGATTCACGCTCTGGCGAAGCTCAACCCGATCACGTACATCCTCACGTCGGGACGCGGCTTCATCTCGGGCAGTCCGATCGACGTCGCGCTCGCCTTCGCGCTCGCGCTGGCGCTCTGCGCTGGCCTCGCCGTCTGGAGCCTGCGCGGTCTCAGGCGCGCTGAGCAAATCGTCTAGTGGGAGAAGTAGGCGAATCAACCCACCATGAGGGGTTGCTGAAGTGGGGCGCCGAGGACGACAGTGAGGGTATGCGGCGGCAACGGCTTCTCTGCTTCCTCCTGGGGCACCAGTTCGGGCTGCCGACGAAGGTGATCGGCTACGACGTGCACCGGTGCCGGCGCTGCGGCACCAGTCACCCGAGCAGCTAGTTAGAGAAGCTCAGCTCGCGCTCGAGCACCGACGCGGCCGCGCGGAGTGCGATCCGCGTCTCGTCGAGCGCCGGCTCACGCGTCGTCAGGCGCTGGAGCATGAGACCAGGAAGCAACAGCGGGCGCAGCTGCCGCACCTGGACGACTCGCCAGAGCTCCATCGTCGCGGCGAGCGCGACCGCGGTCACGGCGACGGGAGTCCAGAGCGCCGGAGTGAGCGGCCAGAAACGATCGGCGAGCCACGCCACCGGCATCACCAATGCGGCGAAGTTCGTGCCGCAACGCGTCGAGAAGCGCGTCGGCCGCGCGGTGCCGTTCCACGTCGCGACGAGCCGCCGCTCTTCGACCGCGGCGATCGCGCGGTGCTCGGCGCCGTGCAGGCGCAACGTGCGCCCGCGCAGCATCCAGGCTGCAAGCGCAAGCGTCGCCGCGACGCCGACGGGCGTGCGCCACTCGCCCGGCAGGACGAAGAGCAGGAACGGCGCAATCAGTGCCGCGATGAGAAGCGGCTTCTCTCGGCGCCCCGCTACACCCGAGCGCCGGAACAGCGGCGAGAGCGAGAGGCCCAGGCGCGCGAGCCCTCGCGCGAGCGGAACGTGGTGCAGCCACGCCGGCAGCGACGGCATCGCGCCCTCGCGCAGGGAGCCGTCCCGTCCCGCGAACGCCCAGTGGCGCTCGCTCACGATCACGACGCCGTCCGGCCGCGCCATTCCGCCGAGGCGCGGCAGCGCAGCGACCGCGTCGGCACGCGCGAGGAGGGAGGCGACCCGGCCGTCCACCCCTCCATTGTTGCCGAGAAAAAGGCCGCCCGGGTGTGCCGGACGGCCTATTCAACCGAGTCTTTGGTCCAGGTTTTGGTGCTACCAGACGCCGCGCGAGAAGAATCCGAGCAGCGCGAGAACGAGAATGACGATCAGGATGATCCAGAGAATGCTCAACAGCGCCTCCCTTTGGCTGACGCTAGGACAACGGGCGAGTCACGCCACCGGTTACGGAGCCGGCGGGCCTCAGGCCACCTTTTCGCGGTCTTCGAGGCGCGGAGCGAGGCGCTGGTAGAAGAACCCCCCGAGCAGCAGGACGGCGCCCACGGCGAGGAACGACAGGGCCCGCGTGATCGAGCTCAGCCGCGAGAGGTCGTAGACGAAGAGCTTGGCGAGGCTGACGCCGAACAACGCCAGCCCGCCGAAGCGCAGCGCGGTGTGCCCTTTCCGCAGGCCGACGTAGAGCAGCGTCAATCCGAGCGCGCCCCAAACCGCGCTGACCGCGGTATGGCCGCTCTGGAAGTTCGTCGTCACGTCGCTCGGCCCGATCCACTCGGCGATCTCGAGGATCGTGAGCGACAGTCCGTACACCGCGAGGCCCGCGACGGCCCAGGTCCCCTGAGAGCGCCAGTGCGCCTGCCGCGCGTCGAGCACGGTGTCGAACCGGTCGAGAGCTCGCTGCTCCGGCTTACGGCATAGACGGGCGGCGACCAAGGTCGCGAGGACGACTGCGACGAGACCGGGCACGCCTGCCCCGGGATGCTCTCCTGCCGAGAAGAGATCGACGACGGTCGCCTGGGTGAAGAAGGAGAGCGCAAATGCCAGTCCCAGGTACGCGATCGCCGCGACCTGAAGACGACGCTCGGACGTGAGTCGCGTGACGGCCGCAAGCGCCGCGCCGGTCGCCGCCCACGCCGCCACGAGCCACTGGCCGCCGACGAGCTCGGCCTCGGCAGCTGCGAGGACCGCGGCCGCGAGCGCCCACAGCAACGTGCTGAAGTGGCGATGCTCGGCGCGACGCATGAAGCCGGCGGAGAGGAGGCCGTAGAGCGCTGCGATGCCGAGGAAAGCCAGGCCCTGCAGATCTCCGTCGAGAAGCGTCGCGAGCGCATTGAGCGTCAGGCCGAGGCTCACCAGGACCGCGACGTAGGCCGCGGTGGGATCCGGCCAGAGCCGCGCGCGAAGAGCCTGAACGAGGACGCTCGCAAGCAGCAACGCGCCGGCGACCTCGAGGAACGCGTACGAATGCAAGTCGCGCCCGAGCCGCGAAGAGTCGAAGAGCAGCGTCTTCGCGAGCACGACGGCAAGCCATACCAGGCCTGCTGCGGCGACCCTGGAACCGCGCCGGCGCAGGCCGACGGCGACGGCCGCCACGCCGACCGCCGACCACACACCGGTGATTGCGACGTGACCGTGATCGAAGCCGGACTCGGTGAGGCCCGGCCACCACCTGGCGTAGGCATCCAGCAGCGCGAGCGAGATCGCGTCGAGGAGGAGCAGGCCGGCGAGTGAGGCGGCTGCGAGACGAACGATGGACTGGCCGCGGCGCAACGCGTCGAACACGACGGCGAGATGCGCGAAGATGCCTTTCCAGGGCCCGCTCTCCGACCAGTCACCGGTCCACAGCGCGACGGCCGAGGACGCGAGCGCGACTACGAGCACGCTCCAGATCCCGTTCGCGGGATGGGCGGTCACCTCGAACAACCGTGAGACCGGCGCATCGACCACAAGGGCGTGGCCGAGCCCGAGCGCGAGGTACGCGAGCGCGGCAAGCTGGTAGCGCGGCTCGCGGAGACGGCGCGCGAGCCACGCGAGCGCGGCCGCTTCGGCGGCCCATGTGTACGTCAGGCTCCCGCCGGACAGCGCGTCGGCGACACCGACGGCACCGAGCGTCAGTGCAAGCGCGACGAGCAACGTGCCGAGGTCGCGGGTGGCGCGCCGGGCCGAGAAGGCCGCGCCGAGGATCCCGTAGGCGCCGGCGAATGCCAGGAGGTCGATTCCGCGGTCCACGTCGCTGTGTCCGAAGAAGAGCGCGTGGGCCGCATAGAGCGCGAAGCCGGCGCTGCCGAGGAGGAAGCCCGACGCCAGCCCGTCGACCCGGTCGGCGCGGCTGCGGAACTGCCAGCCGATCCCCGCCGCGAGATAGACGAGGCAAAAGACGGCCGCAAGAACGAGCAGCGAGGCGTAGGGACGAGCCCGGTTCGCGAAGAGGACCATCGCCTGCGGCGCGCCGATGACCGCCGTCGCCACCAGCAGGTACCGCCACCGGAACGCGACCGCGACGGCGGCGGCGGCCGCGAGGACGAAGGCGACGAACCCGGTGCCTGTCGCCGTCAGCCCCGTGTCGAAGATGAGAAGCGCGGGCATGATCATCGCTCCGATCAGCCCGATCCCGGCGACGATCTCGTCGCGCCAGGCCAGCGAGACGCCGAGTCCGACCGCCGCGATGCCTGCCGCGATGAGAAGCGCGGCCCACTGCGGCACGAAGTCGTACAGCGCCGTCGCTGCGAGCAATGTCGCGTACCCACCGGCGATGCCCGCCCCGACCGCCGCGAGTGGTGCGTGCAGCGGGCCGTAACGCCGCCGCAACTCGAGGCCGGCCGCGAAAACGAGCAGTGATGCGGCGCTACCGAGCGCGATCCTCGCACCCGGGCCGATCCAGCCGCGGTTCACGGCGAGGGCGAAGAAGAAGACGATCCCGAGCACCGTGACCGCCCCGCCGACGACCGCGAGCGCCTTGGGGCCGAAGACCGCGTTCCAGTCGATCTCGCGGGGAGGCCGCGCAGGCTTCGGCGTGCGCGCCCGCTGCGGCGGGGTCTGCGGCCAGGCGGGCTCGGGCTTGGGTGCGCGTGCGGGTGGCGCGACCGGCGCCGGCTCCGGCGCCGGCTCGCGCCTCGGCTCTGCCCACGGCTCCCGGATCTCCTGCAGCGCATTCTCGACCTTCGCGAGACGCCTTTCGAGCTGGTCCAACCGAAAGAGGATCTGGTCGTTCACGTGCCGCTACCTCCCTTGACCGTCCGTCCGTGGCTGGAGCTCCACGACGAGCTCGCAGTCGAGCGCCGCAGCGATCCGCAGCAGCGTGTCGATGCGCGGCGGGCGGCCGCCGCTCTCGAGGCGCGCGATCGCCGACTGAGTCGTGCCGCACCATTCCGCGAGCTGCTGCTGCGAGACGCCGAGCTCGGCGCGCCGTTCGGCCACTTGGTCCGCGATTGCTGCGAAGAACCACCCCTGGTCGGCATGCGCGAGATGGCGGCGCAGGCTGTCGAGAGGAGGCTTCTTGGCGGCTCGTTGATATCTCACGTTTGCTATGATAGCATAATTGCTATGACGGTCAAGCCTGCGTACCTCGCCGCCTTCCCTTTCCTCGTCGCAGCGTGCGGCGGCGGCTCGTCTCAGGCGCACCGCGTTCCCGACGTGCGCGGCGAGCGGCTCGACGTCGCCGAGCAGCTGCTTCGCGACCGCGGCCTCGACTACAGCGAGCTCGGCGGCGGCACGTTCGGAATCCTCGTCCGCTCGAACTGGGAGGTCTGCGAGCAGCATCCCAACCCGGGCACCCGTGCGCGCCAGGTCCGCCTGATCGTCGACCGCGACTGCTACGAGGACGACTGGGACGACTAGGCGAGCAGGTCGCGCTTGCGGCCGAGCTCCCAGAGGACCGTCTTCATGTCCTCCGGCGTGTTGTACGCGTGGGGCGAGATCCGCAGGTTGCCGTCGCGGGACGACGTGACGATCCCCTCCCTGCCCAGCTCTGCGACGAGCCGCTCGGCGTCGGTCGACCTGACGCAGACGAGTGCGCCGCGCTCGTTCGGGTTGCGGGGCGTCGCGACGCTCCCGCCGAGGTCGTCGACGCCTTCGATCAGGAGCTCGGTCAGCCGGCGCACGTGCTTCTGCGTCGCCGCGATGCCGATCTCCTGCATCAACTCGATGCCGGCGATCCCCGCGTAGATCGCCGGCACCGGCGGCGTGCCCGACTGGAAGCGGCGCGCGTCCGGTGCAGGCGAGTAGTCGTGGATGTCCATCTCGAAGACGTTCTTGTCGGCGAACCAGCCGGTGGCCGTCGGCCACGCCTGCTCCCAGAGCTCCCGGCGGCAGTAGAGGAACGCGAGGCCGGCCGAGCCGAGCAGGTACTTGAGCACGCCGGCGGCGAGAAAGTCGACGCCGAGCGCCTTCACGTCGATCGGCAGCGAGCCCACCGACTGATACGCGTCGAGCAGCACGGGCACGCCGCGCTCGTGTGCGATCGCGACGATTGGCTTCACGTCGACCTTCGCGCCGTTGCGGTAGCAGACGTGCGTGATCGAGACGAGCTTCGTCTCCTCGTCGACTGCCTGGCGAAAATGCTTCGGCGGGAGCGTTCCGTCGTCGGCTTCGTGCACGTGGACGACGCGCGCGCCGCGCGACTCCTGCGCGTGCCAGATCTGGCCGATCGTCGGGAACTCCCAGTCGGTGAGCACGACCTTGTGGCGCGGCCCGGCGAAGCGCAGGCCGCTCGCGAGCGCCGCGACGCCCGCGGACAGGGACGTCGTCACCGCGATCTCCTCCGGCGCTGCGTTGATCAGCTTCGCGAACGCGGCGCGGGCCGCCTCGGTGCGCTCGACCCAGTACTCCCACGGCGCGCCGTGCTCGTCCCAGTCGCTCAGGTACTGCTCGTACGAGCCGCGCACCGCGTCGGACAGCGCGCCCTGCGAGCAGGAGTTGACGTACACGCGCTTCTCGAAGATCGGGAAGCGGTGCCGGCACTTCGCCGGGAGCGTGTGCAGGTCCGGCGCCACAGGCACTAGCCGCCTCCGGACGTGGCCCAAACTGCGCCTTGACAAGAACCGGCGTCTGACACCTTTTCCACGCAAGTGTCGGGAATGGACACGCGCTTAGCGGCCAAGGTACGCCTTACGAAGTTCGTCGTTTTGCAGCAAGTCTTGCGCCTTTCCCTCGAGCACCACGCGTCCGGTGGACAAAACGTAGCCGCGGTCCGCAATGGACAGCGAGACGTTCGCGTTCTGCTCGACGACGAGGATCGCGACCCCTGCCTCGTGGACCTCCTTGATGATCTCGAAGCTCCGCTCGACGAGGATCGGCGCGAGCCCCATCGAGGGCTCGTCCATCAGGAGCAGCTTGGGACGCGCCATGAGCGCCCTCCCCATCGCAACCATCTGCTGCTCGCCGCCCGAGAGAGTGCCGGCGAGCTGCGACCGCCGCTCGTAGAGCAACGGGAAGAGCGAGTAGACGCGCTCGAAGTCCTCCTTGCGCCCGCCGCCGTAGAGGTAGGCGCCCATCTCGAGGTTCTCGAGCACGCTCATCGGCGCGAACAGGCGGCGGTTCTCCGGGACGATCGCCATGCCCTTCGCGATCCGCTGGCTCGTCGAGCGCTCGGTCACCTCCTCCCCGTCGAAGCGCACGCTCCCGCGGCGCGGCTGCACGATGCCGAGAATCGTCTTCAACGTCGTCGATTTGCCGGACGCGTTGCCGCCCAGCAGGCACACGAGCTCGCCGTTCCCCACGCGGAGGTTGAGGTTCTCGAGGATGTGGATCTCGCCGTAATAGGTGTCGACGGACTCGAGCTCCAGCAGGTCGCTCATGACGCCTTGAGCCCGAGGTAGGCCTCGATCACCTGCGGCGCCGTCGAGCACTCCTCGAACGATCCCTCGGCGATCTTCACGCCGTGGTCGAGCGCGATCACGCGATCGGAGATGCCCTCGACGACGTGCATGTCGTGCTCGATGACGAGGATCGTGTAGCCGCCGCGGTCGCGCAGCTCGCCGATCAACTCCGTGATCTCGTGCGTCTCGACGGGGTTCATCCCCGCAGCCGGCTCGTCGAGCAAAAGCAGCTTCGGTTCCGTCGCCATCGCGCGCGCGATCTCGAGCCGGCGCCGGTTTGCGTAGGACAGCGAGTACGCGGGCTGGTCGCGCCGGTAGCCGGCGAGCCGCTGGCCGAAGAAGTCGAGCTTCTCCCCCGCCACGCGCTCGATCTCGCGCTCCTCGCGGCGCGATCCCGGCGTGCGCAGGATCGACTGGACCACGTTCGCTCGCGTCCGTCCGTACTGCGACGCCATCACGTTCTCGAGCACCGTCATGTTGAGGAACAGGCGCAGCGTCTGGAACGTGCGCGCTACGCCCAGCTTCGTGATCGTGTGCGGCGGTTGCCCGAGGATGCTGCGTCCCTCGAAGAGCACTTCGCCGAAGTCCGGCCCGTAGATGCCGGTGATCAGGTTGAAGAGCGTGGTCTTGCCGGCGCCGTTCGGCCCGATCACGCTGACGATCTCGCCCTGCTTGACGTCCAGGTCGAGATCGTCGATCACCGTCAGGCCGCCGAACGCCTTCGTGACCGTGCGCAGCTCGAGCAGCGGCGTCGTCATCCGATCTCCACCCGCGCGGTCCCGAGCAGGCCCTCCGGCCGCGCGTTCATCAACACGATCAGCAACGCACCGAGGATGATCAGGCGCGTGACGCTCGGCTCGAAGTCGAGCCGGTTCTCCCAGACGAACGCCGCCAGGTAGAGCGTCGGCACGAGGAAGACCGTGCGCCAGAGCCCGCGCAGGAGCGTCAGCGCAAGCACCGCGGCGATCAGGCCGACGAACGCGTAGTTGCCGATCAGCGTCGCGTGGTGCTCGGGCCGGATGACCCAGTCCTGCACGGCTCGGCCGATCGCGTCGCCTCCGGCCGCCTCCCCTTTCGTGCCGGCAGGCCAGACGGCGGCCACGATCGCGTGGAAGGCGTAGCCGAACCCCACGAGCGAGACGAGCACGGCGGCGAGCCTCGGCCACGGGCGCAGCTTTGCCACGAGCGTGATCAGGATCACCGAGTAGAAGAGCCAGCGCGCCTGATTCGCGTCGCGCAGCACCTCGAGCGAGACGTTGATCGTGATCGCGCCGAGGACGACGCCGGTGAGGCTGCCGGCACCGCCGAGGATCACCATCGCGTAGATCGTGATCAGGAGCGGGATGTCGTAGTTGTCCGGGAAGACCGCGCCGTCGACCGCTGCGCTGATCGTCCCGGTCAGGCCCGCGATGCCCGCGCCGAAGGCGAACGCGAGCAGCTTCAGCCTGTTCACGGGAATGCTCATCGCCTCGGCGGCGAGCGGGTCCTCGCGGAGCGCCTTCCACGCGCGCCCGGTGCGCGACTCCACCGCGAAGTGCAGCGCGACCGTCACGAACGCGAGCGTGATGAGCGCGACATAGAAGTAGCCCCGCACCGAGTTCACGTGCAGGCCGAAGAAGTTCAACGGGTCGATCGCCGAGATGCCGTTCGGGCCGCTCGTCAGATCGACGGCGCCGCTGTGCCCGAACAGCGTCAGGCGGTTCCCGTTCGTCGTGAACGTGACGAACGCCTGCCCGAAGAAGAGCGTCACGATCGCGAGGTAGTCACCGAGCAGGCGTCTCGACGGCAGGCCGAGCAACAGCCCGACGAGCGCCGCCGCGACGACGATCAGGGGCAGCGTCGCCTCGGCGGGCCAGTGGATGCCGAACTTCTCGGACGAGAGGAGCGCAAACGAATACGCGCCGAATCCGTAGAACGCGACGTAGCCCAGGTCGAGCAATCCCGCGAAGCCGACGACGACGTTCAGGCCGAGCGCGAGCAGTGCGTAGATGAGGGTGTCGACGCCGACGCGGATCACGTACTCGTTGCTCGACAGCAACGGAATGACGGACGCCACGACGAGGAAGGCGCCGAAACGGGCGCTGCGCGGAACTCGCTCGAACGCGCGGCGCACCGGTCCTGCCTCGCGCCGCTCCTCGACCTCCGCGACCCAGCTGTCGACCCCGATGCGCGGCGCGTCGCTCATACCTTCTTGATGTCGGCCTTCCCGAGCAGGCCGGTCGGCCGCACGATCAGCACGGCAATCAGGATCCCGAAGACGATCAGGTCGTAGAACGTGGACGACAGGTAGCCCGTCGAGAACGCCTCCGCCAGCCCGATGAAGATCCCGCCGAGCATCGCTCCCGGGATGCTCCCGATCCCGCCGACGACGGCCGCGGTGAACCCCTTGAGCCCGGCGACGAACCCCATGAAGTGGTAGACGCGTTGGAACACGAGCCCGACCATCACGCCTGCCGCGCCGGCGAGCGCCGAGCCGATGAAGAAGGTCACGACGATCACACGGTCGACGTCGATCCCCATCATCGCCGCCGCCTCCCGGTCGTAGGCGGTCGCCCGCATCGCCTTGCCGAGCCGCGTGCGGGAGACGAAGAGCGCCAGTCCGACCATCAGCGCGGCGGTCGTGACGATGACGATGATGCGGATCAGCGAGATGTTCAGGGGGCCCTTGTGGATGCCCTTGACGAAGAGCGCGCCCTCGTCGAGCTGGAAGGTTCCGTAGGAGCGGAAGTCCGCGGAGAAGAGCAGGAGCGCCGTGTTCTGCAGAAAGAACGACACGCCGAGGGCAGAGATCAGAGGCGCGATCCGAGGCGCGTTGCGAAGCGGGCGGTACGCGAAGCGCTCGATCACGACGCCGAGCAGCCCAGAGCCGATCATCGCGGCGATGAACATGAACGAGATCAGCAACCAGATCGGGAACATCGGATCCGCCGCGCCTCCCGAGACCGTGAGCACGCCGTAACCGATGAAGGCCCCGATCATGTACACCTCGCCGTGGGCGAAGTTCAGGAGCTTCAGGATCCCGTAGACCATCGAGTAGCCCAGAGCGATCAGCGCGTAGACGCTCCCGAGCGTGAGCCCGTTGACAAGCTCCTGAACGAAGAAATCCCAGGTGTACATCAGGGCATGTGTGCGGCCCGCCGGAGCGGGCCGCACACGTTATGTCCTCTTACCCGACGAGCTTGTGCGAACCGTCTGCCTGAATCTGCGAGACGTAGAACTTCGCAGCCGGCACGTCGCCGTGCTTGTCGAAGCTGACCTTGATCCCGAGGATCGAGTGCGGGATCACGACCGCGCGGATGTCCTTGAGGAGCTCCGCGCGCGTGGCCGTACCGTCGGCGCACGCAGCCTTGTACGCAGTCGCCGCAACCTGGATCGAGACGTAGGACGGCGGGCCGAACGTGCTCCACTTCTTGCCGTACTTCGCGTTGTAGCCGGAGATGATCGCGGCAGTGCCCGGCAGGCCGTGGATGTCGCGTGCGAACGACGACACGTACGCGCCGGACGCAGTGAAGTCGCCCGAGTCGAGACCGTCAGAGCCGAAGATCTTCGCTTTCTTGCCCTGCTCCGTCATCTGCTCGGCGAAGAGCTGGCCGTTCGCGGCCACCTGCCACGGCAGGAACACGACGTTCGCATTGCTCGGCACCTTCGTGACGAGCGACGAGAAGTCGGTCACCTTCTGGTTCACCGACTCACGCTGCACCGACACGTGGTTCGCCCTGAGGACGGCTGTCGCAGCGGCGGCGAGGCCCGTCGAATACGACTCCTGGTCGTCGATGATCACGACCTTCTTCGCGTGCAGCTTGTTGACCATGAAGAGCGCGTCGCCGCGACCCTGAGCCCCGTCGCTCCCGACGACCCTGGAGAACGTCGGGAACTTCCCCTGCGTGAGCGTCACGTTCGTCGCCGACGCCGAGATGAACGGCATGGTCTTCCGCTTGAACAGCGGCCCGACCGCGATCACTTCCTGGGACCCGGCCGGTCCGGTCGTCACGAGGAGCGACGAGTCGGCTGTGAACTTCGTGCCGACGGTGAGGGCGAGCTTCGGGTTCAGCTGCGTGTCGCCCTGCTTCAGGGTGAAATGCGTTCCGTTCGCGGGGTTGGCGTTGAACCGGTCGAGCGAGTACTTCGCCCAGTTGAGTTGCTCCTTGCCGAGGAACGCGACCGGCCCGGTGATCGGGCCCAGGAAGCCGATCTGCCCCGACGTGCACGCCGCAACGCCCGCCGCGGTAGTCGTCGGCGTCGACCCTTTCGTCAATGCGGACGCCCCCGCAGCGGCGACCCCCGCAACGATGAGCGCAAAGACAAGCGCCTTCTTCATTTACATGTCCTCCTTGTCGTCGGCCCGGCCCTCGAACGCCTTCGAGGCAGGATCGCCCGAAGGGTGAAAGACGCCGAGAACCTTCATGTCGTTGCTTCCGGTGTTTTCGATGCAGTGCCGCACGTACGGTGGCAGGTGGAGACACGTACCGGGCGTGAGCGGAAAGTCCTCTCCGGCGATGTGGTATACGCCGTGCCCCTCGAGAATGTAGACGACCTCGTCGTAGGTGTGGCTGTGCTCCGGCGCGCGTCCCGGTGGGATGATCCCGACGAATTGCGTGACGTCCAGGCAGCCGGCGTCCTGGTTCACGAGGTAGCGGAACTCACGATTCGGCGTTGCCGGCAACGCAGGCTGATCTTCGAAGCGAACGGTGACGCGGCGGCCCTCACCCACTCCGAGCTCGCTTGCCGGCGCCGTCACCGAGACGACCACGAGCTCGTCGGGCGCTTCGACCGCGTACGACTCCCCTGGTGCGATGAAGACTCCCGTGCCCGGCTCGAGCGAATTGCCGGCACCGTCGAGGTGGAGCGTGCCCCGTCCCGAGACGACGAACAAGACCTCCTGCCGGCCGTCCCCTCCCCGTTCTGCCGACCGACCCGGCGAAAAACGGATCACGTGCTGCTCGAGGCGTTCACAGCCCCGTGAAGAGTCGATCGTCGTGCGCACCTCGGCCGTGTCGCCGGGAGCGCGCACGCCGACGACGTCCTGCTCCGCAATGACGAAGCCCTCGACGAACGGCACGAGCCCATTCTCTCCACAGCGCAGGGCGGCGTCAACGACAGTGGATAGGCTCGGCGCATGGCCGTCATCGAGGCGGATGACCTCAAACGGACGTACAGAACCTCGACGGGCACGTTCCGGCGCCGCTCGCTC
>WNGE01001148.1_pt1 | contig 33892 bp, 30 predicted proteins | sample 5400651 | NCBI WGS metagenome assembly WNGE01 (sample SAMN13153370, study PRJNA577476) | soil metagenome | isolation source: 60 cm soil or saprolite under grassland replicate 2 | place: USA:California | collected 2016-06-15
ACTTAGCCTCATCGAATATCGCTTTGCTGAGATTTGCTCCATCCAGATCGGCTCCGCGCAGGTCTGCTTTGCTGAGATCTGCCTGCTTCAGGTTCGAGCGACAGAGCCTGGCACTACGTAAGTCTGCCCAACGTAGGTGTGCCTTCATTAGATTGGCGTCGCTCAGATTGGCATTCCTTAGATCGGCATTGCGCAGGTCCGCTTCCCTTAAATCTGCTTCGCGCAGGTCTGCTCCCTGCAAATTTGCCTCGGTAAGATCAACCCCATAGAAATCAACTCCGTGCAAATCCGCTCCATGCAGGTCTGCTTCATGTAAGTCTGGCTCTAAAGCCTGTACATCAGCATATTCTTGTCGCCACTTGTTCCAAAGAGTTTTCCCTGAGGAAAGAAGATCAAGATGCTTCTGACTAGCCATAACGTTCACTTCCTTATTCATTAGACCCGATCATGGTACTGGTTCCGTTTCTTTTCAATTGTCCGCCTCTCGGCGTTACTCCTATATGTGGTGTAACCAACATAGGCGACAACCACAAGGACGAGGAACAGAAGTAATAACATTTGCATAGTGCTCTCCTTTATCTTGCCATGTGCGTGTCAAACACCATCATAGCGAGCGTTGAACCAAACGCGTCATGTGCGCCCCAGTGTTCCACTATCTTTCCGTTTGCGATGCGGAAAACGGACACTCCTGTAAACGTAACCCTCTTACCGGTGGCTGGTGCATGCATGAGCAAACCTGTGTTTGTACCTCGGAAGGAATAACGCTCTACCACCTGATCTCCCTCCGCAATCAGACCCTCGGTGGTGACATGAAATTGGGAAAAGCGGCCAGGAACGTTCGATGGACCATCTTGCCTCCCTCAAGGCCTGATGGCAGCCCTGGCATTCCATTATGGCTCTTGATGTCTACGGCAACGACCTCATCTAAGAGAGCCAGATTGTTCGTGTTATGCGCCTCGCGATAGCGGCGAACGAGAACCTTGTTTGCTTCAGTTGACATAGAACATGTTCCTTAATATGTGTAGTAAGGAAGGGATGATCGTGCGGCCTCTGGATTGTCAGCATACCTTTGTCATATCCCTGGCTCCTCGTCAAATCGACAGAGGGGATGTTCGGTGGCAATTACTGAGAAAGCGCAGAAGCAGGGAAGTGCCGAAGCTGATCCTGTGGGAAAAGAAGAGTATGATTATTCTTTCCCGTGGTAACAGTATATCACAATAAATGAGTATAAGTCAAGTTTATTTAAAATTAGATCGATATGAATAGTAAAAATGACATGGACTATTCATAGGTAGCCACTATCCTCTCTGTAAGGCACTTCACGTGCTAAACGTTGGAAATTGTCCTACTGCTACGGAAACTCCATGTTCCTTGACAAACTCATCTATGTTCAGTATACTTTACTCAAATTAAGTATCAGTACACTTTTGGCGTGAAATGTCCGTCTCTAAGTGTTGATACGGAGTAGTCCGTTTTACTTAATCAGTAATTGGTCATCTTATCCTCACATCCAGGGAGGAGCAAACAATGCTGTTAGAACCCTCTGGCGAACCTCAAGCTCCTCTTTACGATGTAAAACTCGTCGGGGTTAGTAAAACCTTTGGTGTAACATGGGCGGTGCGCGATTTAACCCTCCAGGTAGAACAAGGCATCTTCTACTCGCTGCTTGGTCCCAGTGGCTGCGGTAAGACGACGACACTACGCCTGATTGCTGGGTTTGAGCAACCGGCGGCCGGTCAAGTGTTGATTCGCGGTATCAACGTGGCGGGATTACCTCCGTATCGCCGCGATGTAAACACGGTCTTTCAGAACTATGCTCTCTTTCCCCACATGTCCGTTGCTGACAACATTGCATATGGACTGCGCCAACGGCATGTATCACGCGCGGAGATTCGACGCCGTGTGGACCAGGCACTCGAAATGGTAAGGTTGACAGGAGCAAAAGAACGCAGACCTGCGGAGCTTTCAGGTGGTCAACAGCAGCGAGTTGCTTTAGCGCGAGCCTTGATTAATCGTCCCACAGTGTTGCTGCTTGATGAGCCACTAAGCGCCCTCGATCTAAAGTTGCGCAAGGAAATGCAGTCTGAGTTGAAAGCGCTTCAGCATTCGGTTGGTATCACTTTCATCTATGTGACGCATGACCAGGAAGAGGCGATCACTCTCTCGAACCGCATTGCCGTCATAAATGCAGGTCAGTTGGAACAAGAGGGCACGCCAACTGAAGTGTACGAGCGCCCCCAGACGCGTTTTGTGGCAGACTTCATTGGACTGACGAATTTCATTGCTGGCACAGTGCATGAATGCTTCACGGATAGATCGGGTGAAGCAAGCTCGCAAGCTGTGGCTGTGAGCACATCGATCGGGGAAATAATCTGTGGTGGCCAACAACCACAGGTAGCGAGTGGGGAGCGTGTAACTCTGACACTACGCCCGGAGAAGTTGCAAGTGTTGGCCGTAGATACACCGGCTCCGGGTGACTGGAACGTTGTCGAGGGCGTCATTACACAGGCGACCTTCCTGGGCGCACAAAATGAGTATCGTGTGCATGTTGGTGGCAATGGCGGCAGTCAGGATATTACTGTGCGCCAGCAGAATATGGGGACTCTTACCGATGTCAAGAATCTCGATGATCAGGACATCGAGCTGTACCGAGGATGGCACGTGTTTGGTCCCGGTGAACGCGTGAACCTTGTGTGGCGACACGAAGCCAGCCTCATACTCCGCGAGTCGAGCGCGGAAGGAGAGCAAAAGGATAGCGTGGGAGTACAGGTGCCAAATCCCCACGCAGCTATTGTTTAAATGTCGTCAGATAGAAAGGCGAGGGTGTGAGTGCCCTCACGATCTCAAAGGAGGTAGAAGCATGCCTGACAATCAAGGATCTCATCACTTCGAAACGTTAACTTCTCTCGACCTGAGTGTATTCAGGTTGAATTCACCTGTAACGAGGCGTGGCTTCATGGCAGCGGCTGCAGCTACCGCTGCAACGGCATGGCTGGCGGCTTGTGGACAATCTATAGGGCAGACCACAACTCAAACATCTGCGCCCACACTTGGTACAAAGCTGGAAGGAACGGTCAATCTCTACAACTGGCAATCCTACATTAATCCAGACAATGTCAAGGCATTTGGACAGCAATTTGGACAGAAGGTAACGCAGGACTACTATGCCAGCAATGAGGATCTACTGGCGAAAATACAAGCTGGGGCCAAAGGCTACGATGTAGTCGTCCCGACAGGCTATATGGTCGAGATCATGGCCAAGCAGAGATTGCTCTATAAACTGGCAAAGGATCACTTACCCAACTTCAAGAATGTGGATGCGAGATTTACTAATCTGTCATTTGATCCTGATAACCAGTACAGCGTTCCGAAGGACTGGGGCACAACCGGCTTTGGATACCGCACAGATTTGCTGCCATCGATAGCAAGTTGGGCCGATTTCTGGCAGATAGCGACAACGAAAGCTTCTGGGAAGGTGACTGTATTAGATGGTCAGAACGAAGTAGTCGGGTCTGCGCTCAAGATGCTTGGCTATTCTTACAACTCGGTAGATCCAAACCAACTGAACCAGGTGAGGGATAAGCTTTTGCAACTTAAGCCGCACCTACTCGCGATTACTTCAACCGAGTACATTACTATGATGCAGAATGGCCAGGCAATCCTGTCGCTTGGCTGGAATGGCGACTTTTTCTCTGTGCAGACAAAGCAGCCTAAGGTCTTGTATATTATTCCCTCAGAAGGTTCAGAGTTCTGGGTTGACAACTGGAGCATTCTCCGCACGGCTCCTGATCCGATTGCTGCGCATGCCTTCCTGAACTTCTTGATGGACCCGAAGGTTGCAGGCAAGGAGCCGAGTGCGACCTATTATGCCCAAGTTATCTCGGCAGCCAGGCCATATATTGACCCATCCATCACCAGTAACTTAGCGATCTACCCACCCCAGTCCGTTACCAATAAGCTAGAGGCACAGAAGGCACTGGGTGTAGGTCAAAAATTGCGCGATGATATTTGGACAGAGTTCAAATCAGCGTAAGTCATTCTATGATAATGAAGCGAATTGCAGGGCCTGGATATTCAGCAGAGAGCAACTGGTCAGGTTCTGTATACTCAGATTCTCGGAGACAGGAGGATTATCGTGAGTTCGCTGCCGTTCACTGAGCGAGTTCTGATTCTATTGCGTCGACTGCCACCCTGGGCCCGCAGTTTCTTGCTCTTGTTGCCTGCTGTTTTGTGGTATGGCGTGTTCTTTCTGTCACCGCTTGTACAAATGGTCTTGATCAGCTTTGGTGAGCGCGGGCCTTATGGCGGTGTTGAACCTGGCTTTTACCTTGATAGCTATCAAGAACTCACCAATCCGCTGTATGTCAACATTTTTGTTGTGACGCTTAAAATGGCTCTCATCGGTACGTTCTCCTGCCTATTTGTGGGCTATCCGCTGGCCTACTTTCTGGCTACAAGGGCGGGCCGCTATAAGACGATGCTGTTTGTGTTGATTATTGTGCCTTTCTGGACAAGCTTTCTGATCCGTACCTACGCGTGGGAGACGATCCTTGATTCCCAGGGGGCGCTCAGTAATCTACTCCAAGCAACGGGTGTTATTCATCAACCACTGCAAATTCTGTACTCGCAGGTAGCAATCTTCATCGGGATCGTCTATAACTACCTGCCTTTGATGGTCTTTCCGCTCTACGTTTCGCTGGAACGGATGGACAGGCGGCTGGTTGAAGCATCGAAGGATCTTGGAGCTGGCCGCTTATCCACTTTCAGGCAGGTGACGCTGCCAATGACGCTCCCCGGGGTAATGACCGGCTGCCTGCTGGTCTTTATCCCGCTTACCGGTGAATACCTGATTCCGACAATCCTGGGCGGATCAAAAAATATTTTCATGGGAAGTCTGATTGCCAATCAGTTCCTGGAGGTCCATGATTGGCCGTTTGGAGCTGCTTTAGGGGTGATAGTGATGGCTCTGCTACTGGTGCTGGTTAATATCTATTTGATGGTGTTCCGGCGCGTTCAATCTGTACCGGGATTATGATAGTTTTATTATGCTTTTTACATTCCATTGGAATAGCGGGAAAGCCAATGGGCCGATAAATCGGCGATGGGCGCGATACATCGGCCCCTACGGAGGGTCTGGTTAGTTTGGTGATCAGCAATATTAGGAGAGGGTAACTTCATGGGATTGCAGGTACAAGCGCAGCCTGCCAGAAGCGATGCTCAGATTACAGGGACAGATCGTGTTTACTGGCGTCGTCGCCTACCTGGATGGCTTGTGGAGGCCTGGTTGCGTGGCCAGGCAGCGCTCATTTACATATTCCTATATGCTCCTATAGCCGTAGTGGTATTGTACTCATTTAATGACTCACGTCGAGTGACGGTCTGGGGTGGGTTTACCACAAAATGGTATTCTGCTGCTTGGACTAGCCCCGATGTCACGGGTTCGCTACAAATCAGCCTGACGGCAGCACTACTCAATGCTGTACTGGCAGTAACGCTGGGAACTCTGGCGGCATTGGGGATGCGCTCAGCACCACGCTGGCTGCGTATCGGGTTTGAGGGTCTGGTGTACATGACGATCATCACCCCTGAGATTGTGGTGGCCATCGCCTCTCTGCTGTACTTCGTCAGTCTGAATGTAAACCTGGGCTTACAGACCATTGTGGTGACTCATGCAGTATACAATACATCAATCGTTACGTTAGTCATTGCAACGCGGCTGGCTGGCATGGATCGAACACTGGAGGAGGCATCAGCGGACCTTGGAGCGACGCCCTTTGGCACATTCTGGCGTGTGACGCTACCTCAACTCTATCCGGCGATTTTGGCCAGTGCGTTGCTCGCTTTCACCTTCTCATTCGACGACTTTATTTTAAGCTTTTTTGTCTCGGGAGTGGGTTCGACGACGCTACCGCTCAATTTGTTCTCGCGACTGCGCTTCGGAGTTTCACCCATTATCAATGCTGTGGCAGCAACGATGCTCACACTTACACTCACTGCTATCGTTGTCGCACAGTTAGTATTACGCGGGGGAGTGCGGAGAACACGGTCGGTACCCGTAGGGAAGTAGCTGCGGATCTGGCTAAAACCCAATAGGAAGCAGAAAAGCTTTATCTTAAACGAGAAAGAGAGTACAAATCACTTGAATGAGAACGAAGGGCAAGAGAACCCAGCCACGCCGGGAGCAGCAGGTTGGACGCAGACGACTGGAGGCGTGCCGAATGAACCGGATCTCGGTTCAACGATCCGGCGACTGCGGGAGGAGCGCAATTTATCGCTCAAAGAGATAGCTGTGCGCTCAGATTTGACGCCGAGCTTTCTCAGCCAGGTGGAACGCAACTTAACCAGTCCATCAGTGGCCTCGCTCCGCAAGGTGGCGCAGGCGTTTGGCGTACCACTGACAGCGCTGTTCCAGGGGCCAACAACGCCCGAAGATCACGTGGTACGCCGCAATGAGCGGCGACAACTGATCCACCCGAAGCGGCAATGGCGCGATTATCTGCTGACGCCGAATCTGACAGGTAAGCTCCAGGTAATCTTGAGCGTAATCGAGCCGGGTGGGGGTTCGGGTGATGAAGCGTATGCTCATGACTCTGACGAGGAATGCGTGGTAATTCTGCGGGGACGGCTGGAATTCTGGGTTGGTTCTGATTGGTACTTGTTGGAAGAGGGAGATAGCATTGTTTTCGAGAGCCGTATTCCTCACCGCAATAGTAATCCGGGACCGGACCAGGCTGAAGTGTTATGGATTACGACGCCGCCATCTTATTAGTTGGCGAGTAGCGTTTTTCTGGTAAATGAAAGGCAGGCAGATGAAAGCAGTGGTTCTAGGTGGCTGTGGCGCGATGGGATCAGAGGCGACTCGCGACCTGGCTACAACGAGCGACTTTGACGAGATTACCATAGCCGATCTCAATGTCGCGCAGGCGCAGGCATTAGCGGATGAACTCAATGCGAGTACGGGTCGCGGGCGTGTGCGTGCCGTACCGGTAGATGCCTCGGACGAAGATGCTCTCGTGACGGTTATTCGCGGACAGGATGTCGTCGTCAACACAATGACCTACCACTTTGGCTTACAGGCTACACATGCTGCCATTCGCGCTGGAGTAAATTATCTGGATCTGGGTGGGTTGCACAATACACCTAAACAACTGGCGCTAGATGACGAGGCACGGGCTGCGGGCATTACGGTTGTGCTGGGATGTGGTGCCACACCAGGCGTCTCGAATGTGTTAGCACGCCGTGGAGCAGACGAGTTGGACACAGTAGATGCTATCCATATCGCCTTCGCAAGTCACCGCAGCATTGCCCCCTCTCCAGGTCTTCTAGACACTGTGATTGATGAGTTTAGTCCGGAGGCATCGCGCTTTTATTACGAAGATGGGCAGCTTGTCGAGATTCAGCCGTTTGACGGAGCGCGAACTATTAGTTTTCAACAGCCGGTAGGCGAGCAAGAGGTATATTTTGTTCCGCATTCAGAAACACACACTTTGAGACGTTTCATAGGTAAAGGACTTCGACGTGTAGATGTACGTGGTGCATGGCGACCAGAGACAATGCAGGCACTGCGACTCTTCCTGGACTATCACTTAATCACCAGTGATTCAGTTCAGGTCAACGGTACAACACTGCGTGCCAAAGAGTTTTTACGTGCTCACCTTTTGCAAGAGGAGTCCAACGGACACGCAAGCGATACAGGTGATTGGGCATTCTTACTTTCTGTCGAAGTAAAAGGCACCAGGTCAGGACGCGAAGCATACCGCATTTATCGCACAAGTCATCCCGGCATGCACGAATGGGGGCGGCAGGCCACCGCGAAAATGACCGGCATCCCTGCCTCCATAGGAGCGCAGTTGCTTGCTCATGATGAGGTGCGTGGTATAGGTGTTCTGGCACCGGAAGCAGCCTTTGAGCCTGCACGCTTTATCTCAGAACTGGCTCGTCGGGGAATAAGAGTAGAGGAACGTATCGAGGAGCATGGTATCATCGATAGTAAACCTGCCGACATGCTTTCTCTTGGGTATGGGCCAGCATCGGGCTGGGCGTCTCGCTCTGAGGAGGGAGATTGAACTACACACTCGCTGTCTATTCTTCTTTTTAAACATACAAATCGCGATGCCCCTCTGGGATACCACTACCGATGATACAATGAGAACTGGTGTTAACGGCCAATATTACTGAGACTGAAAGGACCAAAAACTGATGCCCCATGATAGTAACCAACACGATTCTCATCCGACTCAAAGCGACTTTCTAAGTGGCCCACAAATACTACCAAGACGTATTAAACCAGGCATGACGATAGTAGAGCTCATTGACCAGCAATTCCAGGCTTACAACTCAGCCCGATTGAATGAAGCGGCGCACTTGTTTGTCGAAGAGATGCTTGCACCTGAAAAAGATGTTACTATCGGCTTGACGATGGCAGGTGCTCTCACACCAGCAGGACTGGGAGGGTGCATCCTCACACTGATGGAGTATGGCTTTGTCGATTTTATCATCAGCACAGGCGCTAACCTCTATCACGATATGCACTATGCGCTCGCCATGTCTCTACACCGTGGTGATTTCCGCCTCGATGATACTATACTCCAGGAAGAGGGTGTGATCCGTATTTACGACATCCTCTTTGAGGACAAGGTGCTACTCGATACCGATGCTTTTGTGCGTGAATGCTTGAAAAGCCTACCCAACCGACCTATTTCGACTTCAGTATTGCACCACCATCTGGGAACACACTTGCTTAAAGCTGGTATCAAACCAGAATACTCTATGCTGGCGCAAGCAGCATCATGGAATGTTCCCATCTACACCTCGTCTCCCGGTGATTCATCTATTGGTATGAATGTAGCCAGACACGCTCTGGATGGCAATTTACTTACTCTTGATCCACTAGCCGATGTTAATGAAACGACCGCCATTGTGCAGCATGCAACACGTAATGGTGTAATTATTCTTGGCGGCGGCAGCCCCAAAAACTTTTACTTACAGACCCAGCCACAACTATGGGAGGTGCTGGGTATCCACAAAGGAGGTCATGATTATTTCATCCAGATCACTGCTGATGCCCCCCACTGGGGAGGACTCTCAGGTGCAACTCCATCAGAAGCCGTCTCGTGGGGGAAAATCAAGCCCGACCAGCTCAAGAGTACAGTGGTGATCTATGGAGACTCGACTATCGCTCTACCGCTTCTTACCGCCTACGCAGTTAGTAAGGCCAATCCACGACCAAGAAGAGAGCTATTTAACAAGCGTGAAGAACTACTCAAAGAACTCGAGGTAGCATACAAAGCTGGAAGAGCGGTTCAACCTTAGTGAGCATTTGGATCTAAACATAATCAGTATCCTATATTAGATGCATTTCCTATTTCTAATTAGATGGAAATGCTGTGATTATTAGATGCAATGGTTAGACTCTTCATTTTTGCATTAGCTTGACAACCTAATATATAATATCTTGGTGCGTAAAAAAGGGGCCATTTGTTTCTACGTTCCCTATTGATGAGGGAACATGAAAACTTTGCAACACTCATTTCAAAAATGTTGCAAGGATGATTGGCAGCAGTGGTTGTAGTAAATGCAAAATTAGGAGGTAAGTTTAATGCTTGTTCATTTGATGCTCGAGCTCTATGGATGTGATCGAGGAATTCTGTCGAACGAATCGCTGGTAAAACGTGTACTAGAAGAGTATCCTGCTCGTGTAGAAATGGAAAAGGTAAGCCCAGTACACCTGTACCAAATCGAAACGTCTAATCCATTAGATGCTGGTCTTTCAGGCTTTGTGGTAATTGCCCAGAGCCATATTAGTTTGCATGCATGGCCCGAGTACTGTGAAGTTGATATAGACATTTGTTCTTGCAAAGAATTTAGCCAGGAAGAAGCGATTGCTTTCGCGAAGCAGATGTTTCGAACTGACGATGTAGAAGCGCATTTTGTTGTTCGTGGAACACGCTCGCTACGACCAGAAACACCTGATCCAGAGCGCTACGAAGCTGCGATGGCTACACGATTGGCCAGATCGGCGGTGCGCTAAAAAGAAGGAGTTTAGCGACCATATGAATGACTCGCTTGTGACCCAGTTTGGTGCTCCAGATGCACCTTTTTGCGATCCGACCACTGCCCGTGTAACAATAATTCCGGCCCCCCTGGAATATAGCGTATGCTATATGAAAGGCACTGAACATGGGCCACAAGCGATTCTCAACGCTTCGAGCCAAATGGAACTATATGATGAGGAACTAGATTGGTGTCCCATCGAAATTGGCGTGTATACTCGCCCGCCATTAGATTATCGTGGTATAGATCATGCTGCCGCACTCAAATCAACAGGTGATGCAGTACGTGAAGTGTTAGAACGTGGGCAACTCCCCTTTATTCTTGGAGGGGAGCATTCCCTTTCTGCTCCTCCTATCGCTGTTGTACATGAATATTTCCCTGATTTGACTGTTGTTCATATCGACGCACATGGCGATTTGCGTCATGAGTACGAGGGTACAACGCTCTCACACGCATCAGTCGAGCGGCGCGTTGTGGACATGGGAATACCACTCATGGAAATCGGCATTCGCAGTTTCAGCCCAGAAGAAGCTGAGTTCATGAAAACTTCCCCAGATATAAAAATTGTCTGGGGCTACCAACTTGCTCAAGGGACTGCCGTCGTTCCTTGGGAGCGCCTCAGTAAACATACCTACGTGACAATTGACCTCGATTCGCTCGATCCCAGTGAGATGCCAGCCGTAGGAACACCTGAACCCGGGGGGCTGCATTGGTATCAATTGCTTGATCTGTTTCATGAGATTTGTCGACGTACGGCAGTTGTGGGTATGGATGTGGTCGAACTTTGCCCCATGGAGGGACAGACTCGAGCAGATTTCCTGGCCTCTAAGCTTGTGTACAAGATGATCGGCTACCGCTTCTATGACGATCTGAAATAGTGATGGCGCTTTCGTTGCAGACGGGCGAGCTGTGCGAGCTGAAAGGGAAGAATACATAATAAAGGGAACAAACTATGGCAAATGATATGACTGTGCGAGCTACATTAGAAACGGGAATGCGCTTTGATGTTAAGACAGGTTCTGGACATCATGTCATACTTGACGCGGCTGAGCATAACGGGGGACAGGACAGCGGCCCGCAGCCAAGGGAAATGCTGCTTGTTGCGCTGGCAAGCTGCGCAGGTATGGATATCATCACTATCCTGAGGAAGAAGCGCCAGGAGATTACCGGATATGAGCATCGTGTTCACGGAATGCGAGCTGAAGAGCATCCAAAGGTGTTTTTAGATATTACCGTCGAGCATATCTTTACCGGTCACAATATTCGGCCAGAAGCAGTGGAACGCGCGATTGAACTCACGGAGGAACGCTACTGCGGCGCGAGCGCAACGCTTGGCAAAACAGCTACCATAAAGAATACGTTCCGCATCATTGAAGAGAGCAAGTGAGCCTGGCCAGAGTTTGAATTATGCCCTATTTCGCCTCTCGGTTATCGTCCCTGTTCATATGCTTTGCGTATCAACTGTGCCTTCATCTCGAAACGCGGCAGTGTTCCGGGCGGTACTAATTCGACATCTGCCGTAAAAATGAGTTTGTCCCGCATCATGTCTTCGATCTCACGTTTCAGACCCGCCAGGTCTTCAACATCTGTCCCATATTCTACTTTTAGATGCAAGGGTGGGTCAACACGTGGACCAGGCTGCACTAGCACAATCTGTACTTCGCCCGTTGTACGCGGACGCATTGCCATCAGCACGTCCTTGATAGCGGAAGGCCAGACGTTTACCCCACGTAAGATGAGCAAGTCGTCGGTGCGTCCGATGCAGCGGATGCGCACACCCGTGCGACCACAAACACAAGGGTCAGTCCAGACTATCACGCGATCACGCGTGCGGAACCGAACGAGTGGGACGCATTCACGATCAATATGGGTGAAGACCATTTCTCCATGCACTTCTGGTCGATCAAGCGCCAGTGATTGCCCGGTCTCCGGGTCAATGATTTCGAGAATGGCGAAGTCGGGAGTTAAGAAATGCATGCCGCTGCGTTCGTCACAGTCGGCGGCATAGACAGGGATCACGTCGGCGTTGCCGATGCCCTCAGTCACGAATGCCCCCCAATCCTCTTCGATGCGCTGGCGCACGGCTGGCACGCCGCCACCTGGCTCCGCCCCAACCTGGATGCGCCGGATGCCTAGTGTACTCGGCTCGACAAGGAATTTGTTTCGAACATACTCCGCCAGGTAGATAGCATACGAGGGGGTGCAAGTGAGTTGGGTTGCCCCCAGGTTCTGAATCGAGGTAATTAAGCGATCCGATGCGCCTGTTCCAACAGGGACGAAGGTTGCTCCGATCTCCTCGATGGAATTGTGCAGGGGCAAGCCACCCACAAAAAAGCTCATCCCAAACCCCATCACCACCACCGAATCGGGGCGCACACCCTCAGACCAATAAACTCGTGCTACTGACTCGACCCAGGTATCGCGATCATGCTTTGTAATGCCGACATAGCTCGGCCGTCCAGTAGTGCCGGATGAGGAGTGGATACGCACGACCCGTGACATTGGAACGGCAGCATGTAGTCCTAGAGGGGGATGTTCCAGTTGGCTGTCACGCAGTTCCTCTTTCGTCGTAAAAGGGAGCTTTGCCAGATCCTCGAGCGTGCGGATATCCTCGGGACGTACACCGACCTCGTCGAATTTCTGGCGATAAAAATCGGAGTTCTGATAGTTATACGCCAGTTGCATGCGTAGCTTCCGCTCTTGCAACTCCTGGATCTGTTTGAGAGGCATAGTTTCAATGCGTGCGTTAAAGTAGCGCGGATAGGTCATGTATTTCTCCTGTTTCACGGCATATAGAAGGAATGCCCCACGATGAATCGGGGGCCTACGATTCGAGTAATGACCGCATGGCAGCCACGCGCTGTTCTAGTTTCTGAATCTCCAACTGGTAAGGTATCTCCCCATCCGTGATCACCAGCGCGCACCGCCTGGCCTGTATCCAACGAGACACATCCGGTAACGGTTCCCCCAACGCAGGCAAGACAAGCGCGAATGGCATTTCAGAGAGCTCCGCTTGCTCACCCAATGCTGGTTTCAGGCAGATCAATGGCGCATTCGCCTGATCCCCCAATCGCAGCGAGTGTGGAGTTGAGAGAACAGGCAGTCCGCCATGAAAGCGCACCGTCTTCCAGAGTGCCACCATCATTTCCTCCCAGTTGGGCAGGAACTCCAACGGGACATCCAATTCATCGAAATACAACAGGTGTGTTCCCGCCAGGCAGAATGCCTGTGCAACGGAAAGAGTGATCTCAACCAGCGACTCAAAGCTATCGAGAGCGGCATCCTCCTCTTCTGCAAACCCTTGCAAAATATCCTGGCCGAAGAGTTGCTGCGCTACACGCAGCGGACCAGGCAAACCAACAATCAACGCAGGACCGTTGCGCAGCATTCCTTGCAAACGGTGCACAACTTCCAGCGCAACTGGCAACCTGCCGTGCTGTTTTACCTCGCCTGGCGCTTGCCGAAGCATTTTCAGCGCATTCTCCCTGCTCGGTCTCTCGAACGTAGGGGAACTTGTGCTCCAGTCCAGCCTGCAGCCGAGCGCCTCTGCAACAATGAAGAGATCGAAATAGCAGGTGACTCCATCGGGACGCAGGCGCTGGTAGAGAGCGACCAGGTTATTCGCAATTTTGGTCGGATTGGAGACAAAATTGGGCAGGAGGATATTCTCCAGCCTGGCGGCAAGCGTGAAGATCAACGGCACGAAAAGCCGCCTCGCCGGAGGTTGTCCCTGTATTAATGCCTTCACTATCGGTATCGGCACCATGGGCTATCCATAACCAAATTGAAGCTTGACGGACTGGTGGGGGCCGATTATGCTGATTAACAAAATAACCGGGACACCCGTAGGTGCCGAATAATCGGCCTTCGCTGGCTTTCACACTACCCCGCTTCATTTGTTCATCCACATTATCGCGCCCTCATCGGTAGATAACATGATGTCCGCATCTCATAATCAACCTGCATTATCAAACTATCACATAAGTATACATCATGGTCGGAAGACAGGCGCGACGACAGCCCCCTCAGGCCAGGAGCCAAACCAGGCAAGTGCATCCTCTGGAGGCTTAAGCTGTGACCACTCTTGCATGAAGGCGTCCCAGGTCTTGCCACGAGCCAGGCGAGCTTTTCGTTCGGCCTGCCGTAGATCTTCTGTCTCTTTCCGATTCGAGCGCATCGAGTCAGGATCGTAGACCACTTTGTAGATAGTGCGCGCGCTCCAGTCCGAGACAATTTCTGCTTCGATATCCTGCACCACCTGCTGTGGATCAGCATCGAGCGGATCTCCATATCCAGCCCCTCCTGAAGCGAAACCAAAGGTGATCACATCACCTTCGTTGTATGGTCGGACGGATCGAATGAATGGCTCATCGCCCCACTCTCCACTAATAGCCTCTCTGTCGATGAGCGCTGAAAAATCCAGTTTCAGAAAGGGGTCCCCTTTTCCCATTCGTTGGAGAATATCAGCTCCGCGAACACTAATGCCCGGCACAGTAGGAGGGGCATAGCCGCCGAAGAGCGGCTGCGGCGTCTGCACTTTGCTGTTATCGGCAATCGTCACAAAGAAGACTGCCGGTGCCTGGTGCGCGACCCAAACCTGCACGGTTCCGCAGCCGCCGCGATGGGCACCGTGACCGCCGGAGTCCAGCCAGTGCTGGGAAATGGGCAGCAGTAGCGGGAATTCGTTCTCCATCAACTCGACATCCGGGGAGCGGCCGAAAGGACACCACGCGAAATGCGATGCGTCCATTCCCGCGCTGGTCGGACGACCTCCCTGACCCTCTGTGTTGAGCGAGTAGGCAAGCATGTCGGCAAAGGGAAGCCCCCACTGACTCAGGCCCGCGATCACCATGGCGTTGCCACCATTCGCCGACGATGCCACGACCTGCCGCCATTCCTGTGTGCCAAAGATCATCTTGGCAAACGCGATCGGAGCCGCGCTCATGACGCCGGTGCAGATCATCACGGAACAGGAACTCGCCGCCCGTGCATCCGGGTTGAGGACGCAGCCCGGCGGGAAGTAACAATCGATAGGAGCGAAGGTCGCGCTACTGATGGGCAAGTCGTGGAAGATGTACGAATACAAGTAATTCGCCAGGTGCCCCACAGCCGCCTGCACATGCGCGTTGTAGGATGAGGGGTTTTCGGGCGAAGTGCCGGTAAAGTCCATCAACAGGTGATCCCCTTGCTTATGGACTGTCAAAGAGGCAGAGCGGATCAGGCTGAACCCCATGCCACCGATCGTATCTGCAAAGGCCACACAGCGAAACTTACCGTCAGGCCAGGAGGCGATGCGCTTACGCGCGCCCTCCTCCGCGACCATCAGCATCTTTCGCAACAGGCCAATCACGAAATCTGGTCCTTCTTTCTCTGCCAATTCCACCACGCGTGTGCGTGCGCGATCAGCAGCTGTGCTGCGGGCCTTCAAATCAGTCACTACCATTTGCGGCGCGCGTATACCATATATAGTGAAGAACTCAAGCCAGTCTTCACGCAACTGACCATTTTCCCCTACCTTCATTGGGGGCAGGTTCATACCTTCTGTAAAACGTGCCGAGGCCGTAACGGGCATTCCTCCTGGTTCAACCGCTCCTGTCTCAGTAGTATGATTAGCGGCCCCACACCAGGCAATCAACTGGCCTTTGTAGAAAACGGGGACGATTGCCACGATATCTGGATTATGGATTCCGCCATACAGCGCGTCATTGGCAACCCAGACATCGCCATCCTTAATTCCCGGATTTTTACTATAATAGGTGAGGATATACTTGATCAGAATTGGCTGGATGATGGCATGCAGGTAGGTTCCTGCAGCACCATTGACCAGGTCGCCCTGAGCGGTAAAGATGGCCACCATCACATCGCCAGCGATGCCCATAGAACTGCGGCAGGAGCGTTGAAAGATCTCGAGAGCCTCATCCAGGATATCGTTGGTGCGTTGGAAGCCGATTTCGTAATCACCTGGCGTCAGTTTCGCGACTGCGTCCAGCTCTTCCTGCGTCGGTGGTACTACCTTAATCCACTTCAGCTTCTCTTCTGCGGTGGGAATCGGCATAGACTTCTTCTCCTTCTTATTGCGGTTTGTCTGAGTGCGTAGCACTAGACGCGACAGCGTCGTTGGCATGACGAATAGGTGCGGTTGCTGCACTCATGATGCCCAGGCCGTAGGTATCAATTCGATACATCATCTGTGGTGGTATGACAACCGTGGTGTATTCAGACTCCAGAATCGCCGGACCGGCGACTTCGTTACCAGGGAGCAACTTGTCTTGATTGTAGACCGGTGTCTCCATCCAATCCTTTATCCCAGGCCAGTAGGCGGAACGGCTGCCTTTTCGAGCAACTTCCGGGTCCCGCCCGTGCAGGTCTCTGGCGACCAGTTCCACCTTGTGGCTCGGTACAATCGCCTTGAGAATAAAGGTCTCGATATAGACACCGCCAGGCAAGTTGACAATCAGCGGACTGAAAGACTCGCTGAACTCTTGCTCAAAGCGCTGGTAGAAAGCCCATACGTCCTCCTCGTTCCTGAGGAAGAGCCCCGGTGTAGCGGTACGCTTCGGTTGAATCAGCCCACCGTACAACATATCGAGTTCCAGGACATAGACCGCATCTTGCGGATTGAGTCCTTCGGTCATCAGTTCCTGCTCCGCCTGTTCCTTGAGGTCACGCACGATACTGTTGAATGCCTCGCGATCGACAACGGCTTTACCCGTAAATGGCTCAATCATCGTCATACGCCGCGAAGCTTCGTAGACATGCACAATATCCATGATGGATGACCCCAATGCGCAGAACACTGGCGAGTAGGGGAAGATCACGGTTTGCGGAATATCTCCATGGTATCCGGCAGCATGCGTTGGGCCACCGCCACCAAAGGCGAACAATACAAACTCTTCAGGTCTGTATCCACGCAGCACCACTTCTTTACGGATGGCGGAAGCCATGTGTTCATCGACGATGCGGCGAATAAGCGATGCCACCTCGATCACCTCCATGCCTAGCGGTTTCGCCAGCTTACGCAGCGCTCGCTCGGCTGCGCTCTTGTTCAGCTTCATTCGCCCACCAAAATAATAGTCGGGGTTTAGATAGCCCAGTACGAGGTCTGCGTCTGTCACCGTTGGCTCTGTACCACCCTGATTGTAGCAGGCCGGGCCGGGATATGAACCCGCACTCTGAGGGCCTACCTCAAGGCGGTTGCCCAGTTCACGATTAATACGAGCAATGGAGCCTCCACCGGCGCCGATGGAAAGCGATTGAATCATGGCAAGGCCAACCATCCAACGATCGATAATCGGGTTGAACTCATAGTTACGCACATCGGCAGAAACGACCAGGCCGATATCAAAACTGGTGCCGCCCACGTCGCTTGCCACAACATTTGTGTAGCCAAGCTGCCGTGCGATGTCGCGCGAGCCTATCAAGCCGGCCACTGGACCACCATTATAGGTTCGGCTGGCCGATGCCTTGTAGATTTCCGCGACGCCACCTGAGTTTTGCACCATCATGAAAGAGCCGTTATATCCGTACTCACGTAGCTTGTCCCACATCGCTGAGAGTTCAATCTGCAAAGAGCGATGCAGGTAGGCATCCAGGATGGCAGTCATGGAGCGCTGGTACTCGCCCAATTTCCCCAGCACGTCGCTGGAAAGCACGACAGGCAGATATCCAATGTGATACTCTTTGTACTCCTCGCGGATGATTTCTTTGAGCCGTCGCTCGTGAGAAGGATTCAGAAAGGACCACAACAGCGAGATAACAAAGCCACGAGCGCCCCGGTCAACCAGCCGATGGATCTTCTCGCGAGCATCATCCTCGTCCAGTGGGCGCATGACCTGTCCGCGCCCATCGACGCGCTCTTTGATACCCGCGATCATCCTGCGCGGAATAAGGGGAAGGGGCTTCTGCTGGGCGGCCAGGTTACGACGCTCATGCAGCCGCGTGCCATCCACCCACTGCGCGCCGCGCCCGATCAGGACAGCATCTTCGTGGCCTTCGGTTGTCAGTAAGGCCAGGCGCGGACCCTTGCGCTCGATCAGGCGATTCATGGCGATAGTCGTCGAATAGCGCACCATGCCGATGCGACCCAGAATCTGGTCGAGCGAGAGTCCCAATTCTTGCGCACCGACTTCAATCACGTTCAAAAAGCAGACCGAGAGGTCGTAGGCCGTGGTCGGGACTTTGGCCTGCACGGTATGCCCATCTACGTTCATGACCAGGTCGGTAAACGTGCCTCCCACGTCGATATCAATGGAGTTCAACTGGCTGGTGCTCATGCTTCCACCTCCGAGAGTACTAAGCGAGAATCACGAATCGTATACTCACCCTTTGCCAAGCGCGCTTTGAGGCTGTCGAGGTCAAGCTCCAGGTCGTAGGTGATGGGATGTCCGGGCGGCAGGTACTCGGTCTCGACCTGTGTGCCGCAGGAGGGGCAGTAGAACTCGACAATGCGAATCCAGGCCGGGTCGGGTGAGAATGTAAAAGTTCCTTCCAGCAGAGGCCGATGAATCTCGCGCGGGTCGCGGTTATACAGCAAGCAGCCCTTTTTGTAATTCTCACGCGCCGAGATAAGCCCTCGTCCACAACGGTGGCAATGCCACATTTCTTCCTCGACATCGAGGTCGAGGTATTCGGTCATGCGGATCCGATCCATGTCCTACCTCCTTTGTAAATGACCATTGCCGTACTCGTCTATACGCAGCACCCATCCTGGCAATACGATATAGGTTGTCCAGGCGCTTTCGAGAATCGCACCGCCAGAGACCTCATGCCCTGGACGCAGAGCTTCCCAGGTGAAGAGGGTTGCCGGATCTGAAACACGCCCCCAGATCGCGTCGCGGTGTCCTTTGACGGCTTCATTTGGCGCATGCCCATTGGTTGCGCGACGGCCTGCTTCGAAATGTGCCATAGATGCGGTGGCACGCAGGCGCAGCAATTCGACTATCCCCTGATGGATGTCCAGGAACTGAGGGTCAACGATGGCTGTGGAAGAGAGATCCTCCACGACCGAAGTGAGTTTGCCGTCTGCGCCGGCCACTTCTGCCTCCAACGAGATCTGCACGCGATCAGGCGAGAATCCCTCGCCTTTCATATCATGCAGTGCTTCTGTGTGCATGCGCTCGATCACCTCGCGTACCTTTCGTTGTCCTTCTACGGCAGCGAGCGAAACGTTGAGGCCATGCTCGTAGACGTGAACGATATCCGAGATGGACGAGCCGAACGCACTAAAGACCGATCCCAGGTCGAAGACATATACCTGGGAAATGCCGAGGCGCTCGGCAACGCCGCAGGCAAAAGCAGGTCCATTACCGCCGAAGGTGAAGAGTGTACTTTCTTCCGGACGCCAATCAACCCGGCCGAGGACCTCTCGCATAGTATCCGCCACCATCTGGAAAGCGGCGCTTGCGATATCAAGGGCAGCTTGCTCAATGCTCTTGCCGAGGGGCTGCGCGATATGTTGTTCGATAACCTCACGCGCGCGTTCCGTATTGAGCTTGCGCGATCCACCCAGAAAATAGTCTGCAGGGAGCCATTGCAGCGTGAGGAATGCGTCGGTCACCGTCGGCTCCGTCCCACCAAGATCGTAGCAGGCCGGGCCAGGGTACGCGCCCATGCTTTCAGGCCCCAGGCGCAAATGTCGAGACGTTGGATCAACATTCACGACGCTTCCCCCACCAAGAGCAATCGAATGCATTATCACGGTCGGAGCGTTGATAGGGATGCCGAGGATATCGGATTCATTGGTCATAACGACGCGCCCATCGCGAATGATGCCGACCTTCGAGGTTGTACCACCAACATCTAATGTGACGACATGCGACATCTGGTAAGCGCGTGCGAAGTACGAAGCAGCGAAAAGCCCCATCGTGGGCCCGGACTCGAGCGTATCAAGCGCCTTTGTCTTTGAGACGCGCGAAACACCACCGTTGGCGTGTCCAATCAGGAGGGGATGTTCATAGCCAGCCGCACGCAGATCATCTTCCGCTTTGTATAGGGTATTGGCGAGTGGTCCATGAACGTAGGCATTAATCAGGCTGTGGTTGGTACGCGTCGCAGTATCCGGATAATGGCTGAGATCGCTTCCAAGCAGCACCGGAACAGTTCCGAGAAAATGATCTGGATATTGAGACTCGATAGCACGCTTAGCTCCCTGCTCATCAGAGGCATCCTGAAACGAGCCGTCAAGGCTGATGCAGATGCGCCGCACGCCGTTTTCCAATAGCGTTTTAACGGCTAGCAGCACAGATTTTGTATTGATTGGACGTGAGAGTCCAATTACATTTTCAGAGGTAACTAAGGTCCCTAAAACCGGGCTGGAGCCATCTTGAGCGTACAGGTCGTATTCGTGTCCTGTGCTGACCAGCAATCCCAGCTTAGGGCCTGTCCTCTGCGCCAGGGCGTTTGAGGTTATGGTGGTTGACCAGCGGATCAGGTCAACCTGGTTAAGAAATTCGGTGAGATCGTCAAAACCTGAGTGGCGAGCGCCTTCTGTCAGGCAGTCCTGAAAACAGACAGTCAGATCATGGGGCGTAGTATCAACTTTTACAGGGATGGCGGTTTTCCCATCGCTGAAGAGACCATCCGTCAGGGTACCTCCGACATCGATGTCCACGGTGTACATGTGTATCTGCCTCCCGGCCATCGGCCAAATACATGAAAAGAGAGGAGTTGTTTACGGAGTACTAAGTTTGATCACTCTCATGGAAATGCTACTATGAAGGTAAAATAGGGTAGACACCTCCTTTTGTTGTGGTAAAATAGTAGTGGATAGTAACGTACTATCATCAGACAATAGAATAGTACTGAGAAATTTCGTCTTTGTCAAGGGAATCTGGAAAGGCCTCTATGGCGAACAAAAAAACGCACGAACCAATGTTTGAGCCAATCGTAGCTGCGAAACGAAACTTCGAAATCATCGAGGCGAGCATTCGGCGAGAAATCTATAGTGGCGCACTCGTCCCCGGTCAGAAATTGCCAAACGAGTTTGAGCTGGCTAGACAGTTCAACGTAGGCAGGTCAGCGGTCCGCGAGGCCTTGAAGGTTCTGGAACTGTCTGGTCTACTCGTTGTCCGTCGGGGATACAATGGCGGCACATTCGTCGCACCACCAGATTTTGAAGAAGCCAGCGAGGCCATTACCCTCACCTTCCAACCAGGCCATATGGCACTTGACCAGTTGCTTGAAGCCTGCCAGACGATAGAGTCACGTGCAGCAGAGTTGGCTGCTTCTCGTGCAAGTGAGCAAGAAATCGACGAGTTGGAAGAGCTGGTGCAGCGCATCGAGCAATGTGTTCATCTTCCAGCGCGTTACCTCACAGGCATTGTGGATTTTCATCTGTCAGTAACGGAGATGGCCCATAATTCGGTCTTTACTCTCGCACTACAAGCCATGCGTATTAACCTTATCCAGGAACTCAATCGTCTCATCAGCGACCAGCAACTTCATATAACCCTCATCCTTGAATTGAAGGATATCTGGAAAGCGATCTCCGATCACGATACTCTTCAAGCAGGGCAGTTAATGCGTTTACATTTGAGCCATCTCAACCAGCAGTTGTCAGGAGAAATGTAATGCATTACTTCACGAGAAACCCTGCAACGAAACAGTATTCAAATATCCTAATATTTTTAAGGCATATTAATACCTCGGCCCAACCGTAAAATACCCCGTATTCAGGCTACACGAATTCGTCCTGCTCCTGCAAAAGTACCCATGCAGGTAGTCAACCCCTTGTTGATGCTGAACTGTTCCATAAAAGTAAAGCGGCATTTGACCGCTCGGTTGCTGCACAGTAAAAGAAAAGTTACCCTGCAGATCCACCTTCCCACTCAGCGGATAGGCCCGCTGCGAAGGAGACCTAACCGTAAACGTTCCCCTAAAGTCAGCCCTCCCCTTGCTTTGCTTTATCAACACCGAAATGTTTGTTGTCTGCTGCTTTGTCTCATCATACAGCGATCCGTTATACGTCCCGGCAATATAAAGACCGTGCTGAAGCGCTGTGGTAGGAGTAACAGTTGGAGTAAATGCCGGCGCTTGCCCAACTAAGGAAGTATAGACAACTAAGCGCAGGGCCGTCTGATGCTGAGTAGGAATCCAATCCCCTGCACAGGTCGTCAGATTCAGAAAGCTCCCAGCCGTATTGCCAAAAACATCCTGCACGGGGGCATCTTGCGGTTGAAAAAAAATAATACGCGTGACCTGGAAACGGAGTGCTTTACCGCTGGCATCAATGACCAGCACACTGTCGCCGGTGTGGAGGTCACGCAGACGCCAAAACACCGCTGGGTTTCCTCCAGGGCGATCAAGATGTCCAGCAATCACTGCGCTGCCCCGTTCGCCTGGGCGCGGACCCGAATTGTACCAGCCGACATCGTTCCAGGGGCGCTGAGCAGGTGTTTCCATCGTGCCATCTGGTCGAACTCCGACTGACTCGATAGATGCATTGACCCCGATAGAGGGAATGAGCAAGCGCACGAACGGTAACGGTGGAGGAACTGGACTTGCCGTGGGGGGAGCGAGCGACAGTCCGGCCACACTGAGGGCCAGGGCTACTATTGCAGTGAGCACAGTCAAGAACAGCCGAGGAGGACGGTTCGTGGCCTTTTGACCGCTGAAAGGCCAGAGGCGAGTGAGCATTCCAGCACTCATTCCCCCCAAAGCGAGCACTCCCAATGACCAGGGGGCCAACGGGATGAACGGAGATGCGTTGCCGACTAACGCACTTGGATCGCTTCCGGTTCCAGACATACTCGGCAGGCCCTTAACCTGTACATGGACGAACAGTAGCGGGGGGCTTCCATGGAACACGCCAACGATAAAGATACTGGTCACCATGTTGGTTTTCAGGGTGATCTGGTCCAGCAGGCTAAAGGAAGGCCGAGATGCACTTACCGTGAACGTATATAATCCGGCCGGTAATTTCAAGTAATTACTGGCTTGTGTATAAGACAAGGCTCCAGGAATCGTAAGTCCACCTGTGGCGATGCTCAAAGAGTACGCCGGTGGTGAAAGATCATAGAAACGCAACTTGGCCTTGCCAACCACCATCAGGTTATTGTCGACAAAGACCTTCAGCGAGAAACCTGTGGCCTTGGTCCCGAGGGCGACCACTGTATAGGCGGTACCAGCCTGAACTGAGAGTGTCTGTGCAATCACACTTGCACCGATCCCTTTGCCGATGAGCGCAACCTGCACCCTATGGTGTCCTGCGGGCAATTGCAGGTAGTCCGTAACGGAGCCATACTGCGCATTATGCAAGAATCCTGCACCATCCACGAATATATCCACAATTCCCACGTCAGGCGAAGCGTTCACGAGGCGGACGAATGATGGACTCTCAGCAGACACAGGGAGGGCCTGGGTGCCAAAGAGGAGCAGCAAAGTGAGCAGAGCGAATGTTAAAAACACTCGCCGTACCAGACGTACATAGATGAGCTTCATTATGGTCTCCTCCTTCTTTCTCTTTGCCTCTTTTTTATACACGCACTTTCTCGTTTGTTAGATACAGAGAAATTTACAGATGCGCGAACAGTTCGTCATCTTCATTGTCCCTTAGAGAGAGCCAGTGCACTTAACAGGCCAAAGCAGAGAAAGCGGTGTCATGAAAGAAGCTATCCGGGATTGGCAGCTCAACGCTATGATATTATAGGGTGATTTTCTTTTATAGGCTACCGGTCGTGCAGGGGAGGAAAACGATAATGAACAATTCCTTATCCAGGCGGGTTCCCGTTCTCAGGGAGCCAGGGCCAGTGTTTCAACTCCTTGCTTCAGTTCTGCTTGTCTTTGTAATCGCCTTTGGAGCAGATGTATTGCTGCAGTGGGCAGTAGGATTATTTGTAGCCGGGATTGTTGAACAGGATACTTTTTTTTATAGTGCCGTGAAACAACAGGATGCCTTTGCGCAAATTATCCTTGCAGTTATCAAGCTAATTTCCTTTGTTGCCTTGGGAGTCGGTTTCGTGGTGACGCTGGTGTTTTTCCTCTTTCCCTTCTATGGAAGATCTCGTTTATCACAAGCCTTTCAGTCAAGAGGTCAGCGGTTGTTCAAGGTTACACTACTCTCGATAAGAGGTATAGTGACAGTGACCTTCATATTTCTCGTAATAACGGCTATCTATGAATTGTTATTACGAATAGTTGGGAATCAACCACCTTTTTTTCTACTTGCAGCACTGGTCACAGCATCGATGTACGTCTTTATCCTGGCCTATTGTCTCTTTGATTATGCAAAAGAACTCAGAGGAATGTATGGGAAGTCGTAGCAAAAAGGAGGAACATGTACCATGGCAGGAGAAGTCGAAGATGATCATGAAAGCAGAGGCATGAATACCAGCAAGGGCTATCTTCAGCGAACCCTCCAGGCCACCTTGACCATTTGGCTGAGCCTGGCAGTGGTGATTCTAGTAGTATTTGGGCTTTCTGAGAGCCTCAGAGTAGCTGGAGCGGACAAAGATGAGAATGTACTGATCACATTCCTGGTTGCGCTCGGATTGATTCTGCTTGTTTTGTGGCTCTTGCCTCGATCGTTTCTTACTTTGAAAGAAGAGTGGCAGGATGATGTCAGACACAGATATATCCAGAATGTTCTTTTCGCACTTTCAGTAATATGGGCGATCCTGGCGGTGATAATATTAGTGGCCATTGGTCTGTATGCTGCCTTACGTGTGGCTGGAGTCGAGGGAGACGAGAACGTATTGATCACGTTCCTCGTTTCGCTTGGGTTGATCCTGCTCGCTCTATGGCTCTTGCCCCGGTCATTGCTGACACTGAAAGCGGAGCAGCAGAGTAAGAGGGGACATTGATCACGAATGCATTACAAGGGGAAGAACCTGCTTACAGAGGTGTGCAGAGGATACACAAAATCTCCTGAGGAAAAACCAACATGATAGACATCCAGACGCTCTTCGATATACAGGGACTGACAGCCGTTATCACGGGCGGCAGTGGCCACTTTGGACGAGCCATGGCTCTTGCTCTTGCGCAGACAGGCGCTCAGGTCGCCATTCTGGGCCGTCATGTAGAGACTGCACAAACTGTGGCCCAGGCAATCCATGCTGAAGGCGGCACGGCTCTCGGTATCGCTTGTGATGTGCTGAGTCGTGCCTCACTTGAGCAAAGCCGTGAGCAAATCGCGAGCACCTTTGGTTCGGTGGATATTCTGATCAATGCTGCTGGAGGCAACTCTCCTGCAGCAACCACATCTACCGAGCAAAGCTTCTTTGACCTGGACGCCGAGGCCATCAACTATGTTTTCGGTCTCAATTGTACAGGAACGCTCCAGAGTTGCCAGGTATTTGGACGTAACATGGCAGAACAGGGACACGGCTGCATCGTCAACGTCACCTCCATGAGTGCCTTTCGTCCCTTGACCCGCGTCCCAGCCTACAGCGCGGCAAAAGCAGCAGTAGCCAACTTCACACAGTGGCTCGCTGTCCATATGGCGCAGGAGTATAGCCCGGCGATTCGTGTGAATGCTATTGCTCCTGGCTTCTTTCTTACCGAACAGAATCGCTATTTGATGGTCGATTCCCAGAGCGGAGCCATGACCCCGCGCGGGCAGGCAATTATCGAACATACACCTATGGGTCGATTAGGCACACCAGAGGATTTGCTTGGAACGCTGCTCTGGCTCGTGAGTCCTGCTTCGGCCTTCGTCACCGGCGTGGTGATACCGATTGATGGAGGATTCTCCTCCTTCAGCGGGGTCTAGAAGAGGAGTGAACCCATTATGGTACTTGGAAAAGGTTCAACGACCGCAACGTTGACAACAGGGGATGTACAACAACTGCTTGCCTCAGCATATGATGACTTACTCGTAGGAGCCGGGCTTGATTTGACCCACAAACGCGTCCTGGTGATCATTCCCGACGGGACACGCACCGCGCCGGTACCCCTTATGTTTCGCCTGCTCTATGAGCAACTTGGACGACGTGTCGCACAACTTGATTACGTCATTGCTCTGGGAACCCATCCACCTATGTCGCAAGAGGCCATTGACCAACTGGTAGGCGCGACGGCTGCCGAACGAGCAGAGCGCTATCCAAACGTGCGCATCTTTAACCACGAATGGCACAATCCTCGCATGCTTCAGACAATCGGTATCATCTCACGCTCGGAGGTAGCCGAGCTGAGTGGCGGTTTGCTCGTCGATGATGTACCGGTCACACTCAACTGCTTGATCTTCGAGTATGACCTCTTGCTGATCTGTGGGCCTGTCTTTCCTCACGAGGTAGCCGGCTTCTCTGGGGGAGCCAAGTATCTCTTTCCTGGCATCGCTGGTCCGGAAATTATCGATTTCACCCACTGGCTAGGAGCGCTAATGACCAGTATGCGCACCATCGGTGTGAAGGATACTCCTGTTCGGCGCGTCATTGCACAGGCGGCAGGATTTGTGACACGTCCGCTCCTCTGCCTTGCGATAGTGATGCAAGGCACAGAGTTGCATGGTCTCTACATCAGCGACCACTTCGAAGCGTGGAGTCATGCAGCAGATCTCTCGGCACAGCTCGACATCACCTATGTAGACCGCCCTTTTCATAGGGTACTCTCTGCCCCAGCTGAAATGTACGATGACCTATGGACGGCAGCCAAGGCGATGTACAAAACCGAACCGGCGATTGCCGATGGAGGCGAAGTCATTATCTACGCCCCGCATATCACCGAGGTCTCCTACACGCACGGTAAACTGATTGACGAGGTCGGCTACCATGTCAGGGATTATTTCGTCAAGCAGTGGGATCGCTTCAAACATGTACCTGGAAGCATTCTGGCGCATAGCACGCATGTCAAGGGAACGGGGACCTACGACGAGGCACTCGGCATCGAGACGCCGCGTATCTCGGTTACACTGGCTACCGGAATTCCAGAGGAACGCTGCCAGCGCATCAACCTGGGCTATGCCGATTACCGGGAGATCGATCCTGAAGCATGGAAAGGACGCGAGCAGGAGGGCATTCTTTACGTACCACACGCCGGTGAAATGCTCTACCGCGCTCGAGGTATATAGGGAACGAGTATTCACTAATGAGGAATGACAACGCCAGACTCACCGCCTTACAACATCTAATCGAGGATGATGCAATTGGCCAGTTGCGCCGTCGAGATGGCCTGATGGCAACATTAGGCAGTGAAGATGGTGCGCTCAAACTCGATTGGGTTGAGGGAGTAGCACGCCTGCTCGCTGATCCGGTAAAGCTAGAGGAGATAGAAGTAGAGGCAAAAGACATCTGGCAACGCGGTAACCACCACATTATCTGGGCTGGCATGGGTGGTTCGGTCCTTACCGTGCGCGTCTTATGCGATCTTGGCTTCTGTAGCGGACAGGATAGCTCTTTATCATCCCAGCAACGCCAGGAATCTATTACCATCTATCCTCTGGACAGCACAGACCCTGCAGCGCTCAACAGCATTGTACGGAGGATAGCAACAGCCAAAAATCTGAAGTTGCCTATTGGGGAAGACCTATCCAATCCCACCTTTTTGCGAACACTGCTCAAGGATGTCATGATGGTTGGCGTAGCGATGGGCATGACCTCTGAAGAGCCGATCACACACCTTGAATGGTTTACCAATCTCTTGAAACAGGCCGGTTTACGTCCGGCTGAGCACTTACTTGTGATGACACTTCCGGGTTCCTATCTTGACCGCTTTGCCCACGAGCAGCAGGCACCCAGTCGTCCCTTGCAACCGGATGGAGGGACAGGCACAGGTGGACGGATGAGCGCTCCCGCAACACGAGTCTTTTTACTTCCTGCGGCCCTCTATCTTACGACCAGGTTCCCCGATCAAACTGGTCAGCTACGCCTGGTGCTGCAACGTGCCTGGGACGAGTATAATCTCGAATTGGCAATGTCCCACTCGGCAGAACATCCCTTTGTGCAACTGGCCGCCGCCCTGAGCGCAGCCAGCAGCGAGGGAGCGTGTCGCTTGCTGCTCAGGATGCCTGATGGCTGGCAAGTCCTTGTATCCTGGCTAGAACAATTGATGGAGGAAAGCCTGGGCAAAGGAGGCAAGGGGATCGTGGTCTTTGACGAACAACTACTGAACCATGAAGCTCCCGGCTATCTTCAGGATGGCATACTGCATGTCAGAGTGGTGGCTGAAACGACTCAACCAGCAGAAGATCAGCTTTTTCTCCTCTCTCAACCCTCTCTTGCCAGCAAAGAACCTCAGAACCGTCTGGCAGCCCTTGCCACCAGTCTTCTTGGCTGGCAGTTGAGCATGGCCCTCTATGGCTACCTGCAGCATATTACATTCGCAGGTCAGCCTGCCGTCGAGAACTATAAGGCGAGAGCACGTACTTTACGGACGCAGCCCGATCCACTCCAGGTCGCATCAAATTGGAATCCGAAGGTACAGGAGGGAATCCTGACCCTCCTTGCTCCCCATACGGCCATGGGCCAGAACACCCAATGGCACATTGAATCGCAGCGACACGACTCTGCTGCATCAATCTTCGCAAGAGCATTGCAAGATGCTGCTTCAACCGGCGTTGCACTAAGAGTTTCCCTGAGCTATCTTGACCTCACCGTAAACGGTGAAGCGCGGCCAGGTTTGTTAGCGATGCTTGACGAACATGTACATACCATTGGGAACAAGCTATTAGGCATTCCCGTGAAGCTGCGTGAGGCACCCGCTGCCTACCACTCAACAGAACAAAGCGAGATGGACGGGCCACCCTCCCTGGTCAGTTTACGCCTTGTTGCGCGGAATACCGAAGCATGTCTGCTCGGCAGCTATACCAACAAATTTCTCCATGCCCAGGCTGTGAGCACATGGCAAGCGATGATGGAATCTGGTCGTTCTTGTTTTTTACTCGTCATCGATGGTTCTCTCGACGACGCAATTGAACCACTGTCAACCTTTTTTTCTCAGGTGGAGCAGTATCTTCACCATTTATGAGGAATGACAACGAGAAATTATATAATACGAAAGGCCTCAGCAGACATAGCTTATAGTCTAGTCCTGAAAAGGAGCAAGAGATGTCGAACACCCCTATTCCTACCCGTAAAATTGGCCAGCAGGGCTTGATCGTATCTGCCTTGGGTCTTGGGTGCATGGGTATGTCGCAGTCATACGGACCAGCAGACGAGAATGAGTCTATCAACACAATCCACCGGGCAATTGAGCTGGGTATCTTCTTTCTCGACACAGCCAACGTCTATGGCAATGGGCATAACGAGCGCCTGGTTGGACGCGCCATCGCCGACCGGCGCGACAAGGTGATTCTCGCGACCAAGTTCGGCCTGAAGAGTGATGATGGCCGCCTTGACATCAGTGGACGCCCAGAATACGTCAAAGCCTGCTGCGATGAGTCCCTGGCACGTCTTGGCGTCGAGTACATCGACCTCTACCACCAGCATCGGGTCGATCCCAATGTCCCCATTGAAGATACTGTGGGAGCCATGGCGGAACTCGTCCAGGCCGGCAAGGTGCGCTACCTGGGTCTGTCCGAGGCCAGCGTCGATAGCCTTGAGCGGGCAGCAACAACCCACCCGATCACGGCGCTGCAAAGCGAATGGTCACTATGGTCGCGCGACCTGGAAGATGCCGTGCTACCCGTCGCGCGCCGGCTCGGGATCAGTATCGTGCCCTACAGCCCGTTGGGACGAGGGTTTCTCACTGGACAGATTACCAGCCCCGACGATTTCGCACCGGACGATTTTCGACGCACCAATCCACGTTTCCAGGGGGAGAACTTCCAGCGCAATCTAGACCTGGTCGCCGAGGTGCGCCGCCTGGCCGATGAGAAACACATCACAGCAGGTCAATTGGCCCTTGCCTGGCTGCTGGCTCAGGGAGACGACGTCGTTCCAATCCCTGGCACCAAACAGCGCACAAAACTGGAACAAAATGTCGGAGCCTGTGCCGTCACCCTCTCCATGGATGATTTGCAGCGGCTCGAGGCAATTGCGCCCAAAGGGGCGTGGTCGGGTGCTCGGTATGCCAATGCCAACCAGAGCATGTACGGAACCAGCCCAGCTCGATCCTGATCGATATATCTGAGTGACGAGTCACTTTATTAATCGAAAATAAGGCTCATATGCATGTGATAGTTTCACATTAACAGATAAACCCAGAAGTGTCATTCTGAGCGCACTTTCCTTTGTCATTCTGAGCGATAGCGAAGAATCTCACTCGTTGGATACCGAGATTCTTCGTTATCGCTCAGAATGACAGGTGAGTGTTCTCCACTTCAGCCACGTTTTTGTCTTGCTGCAATTCACTCTCACGCTATCCTGGCCCAGTTGATACCTTTCCAGGATACCTAATGTAGGGGCGAGGGCGGATGATGTGGGGCTGGGTGGGCCTTTATGGTCGCCCGCGGGGATGGCGGGGCAACCGCCTGGATTACGAGATTGGTAACTCATACACATCCTAGCACCCGATAATTGGTGAAATCAATTGTAACATTTGTTGCATTTGTCGCACTTGTTTCACTTGTTGCATTTGTTTCAGTCGTTTATGCACCTAATCAGTTTTATCTCGATATAAACACTGTCATGCTGCTCTTTGTGCATGGGCCAGCACCCCTCGTCATATGCTGCTTGGAAAGGGAGCGCACTCGAATTGGGCAAAAAGCCAGGATGCTTGAAAATGACTAATAATCTGGGTACGATTGATGCATCAGCTTATCTCATCGTGTTGACTATGTGTTCGACCTGCTTGACGTGCTGCCGTTCATGGCGAGCCAGCCACTGCGCATAGAACAGCACGGTCCGCTGGAGTGGCTTTCCCGCTCCTGTCACTGTCGCCGTGCGTGACCAGCCTTCGTGCGGCAACGGTTCCAGGACTGCCATCAGATCGGCACGCTGCGTGGCAAAGGTGCGCAATGAGGGACGGAAATCCAGCTCGAGATAATCCATCTTCTTGATCCAGGTGAGCGGATTGACAGCCCGCAGCGTCGGCGTGTCTTCGGTGATTATCGTCGCGATGCAGTTGCCCCAGACGTCAGCACACGCACGCAGATGGGCAAGCACATCGTTGGCGGACCATTCATCGTGGTTGGGTGGCGTATGCAAATGAACTGGTGCCAGATCGGCGGTAAGTGCAGCGATGCGCTGCGGCGTTTCTGCAAGCAGGCTCAGAACCTGCTCAGTTGTGAGTGATCTGCTGGGTATGTGACGGCATCCTTTCTGCTTCTTTTCTCACAGACTACCACAAAAAGCGGTGAGAAGATGTCCTCATATCGACGAGCGAGAAATGCTCAGGCAGTGAAGACCGCTTGGAGCTTATCTGCGGGCTGCCTGTCTCTTGTACTTGCTCACCGCCATGTCATAAGCCTCGGCCAGGAGCTGCCGCACGTTCGTTTCAAACGTCTCGTCGCTGGGGTTGAGCACGCACACCCAGAACATCCGGCCATACACAGGGTGAGGCATCACCTGATCCAGGGCAGTGAAGTCATAGCCACTGGAATCCTCGCCGCTTTCAGCCGCGCTGTCTTTACCGGAAGGGCGCGAGGGCGCGCCGAAGAGCGAGCGAAACGTCTGCTTGCTGATGCCGATGTTCAAGCGAAAGGCCGACGAGCGGTTGAGGTTGGAGAACTGGTCATAGACATCGCTTGTGACAAGCGTCACAAACGGAAACCGATGATCCGGAGGAACGTTACTATCCGGATTGTAGAAGAAGAAGCTGTTGCCCGAATCGGTCACAACATCCACACCCTCAAATGTCTCTTTGATGTACTGGCTGATCTGGGCTTCGTTCACGGGTATTGGCCCTTTCCTGACTGGCTTTGCAATGATTGTCCGACCTGATTGTTCTTGACTGTAGTCTTATTGTACAACTCAGATGCAATAAAAGAGCAGGAAGAAAGATGCCCGTATTACCCGCTACACTGCCCTGGTTGTATGACTTTCGATCCTTATGACCCCAAGAGTTTCCGCAAGCCATAGCCCAGTAAGCCAGTACCGGAGTTACTCAAAGGCTACACTTCTGACGAGAACTAGGTGTTCTCGAAAGGAGTGTGTGATGCAACAAGAACACTGGATTGCTGACCGGGCAACACTGCAACGGCTCTTGCGGTTGCACCCCGAGTGGACCCAACAGGAACTGGCGAATTGGATTGGACGCTCGAAAGGCTGGGTCAAGAAATGGAAGAAACGCTTGCGTGAAGCTCCTCCAGGAGATGCACGTGTGCTGTTTGGCAAACCACTCGGTCGCAAGACGCCGTATCCGCAAATCGACCCCGAGGTGGAAGAACGGATCTTAGCCATCCGCGATGCCCCACCCGAGAATCTCAAGCGGACACCAGGACCGCGAGCGATCTTGTACTACTTGCCTCGTGACCCGCATCTGCAGCAGGGGACCCAGGCCTTACCGCGTTCCACGCGCACGATTTGGAAGATCCTGCGCCGCAATGACCGCATCCATCAGCAGAAACGCCGGAATCACAAGCCACTCGAGCGACCTCTCCCGCTCGAAGAAATCCATCTGGACTTCTTCGAGCGACCTCTCCCGCTCGTAGAAGTCCAGATGGATTTCAAAGACGTTTCGAGTGTCCCAGCCGATCCTGCTGGCAAGCAGCAGCACGTCGTCGAAGCCTTCAATTTCGTAGATGCGGGGACCTCGATCCTGCTTGATGCGCAGGTCCAGGCGGATTTCCACGCTCAAACCGCTCTAGAGGCGGTGATCCACTTCCTGCAGCGGTATGGCTTACCTCCCAAGGTCACCTTTGATCGCGATCCGCGTTTCGTGGGTGGCGCCACCGGGCGCGATTTTCCTCCTCCTCTCGTGCGTTTTTTGCTGTGTTTGGGGATCCAGCCTCACATCTGTCCTCCTCACCGGCCCGACAAGAACGCGTTTGTGGAAAGATACCATCGAACGTTTCACCAGGAGTGCATACAGGTGCATCGTCCCCAAACACTCGAGCAGGTGCGTCAGATTACCACAGACTTCTTGCACCACTACAATACAGAGCGACCGAACCAAGCGCTTTCCGAACAGCGCCGTCTGCTGCAAACCCAGCAGACGGCTTCTATGATGATGCGCTAAGCGAAGCTGTCTATCTTTCCCAGAACGCCACCGTCACGTAGGCCTGTGGTGGCTTTCGCGTGCTCCCGGCGTAGTTGTATGCATACTCTCGAAACCTCGCCACGCAGAGTTTACATATCCTGGCGGTGATGCTCACAGAGAGAATGGGGGTCCCGACCTTTTTTCCCCGCACCATCCCCGCTACGTACAGAACCAGAGAGAAAAGGGTCGAAATGGGAAGCCCACTTCCCAGTATTCTGCTGGAGTGCAGGGAACTCCTGCTGGGAGTTCTCGGTCAGGTGACGGGAAACCGACCGAGTAGCGCTTCGTAGATGAAGGCCAGCTGCGCTCCCACGATGGGCCAACCGTAGCGCGTGCGCACGGCGGCATACGCGGCAGCGCCACGTCGGCGGCGCTCGTGGGCGTCGTTGACCGCCATCACCAGTGCCGCCGCCAGCGCCTCCTCGTCGTCAGGTGGCACGAGCCAGCCTGTCTGTCCGTCTTCGACGATCTCGCTGGGTCCAAGAGCGGCGACGGCGATGGCTGGCAGCCCACAGGCCATGCCCTCGACGAGGACCTGCCCGAACTGCTCTCGCACCGAAGGCAGCACCACAACATCGGAGGCGGCAAAGATGTCCGGCAGCTCGTCGTGGTCGTGCCAGCCAGCTAGGAACACGTCGCGGGCTCCTGTGCGCTGGATCGTGTCGAGCGGATGCTCACCCTCCCACTCGCCGGGAAAGCCACCGAGCAGAACGAGGGGAGCAGGGACCGCGAAGGATGCCTGCGCACGGCTGTAGGCGCTGATCAGCAGGCCAAGGCGCTTCACCGCGGTGAAACGCCCCACGTACAGCAGCACGGGCCCCTGGGCGAA